>Ga0228598_1000106_pt1 | contig 13892 bp, 8 predicted proteins | sample CZU4metagenome_FD_182726 | JGI IMG/M metagenome (GOLD analysis project Ga0228598, IMG submission 182726) | Spruce rhizosphere microbial communities from Bohemian Forest, Czech Republic - CZU4 | ecosystem: Host-associated > Plants > Roots > Rhizosphere | place: Czech Republic: South Bohemian... | reverse complement strand
TCCCGGCGCACCCGGCGGAATCCTTTTCCCGACTGATCCCGGTGTGCCCAGAACGCTGGCGCCACCCGGACACCTCGACTTCACCCCTCGCGTCGGATTGGCCTACTCACCCCAAGCCAAGGACGACACTCTTCTCAGCAAAATTCTAGGAGGCCCCGGCAAAACCAGCATCCGCGCCGGTTTCGGCATGTATTACACGGCGATCGAGGCCCTGACGGTCGGGATTCTCGCCGCGAACCCTCCCTTTGGAAGTACATATTCGAGCCCGTCACCGCCGTTGTTCGCCACTCCGTTCATCACCGCGTCGACGGGGCAAGTGCAGGCGCAGCCGTTTCCTATGGCGCTCGTGACCGGCAAGGCATCCAGCAGCAACCCAGATCCAGATGTCGATTGGTCGCGCTATGAGCCGATCAGCGGCATCCCCGGATACGCCGCGACTAATCGCATTCCCTATGTCGAGCAATACTCGCTGTCGATTCAGCGGCAGCTCCGAGCCAACACTGTATTCACCGCCAGCTACGTGGGTGCGCAGGCGCACCGGCTTCTGGTGATGATCGAAGCCAATCCGGGCGACCCCGCGCTCTGCCTGAGTCTGAGCCAGCCCAGTACCGTCGCGCCAGGCTCCGCCACCTGCGGCCCTTTCAGAGAGGGCAACGTATTCACGACCGCCTCCGGCCAAGTGATCAACGGAACCCGTGGCCCACTAGGTCCGAACTTCGGCAGCGACACCAATCAGTCGACCACCGGCAAATCGAATTACAACGCTCTCGAACTCAGTCTGCGCCATACCAGCGGACGCCTGGAACTGTCTGCCGGATACACCTACAGCAAGTCGATGGACGAATCCTCAAATCTTGGAGAAGAAGTAAATCCAATCAACCCGGCGCTCAGCTACGCACTCTCTTCATTCGACATCACCCACAACTTTGTCGTCAGCTACAACTACAAAATTCCATTCGAAAGACTGTTTGACGTCTCGAACCGTTGGACGGAAGGCTGGGAAATCTCGGGCATAACTCATTTCAGTTCAGGGCTGCCGGTCACTCTCATTAATTACGGGGACAATTCCCTGCTCGGAGCCGAACCGAATGGCATCAACAATTATGGCGTCGATGAACCCGACTACTCCGGAGGTCCTCTCGATCTGAATCACAATCCCCGCAACGGGCGATCCTATTTCAACCCCTCCCTGTTCAGCGACAACGCCCTGGGGACGCCAGGCTCGGCAAAGCGGCGCTTCTTCTACGGACCGGGGATGGACAACTACGACATGGCGCTTCTCAAGAATGTGCGTCTCACTGAATCCAAGTCGCTCCAGTTTCGGCTCGAAGGTTTCAACATTTTCAATCACGCCCAGTTTTTCGGACCGCAATCCGTCGACGGCAACATCAGCAGCTCCAACTTCAGCCAAGTCGTCAGCGCCAATTCGCCTCGCCTGGTGCAGTTGGGCGCGAAATTCTTGTTCTAACCCCCTCACCCCGATCACGACATAATTTTCAATCTGGGAAAAATTCCGTCCAATTCTTGGAATCAGTCAACAAATCGCTTGCATTGTTAATGGTGTGTTGCTAACGTCGCAGCCATCTAACGGGCCAGCATTGATTTCGTAGGATTGCCGGGCGCTCGGCTCCTTCCTGGGTGGAGTCTTGCGAAAGCGGACTCGGTTGTAACGCTGCGCTGCTTTTCTTCACAATCAGCTAGGCCCCACAGAAAGGAGACTTATGTCTACTCCGAAAAAACTTGCAATTACCGGTAGTGAGCGCGCTCCCCTCGCAGGAGCGAAAGAGATTGGCCCAGCCAACCCCAACGAAAAACTCGATGTCACCATCCGTCTGCGCTCTCGCGCGGGGAAAAAGCCGATTGTCAGCGCCGACGCATTCACCAAACCGATCGCAAAACGCACCATTTTAAGCCGTAAAGAATTCGAGCAAAGCCACGGTGCTGCTCCCGAAAGCATTGCTCGCGTCGAGGCATTCGCCCATGAGCACAAACTCACGGTAAAAGAAAAGAGCGCGGCCCGGCGCACGGTTATTCTCACCGGAACCGTCGCCGCCATGGATCAGGCATTCGGCGTCCAACTGAAGGAATATCAGCATCCCAGCGGCAACTACCGCGGCCGCACCGGAGCTGTCCATATTCCCTCGGAACTACAGGATGTGATCGAAGGCGTCTTCGGCCTCGACAATCGTCCCCAAGCCAAACCGCATTTTCGTAGGCGGCGTGGGCAAGCCGGAGCCCACGCCCAAAGTGCCGGCGTGTCCTATACACCCTTACAAGTCGCCACGCTTTACAACTATCCCACCGGCGTAGATGGCTCCGGAGAATGTATCGCACTGATCGAATTGGGCGGCGGATACAAACCTGCAGACCTGACCAGCTATTGGAAACAGCTCAAGCTGAGCAAGACGCCAACCGTATCGTCGGTGTCAATCGACAACGGAAGCAACAGTCCCACCGGGGATCCGAACGGCCCCGACGGCGAAGTCATGCTGGATATCGAAGTGTCCGGTGCGATCGCACCCGGCGCCAAGATCGTCGCCTACTTTGCCGACAACACCGATGCCGGATTTCTAAACGCGATCACGACTGCCGTGCACGACAGCACCAATAACCCGTCGATCGTTTCCATCAGTTGGGGCGGTCCCGAATCCTCCTGGACCGGGCAAGCGATGACTTCGATGGATGAGGCATTCCAAGCCGCCGCCGCCATGGGCGTAACCGTCTGCGTTGCCGCCGGTGACGACGGCTCGACCGACGGCGTAACTGACGGCCTCAACCACGTCGACTTCCCTGCCTCGAGTCCCAATGTTCTGGCCTGCGGAGGTACTAAGTTGGTGGCCTCCGGCAACTCCATCAGCAGCGAAACCGTGTGGAACGAACTGGCAAACAATGAAGGCGCAACCGGAGGCGGCATCAGCGACTTTTTCACTCCGGTACCGAGTTGGCAGACTAGCGCGGGCGTACCGCCTTCCGCCAATCCAAACCACAATGTTGGACGCGGCGTTCCCGACGTGACCGGAAACGCCGATCCAACCACCGGCTACGTCACTCTCGTCGATGGCAACCCCGACGTGATCGGAGGCACCAGCGCCGTCGCTCCGCTCTGGGCGGGATTGATCGCGCTCATCAACGAAAGCATTGGAAAGCCAGCCGGACTCATCAACCCGTTGCTCTATCAAAACGTTACTGCCGACGATGATTTCAGCGACATCACCACCGGCAACAACGGCGCCTATTCCGCAGGCCCGGGATGGGATGCATGTTCCGGTCTAGGCTCGCCCATCGGGACGCAAGTCGCCGCAGCACTGGGTGCACCCTCGGCGCCAGCCAAGAAAACCGGCACCCACCGGTAAAACAAAAAGTGGCGCGGCCACTCGTGCCGCGCCACTCTCTAACTCCGCAAGAAACAAACTGAGAACCGAGAACCAGCAACTGACAACTGGTTTCTTCCTGTGGATCTTCTTGTCGGGTGCCCCGCTCCTTGCGCTTTTTGCAAGGGGCGGGAGCTCGGCTGATGCTGCTGAACTATGTGCCGAAGCCGGATGCTGCGCGACAACCTCTTCTGAACCCGACCAAACCGGAAGGCCTGTCCATCGACCATGCCGCCCCTTGCAGAAAGCCCGAAGATCGGGCACGCGGCCTCTATAAACTATTTCGCAGAGGGATTTCGCATGGATGAAATCGCAGAACTCGTTCAGATGGAAGCTCAGAACTATGAAGTATCGCGCGAACATCTAGGGGACGCGGGTGACCTAGTTCAAGACCTTGTTGAGCTTTATCGGACCATCGGGGACATGATCGCTGAATCCGCAGTAAAGCCACGGGACGAAATCGTCGCAGGGGGAATGTTTCTCTATTCCTGTCGGTATCAATTGGTTCTTGCTGCGCTGAACGTGATGCGTGGACACCTAAACGACTCTCACTTTTTCACCAGAAAGGCGATTGAATTGGCGCGTTCGCAAACCGAGTGAGGAGTAATCCCACCCTAGCCATGAAGTGGCTGCAGGCATGGAAAACGCAGACTTCTTATAAGGAATTCAGAAAAGGGTTCGCCGCAAGAGACCTATTTCCTCCGGATCATCCGCTCTTGGCGAGGCTGTTCATCCGATACGATCTGTGCTCGAAACTCATTCATTCGTCCGTTTACTCGCTCAGCGGACAGATGCAGACAGAGCACAAAGAAGAGCTTTTTGAGATGACTTTTTCGTACTCACAGTTGGATGATTCACACCCCAGCGAGCCTATTGGATCATGGCTGTTCTTGGCTGATACTCACTTCGGAATTCTTCAGGTGTTTGAAGAAGTTCTTGCGGAAGTTATCGCACATGACAAGACGAAGTGGGACCTTAGACGGAACGCCTTCGCCGGTAAGCTCACATTTCAAAAAGCGAAGTGGCACGCTGTGCTGCAAAAGGTCACAACGATGATGGAGCCTGAACAGGGGCCGACCGGTACCGTCGCTGAAGATTGATTGCCCGGTGCCCCAGGTTCGCGTCCGCGCTTTGCATTTCCCGCCACGACATTTCGCACTTCGGACGCTAACCTGGGCCTCCACCACAACCCTCTGTTGAGACACGCGGGGCCAGACTATCGCGTCCACTTCATTCCTGGGGTGGCCCGTCCAAGTTTCCGCTTGGTGGGCTTTTCGTTGCAGATTCCCGATTTGGAACCGGCCAGGCAGCTCGTTCTCTTTGTTCTTGAACTCCACCCATCACTTCGGATAACATAGGAACGCAGAACTTATCTGCAAGATAATCATCGTTCTTTGACAACCTGACAGCGGACGCGGCTCCTGGACCGCTCACCCGCCGAGTCTGACCAGCGCACCTCGAACGAGGGACGCTAGAGCGAAAGTACGAGCAGCCGGAAAACACGCTGGCTTAAATGTTTCCAAGATTTTGCCTCTAACTACCTTTAGAACCATAGATCTAGCGGGACGAAAAAATTTCCGTCCTTTGTTTTCTAGATTTTGCGAGGAAACGAGAGTTTTTTTATCGTGTGCCGCAGGCTCCCTGCGCCGTTCCAATCTGGGCCCACCAAGACTCATCTTAATGAAAGCAAATTCCTTCGGGCGTGCGCCAGCTCCTACGCGCAGCATCAAGAAAGGAATCGCATGCAGTCAAGAACCGGCGTAACTCCAATGTTTCCAAGATTTTGCCTCTAACTACCTTTAGAACCATAGATCTAGCGGGACGAAAAAATTCCAGTCCTTTGTTTTCTAGATTTTAGGCAAAAATGAAGAGTTTTTTTGAGGGAAATTCTGCACCAGAACATGTGCAACTCCAGGATCAACCAGTCGGCGTCACATCCCCGGCAGCTTCATCCCCGCGAGTTTGCGCGCGAAGCTGGCCTTGCCCATCTGCTTAAACATCTTGCGCATTTGGGCATACTGCCGCAGCAGATTGTTGACTTCCTGCACGCTGGTGCCGGAGCCGCGCGAGATGCGTTTGCGCCGGCTGCCGTTGATGACCTCATGATGCATGCGTTCGTGCACAGTCATCGAATTAATGATCGCTTCGACGCGATTAATCTGTTTTTCGTCGATTTTGTCGGCATGTTTCTGCAATCCGGCGAAGGGACCGATGCTGGGCAGCATACCCATAATGTTTTGGATCGATCCCATCTTTTTCACCTGGCGCAGTTGGTCGCGAAAATCCTCGAGCGAGAATCCATCGCCAGAAAGCGCGCGGCTGGCCATCTCCTGCGCCTTCTTCTTGTCGACATTCTGCTCGGCCTTTTCGATCAGCGAAAGAATGTCGCCCATGCCGAGAATGCGTGACACGATGCGATCCGGATGGAACGGTTCCAGCGCGTCATACTTTTCGCCCACGCCGATGAACTTGATTGGCTGGCCGGTGACCTGTCGTATGGATAAAGCCGCACCGCCTCGGGCATCGCCATCCATTTTGGTCAACACAACGCCCGTCAGCGAAAGCTTCTTATGGAACTCATCGGCGGAGTTGACCGCGTCCTGTCCAGTCATGGCGTCGGCGACGAAGAGGATCTCCTGCGGATTGAGCAGCCGCTTCAGCGATTGCATCTCCTCCATCAGTTGGTCGTCGATGTGAAGACGGCCAGCGGTATCGACGATCAGCACGTCGGAGCCAGTGTTTATGGCCTCGCGGCGCGCTTCTTTTGCCAGGCGCTCGACCGTCGCGGTATTGGCTTCGACGTTCGCGCCTTCGTAGATGTTGGCCTTGATCGCCTGCGCCACGACTTTAAGCTGTTCGCGCGCAGCGGGACGGTAAACGTCGACGGAAACCAGCAGCGGCCGATGCCCACCATTCTTGAGCCAGTTTGCAAGTTTGCCCGAAGTGGTGGTTTTGCCGGACCCTTGCAAACCCGCCATCAGTATGACTGTTGGAGGTTGTGAAGCGAACTTCACGCGCGCGGTGTCGTGGCCGAGAGTTTCGATCAGTTCGTCGCGCAGGATCTTGATGACCTGCTCGCCCGGCGAAAGCGCCGTCGCGACCTGCTGGCCAACAGCCTTCTCCTGAATGTGGTCGATAAGCTGTTTGACGACTTTGAAGTTGACGTCGGCTTCGAGCAAAGCCAGACGGATCTCGCGCAGCGCCTCTTGAATGTTCTCTTCATTGAGGACGGCCTGCCCGCGCAGAGTTTTGAACGCACGCTGAAGCTTCTCTGAAAGATTCTCGAACATAAGGATAGAGATTAAGAATAAAGGTTTATTTTAGCAGCCATTGAGCAAAGTATTCAGCCACTGCGATCACCGTCCCGCATACAGCTCTTTTGCCGCGATCACTGTGTTGCAGTGAATGGTGACCGTGTCTTCAACACGCTCCGCGTAGCCGCCGGCGAACGTCACCATGACCGGGATATTGCGAGCGCGGGCAACTCGAAAAACCAGTTCGTCGCGGCGTTTCAATCCTTCGATGGTCAGCGACAGGCCTCCGAGTTGATCTTCGCGGTAGGGATCGGCGCCCGCGATATAGCAGATCAACTCCGGATCGAAATGGCGTAGGCCCGAGCTGAGAGCGTTGTCGAGCCATGCCAGATAATCGTCGTCGCCAATTCCATCGGGCAGATCGACATCGATCGAAGATGGCGGTTTCCACATCGGATAATTGTTCTCCTGGTGCAGCGAGATGGTGAACACGTCGCCCGCGTGAGCGTCGCGCACTTTCGCCGGCATCGCAGGGCTCAGAGTCGAAGCAGAAGTCGAGGGCAGCGGCCCCGTCGGAACACGCACGCCAGCAAAAATCGCGGCGGTGCCGTTGCCCTGATGTACGTCGCAGTCAACAGTCATGGCGCGAGTGATTCTGTCATCGCGCTGCATGCGCCGGATGGCGACCGCCACATCGTGAATCATGCAGAAGCCTTCGCCATGGTCGGGAAATGCATGATGGAATCCGCCACCGATGTTGAAAGCGATGTGATTCTGCAGAGCATAGTCGGCAGCCAGAATTGAGCCGCCGGCCGCCAGCCAGAATGCTCGAACCAGTTCAGGCGAGTACGGAACCTCCATCTCCAACTCTTCGCGCGCGGAGAGCATTCCCGTCTTCAATTTCTGGACGTAAGCAGGCGTGTGGACCAGGAGTACATCCTGGTCGGATGCCAGCTGCGGGGTTACGAAGTCTTCAGCATCAGCAACTCCAGTTTCCAGCAGCCGGTCATGAATCCGGCGGTACTTCTCGGCGGGAAAGACGTGCGCACCGATTGGCAGATAGTAATCGTCGCTGTAAACCAGCTTGAACGGGAGCATGGTGAAATATGGCGTTTTTCATCATACGCGCTCGGTCGTCCACTCGGCACACGTTGCGGAATGTCACTGTACGTCTCGGCATAATATGCCGATGGCCTGAAATGTCCTGAGTTGACACTTGATGCCCCTTGCTTGAGCGCATCCAGATTCGTAGAGTAAGGCGCTCTGCGGTTGTTGCTCTTGCTTCCCACTGAAATGTGGCGCACTTGACAAGTTGCGAGGTGCAAGTCTTTGCACCAGGCATCGCGGAAGCGAACTCAGGAATCGAACCCAGGACCCAAATGTTCGATTAACTCTAGGAGGCTGTTTTGATGTGTTTCAAGTGGTCGAGCGTGCTTCAGTCACTGCTGGCACTTTGGTCCGAAGAAACGGGCCAGGACATCGCCGAGTACGCAGTCATGCTTGCAGTGATTCTAGTGATTGTGGTGGGCACGCTTCGCCTGATCGGAGGAAGCGCGAACAATGTATTTTCCTCGGTGGCCAGCTCAATCGGGCAGTGACGGCAAGGAAGCGATCAGCTCACGGTGTGGGGAGTGCAGTTTTTTTCTGAATGCCTTCGCCTTCCACGATCGTATAAATAAAATCTGCCGGGACATCACGCAGCACTTCAACTTTGCCGCTTGGCCATTTGATTTCTACTTCGTCCATTTTGGCTTCTGCACCGAGACCAAAATGTAGTCGCGGATCGTTCGACGAAAGGTAGCTGCCTCCGGCGCGAACCTCGTTGAGTTGCACCAGCTTTCCCGCTCTAACTGTGACACGCGATCCGATTGCCATTTTGTTGCTCTTCGTTCCTGCCAACTTCAACAGCACGCGATGATTTTTGTTTCCTCCTCGATTCAACAGGAGGGTTGGCGGTTCGCCTGTGTTCATCACGACGATGTCGATGTTGCCGTCGTTATTCAGATCACCAAAAGCCGCGCCTCGCCGCGAGGCATCAGGGATTCCGGCAAGCACGCTGGAAACATCTTCGAAGGTTCCGTCCCGGTTGTTACGGAACAGCAGCATCGGCTCGCGATAACGGGGAGCGCCCGGGACCTGGTCCATCTGCGGATACACGTGTCCGTTGGCGATGAACAGGTCCGGCCAGCCGTCGTTGTCCATGTCCAAGAATCCCGTTCCCCAACCCACCGGGTTGTACGTGGGCTTGGCGAGCTTGGCGGGGTAACTGACTTCAGAAAATCCCTGCGCCCCAAGATTTCGATACAGGCTGTCAGGTTGCTCGGTGAAAGTGGTGACGAACATCGAAAGCTGGCCTTCGTGCAGGTAATCGCTCCAATCCACACCCATGTTGCCGCGCTCCGACCCGTCACCGCTGACCGCCGCTCCTGAGAGCATGCCGACTTCTTCAAAAGTACCATCGTGTTTGTTGTGGTAGAGGTAATTCGGTCCGGAGTCGTTGGCAACATATAAATCGGGCCAGCCGTCGTTGTCGTAATCGCCCCAAATCGCGCCCAGGCCGTAGTACTTGTTGGGATCGTCGACGCCCGCTTTTTTGGAGACTTCTTCAAAAGTGCCATCGCCGCGATTGTGAAAGAGCAAGTCAGATTCGCCCAGCATTCCCCAAGGACCGCACTGCACCGGGATTCCCTTGAAGCTGCAGTTCTTCTCATTCTTTCCGAAGTCGGGGAGTTTGTTCACATCGAAGTGCACGTAGCGTGAGACAAACAAGTCTACGTGGCCATCTCGATCGTAGTCGGCCCAGGCAGCGCCGGTGCTGAATCCTCCGCCAGCCACGCCCGCTTTGTCTGTGACATCTTCGAATTTGCAGTTGCCCAGGTTGTGATACAGGGCATTGCCGCCGAAGCCGGTCACGTAAATGTCCGGCAGACCATCGTTGTCGTAATCAGCGACGGCCACGCCCATGCCCCACCCTTTGCGGGTTAGCCCGGCGGACCTGGTGATGTCAGTGAATTTGAAGCCGTCGTCCTGGTGATAAAGCGTGATCAAGGGATCGCCGCCCTGCTTGTAGCGATCAACCGTGGACCCGTTTACCGTGATGATGTCGAGTCGACCGTCGTTATCACAATCGATCAGGCCCACGCCGCCGCTCATCGATTCCACAATATAGCGCTTGTCTGGAGATGAAATGTGGGAGACGGTCAGGCCGACTTGTTTAGCGACGTCTTCGAACCTGGGCAACAGAGTTTTCGCGGGAGTTGTCTGCGCCGGGGCAAAGACAGAAAACAGCAGACTCAAAGACAAGAGGATGCGCATGATGAAGGATGCGAGATTATAGCCCAGAAACACAGTGCTTAGATCCTTCGCTTTGCTCAGGATGACGGCGCCAACTTATCGAGTTCGAGATAAAAACTAGTCGGCGGGGGCCGGCGCTGGTTGTGGGACGTGAGCTTTCCCTCGCTCGCGCCATCCTTCGATGATCAGATACAGCACGGGGATGAAGAAGAGATTGAGAACGGTCGACATGATCATGCCACCAAACACGGTGGTTCCGACGGAGTGGCGTCCTTCCTGGCCGGCACCATGGGCCAGCATCAACGGCACGACGCCAAGGATGAATGCGAACGAAGTCATAAGAATTGGGCGTAACCGAATCCTGGCGGCTTCGACCGTAGCCTCGACCAATGGAAGCCCGCGTTCCCGCAACTGTTCTGCGAATTCTACGATCAGAATCGCGTTCTTGCTCGACAATCCGATCAGCATTACGAGACCGATCTGGCAATAGACATCGTTTTGCAAACCGCGCAACGCCTGTGCGCCGAGCGCTCCGAGTAATGCCATTGGCACGGCGAGCAACACGATGAAAGGCAGCACGAAGCTTTCATATTGCGCAGAGAGAGTCAGGTACACGACCAGAACTCCCAGGCCGAACAAAATGATTGTGGTCCTCCCCGAAGCCAATTCTTCGAGTGACGGACCTGTCCATTCGTACGTGAAACCCTGAGGCAAAACTTTCTTGCTCAAATCGTCCATGGCGGCGATGGCCTGTCCGGAACTGAACCCCGGACCGGGCGAGCCGTCAATTTCCGCGGAGCGAAATAGATTGTAGTGGCTAATAACTTGTGGCGTCGTGGTCTGCGTGACGGTGGCCAGGTTCTCGAGCGGAATCATTGCGCCCATATCCGAGCGCACGTAGTACTCTTTCAAATCTTTCGCTTGCGAACGAAATTGTTTATCGGCCTGAACATAGACGCGATAGGAACGATTGTTGAAATCGAAATCGTTGACGTACGCCGAGCCCATGTAAACGCCTAACGTATCCGTGATCTGCTGCAGCGGGACGTGCAGGCTCTTGGCTTTCTCACGATCGATGGTGACCAGGAACTGCGGATCGCTTGCAGTGTAGCTGCTGTACAAGCTGGTCAGGTCTTTGCGTGAGTTACCCTGACGAACCATATCCTGCGTGACCTGCGCCAACTCTTCCAAGCTATGCGAACCCTGGTCCTGCACTTCGTACTGGAAGCCGCCGAACTGGCCCAAGCCTTGGATTGCGGGAGGCAAGAAGCAAAGCACGAGCGCTCCCGTGATTCCGGAAACGGAGCCTCGCAGACGATCCACCACTGCCTGCGCAGAATGTTCAGGGCCTTTGCGCTGCGAGTACCCGGTCAATCCGGCATAGATAATTCCGCGATTCGGCGCGCCGTTGCCGGTGATGGCAAAAAGGTTTTCGACTTCCGGCATCTTGCGCATGATCGCGCTCACCTGGTCCTCAACATTCCTGACGTAATCCCCGGACGCGCCGGGAGGAGCCTGGATGATGACCGGGAAATAACCCTGGTCCTCGTCTGGGACAAAACCGGTGGGCACACGCTGGAAAATCAAAACGGTGAGGCCCAATCCCGCGAGAAACAAAACCACGGCGACCATGCGGAAGCGAAGAAAAACATACAGTGAACGCCGATAGCCTTCGGTAATGCCGCCAATCACTTTGTCGACCCGGCGGAAGAACCAGCCTTTTTCCCCGTGAACGCGGCCCAGCAGGAGCGCGGAGAGCGAAGGGGTCAGGGTCAGAGCGTTGAAGGCGGAAATCGATATCGAGAAGGCGATGGTCAAGGCGAATTGTCGAAATAGAATGCCCGTCGTCCCGGGGAAAAACGCGACCGGCACGAATACGGCAACCAGAACGAGGGAGGTCGCAATGACGGCGCCGGCGACTTCTCCCATAGCGGCCGATGCGGCTTTGCGCGGGTCGTGCTCACCTTCCTGCAGGTGGCGTTCAATGTTTTCGATGACGACAATGGCGTCATCCACGACTAGCCCCGTCGCCAGGGTGATGCCAAACAAGGTCAGCGTGTTAATGGAAAATCCCAGGATTTTGACGAAGGCGAAAGTCCCGATCAGCGAGACCGGAATCGTGACTGATGGAATGATTGTGCTGCGCCAGTCTTCGAGGAATACGAAGATCACCAGAATGACCAGGACGATGGCCTCGATCAAAGTGACGAGAACGTCGCGGATCGATTCACCCACGGCCTCTGTCGTATCGAAAGCGTTCTCGTATTTCATTCCCGGCGGGAAATGTTTCGAGAGCCGGTCCAACTCGGCCAGAGCACGGCGATCCACGTCAAGGGCATTCGCATTCGAAAGCTGCAAGATTGCAACGCCTACCGACGGATGCCCGTTGTAAATCAAGTCAGAGCTGTAGTCCTCCGCTCCCAGTTCGGCGCGGCCGACATCTTTAAGGCGCACCAGGGTTCCATCAGCATTCGCCTTGAGGATGATGTTTTCAAATTGCTCGGGCTCGCTCAGTCGCCCAATGGCCCGCACGCTGATTTGAAATTGCTGCCCAGCTCTGATCGGAGGCTGTCCCACTTGGCCGGCAGCCACTTCTACATTTTGTTCTTGCAAAGCATTGACCATGTCACTGGCAGTGAGGCCGCGACTGGCCATGCGCACGGGATCGAGCCACAAACGCATCGAATATTTGCGTTCACCGAAGATGACAACGTCAGCAACTCCGGGCACGCGCTTTAGCGTGTCCTTCACATAAACGTCGAGGTAGTTGCTCATGAACAGCGGATCGTAGCGGTCGTCTGGCGAATACACGCCCGCACCGAAGACGAAATTGCTCGACGACTTGGTGATTGTGATCCCGGTGGCTTTGACCGCGTTCGGAAGACGTCCCTGAGCAGTGTTGACGCGGTTCTGAATGTCCACGGCGGCAAGGTCGGGATCGCGGTCCAGTTCGAAGGTTGCGGTAATCGAACTGGAACCGTCGTTGCCGCTGTCGGAGGTCATGTACTTCATCCCTTGGGCGCCGTTGATCTGCTGCTCCAAAGGGATCGTGACTGCCGACTCGACGGTTTGCGCGCTGGCACCGACGTATCCGCTGCTGACGTTGACTTGCGGCGGCGCGAGGTTGGGGAATTGCGCGATCGGCAAAGTGGGAATTACGACTGCGCCCGCGAGAATGATGAGCAGCGCGCAGACTGTAGCGAAAACCGGCCGTCGAATGAAGAAGTCAACGAACATGGGGAACCATAATGCGGCTTCGGGCTTCGGGCTTCATGCTTCGGGCTCCAGGTTTCCACCGAAAGCCAAATGATTTTGAGCGGAGGGCCCGAAGCCTAATGCCTGAAGCCTGACGCCTAACTCTGTGGCGTTACCGCCGCGCCATCCACAAGAAACTGGACGCCTGAGACGATTACTTTGTCTCCTGCTTTGATACCATCGAGCACTACGTAATCATTTCCGGTCATCTCTCCAATGCGCACGGCTTTCTGATGCGCCACCAATTTTCCGTTCTGGTCCTCCGCCACGAAGGCGAAATACTGTCCGCCAACACGCGACACCGCGACCACGGGAACGACCGGTCCCTGGTGGGTTCCCCAGATCACGCGGGCGCGGATGAACTGCAAATTGCGAAGCCGGTCCTCATTGTTGGCGATGCGCGACTTAATCAGCACAGTCTGGGTGGTGTTATCCACTTGCGGCGAAATGAAACTGACACGGCTGTCCGCGATGACGTCGCCGCTTCCATTCACGATTTGCACCGGCATATTCATCTTGAGCTGAGACGATCGCTCCACCGGGATGTAGACGTAGGCCTCGAGGCTGCCCGGTTTGTCGACGCTGGTCAACGTCGTTGTGGTCGTGACCCGGTCGCCCACGTGAACGGGAATATCACCCACGATTCCAGTTGACCCCGCGGTCACGCGATAGTAGTGGAGCTGCGTCTGCTGCTCCTGTACCTGCGCATCCAGCGATT
>Ga0228598_1000105_pt1 | contig 13925 bp, 10 predicted proteins | sample CZU4metagenome_FD_182726 | JGI IMG/M metagenome (GOLD analysis project Ga0228598, IMG submission 182726) | Spruce rhizosphere microbial communities from Bohemian Forest, Czech Republic - CZU4 | ecosystem: Host-associated > Plants > Roots > Rhizosphere | place: Czech Republic: South Bohemian... | reverse complement strand
CGATGATGACGTTAACCCTGTCGTGCGACCACCGTGTGGTAGATGGTGCGCGGGCTGCGGTTTTCCTGAATGAGGTTGCTGAATCAGTTCGCGAGCCGGAAAAGTGGCTGCGATGACGATGCCGGTGCGTTCGGTGCGCGTACGCGCCGGCATCGTAGAATTAGGCTTATTGTAGCCAAAAGCTGGCGAATGTGTACGCACACGCCCGCCTTGAATGGAACCATCGTAACCTCGCTGTCATCTACTCCGTCACGGCAGATTAGTGAGACGTGATATACTGACGTTACGCTTAATACTTCGGTTGTATGGTGCGATTACTCTGGTGCAGCGTTTGATCTGAGAATTCCCGCCTTCAGTTTCCCCTCCGTACGTCTTCAGCGTAATCAAAACATAAGACTGGCAATACAGGTTGCCGCACGCGCTCGAAATTAGTGCGCGCGCCGCGATCGCTTATGCCAGAGAAAGCAAAATGCAGAATTTTTCAGAACTCCCGATTTCCCCTTACGTCAAAGATCGTTTGTCGTTCGCTGGTTTTTCCATACCCACGCCGGTTCAGGCCGCCACCATCCCGCAGGCTCTTGCGGGCAAGGATGTGCTCGCAACCGCGCAGACGGGTACAGGTAAAACGCTCGCTTTCCTGATTCCAATCATGGAGCAACTGCTCAAGCAAAATGCGCCAGGAATCACAGCTCTGGTGTTGGTTCCGACGCGTGAACTGGCGATGCAGGTTGCAGAGCAATATGACGCGCTGCGTGGCAAGCAACTCAAGCCTGCCGCTCTAGTAGTCGGAGGCTTGTCCGAAGGACAACAGCTTCGCTCCATTCGCAATGGAGCTCGCTTAGTCGTGGCTACTCCAGGCCGATTAGAAGATTTCCTCGATCGCAGACTGGTGAATTTCCGCGACCTCCGCGTGCTGGTGCTCGACGAAGCAGATCGAATGCTCGATATGGGATTTCTTCCCGCGATTCGACGGATAGCCGCCGTCTTGCCCAAAGATCGCCAGACGATGTGTTTTTCAGCGACGCTTGAAGCTTCTGTCGTCCATCTGGTGAACGACTACATGCGAAATCCGGTGCGGGTCGCCTTCGGGTCAACGCTAAAACCATCTGAGAATGTGCGGGTGCAAGCCTTTGAGGTCGATGCCGATCGCAAACAGGAAGTGCTGCATCGATTGTTGGCAAATGAAACAGGCCGATGTCTGGTCTTCGCGCGCACCAAGCGAGGAACGGAACGGCTGGCCAAGAATCTGAATCGCGAAGGATTCGCCGCGGCCATGATTCACGGCGACCGCTCGCAATCTCAGCGCACAGCCGCGCTCACCGGCTTTCAACAGGGACGCTATCGCATCCTGGTCGCAACTGATCTGGCCTCGCGTGGCATTCACGTGCAGGACATCGCCCACGTCATCAACTACGACTTGCCGGAAGTGGCGGAGAACTTTATCCATCGCGTTGGACGCGCCGGGCGTGCCGGCGAACGCGGCGTCGCTTCTACCCTCTTTGGCAGAGATCAGCGGTCCGATCTATACCAACTGGAGCGTACGCTCGGAATTCGAATGGAGAGAATGAGTTCCACTGTCGACGGGCAAAAGCATTTAGCTCAGAAACAGGATACGATGCCTGCCGCTCGCCTCGAATCCGGTTCCCGGTCAAGAATGGTCCGGCTGCCGGGCGAAGTTCTACAAGTTCAAATGCAGAATTGATCCGAACGCAACCCTTACAACAGACGCGAAGGAGCCATCCGCAGGCGCCACCGAAGAAGCTGAGGCCTACGCAACCACCCCGCAGCGTACTCGCTTCAACTCCTGGCTGAGCTGCGCGACTGTTACGATCCGAGCGAATCGACGCCGCAGGGCATACTCGGTTCGCTCACATATGGCGTCGACGCCCAATTCCTCACCCGGTTTATCCCAGTTCGGAATTGGAAAAGTCATGGTTGCATCGGTGACGAAGTCCACTGCGTATCCGAGATCCGCCGCAACCCGGGCGGTGGTTTCGCAGCACTGCTCCATCTGGATACCCGTGATCGTAACTCGCCGCACGCCTTTTTCGAGCAGATAAGGTTGCAGCGCGGTGCTGGTGAAACAATTGCGAGTGTTCTTGGTGAAGACGGGTTCGCCGCTGCGTGGCTCGATGAAGTCCATCAGCTTAAAAAAAGGGCTGTCCGTGGCGAAACCTTCGTCGCTGTCGGTATGAAGAAAAAAAATAACTGGTAGCTCTGCGGCACGGTAAGCCGCGATCAGCGCACTAACATTGTTCTCGAAAGCAAGATTGTTGCGGCGCTCCCAGCTCGCGCCGACTTTGAAAGAATCCTGTGCGTCAATGACCAGCAGCGCGGATTGTTCGATGGGCACTTGATTGGAATCGAGCATGAAGCCTCCCTGCTGAATTTGATGCTAAACAATCCGCCGGCGACTGATGAGTAGAAGAGTTAACGCGAGGCGAGCAGTTGCAGAGCGATTTTAGCATTGCGATTTCTATGGGCGGCCGCCCTGCGCAGCCACTTCTCGGATTCATGCAGATCGGAGGAAACCCCGTCGCCATCGCGGTAGCGGAGCCCGAGATTGTACTCGGCAGCGGGGTTGCCTGCCTCGGCGGCCATTGTCACCCAGCGCACGGCTTCGGTGCAGTTCTGACGCACGTAGTGTCCCACCTCATAAGCCATGCCTAAAGTGAATGCGGCGGAGTCGTCTCCGTATTTGGCCTGACGCCGCAGTCCGCTAATTTCAAAACGGCTTAATTGCTCCACGACAGAGGAAGTCGCAGGGTCCGTGATTCGATCATGACTGGCCGCGAAGGGAGGAATTGATGTGGGCTGCTGGGGTCCAGTGCTCTCGATCCTTTTGGCCGGCTGAGATAAGGGCCGAGTCGAATGGGCCGGGGCCGATACGTTCGCGGTCACCGCTGCCTCGGCAATTGAAGAACTCGGTGCTGACATCGCCCGCGCTCCTTGGAAAGGCTGATGAAGCCAGGTTTCGAGAAGGAGCAAGTTGGCGATCATTAGCAGCAGCCAAACGGGAGTTGCAATGGCCACGGCGCGGAGCGACCGCAGGGTGAAATTGATTCGGAAAGTCGACGTACGCGGCGTACAAGCCTCTCGCAGACGTTTCAGAGCAGCTTCCAGATTGAACGACGATCCACCCGAGGCCAGCTCTTTTTCGACTCGAATGCGGAAGGCAGCCTGATAGCGGGCGTACGTATTCCGGAGGCGCGCGACGGTATTTTGAGAATTGACGTGGGTTGCGGTTATGGTGCGAAGCGTTCGCAACACGGCTTTGGCACGGACCGTCGACACGTGCTGTCTGAGAATGCCACAGAGGCGGTTGAGGGTGGTTCCCAGATCAAACGCCGACGCACGCGGTGTTGGCTTGTGTTGATCTGGTAGTTTCTGCTGAACGGGGATCGGTTTGATGAGTTCGGGCTCCGCGGCAGGTTGCGCCGGGGGGGTCGGTTTGGGCGCAAGTGGCGCCAGCCTCAGCGGCGTGCGAACGACCGGGGTTAGGTTGGCAGGCGTGGGTTCGTGCGTCGCGGATTTCTGGGTGAGCTTGGGTGACAGCGACACCAAACGCTTCACGGTGGCGTCCAAGTTCAAAATGCCAGTTTCGATTGCCTCTTGCGTCTTAACCAGTTCGGCTAGAGTTTGGTCGTCGGAAGAGCGAGTATTGAGCGCGGCGGGTTTGCGAGGCGTTTCGATCGCTCTAGGTGAGAGTAGAGTCGGTCGCTTGATGATCTCGCGCCTGGTGATTTCCAGCGATACGGAAACTCCCCTCGCTATTTTTTCCCGGGACGTGACTGGTTGAGCGGCGACTTGGCCACTGTTGGCCGGAGGATGTAATTGATCGTGCAGACACTGCAGAACCCATGCCGCTGCCAACAACTTCTCAAACGAGGAGTGATCGAGGGTGAGTTGCTGGTTTGTACCAGAGCTCGATGCCGCAGCCATTGGCGGACGGACCTCGCAAAAGGGGATAGTAGCCGGGCGCGGAATCCGGAACCCGCAACCCATCGGAAAATCATACACCCGTTTGTTCCTCTCTGAACCCCGGAATCGCCGCTAATAGGGTTGGACTGCCTTTTCGGGGTCGAAAGCTCGTACCTAGAGGGCCCCTTGGATTGTTCGCTAAGCAGGTGGTCCACAGCAAAATCCCTACCGTTCGATAAGAAAGCCTCTTTGTCTGCGGTATTCTTTAAGGGTGCATTGTTTTTCACCCTCCCGGGATCACGCGTTGGTTCAAATCGTGGACTCTGCCCTGGCCGATGCCGCTCATAGAAGCGGAAAGTGGCTCGTCTGCCGGCCCGGTTGCACGCAATGTTGTGTGGGAGTGTTCCCCATAAACCAGCTCGATGCTGCCCGGCTCCGCGAAGGACTCGCGCGGCTGGAAGAGTCCGCACCGGGCCGTGCAGCTAACGTCCGCCAACGGGCTCGGGAGGCAGTTTCCCGGCTTTCGAAAGACTTTCCTGGCGATCCAAATAGCGGCTTGCTGGAGGAAGGCGAAGAGGCGGAACAACGCTTTGCTGAGTTCGCTAACGAGGAGCCCTGCCCTGCGCTCGATCCACTGACCGGACTGTGCGAGCTTTACGAGGCACGGCCCATGACTTGCCGCGTCTTTGGACCTCCAGTGCGCTCGGAAGATGGGCTGGGCGTTTGCGAACTTTGTTTTCAAGGCGCCACCGACGCGGAAATTACATCTTGCGAGATGAACCCAGACCCGGATGATCTGGAATCAACCCTGGTTGAGGATGTAGAAAAGGCGACCGGTGTTCACGGCCAGACCATCGTGGCATTTTGTTTAGCCTTTTGATTCTCTTCAGCTAATGTTTAGGAGTCAGTCCATTCGGGACTTCAGCGCAATCGAATGCGTCTCAGTTCAATGATCCTTAACCTCGATGACCCAGCACCTCGATGACCCAGCAATTTGACGCGTTGGTCCTCGGCGCCGGCGCTGCCGGTTTAATGTGTGCGCTGGAGGCTGGTAAGCGGGGACGCCGAGTTGCCGTGCTCGAGCGGGCAGAACGCGCTGGCAAGAAAATCCTCATCTCGGGCGGAGGACGATGCAATTTCACCAACCTTCATTGCCGTCCGGAAAACTTCATCTCGGGCAATTCCCACTTCGCGAAATCAGCCCTGGCTCGCTACTCGCCTTCGGATTTCATCGCTCTTGTCGAGAAGCATCGCATCCCTTATCACGAGAAAACCCTTGGCCAACTTTTTTGTGATCGCTCCGCTCGCGACATTACGAATATGCTCGAAGCCGAATGCAGCGATGCCGGAGTTCATGTTTTCGTGAAGACTTCAATCACGGAGGTTTTGAGAACAACGGAATTTATTGTGCGTACTGGAGAAACGGAATTTCGTGCCCCGGTACTGGTTGTCGCAACCGGAGGTCTGTCGATTCCGAAAATGGGTGCGACCGGATTCGGTTACGATCTCGCGCGCCAATTTGGACTGGCCGTTTGCGAACCTCGGCCTGCTCTGGTGCCGTTTGTGTTCGATGAGGAAAACCGCCGCCAGTACTGCGATCTGGCCGGAGTCTCCGCTGACGTGAGCGTATCCTGTGGCAAACCGCGGTTTCGAGAAAAGATGCTGATCACGCATCGAGGACTAAGCGGGCCGGCAATTCTACAGATTTCGTCCTACTGGAAACCGGGACAGGCGGTCGCGATCGACTTGGCGCCTGGCAGCGATGTGACGGCCGCGCTTCGCGAGCCCAAGGCTGTAAGAAATATCACGACGATGAAGTCGGCTTTGCACAAGTTCCTGCCAAGTCGATTTGCAAACCGTTGGTTAGATCTGCATGCACCAGCCAAGTGGACAAACTCTGGACTTGCGCAACTGGAGCGATTAGCACACGACTGGGCTGTGAATCCTGCCGGCACCGAAGGCTTCGACAAGGCAGAAGTCACCGCGGGCGGAGTCGACACCAACGAACTATCGGCGAAAACGATGGAGAGCCGTAAAGTGCCTGGCCTGTTTTTCATCGGCGAGGTAGTCGACGTTACCGGACACCTCGGAGGGTTCAATTTTCAATGGGCATGGGCATCGGGCGCGTGCGCTGGACGGGCTCTGTAGGCGCGCCCATCCGCGCCGTTATGTCGTGAATAAAAATCCTTAGGCCAGAACCGCCTGATACTCCTCGTATGCACCCTTGAAATCGGTGATCTTGTGGTCGGCCTCGAAGTGCCAGATTCTGGTGGCCACTTCATCGATTAAATCGTGGTCGTGCGTTACCAGCAGCACGGTTCCGTGATAACGCTGGAGAGCAATGTTGAGCGCATTGATCGACTCCAGATCCAAGTGATTGGTCGGTTCGTCGAACACCAGAACGTTCGGCTTTTGCAGCATGAGCTTGCAAAACAGAAGCCGGGCCGCTTCGCCTCCGGAGAGAACGTCGGTGCGCTTCAAAGCATCTTCACGCGGGAATAGCATTTGACCCAGCAGACCGCGAATCTCTTCGTGCGCCGCCCCCGGATCCCATTGATGGAGCCATTCGAATGCCGTCATGTCTCCCTGAATCAATGCTCGGTGGTCCTGGGCAAAGTATCCGACCGCAGCTTCGTGTCCCCAAATCACTTTTCCGCCGGTCAAGAACGGCCCATCGTAGCCGCTGGTTTTGCGTAACTCGGCGTCGGGCACCGTGGCTGAACCTGCCAGCAGGGCATTGAGCAGAGTTGTTTTACCCGCGCCGTTCCGGCCCATCAACGCGATTTTCTCCCCGCGAGTGACGCTGGCGGTAAAGTTGCGGATGACTTCGGCGTCGCCGTAAGATTTCGCAACGCCTTCAAGCTCAAGAATGTGTTTTCCGGAAGGTCGCTTCTGCTCGAATTTCAAGAACGGACGCTGGATGTTCGACTTTGCCAGTTCCGTGACCTGCAGGCGTTCGACTTCCTTACGCCGCGACTGCACCTGGCTGGAACGGGTACCAGCGGAAAAACGCGCGATAAATTCGTTGAGCTGCGCAATCTTCTTTTCCCGCTGCGCATTCTGTCCCTCGATCTGCGAACGGATTTGCGTCTTCGCTACCACCATGTCGTCATAGGTGCCGGTATAAGTGATGATCGTCTGGTAATCGATGTCGGCGATGTGGGTGCAAATACTGTTGAGAAAATGGCGGTCGTGTGAAATCACGATCAGCACGCCGTCATAGTTGTTCAGGAAACCTTGCAGCCAGTGGATCGAATCCAGATCCAGGTGGTTTGTAGGTTCGTCGAGCAGCAGCGCGAGCGGATGTCCGAACAACGCCTGCGCCAGCAGCACGCGAACTTTCTGTCCGCCTTGCAGTTCCCCCATTTTTCGTTCATGTAGGTCATCGGGAATGTCGAGACCTTGCAGCAGAATGGCGGCGTCAGTTTCGGCAGTGTAGCCGTCTTCTTCGCCGACGATGCCTTCCAGTTCGCCGAGCTTCATCCCGTCTTCATCCGTCAGCTCCGGCTTGGAATGGATGCGGTCGCGCTCTTCCATCGCGGCCCACAGGTGCTTATTGCCCATCATCACCGTGTCGATCACGCGATACGCGTCAAACGCAAACTGGTCCTGGCTCAGCACGCCGAACTTCTTCGGACGCACGACAGTTCCCTTCTGGGGATCGAGGTCACCGGTCATGAGCCTCATGAACGTGGTTTTCCCCGCGCCGTTCGGTCCGGTCAGGCCATAGCGCTTGCCTGGCGTGAAGGCCGTCGAGACTTCTTCAAACAGAACTTTGGCGCCGTAGCGCATGGAAACGTTGCTAACTGAAATCATGATTTCTCAAGGGAACTGCGGAAAATTTGCCCAAGGGCGGGACGCAGCTACTGTCATTAGAATATCACGGCGATAGCTTCGTTCGCCGATCACCTCATTCCAGCGCAATCGAAGGTCACATGTTAGCCTTTCCGTGCGCGATCGATTCAACGAGGAATTCATGAACGACGTTCACTCTTTTCACATCGATCTTCAGGCAACCGCCAAGCAAGTCATGCTGGCACACGGCTTCGAGCCGGATTTCCCCTCGCAGGTCGCGCAACAGCTTGCGGAACTGAAAACGCACCCGCCACAAAAGAACCCGGGCGGCGATGTTCGTGATCTCCGGAACCTGCTCTGGTCCTCGATCGACAACGACACGTCGAAAGATCTCGATCAGATTGAAGTGGCCGAGCGCTTGCCCGATGGAAATATCAAAGTGCTGATCGGAATCGCCGACGTGGATGCTTTCGTGCCGAAAAACTCTCCGATTGATCAGCATGCCTCGAAAGAAACAACATCCGTCTACACGGGCGTGCGGATTTTTCCCATGTTGCCGGAAGAGCTTTCCACCGGCGCAACGTCGCTCCTTGAAAACGCGGACAAACTCAGTATCGTAATTGAGTTCACGGTAGACGCTGCTGGCTCAGTCAGTTCGAGCGATGTTTATCGGGCCATCGTTCGCAACAAGGCGCAGCTTGCTTACAACGGAGTGGGAGGATGGCTTGAAGGCACCGGCCCCGCACCGGCAAAAGTGGCCGCGTCGACGGAATTGCAAGCTCAGCTCAAACTGCAAAACGAGGCCGCGCAGGCGCTAAAGAAGCAGCGCTACCAGAATGGCGCTCTCAATCTCGAGACCACCGAAGTTACCCCGATAATACTCAATCAACAAATCGTGGACATCACCAAGCAGGAGAAGAACCCGGCCACGGACCTGATCGAAGACTTCATGATCGCGGCCAACGGAGTCGTCGCCCGCATGTTGGAGAAAGTGTCGTCTCTGCGCCGCATCGTGAAGACTCCCAAACGTTGGGATCGGATCGTCCAACTCGCTGCCGAACACGGCGGGAAGCTGCCTCCGAATCCGGATTCCAAGGCTCTCAACGATTTTCTGCTCAAGCGCAAAGCGGCCGACCCCGATCATTTTGCGGACGTGTCGCTCGCGGTAATCAAACTGATTGGGCCGGGAGAATATGTTCTCGAACGGCCCGGAGACCCCGAGCAGGGCCACTTCGGTCTCGCGGTCCAGGATTACACCCACTCCACCGCTCCCAATCGGCGTTTTCCGGACGTCGTCACGCAGAGGCTGATCAAGGCCGTGCTTGGCGGTCAGCCTCCTCCGTACTCTGATGATGAACTGTCAGCCATTGCCTCAAACTGCACAGAAAAAGAAGACGCCGCACGGAAAGTTGAGCGAGAAATGACAAAGCGCCTCGCGGCCGTTGCAATGAGCAATCGGATCGGCCAGGTTTTCGATGCGCTCGTCACCGGCGTAACCCCGAAGGGAACCTTTGTTCGCGTGCTGCAGCCGCACGTCGAGGGATTGCTCGCGCAGGGACAGCAGGGCCTGGATGTGGGAGACAAGCTGCGAGTGAAATTGATCCGAACCGACGTTCAGCGTGGATACATCGATTTCGCTCGCGCTTAGGGGTGGCTCATCCTTTTTTCTGTTCGAGCTCGGCCCAACGCGAGTAGAGCTCGTCCGCCACTTTCTGGGCGTCATCCATCTCAGCATGCGCACGCACAAGCCGAGGACCATCGCTTGCGATCGCAGGGTCCTCCAACTGAGCACGCTTCTCCTGCAGAGCTTGCTCGGCCTCAGCGACCCGCTGCTCGATGGTTGCATACTCGCGTGCTTCCAAGTACGAGAGCTTCTTTTTCGATGCCGCCGGTCCAGCGGCAAGCGTCGCACGTCCAGGCTGGTTGCCGCTTGACCGAGCCGCCTTTGCCGGCTGTTTCCGTTCCGCCTGCCAGGATTCCCATTGCGAGTAATCGGCAAAACTGTCGGCGCTGCCCTGCCCGTCGAGTCCCAGGACAATAGTCGAAACGCGATCGAGCATGTACCGGTCATGCGTGACCAGCACCAGCGCTCCTCGATATTCGAGCAGGCTTTCTTCGAGTATGTCGAGGGTTGGAATGTCGAGATCGTTGGTGGGCTCATCGAGGAGAAGCACATCCGCGGGCTGAAGCATTAGCTGTGCGATCAATACGCGCGCCCGTTCGCCTCCGGAAAGCCGGCCAATGGGTTGATTGAGCTGCTCGCCTGTAAACAGGAATCTTGCCGCCCACGACGCCACGTGAACGACGCGGTCCTGATAAATCACCGAATCGCTGCCCGGTGCCAGAGCACGGCGTAGAGTTACATCCGGATCAAGTTGACGAGTCTGATCGAAGTACACGATCCGCAGCCAGTCGGCTCGGCGGATTTCTCCAGCCGATGGCGATAGTTCTCCTCGTACCAGTCGCAGCAGAGTAGTCTTGCCGCTCCCGTTTGGCCCGACCAATCCCACTCGCATCCCAGCCGTTATCACGAAGTTAAGCCCATCGAAAAGTGTGCGGCCGCCAATTTCGTAGGAGACGTCTTCCAACTCAATCAGCCGTTTGGTTTTCCGGTCAGTCGCGGAAAAATCAATGTCCGCAGTAGCGGTGCGCGTTCTGATGTTCAGATCTGCGAGTTCGCTCATCAAGTCGCCGGCCTTGTCGATTCTTGCCTTCGATTTACGCGTCCGCGCTTTCGCTCCACGACGCAGCCACGCGATTTCATTGAGCACAAGGTTTTCCAGCGCTTCCTGCCGCTTCGACTGCGAGTGCAGAAACTCTTCCTTCTTTTCCAGGAACGTGCTGTAGTTCCCCCGAACGCGCAGCAGCCCATCCGGATAAGTACGGTTGAGTTCCGCCATCTCAGTGGCAACATTCTCGAGGAAATAACGGTCGTGGCTCACAACTACGCAGGCGAAGGCTGCGTCTTGAAGAACTGCTTCCAGCCATTCGATTCCTGCGAGGTCAAGATGATTTGTAGGCTCATCCAGCAGCAGAATGTCCGGCCCCTGAACCAGCGCCTCAACGATCGCGAGCCGCTTTTGCCACCCGCCTGACAAAGCGCTGGCCAGTGTTTCGAGTTCGTCGAAGCCGGCGCGGCCAAGGGTTTCGGCGAAACGGGTGCCTCGCTCGGTCGCCGTGACTGCAGCGCGGTCCAGCGCTTTCTCGATCACTGAACGAACCGTCTCTCCAGACGCAAACTTCGAGTCCTGCAGAACGCAGGTGAGCCGGACACGTTTGCGAACCGCGATTTCACCTGTGTCCACATCTTCATCGCCGGCCAGAATTCGGAGCAGCGTGGATTTCCCCGATCCGTTTGGACCAATCAGTCCGATCCGATCGCCCTCAGACACGGTGAAGGAAACATCTTGAAAAAGGACTGTCGATCCGAACGACTTCGAGATTCCCTGTGCATTGATAATCGGCGCCAACGACTTTTGCCCTGCTTCCGTTTGAGTTGCGGGAGGGACTTGGTGGACCCGGTCAGGTTTGAACCGACGACCTCTTCCGCACCGTTCCCCTATGCAAAGTATATAGTGCGCAACGGCCGGTGAGGCCGAGTGGCATGAGGGGGTGTTCAGACGGCCTGAGGCATTTCACCCACATCAGCGATTCATAGGAATTTCCTGCTCGAACGGCATTTATTGGACTTTCAAAGAGGGGGTCGTGGTTGGACTGAAGTTTATGACCGAAAATGCCGATGAAGCCTGAGAGAAACATATGAGTACGCAAGGTCAAGCAGCGTCCGTTGAAACTCACAGCCCCTGCATTGCCAGGCAGCCAATTCTCACGGCCGACGAGACCGTAATCGGCTACGAGCTATTCTTTCGCGAAAGTCCGGACCAACAGCGCTTCACTTCTGATAGTGAGAGTGCAACTTCCGCCACCATTCACATGTTGAATTTTGTGGGGCTCGGCGTCTTGTGCGATGGGCGTCTCGCATTCATCAACTGTACGCACCAGATGTTGCTGTCGGATTATTTCGCTCTGTTGTCTCCCCGCGATGTCGTGATCGAGATAGAGGAAGATGTTCCCGCGGACGAAAACGTCATACAGGCGTGTCAGCGGCTGAAACAGGCAGGATACTCAATCGCTCTAGACAATTTCGTTCCGGGCGACAAGCGCGCAGCCCTCATTCCCTGCGCCCGCTTCATCAAAATCGATAGTGCCGGGGTTCCATTGCAAGACAGCTCGACCCTGGCACGGCTTTATGCCACCGACGAGTGCCGCATGATCGCAAAAAAAGTTGAAACTCGGGAACAGTTTGCGAAGGCAGGCAATAGCGGCTTTACACGTTTTCAGGGTTATTTTTTTCGCCGTCCCGAAAATCTGCAGGTCAGACAGATCCCTGCAAAGCAGGCTACGAATGTTCGCCTGCTCGCCGCAGCCTCAAAACCCGAAGTGGATTTTATGGAACTTGAAACTCTCATCAAACACGAGCCTTCACTCTGCTACCGGTTGCTGCGGCACTTGAACTCTCCACTGCTGGGGCTGTCGTCGCCTGTGCTATCGGTTCGCAGTGCGTTGACCATGCTGGGGGAACACGAATCCGTGCGGTGGATACGAATGGCGACGACCCTCGTCATGGGAGAGGACAAGTCATTCGACTTGGTTTCGTCATCGCTGGTTCGTGCTCGCTTCTGTGAATGTGTCTCTCCGAAAGTAGAACATGGCAATTCCGATCTCTTCTTGATGGGAATGCTCTCGCTGATCGATGCTATCTTGGCCATTCCGATCGGAGTAGTGATCGAGGAGTTGTGTCTGGATCCCAACATCAAGGCACAGCTACTTTGCGCCAAGACGGGCAAGAAAACGCCCCTTTCTCCGGTCTACGATCTCATGCTGGCGGTGGAGGCGGGCGACTGGGAACTGGTTGCGCGCTTAGGCAAACAACTCAATCTGTCCTTGTCCTTCGTCGCCAGGACATCCAACGAAGCCATGCGCTGGGCACACGAAATCACAGCCGCTGCGCGCCACTGGGCGGACGCTCTCGCAGAGCAAATCTGAACAAAGGGCATTTCTCTCCGACTGTGCTTCGTAGAATTTCCATTGAGGAATGCACCTTAGCCATAATTCGAACCGATAGCTTCGCTGAGACAAGATTTTGAACCTGACGAAACTTTCCAACCTGGTATAGCATCCACTGGACAAGGTTCAACTGGACGAGGCTTAACCATGCCAACGAATGCAACTTCACCGCGAAATAACGCAACCACGGTGGCCCACCAACCGCAAGCCGCAAACGGGCTGGCAATCGTGCGCGTGACGATTGGCGCAATGCTCGTGTGGGTCTTTTTCGAGAATCTGGGGAAGGGCCTCTACAAGCCGGCCGGTTACGCAGGACTGATCGACTACTACATCAAGAACAGTCATTCGCCGGCCATCTGGAAATCGGTGATGGCACTGGCGGCAAGCCACGCCGCAATGGCTGCTCCCATGCAGGCCGTGACCGAGATCTCTCTCGGTATCCTGCTCATCATCGGTCTGCTAACCCGACCGGCCGCATTTGTGGCTTTTCTCTATCTCGGCAGCCTTTGGGTTTCGGAGTGGGGCACCGCGTGGATCTGGGAGCTTCTGGTTCCGGTGATGGCATCGCTCGGGCTCGCTGTCGGACGCGCCGGACGGAGATGGGGCGTTGACGCGTGGCTGGCGGAACGCTGGCCGTCTTCTCCATGGTGGTGATTGGGCCAAGTTAAAGTGCGCGTGTCCGTCATAATCCCTACCCACAATGAAGCGCAGGCGATTGAGCGCGTCCTGGCTGATCTTCCGTCCGCTCTCACAACGGAGGTCATCGTTGTCGACAGCAACTCGAACGACGGAACGCCCGAGATCGCCGCAAGAATGGGAGCCCGTGTGCTTCAGGAACCGCGCCGCGGCTATGGGCAAGCGTGCCTCACGGGTCTGGCTGCGGCAAATTCCCCTGATGTGGTTGTGTTCCTCGATGGCGACTACAGCGATCGGCCCTCCGAACTGCCAATTCTCTTAGCGCCAATCATTGAGGGGCATGCCGACATCACGCTTGGCTCCCGCCTGCACGGGCGGCGTTCTGCTGGGGCGCTGCCCTGGCATCAGGTGTTTGGTAATCGTCTCGCCGCGAGCTTGATTAACATGCTTTATGGTTTACAAATTAAAGATCTCGGTCCGTTTCGCGCCGCCCGCGCCGATGTACT
>Ga0228598_1000104_pt1 | contig 14022 bp, 9 predicted proteins | sample CZU4metagenome_FD_182726 | JGI IMG/M metagenome (GOLD analysis project Ga0228598, IMG submission 182726) | Spruce rhizosphere microbial communities from Bohemian Forest, Czech Republic - CZU4 | ecosystem: Host-associated > Plants > Roots > Rhizosphere | place: Czech Republic: South Bohemian... | reverse complement strand
TCAGGACGCCCTTAACCACGATCGGCCCACGCCAGTGCTCACGAATCCAACGCAAGTCGTTCCATGTGACTGCCGCACGGGCTAAGGCCGCATTGATGTCAACTAGTGTCATCGGTCCCTGCCCGGGAATGACGACATTGGGAAGCCCCGGCAGGCCGCCGTCGCGCAGGAAACTGACCAGCCATCCCGGGTGCATCAGTAAGTGTGGGACAAAAGGGATTTTCGCCAAAAGGCCGCCGCTGATTAACGCCTTCGTTCCGTTGCGAGAATCCCGCTCGCGCATGCCGGCCACCGGCGTATCGATCGTGACCACTAACGCGGAGAATCCGGCGAGCCGCGCTCTCTCGATAACAGCCTCAGATGCGCCGCGCCCGCCCATCAGATAAAGCTGGTAGAACACCGGGCCGCTGGAACCCGCTTTTACATCCTCAAGCTTGTGCCCGGAAATGGTGGACAGAATATAAGCAGTGCCTGCCGCGCCGGCCGCTCGCGCAGCTGCGACTTCCCCACCCGGATGCATCAGACGGCTGTAACCGACGGGAGCAAGCAAGAATGGAAGAGAAAGATCGAACCCCAGAACCCGTGTGCATAGCTCACAACCTTCGGGGACAACGGCATGACGCGGGCGAAATGTGATGTCCTCGAAAGCACGGCAGTTCTCGCGCAGAGTAACCTCGCCCTCCGCGCCCCCGTCCAGATAGTCGAAAACTGGCTTGGGCAGTCGGCGGCGCGCGATCGGGCGAAAATCCTCGATGCTCACCACGCGCGGAGACGCGACTGCACGGGATGCTCTGGTCATCGGCGATTCCAGTATGCGCGATTCCTCAAAAACAGGTAGCTATCGTAACACCAGGAAACAGTGGAAGAGAAAACGGCAAAGGCTTATATGTCGATCCGCTTGTCCGTGTGCCGCTTCACATACCAGCATGGCGGGTAGCCGAAGTGAGGAAACAGCGAACGAACACATACCTGGTTTTCCGGCGGGGCATAATCGTATTCTGTCCTGCCGTTCTTTTGCTGAATCGCATAATAGGGCTGGATGGTCACGGTAGAAAACGGATCGCGGCCTTGGGGAATTTTGAAGCGCACTGCAAGATAGTCGCCGGCGTAAGTGAATGACACCAGTAAAACGGCAGCGCCAACAATGCGGAGGAGTATGGCTTTCAACCGTGTTTCCCTAACTTGCCGTGACCTGGCTTCGTTTCTTGAAACGGTGCAAAACTCGACCAGTGTAAATCCATTTAGATCCGTGGCAAGATTCCTAAACGACGAAATACTTCGCCTGCGGATGGTGCACCACAATCGCGGACGTCGATTGTTCAGGCTCCAGTAAGAATCCGGTCGTTAGTTTCACGCCAACATTCTCCTCGGGGTGCAGCAATGCAAAGAGCTTGGTCTGATCTTCGAGGTTGGGACACGCCGGATAGCCAAACGAATAACGCGATCCTTGATATTTCTGGTGGAACAGATCGCGGATGTGAGACGAGTCCTCACCAGCGATGCCCAGTTCCTCGCGCATCTTTTTATGCAGATATTCCGCCAGCGCTTCTGCCGTCTCTACGCTGAGCCCGTGCAAATAAAGATATCGCGTGTATTCCCCGCCCTCAAACAGACGCTGCGTTTCTTCTGATGCTTTCGATCCGATCGTCACCAGAGACAGCCCGATCACATCCATCTTCCCTGAACTTTTTGGAGTGAAGAAGTCAGAAATGCAAAGCTTGCGTCCTTCGCGCTGCCGCGGAAACGTGAATCGGAGCAACTCGTGGGGCGCGGGCGCACCCGCCTGTGTCTCTTCATAGACAATTACGTCGTTCCCATCAGCCTGAGCCGGGAAATACCCGTAGACAACCCTAGGCTCAAAAATCCCACTGGCAATAATCTCTTCCTGCAACTGCATCTTGATCGGACGAAACTTCTGTTCCACCAGCCGCGCATAATCTTCCTGCGAGGCCGTCTTCAATTGCCACTGATTCTTAAACAACGCAGTGTCGTTGATGTACTGAAATACTTCGCGAAGATCGAAATCCTTCCGCACCCTCACGCCCCAAAATGGAGGTGTGGGAATACTTGGAGCATCGCTCACCACAGCGCTGCGCTCAGCGAAAACCGGGCCAGTCTCTTCGTCTACTGCGGCCGCTTTCGCGTACTCCTTCACCGTACGCCCCTCGAGCAATCGGGCTTGCTTCTTGCCGTTCGCTGTCGCCAAATCCTCCATGATGTGCAGGCCGGCGAAGGCATCATCGGCATAGAAAACGGCGTTCGAATATTCGCGACGCAGATCGTCTTCGACATACTTCCTGGTCAGAGCCGCGCCCCCGCAGATCACGGGGAATCCCAGTTTCTGCCGCTCCAAGTCCTGAATGACGTACTTCATCTCCAGCGTGGACTTGACCAGCAATCCGCTGAGCCCGATGGCGTCGGCTTTGTGGTCCTGCGCCGATTTGATGATCGTGTCGCCCGGCTGTTTAATTCCAAGATTAACGACTTTAAAACCGTTGTTGGTGAGAATAATGTCGACGAGATTCTTCCCAATGTCGTGGACATCGCCCTTCACGGTTGCGAGCACAATTGTGCCTTTTTGTTGCGCACCGGTCCTCTTCTCCATCTTCGGCTCGAGATACGCAACGGCCTGCTTCATCACGCCGGCGGAATCGAGCACCGATGGCAACTGCATTTTGCGCGCACCGAACAATTCTCCCACGGTTCGCATTCCGTCCAGCAATACGGTATTGATCAACTCCAGAGGCGTGTACTCATGCAGCGCATCTTCGAGAAGCTCTTCCAGCGTTTTCTTATGCGCGCCATCGCCCACTGCCTTTTCGCCATTGATGATGGCAAACTTCAACTTGTCGTCGACCGAAAGCGTCTCGACGTGAGCAGTAGTCGCGCCCTGTATCTTGCCCTTGGTCGCCGCGAAATGCTGCATATATTTCTGCAGCGGATCACCGTCTGAACGGTCCTGATAGATGAGCTTGCGCGCCAGCTCAACTTCTTCGTGAGGAATCTTGTATAAAGGATAGATTTTGGTGTAGTTGACGATGGCCATATCCAGGCCATAATCCACCGCTTCGTGCATGAAAACTGAGTTCAACACGCGCCGTGGATAAGCGTCGAGGCCGAACGAAATATTGCTGACGCCAAGAATTGTCTTTACATCAGGGAGCTCTTGCTTGATCCGCTTGATTGCGTTCAGCGTTTCCATTCCAGCCGAGCGATACTCCTCTTGGCCCGTCGAGATCGGCAGGGTTAGCGCATCGAAGATAATGTCCACCGGACGAACGCCGTATTTCTTCGTCGCCAGCTCGTAGATGCGCTTCGCGATCGCGGCCTTCTTCTCGGCAGTCAACGCCATGCCGTCTTCATCAATGGTGAGCGCAATCACCGCCGCGCCGTAGCGCTTCGCCATGGGCAACACTTTTGAAGTGCGTTTCTCGCCATCCTCCAGATTGATCGAGTTGATGATGGCCTTCCCCGGAATCCGTTTAAGCGCCTCTTCGACCACGTCCGCTTCTGTCGAATCGACGAGAATAGGCGCAGGGACGCGCGTCGCGACCTTTTCAAGAATCGCAGTGATGTAACCCTTCTCATCCTCGCCGACGATGGCGCAGCACAGATCGAGCATGTGCGAGCCTTCGTTCACCAGTTTCTTCGCCAGTGCCAGAATGTCGTCGTACTTTTTACCCCGCACCAGGTTGCGGAAGTGCTCAACGCGAGTGGTCGTATTCATTTCTTCAGCCACGACCAGCGGCTTCGGATCGAGATCGAGAGGCACCGATGTGTACGCGCTCGAGGCCGCGGCGGTCGGCCTTATCTCGCGTTTCGCCGGTTCAACACCGGAAACCGTGTCCACCACGGCTTTCAGGTGTTCGGGAGTCGTCCCACAGCAACCCCCTACGACACGAACGCCGTAGTCCTCCACAAAATGCTTGTGATACTTTGCCAGTTCTTCCGGAGTCAGCTTGTAGACGGCGTGTCCGCCTTCGTTTTGCGGAAGGCCAGCATTCGGCAGCACCGAAACAAGTTTGGTCGAGTTCGCGCCCAGGAAGCGCACTGCATCATTCATCTCGACCGGTCCGGTCGCGCAGTTTAGGCCGATGATGTCCACATCGAATACTTCAAGAGCGGTCAGCGCCGCGCCGATTTCGGTCCCCAGCAGCATGGTGCCGCTTTCCTGAAGTGTGACCTGGACCTGGACGGGCAATCGCTTTCCACTTTTCTGCATCGCCTCGAAGGCGCCTATAACTGCGATCTTTGCCTGCAGAAGATCCTGAGCGGTTTCGATCAGAAGAACGTCGACTCCGCCCTCGATGAGCGCAAGGGCTTGCTGGATGTAGGTCGCGACCATGTCGTCGAAGTTGATGTGGCCGAGGGACGGCAGTTTGGTGGTTGGGCCAATCGATCCCGCGACGAAGCGGGGTCGAGCACGTGTCGAAAATTGTTGCGCGACTTCTTTGGCAATCTTGACCGCTGCGAGATTGATTTCCGCGACCCGGTCGCCAAGGCCGAATTCACCCAGAACAATGCTCGTGCCCCCGAAAGTGTTGGTCTCTACCACGTCACAACCGGCGGCAAAGAAGTCGGCGTGGATGTCACGAATAATGTCGGGCCGGCTTAGCACCAGCACTTCGCTGCAATTCTCCTTGCCCCAATAATCGTCGAGGGTGGGATTGCGCTTCTGGATGTTCGTGCCCATCGCGCCGTCGTAAATAACGACGCGCTCGCGAACGGTTTGGAGGAAATCAGACATTGTTTCTGTCTTTGGTCGTTGGCTCTTGGTCGTCAAGCCGTGTTGAAATCGACTCGGAATTAACCGTTTAGACAGTCACTTCATGCTTCTGCCCAACGACGGACGGCCAAAGACCGATGACTGCTCTATATACGAACGCCGGTCCTCGGTTGGGGGACCGGCGTATCTTGCTTTCGCACCGAAACTGAAAACCCTAAACCCCTGGAACCGGCACTGCCGGCGCGCCACCCGCCACCTCAGCTTGATTGAATACCGCGTTTGCTCCCATGTGCGCTGGCCGGGGAGCCAGCATCTGCTCTTTGCGGTAAACCAGGTTGCTGGCGTTAAAGCTGGCGATTTCGAAACCGTGTCCGTGCGTGATCGCATCCGTGGGACAGGCCTCGACGCAATATCCGCAGAAGATACATCGGTTGTAGTCGATGTTATAGACCTTGGCGTAACGCTCTGCTCCGCTCACCCGATGCTCTGCCGTGTTCTCTGCCGCCTCGATGTAAATGCAGTTTGAGGGGCAAGAGGCCGCGCACAGGAAGCAGGCAACGCATTTCTCCAGTCCATTCTCGTCACGCTGCAGGACATGCACGCCGCGAAAACGCTCTTGAAACTTGGCGCCCCGAAGCGGTCCCGGCCCATCAGGATAGTTCTCTACTTGTGTCGGTTGGAACATCTCCATGAACGTAATGCTCATGCCCTTGGCGATGGCCGCTATGTTCTTCAAGACTGGCATACACAGTTAGTATATCGGAAGCCGTATCCCAGTCGCAGGATTGGGCAGCAAATGGCGCCAGCGGCATGGCGGAAGGCTGAATTTCGCAGCGCAGTGACGCAGGGCGATCCTGGGTTACGTCTCAACTGCTCGCAAAGGCTCTGACAGCCTGCGCATGAGCTGCGAAAAGCCCGGAAGGTCCAGCGACTGAGGGCCGTCCGACAAAGCTCTCTCGGGGCAAGGATGAACTTCGACCATCAACCCATCGGCTCCGAGAGCCGCCGCCGCGCGAGACATGGGAGCAATCAAACTGGGGCGGCCGGTTCCGTGCGAAGGATCGGCAATCACGGGGAGATGAGTCAATTCCCGGGCCAGCGCAATGGACGCCAGATCTAGCGTGTTCCGAGTCTCCGTTTCAAAAGTCTTGATGCCGCGCTCGCACAGAACAACATTAGGGTTCCCGCCCGCCACGAGGTACTCTGCCGCCAGCAGCCACTCCTTTACGCTAGCCGAAGGACCGCGCTTCAAAAGCACCGGCTTGTCTACCTTCGCCAGGCGGCGCAGCAACGCGAAATTCTGCATGTTGCGTGCGCCGACTTGCAAGAGGTCTGCGTGCTCGCAAATCACGTCCACATCTTCGGTGCTCATGATCTCAGTGACCACCGGGAGACCGGTTTCCTGGCGAGCTTCACTCAGCAGCCGCAGGGCTTCCACGCCCAAACCCTGAAATTCGTAAGGAGATGTGCGCGGTTTGTAAGCGCCCCCGCGGAGCAATCGAGCTCCTCCAGCCTTCACCGCGCGCGCCGTCGAAAATAGTTGCTCCCGCGATTCGACGGAGCACGGGCCCGCAATCACGACGAAGCTTCCGTCTCCAATCTGCACTCCACCGACGTTGACGATAGTGCGATGGGGCTTCACCTGTCGGCTTACCAGCTTGAAAGGCTGAGCGATCGCGACCACGCCGTCGACTCCAGGAGCGGCCGCGAGCGCCTCCAACTCGTGTCGGCGTCCGCCACTGCCCACTGCGGCAACGATGGCGCGCTCTTCCCCTCGCGTGACGTGCGCCTGATATCCCGCCTCCTTCACGCGATCAATCACGTGTTGGAGCTCAGCTTCCGTCGCCCGCTCCCGCATGTTGATTATCATGAAACTTCCGTTCACTTATCGACGGCACCTACAACGCCGGCTAAACGCCCCACAGGCACTGGTCGGGATCGTTGTGAAGCGTGTGGTCAGCGCCCGTGAGCCAATCTTCTCGCGTGGGGCTGCACACATCGATTGCGACCACATCCTCCAGCACCTCAGACGAATGTTCCACTCCCGGAGTAATGGTCAGCATTTGATTGGGCCGCAGCATGACGTCACCGGTAACAAAGTGAAATCGCCAACACCCCTTCAACAGAATGATGACTTCTTCATTCTCGTGGCAATGGGATCGGGTGGATGAACCCTTGGTGACCTCGAGCCGGGCCACGCTCATCTTCTCTCCTTGCGCGACGGTGCGCCGGTACAGTTCTGTCACCGCCTCTGGTTGCATTGAATTCCAGTCGTATACGTGCATAGGTTCTATCTCTTCTTCTCAATCCGCGCCGCTAGAGACAAACTCGGCCGCCGGCTGAGAGGTTTTCTCTGGAACCCCGTCGGGCGTAATCCGCACCGGGTCCAGAAAAGACATGAGCTCGCGCAAACGTCCTCCCACTTGTTCGATGGGATGAGTTTGCTCACTCTTGCGGGCGGCGTTAAACCACGGACGTCCCGCTTCGTTTTCCGCGATCCACTTGCGAGCATATTCACCGCGCTGAATCTCGCCCAGCATGCGGCGCATGGTCTTTCGCGTTTCGTCAGTGATCAGCTGCGGGCCGCCAGTGTAATCGCCGTGCTCGGCAGTGTCGCTTATGGAGTACCGCATGTAATTCAAACCGCCGCGATACATCAGATCCACAATCAGCTTCAATTCATGCATGCACTCGAAGTAAGCGATCTCAGGTTGGTAGCCTGCTTCGACGAGGGTTTCGAAGCCGGCCTTGACCAGTGCGCTCACGCCGCCACAAAGAACAGCTTGTTCGCCGAAGAGATCGGTTTCAGTTTCCTCACCAAACGTAGTTTCGATGACGCCGGCTCGCGTGCATCCCAGCGCTTTTGCGTAGGAGAGTGCCAGAGACTTCGCCGATCCGCTGGCATCCTGATAGACGGCCAGCAAGGCGGGCGTTCCACCACCATCCATAAAGACTTCGCGCACACGATGGCCCGGAGCCTTCGGGGCAATCATGATTACATCCACGTCGGCAGGTGGCTGGATGGTCGCGAAGTGGATGTTAAAACCGTGAGCGAAGAACAGAGTCTTTCCCGCAGTCAGGTTGGGGGCAACCGCATCGCGGTAAATGGCCGGCTGAGTTGTGTCGGGCGCAAGGAAAACAATGACATCTCCCCAGACCGCGCCTTCGGCAGGGGAAACCACGCGAAGGCCCTCGGCCTCAGCCCGGGCGCGTGATTTGCTTGTATCGGAAAGCGCCACCACCACCTGGACTCCGCTGTCGCGAAGATTTAGCGCGTGTGCATGACCCTGAGAACCGTAGCCGATCACCGCGACTTTCTTGGCCCGGATGAGGGTTAGGTCGGCATCGTTGTCGTAATACATTCTTGCCATCGTGATTCTCCTTTACCTTTGTTTTTCGAGATGCGCTCTGCCTTGCTGGGAAACTTGATACGTTATTGACAGCATCGTCCGTCTTCGTCCGACGACAGGTAATCGGTATTTCCCGCGCCGTGAGTCGGCGGATCGAGCACTTTCAGAAGTCGCGCCACCAGGCGCTCACGGCCTCCGATCATGTGCAACCCGCTCTCGCGTTGATGTTCTTCCAGGGTTTTCTCTAACTTCTCTTTCAGGTTTTCCATACTTACCTCCACAAATAGTTACTAAACTAATTACTAAACCGAATACGACACGGATTCGTCCTCCAACGTATCGTCTTGACCTGATGCGTTTGCCGGAGCCTCAGGCCTGGGTCCACGTGTCATGGCGACGCGGCCGGTTCGCGCCATCTCAAGAATGCCGTAGCCGCGTAATATCTCGATCAGGCCGTCGATCTTGTCTTCGGCGCCGGTAGTCTCAATCACCAACGACTCGCTATTCACGTCGACAATGCGGGCACGAAAGACATGCGTCAGTTGCATGATTTCGGCGCGCGTTTCCGGGGTCGCAGCGACTTTGATCATGGCCAGATCGCGAAACACCGACGGAGTCGCGGTCACGTTTTCGACGCGTATGACATGTACTAGCTTGTAGAGATTGGCTTCGATCCGCAGAGCGCCGGCTTCGTCGGTATCGACGACGATCGTCATGCGCGAGACGCCAAGCTTCTCCGTGTGCCCGACTGTCAGTGACTCGATGTTGAAACCGCGCCGCCGAAAGAGCGATGCGACCCTGTTCAGCACTCCGGGCTTGTTCTCTACCTGGACCACCAGTGTCATCAGCATGTTTTCCTCACAAGTCCTGCGCAGTTTCAACCAATGGACTGGGACGACGAATCATGGCGTGAAGGTCGGCGCCCGCCGGCACCATCGGGAAGACCGAGTCCTCCTGCTCCACGCAGAAATTGATGAGGTACGTACCGCGATGTTCACGCGCCTTGCGGATCGTCGGAAGCACTTCGGCGCGCTGCCTAACGGCTGCTCCGGGCAAGTCAAACGCCTCCGCAAGCTTCACGAAGTCCGGACTATACAGCGGCGTAGCCTTGTAGCGTCGCTCGTAAAAAAATTCCTGCCACTGCCGCACCATGCCCAGATAACCGTTGTTGATAATCGCAACCTTGATGTCGAGGCGTTCCTGCGCGATGGTGGCCAGTTCCGCCATCGTCATCTGAAAACCGCCGTCACCTGCCACGACCCAGACTTCTGCGTCGGGACGCGCAAACTTTGCTCCGATAGCCGCAGGCAGCGCGAAGCCCATCGTGCCCAGACCACCAGATGTAATCAGCGTGCGCGGCTGGTCGTGCTTGTAATACTGCGCCTCCCACATTTGATGCTGGCCGACATCCGTAACTACGACCGCTTCCCCAGACGTCTCCCGCCACAGATCATTCACAACGTGAGCGGCATAGAGATGGCCGTCGTCCGGTAAATTCTGAATGTCGCGTACTGCCGAGTCGCCTTTCAGTTCACGAATTCGCGACAACCACGGCTCACGATTGCCCGCATCGACGCGAGGTAAGAGTTCGCCCAGCACCTGACGCAAATCACCAATGAGTGCCACGTCAACCTTGACGTTCTTGTTCACTTCAGCCTGATCGATTTCGATGTGGATCTTCTTCGCCATCGGAGCGTACGTTTTGAGATTGCCGGTGACGCGATCATCGAAGCGCATGCCGAATGCGAGCAGTAGATCGGCTTCCTGAATTGCCGTATTCACCCAGGCCTCGCCGTGCATACCCATCATGCCGAGGTTCAGTGGATGCGACGCGGAGAAAGAACCAATGCCGAGCAGTGTCATCGCCACAGGAACCTGCGCCCGTTCGGCAAAGGCACGCACCTCGTGCATCGCCCCGGAGAGCAAAATGCCGTGTCCCGCCAGGATCACAGGCCGCTTGGCATGATTGATCAACTCGAGAGCATCGCTATATTGCGGCGCGGACGAACTGGCTGCGAGACAGCAATTGCGGTGTCCGGGGTCAGCCGCGTCCCAATCGAATTCGCAACTTGCCTGTTGGGCATCTTTGGTGACATCGATCAGAACCGGCCCCGGCCGCCCCGACTTTGCGAGCCAGAAAGCTTCGCGCATCGCCGGGGCAAGGTCTTCGGCTCGCGTCACGAGATAGTTATGCTTCGTAATCGGCAGCGTGATGCCGGTAATGTCGGTCTCCTGAAAGGCGTCGTAACCGATTAACTTGCTGCCGACCTGGCCAGTGATGCACACGATCGGCGACGAGTCCATCATCGCGGTGGCAATTCCAGTCACGAGATTGGTCGCGCCCGGCCCAGACGTGGCGATGGCGACGCCGACCCCGCCGCCGGCGCGAGCGTAACCGTCCGCCATGTGCGCCGCGCCTTGTTCGTGACGCACCAGCACATGATGGATTTCGGGATACTTACACAGTGCGTCGTAGGCAGGCAGAATCGCTCCGCCCGGATAGCCGAAGATATGCTTCACGCCTTCCCGCTTAAGGCATTCCCAGATAATCTCGCCACCGGTTTTCTTCATAATCTCCTCGCGCACCTAGTTCGTAACTGCACCCAGGGCCGCCGACGAAACATGTCGCGCATATTTCGCCATGACGCCAGTCCGATAACGCGCTTCCGGCGGATTCCATAACGCCAGCCGTTTCCGGATTTCTTCGTCAGAAAGCTCCACGTGCAGTTCACGCCGCCCCACGTCGAAGACGATGACGTCTCCATCGTGCACTGCGGCGATAGGACCGCCAGAGGCCGCTTCCGGCGCGACGTGGCCAGCCATCAACCCACGCGTGGCCCCGGAGAAACGGCCGTCCGTCAACAGTGCCACCGAGTCGCCGAGACCTGCACCCACCAGCGCCGCCGTCACGCCGAGCATCTCGCGCATGCCGGGTCCGCCGCGCGGACCTTCGTAACGGATAACCAGTACATCCCCGACGCGAATCTGGCCCTGCTGCACCGCTGCGAATGCCGCTTCCTCACTGTCAAAAACTCGCGCCGGTCCGCGGTGCTGAAGATGCTCGTGTCCCGCGACTTTGACGACGCATCCTTCGGGAGCGAGATTTCCTTTCAAGATCACGAGGCCGCCAGTCGGCTTGATAGGCCGGTCGAGTGGACGTACGACTTCCTGTGCCGCCGTTTCGTTCGCGGCTTTTGCCTCATCGCCGATGCTCCTACCGCTGACAGTGAGAGCGCTTCCATGAAGTAGTCCGGCTTCATTGAGCCGCTTCGCTACCAGCCCGGTGCCGCCCGCATGATAAAGATCAGTAGCGACGAACCGTCCGCCAGGTTTGAGATCGGCCAACAAGGGCACTCGCTCCGAGATTCGATCAAAATCATCCAAAGAGAGGCCCACCCCTGCTTCGTACGCGATCGCCAGTAGGTGCAAAACGGAATTAGTCGACCCGCCCGTCGCAGCTACGCTTGCAATCGCATTCTCGAATGCTTCGCGAGTTAGAATCTGTTGCGGCCGAAGATCGTCTTTTAGCAACTCCATGACATTCGCGCCTGCAGCCTGCGCCACTTCTTCCTTCCTCACATCCAATGCCGGAACGCTGGCGCTGCCCATCGGCGAAAGGCCGAGAAACTCACAGACCATCGCCATCGTGTTGGCTGTGAACTGCCCGCCGCAAGCACCCGCTCCCGGACACGCGCTGTTTTCCATCGCCAGCAAATCCGCGTCGCTCATCCTCTTCTGCGCGTGCGCTCCGACGGCCTCGTACACATCTTGAATGGTGACGTCGTGCCCGTGGTATTTGCCTGGGGCAATCGAACCGCCATACAAAACAAGGCCTGGAATATTCAACCGCGCCAGCGCCATAATTGCTCCGGGGATGGTTTTATCGCATCCCACCAGCGCGACGATGCCGTCAAACTGATTGCCGCGCGCAACCAACTCAATCGAGTCGGCAATCACTTCACGGCTGACCAGCGACATTTTCATGCCCTCGGTTCCCATCGTGATGCCGTCGGAGATGGAAACCGTGTTGAACTCCATCGGCGTCCCTCCGGCAGCTCGAATGCCTTGCTTCACCGAGGCCGCCAGCTCGCGCAGGTGATAGTTGCACGGGCCGATTTCAATCCAGGTGTTGGCGACTCCGATCAGAGGCCGTTTCAGGTCCTGATCCGTAAAACCTACTGCCTTCAACATCGCACGGGCGCCGGCGCGGCTAGGCCCTTGTGTCAAAGCTGCACTGTTGAGTTTGGCTTCGTTCATTCCCGTTCCATATTCAGTCCGATCAAAACGCCCGTAAAAAACTTAAGGCCATCATCTTTTCTGGATGATGGCCTCTGGTTCGATCTCTCCTGGGCTACATCATCCGCTGGCTCCGGGTGTTACAGCTACACCCGTAATAATAAAAATCACCAGCAGAATGAGTACCCGAAATAGCTCCGCCCGCAACCAAAGAACTGGTTTCCATGACGACAACGATGCTTGAGCGGGAGTTTTCATGCTAAACGCGAATGCAGTTATGCTCTTGGAATTCCAATACAATCTCATCTTTCCGGAAAACTGTCAACGTCCTAGTGATAGGTTGTAATCTTAATTCCTCATGGATAACAAGGCCATCGCTGGCATCCTCTACGAAACCGCTGACCTGCTCGAAATCGATGGGCAGGATTCCTTCCGCATCCGTTCCTACCGCAACGCAGCCGAAGCCATTGAGGCCTTCCCCCAGCAAATCGCAGAGCTGATCGACGAACCTAAGAGGGTTCTTGCCATCCCCGGCATTGGCAAGGGAATGCTGTTGAATCTGCAAGAAATGTTCAAGGAGGGCAGGCTTTCGCTGCACGCCGAGATGCTCAAGAAATACCACCCTTCGATGCTCGACTTGCTGAAGATTCAAGGACTCGGTCCCAAGACCATCGCCCTGATCTGGAGCGCCTATCACGTCTGTGATCCCGAGGGAGTGGAGAAGTTAGCCCAGGAAGGAAAGATTCGTACTCTGCCCCGAATGGGCGAAAAGCAAGAGCAGAAGCTGCTCAAATCGATTCAGGATTACCGCCGCATTGCTGGCCGCTTCCTTCTAGACACAGCCGAAGCTCAAGCCGGGAAAATCATCGAACATTTGCGCGCTTATCCCGGCATCGAAAACATCACGCCTGCCGGTTCCCTGCGCCGGGGCCGCGAAACTGTAGGCGATCTCGACATCCTGGTAACGGGAAAAGTTTGTTGCGATGATGAAGAACGGCAAAAACTGATTGAGCACATCATCAAGCTGCCGGGACTGATGGACATTATCGCCCGCGGGGAAAACAAAGTAAGCTTTCGCATGCGCGGTGGAATGCAGGTGGACGTGCGCCTGCTCTCTCCCGATTCCTTCGGCGCCGCCTTGCAGTACTTCACCGGCAGCAAGGCCCACAACGTCGCCCTGCGCCAGCGCGCGTTGAAGATGGGCTACACCTTGAGCGAGTACAGCCTCGCCCAGTTGGACAACGAAAAACCAGTCGCAGGAAAAAGCGAAGAAGAGATCTACGCCAAGCTGAATCTGGATTACATTCCTCCCGAACTGCGCGAGAATCAGGGAGAAATTGATGCCGCCGAAAAGCACGCGCTGCCGGTTCTAATCGCGCAGACCGATTTGCAGGGCGACGTCCACATGCACACCGTCGAAACCGATGGCCGAAACACGATCGAAGAAATGGCCGAGGCCGCCCGCGCCCACGGGTATAAATACATGGCCATTACAGACCATTCGAAGAACCTGGCATTCGCTAACGGGCTCGATGACCAGCGCGCCGTGGAGCACATCAAGCGTATCCGCGCCGCTAACGAGAAGATCGACGACATCCGTATCTTCGCCGGAATCGAGGTCGATATTCTGGCCGATGGCACCCTCGATCTCTCCGACTCCGTGCTCGAACAAATGGATCTGGTGATCGCCAGCGTGCATTCTCATTTAAA
>Ga0228598_1000103_pt1 | contig 14033 bp, 15 predicted proteins | sample CZU4metagenome_FD_182726 | JGI IMG/M metagenome (GOLD analysis project Ga0228598, IMG submission 182726) | Spruce rhizosphere microbial communities from Bohemian Forest, Czech Republic - CZU4 | ecosystem: Host-associated > Plants > Roots > Rhizosphere | place: Czech Republic: South Bohemian... | reverse complement strand
ATGGTTAGAGGGCGGGGGGAGGACCCAATATCCCGCGCAGGTGCGAGCGCTAATGTGTATAACCTGCAAGGGCCAGATATTAGGGCTTATTCAGGCGTGTGTTGTCAATAGATTGTCACGGTTTTGTAAAATTCTTTCGCCGCAAACCGAGAACCGAGACCTGACAACTCGCCACTGGTTCTTATCCCCGGGTTATGACGTGCCCCTTCTGATCGGGCGAGCGAACCCGCTTGCCCCCCGGGATTCTTGACCCGAGGCAATAAGTCCTGTGCCCTCATCGTGTATTTCTTTGTCTATAACTATAAGCTATTTACAAGAGTGTTCCACGTGGAACACTACGTCGATTTCCCGCACCTTGATGCGATGTTACGATGCCAATCAGCATGCCCGAATTTTGTGACGTCGCCTTGCCCGTGCCACTGGACATTGCGTTCACCTACCGCATCCCGGACGAGATGCAGCCCGTGGTCGGCGGGCGCGTGCTGGTGCCGTTTCGCCAGCAGCGCATGTCGGGCGTCGTCATCGCGCTGCACGATCGCGCTCCCAAAGTTCAAACCAAGAATCTACTGACCGTGCTCGATGCTTCGCCCGTCCTCGATGAGCAGCTTCTGCGGCTGGGCAAGTGGATTGCGGACTACTATCTGGCTCCTCTGGGCGAAGTGTTTCGCACCATGCTGCCGCTGGCCGCGGAATTCAAACGGACGATAGGATATCGCATCACCAACGAGGGGCGGATGGCCCTGCACCTTGCAGGAATGGCAGGCTCGTCAGCTCGTTCGCGCAAGACGCCCGAGGAACAGCTGGCGGAGTTTCGTGTCCTCGACCACCTCACCGAACGCGAGACCGTACGGGAAGAGAGCCTGCGCGCCGCGACCCGCGTGTCGAAATCCCTATTGAGCGGAATGGTGCGGAAGAAATGGATCGCGCGCGAAGATCTATCCGATGCGCGCGACGCCACTCGCACCTTGAAAGTTGCGCTGCTGAAGAGCGCGGAAGGCAAACTGAACTCCAATCAGCAAGTGCTGATCGAAACTCTGGCTGCAGCTGGCGGGAGGATCGCCGTTGAGAATCTGCAAGCGCTCGAGGTTCCGAAGACTACGCTCGCAACCCTGGTGAAGCGGGGGCTGGTTGAGATCGTCGAAGAGCCGGTTGAGTTCACGGTCGCGAGCAAAACGACTCGGCCTCCACCACTGGATTTTAAGTTCAACTCGGCGCAGCAGGATGCACTGAAAAAGATCGAAGACAGCATACGCGCTGGCAGGTTTTCGGGCATGTTGCTACATGGCGTGACCGGGTCGGGCAAGACTGCGGTTTATCTTGCGGCGATGCGTTCGGTGCTCGAGGTGGGACGATCTGCAATCCTTTTGGTTCCTGAGATTGGACTTACGCCCGCGGTTGCGGCTGATCTGCATCACGTGTTCGGAGATGAGGTTGCCATCCTGCACTCGGCGCTTTCGGATCAGGAGCGAGCGGAGCAGTGGCATCGCATCAAGCGCGGCGAGGCGCGCATGGTCGTTGGTACGCGCTCGGCGGTGTTTGCTCCCGTCTTCAATTTGGCTTTGATGATCGTCGACGAAGAGCAGGATTCTTCCTACAAGCAGGAAGAGACGCCGCGATATCACGCGCGCGACGTGGCCGTGATGCGAGCCAAGATGGCTGGCGCAGTCGTGGTGCTGGGTTCGGCTACGCCTTCGCTGGAATCCTATTTCAACGCGAAGAAGAATAAGTATGCGTTGCTCGAGTTGCCGGATCGCGTGGAACAGCGGCCGCTGCCTGAAGTTGAAATCGTTGACATGCGGGTGGAGTTTCAGGAGACGGGCAAAGAGCAGGTGATCTCGCGGAAGCTGACGGAAGAAATCCGGCAGCGGCTGGAACGCAAAGAACAGGTAATGGTACTGCTCAACCGTCGCGGATACTCGCCCGTGGCGCTGTGCCGGGCTTGTGGGAACCGGATGGAATGCAGGAATTGTGCCATTTCGATGACGCATCACAAGCGCACCAACCGCATGGTGTGCCACTACTGTGGATTCGTGGCGCCGGTTCCGAAGGTTTGCGGCGAGTGCGGTAGCGAGTACGTTTATTTTCTGGGGACGGGTTCGGAGAAGCTGGAAGAGTTGTTGCACGGGCTGTTTCCGCAGGCGCGGATCGGGCGGCTTGATCGTGATACGGTTCGCGGCAACGAAGATTTTGAGCGGGCGCTTAACGCGCTCAACGAAGGTGAGCTTGATCTGCTGGTGGGAACGCAGATGATTGCGAAGGGTCACGACATTCACGGAGTGACGCTGGTCGGCGTAGTCGGGGCGGATGCGGCTTTGGGGTTTCCTGATTTTCGCGCGGCGGAGCGGACGTTTCAATTGCTGACTCAGGTGGCGGGACGGGCGGGGCGCGGGCAGACTCCGGGCAAAGTTATTGTGCAGACTTATTTCCCGGATCATTATGCGGTGCAGTATGCGGCGCAGCACGATTTTGTCGGGTTTTATGAAAAAGAGTTGCGCTTTCGGAGTTGGATGCACTATCCACCGTACAATGCGCTGGCAAATGTGCTCGTGCGTAGCGACAAGTTGGATGAGGCGCTGCGCTGGTCGGGCATTTTGGGGAAGTGGTTCGAGAAGACGCGGCATGAAGGGATTCGCGTGCTGGGGCCGGCGGCGGCGCCGATTGTTCGGTTGAAGCAGGACTATCGCTATCATTTTGTTTTGAAGTCGGCCAGCCGGGAGAAGCTCAACGCGACACTAAGATCGATGCTGGTCTATGCAGCCGAGCAGAAGATTCCGCGGACGCAGGTGATTGTGGATGTGGATGCGGTTTGGTTGATGTAGGGGAGCGCCTTTACAAAAAAACTCAAGGGTGGGCTATCCGCCCCGAGGCATTTCCGGAATGAGATTTTTGCCTCCCACCCTTGTCGCAAAGTGCGCGACAAGAATGGGGCACGCCTCAGTGTTAGGTGCCCAAGATTAACGCCGGAGGTCAAGATTCGCGGACAGGAATGTCCGCGCTACACAAGTTATGACAGGCGCTTGATTCCGGGGAAGCCGTCGAAGCCGGAGTCGAAGGTTAGAATTTGTTCGATTCCGTGTTGTTCCATTACGGCTAGGTGGACGGCGTCACGGGCCGACATCTTCTTGTGCCCCAGGACGATTTCTTTTGCGCGCTCTACGATGGGGCGCTCTATTGCCAGGATTTGGTCGGCGATGCCGAGCAGTGCGTCGAAGGCGGGTTGGATGGCGTCGCGGCGGTTGATGGCGGTGTAACGGTGCAGGATTTCTTGCAAAACCTCGGCGTCGGTTACGAGGCGTTGGCGCTCGCTGACCAATTTTTCCAGCAGTCGCTGGGCGTCGCTCTTGTGGGGATGGGGCGCTCCGATCAAGTACATCGGGATATTCGAGTCGATCAGAATCACGGGCGCGGGCCCGTTCCGTATCCCATTTCGATCTCGGCGAGCATAGTGTCGATGTCTGCCGTGGGATAGTCGTGTTGTGCGGCAGCGCGAACTACTTCGAGTTTCTTGCCGGCACTTCCGAGGGGCTCGCGACGACGGGCTAAGTCAAGCGCTTGCCGCACCCATTCCGCCAGGGACATTCGGCGGGAGCGGGCCATTTTCTGGATTTCGCGGTAATCGGGGTCTTGTAGGATTACCTGGAGTCTTTTAGCCACCAGATGAGTTTACTTGACTCATTATGATGAGTCAAGATGAAGTTGGGGTGCGAGGAAACCTAGGGTCCCTCGACTGCACACTGGATGACAAAGGGCTGCAGGCGGGAGGCCAAAGCGTTGTGGCCGGATGGGACGTGTTGCGTCCGAGATGATACTACGGTTGGTTCTTCTCCAGAAACTCACTGACTACTTCTTTCACGTCGCGGTGCTGGCCGTCTACGGCGTAGTTTAGTTGGCGCATATCGTTGTCGGATATTTTTCCGGTGAGTTCATCGAGAGCTTGTTTTATTTGTGGATGTGCGGTTAGCGTTTCCTGGCGAATGATAGGAACGGCTTCATAAGGCGGAAAATAATGTTTGTCGTCGTCGAGGACGAACAGGCCGAGGGCTGGAATCAGGCCATCGGTGGTGTTGCCTGCGATCAGATCGACCTGTTTGCCTTTTAAGGCGCGAGTGAGGAGGCCGAGATCCATGATTTGCGGGGGCTCAGCGAAGCGCAGGCCGTACGTGGCAATGAGTCCCTTATAGCCGTCGGGACGTTCCATGAATTCGTAGCCGAATCCGCCGCGCCATTGGGGAGCGTGGGCGGCGGCTTGCGAGATGGTCTTCAGGCCGAGGCGGCGAGCGTCGTCGCCGCGAATTTCAATGGCGAAAGTGTCGTTGAAGCCGAAGGGCGCGCCCACGGCCAGGTTGAAGCGCTTGGCATATTCTGCTTTGACTTGGTTGTAGACGTTTTCGCGATCGCCGTTGGGCTTTTCTTTCAGGACCGCGGTCAGTGCGGTGCCGGTGTATTCGGGATAAACATCGATGCGGCCGGCGAGAATGGCCTGCTGGCAGATGAAGGTGCCGGCAAGATAGAAGCGGCGCTCGACCGGAAGGTGGGTCTTGGTCTCGATTTGCTGGGCGATGATTTCTCCGAGGATGAGCTGTTCGGTGAAATTCTTGGAGCCGATGACGATTAAATTCTGGCGGGAGGGTCCGCAGGCGGTTAGGAATGCGATGAGGAAAAGCGAAACCCCGAAGATCACTTGGTTGGACTGACGCGGATTTTTGCCGGGGTGGGGCATGTTTTTCGGAATCAGTTCTCAGTTCTTGGTTCGCGGTTCTCAGTTTCGTTCTTAGCTTGGGCTTAGGCGTTTCTCCAGCCATCCCAGGCTTAGGTCGGCCAGCAAGGCCATGACGGCGGCGGGGATGGCGCCGGCGAGAATGACCTGGTTGTTCACCATGGCGAGGCCGCGAAAAATATATTCTCCCAAGCCGCCGGCTCCGATCGCGGCCGCGATCGTTGCCAATCCGACCGAGATCACGGTGGCAACGCGAACGCCCGCGATGATGACTCCCAGAGCCAGCGGGAGTTCGACTTGAAAAAGAAGTTGGCGATCGGTCAGGCCCATGCCGCGTCCGGCCTCGATTACAGCGCGGTCCACGCCCTTGATGCCGACATAGGTGTTTCGGATCATGGGCAGCAGAGCGTAGAGGGCGAGCGCAAGGATAGCAATACGGTCGGCTCGCTCGCCGATCCAGGGAGCGGGCAGGAGGAATCCGAAGAGTGCGAGGCTGGGGATGGTTTGAATAATGTTGGCCCCGCCCAGTACCGGCTTGTTGAGCGCGGGGTAACGAGTGATCAGGATGCCGAGCGGGATTCCGATGAGCACGGCGAGGATGGTTGAGATGCCGACCAGCCATAAGTGCTCGAGCGTGAGTTCGAGGACTTCGGTGTGATTCTGCAGCATGAATTGGTAGAGGTTCATTGCGGTCTCACTTTATTCGAAGGCGTTTTTGTACGCGCAGGGCAGCGGCTCTGTGGACGCGAGAAACTGTTCGGGCGTTTGCACCGCGATCATGCGGCCTGTTTCCATCAATGCGATGCGTGTCCCGAGTAACAGGGCCTCGCGCAAGTCGTGGGTGACGAAGACGACCGTTTTGCGGAGGCGTTTCTGCAGGTCGAGGAACTCGCGTTGCAATTCGGCGCGGGTGATGGGATCGAGGGCACCGAAGGGTTCGTCCATCAGAAGGATAGGCGGATCCGCGGCCAGAGCGCGTGCCACGCCCACCCTCTGCCGTTGGCCTCCGGAAAGTTCGCGAGGATAACGCGAGGCGATCTCAGGATCGAGCCCAACGAGTTGCAGCAACTCGTCGACCCGCTTAGAGATTCGATTGGTGTCCCACTTCTCGATCTTTGGAACCAAACCGATGTTACGCGCGACGGTGAAGTGAGGAAAGAGGCCGACGTCCTGAATGACGTAGCCGATCATGCGGCGAAGGCGGATGACATCCCATTCGAGAATCGGGCGCGAATCGACGCGAAGTTCGCCTTTGCTGGGAGTCAGCAGACGATTGATGAGTTTGAGGGTCGTGGTTTTGCCGGAGCCGCTGCGGCCCAGCAGGACTAGAGTCTCTCCGCGTTGCACTTCGAGGTTGAGATCGTGAAGCAGTACGCGGGACTCGTTGCCGTTGCCGTGCAAGCGATAGGAGACGTTGCGGAATTCGATGGCGGGGCGAGTGTCGTGAGGATCGCTCATGTGTCGGAACAGCCGCGCGCTACACTTCGTACGCTGCCGGAGGCAGGCCGGTGATGCGAATTCCGGAGTGGCCTTTGTGCCGGATGTTGAGGCCGATCAGCAAGGCTGTGATCTGCTCCACGATGCGCGCGTTTTCCAGTTTGCCGCCGTCGATGGCGCGAACGCCAGCAATCTTGGTTGCCAGAGTACGCACGATCTGGACGGCAGCGGGATCGTCGCTGCAGACAATCACATCGCAATCAACCGGACCATCAGCGTTCAGCAATTCGGCTCCTGCGTTGTGAAAAGCGGCTACGACGGAAATGCCCTTGGGTACGAGCTCTGCCGTCTCTTGCGCTGCGGAACCTTGCCAGACGCCCAATGTGCGGCTGGCGCGACCGCCAACGCTTGCGGCTAAGGGCACAGTCGTATCAATTACGATGCTGCCGGGCCGAATCGCGGGCTTGAGTTGCTTCAGCAGCGCGGCGTGACCTTCGAAAGGAATTGTGAGCACGAGTAAATCCGCAGCGGCACAGGCGGCGATGTTTTCGCTACCCGAAATGTTTGCGCCAGGGGCTCTTTGTTTGATTTTGTTTGCGGCATCCTGGGCGCGCGCAGCGTCTCGCGATCCGATGATGAGGGTTTCACCGGCCTGTGCCCAGCGCAAAGCCAGGCCGAATCCTTCAGGGCCAGTGCCTCCGAGAACCGCGATGGGCCGGGATGCGCTCATGGGATTGCCGTCATGCGATTCTTCTATGCGAACTCAGGTTCGAGCAACTCCTCGGCAGTCGGTAATTCGGGCCGCAGCTTGAGGTTGATTCGCGTGTAGACCGTATTGCGTTCGGCTGGAATGCGGCCAGCTTCCAGAATGAGCGACTGAAAATCTTCGGGACTGGTGTATTGGCCGGCGGTGGCTCCGGCCTCGCGAGAGATGTTTTCTTCCATCAACGTTCCGCCGTAATCGTTGGCGCCAGCATGCAAGCACAGCTGAGACAAACCGCGGTTCAATTTCACCCACGAGACTTGAATGTTGTCGATGGCGCCGGCCAGGAGAACTCGCGCGAGGGCGTGGATCTTGAGATGTTCGGCAAGCGTGGGGCCGGATCGCGCAATTCCCTGATGGAAGAGCAAAGTATTTTGATGCACGAAGCCGAGCGGGACGAACTCTGTGAAGCCGCCAGTCTGCTGCTGAATTTCGCGAAACAGCAGGAGTTGATTGATCCAGTGCTCGGGTGACTCGACGTGTCCGTACATCAGCGTGGAGGTGCTGCGAATGCCGCAGCTGTGCGCGGTGCGGATGACTTGCGTCCATTGCTCGCTGGAAAGTTTGTTGCGGGAAAGCACGAAGCGGACTTCGTCGTCGAGGATTTCGGCGGCCGTCCCCGGCAGAGTGTCGAGGCCGTTGTCACGGAGCATTTTCAGATAATCTTCGAGGGACATGCCGGTCAGTTCGACGCCGTAGACGATTTCCATAGGGGAAAAGGCGTGAATGTGCATGCCGGGAACCGCTTGCTTTACGGCGCGCAGAATGTCGCGATAATGAAACGGAGGCAGGTCGTGCGGCAGCCCGCCTTGAATGCAAACCTCGGTCGCGCCGATTTTCCAGGCTTCGCGTGCCTTCTGCGCGACTTGCTCGAGGCTGAGAAAGTAAGTGTCGGATTCGCGCGGGCCGCGGCTGAAAGCGCAAAATTTGCAGCCGACGAAGCAGATGTTTGTGAAATTAATATTGCGATTTACGACGTAGGTGACGATATTTCCGACCAACTCTCGCCGCAACGCATCTGCGGCAACGAGCAGGCCGAGGAGATCGTCGCCATCGGCGTTTGCAAGCAGCGAACATTGTTCGCGCGTAAGCACGCCGCCGTCTAGAGTCTCCATCACTTGCTCGAGCGCCACGCGTGCGGGGTGGCTGATACGAAGAGCGATATCCGGCCACTCGAGCGCGGGAAAGTTCTGCAATTCGGGCTGGGTAAGAACGCGAGCCATAAATCCTCCTCAAACAAAACTGCATCAACGAAACAAGTCGGTCGCTGCCGGGCGAATCAGGTCCCGAGCTCGTCCCCGCGCGGGCCGATAATGGAATCCTCGAATGATACACGCGGGCGTGCGAGCTAGCTTGCCGCAGACCAGGCCCGCGGCGCAAGCCAGTTCATCGGCGACGGCCTCTATCGTCACCCGCAGCGGATAACCATGGGGATCGCGATCGCCACGATAATCATGCAAGGCTTGCATACCGGCGACGCCGATGGCAACTTCAGTGAGGCCTTCGCGCCACGGGCGCCCGAAGCTATCAGTGATGATGACTGGGATCGAAAGGCGCAGCAGTTTTTTCAGTTCGCGATGAAGCTTCGCTGCAGACCGGTCCGGATCTTTGGGTAGGAGAAGCGCGTGGCGGCCACCATCGACGTTAGAAGCGTCGACTCCGCTATTGGCACAGATCAGGCCGTGGCGAGTTTCGGTGATCAGAACTCCGCTCTTGCGCCGCACCACCCGCTTGCTCTCTGCCAGAGCCACTTCGGTTACGCGCGCGTCGAGCTTGTAACGCCGCGCCCACGCGCGGGAAGCGCGGGAAGGCTTGATCTTTTCTAGGGGAACAAGTTGACCCTCCGCTTTGGAGACGATTTTATGTTTTACGATCAGGATGTCGCCTTTTCTTGGCGAGAGCTTGAGATGCTTGAGAGCTTGGAGAAGTTTGTCCGCCAGCGAATCGCCGGGACGGACATTGTCAGCAAGAGGGATTGGAAGAACGCGGAGCTCTAAAAGGGCAGTCATTTTCGTGGGCGCGCGAGGACGCCGGTCGCTCCATCGACACCATCACTCATTTGCCGCCAAAGACAAGTCGGTCAAATCCCACTGTCTTGCCAGGCGCTGGGCGCGGGTTTCGCCGGGTGCCTCCGCGAGTTGGCGCAAGTCGGAAGGATTATCGATGTCTAGGGCGATGCCGGGGAGCGAAAGAACTACGCAGTGCTTCTGGGTGGCGCGCGCGGCCGCTAAATGTGGCTTGAAGCTATCGTTTCCAAAACGTAGTGGAAACAAACCTGCAGGACGTCGCCAGGCTGCGTTCGTGCCTCGTTCGTCAGCGGCGGGGACGAGTACGGAGCCCTCCGCTGGCGCAGCTTCCAGAATTTGCTCCAGCTCAGAAGCATTAATCAGGGGAATATCGCCGGGAATGACCAGTGTGCTGTCTACTTGGCGAGACTCGCAGACCTCGGTTGCCATTTCGATCGCATCGGTCTCGCTGCGATTTGCGTTGTCAGGAATAACTTCGAATTCAAACCGCCGAGCCAACTCGATCGCGAACGCGTCGCTGGTGACGATGCCAACCTCGGGCCGGTTTGTCCATGTGGCCAACGTTTCGAGAACGTCCAAAAGCATAGCTTGAGCCAACTCGGTACGCGTCGGTTGATCCAGTATGGACGCCAGGCGCTGCTTGGCGTTGGCTAGACTCTTAACCGGGACAAGAATCATGACGGGTCCGCGGCGCGGGCATTTTCCGCGCTCAGCAGGGCAAGGACGGTCCGCGCCAGTTTCGCTTTGTCGTCTGCGGTACGCATGATGGTGTTGGTGCAGTGTACACGCAGTCCGGGACGATCCAGCTTTTTGGCTGCTTCCAGATCACGAACATCCGCAATCAGAATATCCAGAAAATCCTCATACGCCTTGGCGACTCCGGCGATGGAGACCGGCAGTCCCTGCGCAGCCATTAACGCGCCGGCGGGACCGGACACGGCCGCGTCGTTAACGATTGGACTGATGGCGGCCACCGTGGCCGGAGTCTGCCGCAACGCCTCGCGAATATCGGTGACGGCAAGGATCGGGCCGATGCTGGTGGCAGGATTGCTCGGCGCCAGAATCACGGCGCTGGCGGACATGATGGAATCGACTACCCCCGGCGCAGGCTCGGCGTCGGTGGCTCCTGCGAAGCGAACCGACCTGACCGGGTCCTGATACCAGCGTTGCACAAAATATTCCTGGAAGCTGAGATCACCGACAGGCGTGTCGATTCTGGTTTCGACTCGTGAGTTGCTCATCGGCAAAATCTGCGCCTGAACGGCCAGCTTGTTACAGATTGCGGTCGTGGCTTCGGTCAGCGTCTTTCCCTGCGCCAGATATTTCGAACGCAGCAGGTGAACGGCGAGGTCGCGGTCGCCAACATGGAACCAGATGGGCTCGACCAGTTCTCCCATAGCCTGCAGGCAAAAGAATGTGTCACCCTTTACGCCCCAGCCGCGTTCCTTGCTAAGCAGGCCGGCCATGGCGTAGGTGATGGAATCCAGGTCGGGAGAGACGTACAATCCCCACCATTCCAGATCGTCGCCGGTGTTCACGATGAAGGTGAGTTGCTGCGCAGAGGCAACCTGGCGCAGGCCCTCCACAAACTTCGCGCCGCCTGTTCCGCCCGTCAGCACGACGATCACGCGGGCCTCCGGGCGTAGCCGTCGCTATCGATCGCAGCTTTGATTTTTTCCGATAGGGCACCTGATGTCGTCAATAAGGCTGGCACGAACTCAGGATAAACCGGCAATCGCTGACGCAGAGCGTATCCTTTCGCTTCGGTTCGTAACTTCAGTTGTTCCAGGTGTGGCCAAGGTTTTTCCGGATTGATGAAGTCTGGCGTCAGAGGCGAGATTCCCCCCCAATCGTTAATGCCAGCGTCGAGCAAGTGCTCGTAGTACGGCGCCGAAAGATTGGGCGGGGCTTGAATGTTGACGTCTGGCATCAGCAGGCGCGCGACTGCGATTGTGCGCAGCATTTCGCCCTGCGTAGGTTCGGGCCATTCGCGCATCGGGATCTCGGGCTTGGCGCGGAAGTTCTGAATGATGACTTCCTGAATGTGTCCGTAGCGGCGATGCAGTTCGCGGATGGCGAGCAGAGTGTCCACGCGGTCTTCCAAGGTTTCGCCGATGCCGATCAGCAAGCCAGTCGTAAAGGGAACATCTTGTTTACCCGCCTCCTCAATCGTGCGCAGGCGTTTTGCCGGAACTTTATCAGGAGCATTATCATGAGCTGCCCCAGCTGCCAGAAGAGAGTTGTTCATCGTCTCGAGCATCAGGCCCATGCTCGGAGAAACTCCAGCCAGGCGCGCAATCCATTCCGCGCTCAGCAGACCGGGATTGGGATGAGGCAGCAATGTGGTCTCACTGAGCACAAGTTCGCACATGGCCTCGAGATAATGAAGAGTGGATTTGTACCCCAACCGGCGCAGGGTTTCGCGCATCTCGGGAAATGCGAGTTCGGGTTTATCGCCCAGGCTGAATAGCGCCTCGGTGCATCCCATTTTCTCACCGGCCCGCGCCACCTTAAGAACCTGGTCCGGGGTCATAGTGTGTGCGCCCGTCTGGCTCGGATCGCGGCGGAAGGTGCAATAACCGCAGTAGTCGCGACAAAGATTAGTGAGCGGAATAAAAACTTTGCGTGAGTAAGTAATCACGCCCGGCTTGAAGCGCTGCCTGGTTTGCATGGCAGCCGAGAGCAACGCGGGAAGGTCCGGTTCAGCGCAGCGGATCAGTTGGCAAGCCCCATCCCGCGAAAGCGGCATTCCGGCTCGCAGTTCGTCCGCATACGAACTTGGCGGGTGCTGCCGCGTCCACATGGTTTGGCCTACGCTCACGCTTCCGAAATCATACATTAGGTTCGCTTCGAGGAGATGCTGCTCAACGAGAAAGGACCCTGCGAGACGTGATAAAACTTGAAGGTCAGAAAACTGGCGCGGGCGAGGATGCGTAAAATTCCGCCACGAACCGGAGCTTCAAAGTTCTATGGGAGTAAGTCAGGCAGAATTCCGCAAGGCGATGGGCAGCTTCGCCACCGGAGTAACCGTTATCACGGTCGACTATGAGGGCGAAGTTCACGGAATGACCGCAAACGCCTTTGCGTCAGTGTCCCTCGATCCCATGTTAGTGCTTGTCTGCGTCGATCATCGCGCGCGAACTCACGCTCACTTAACTGCAAGGAAGCGCTTCGGAGTGAATGTTCTGGCGGAGAATCAAAGGGCAGTTTCGGAATACTATGCCGATCCGAATCCTGACCACCGCTACGCTGAGCGCGAGGCAAGAGCACGCTTCGACCGGACGCAGCACGGTACGCCGGTTTTGCACGGCGCTCTGGCTTATCTGGAATGCCGCTTGCACACTGCCCAAGATGCGGGAGACCATACGATTTTCATTGCAGAAGTCGAGGATGTCGTGGTGAGGGCGGGCGATCCGCTGCTGTATTTTCGAAGTGAGTATCGGAAGGTCGGAGCTGCAGATTAGCGCAGGGTCTTGGAGTTGTGCCGGAGCCGGCGCGTGATGTTGTTCGCCTCATCCGGTAGTCTCGCGATGACTACGTTTGTTAAGCTTATTCGCCCATAGGGACTCGGGGACGAGAAACAATGTATCCGCGTGCGTTTCATTATCACCGCGCTGGTTCGCTAAAAGAGGCGGCAACTATGCTTGCCCAGCTCGGAGACGATGCCAAGCTGCTGGCAGGCGGCCAGAGCCTGATCCCGTTGATGAAGCTGCGTTTTGCGAATCCGGTCCATCTGGTGGATCTGAATTTTATGTCTGGCACGTCATACATTAAGCGGGACAATGACACGCTTCGTTTCGGTGCTCTGACCCGGCATGCGGAGATCGAGGCGTCGGTCTTGGTTGCAAAAATCCCCATTCTCCATGACTGTGCCGCAGGCATTGCCGACGTTCAAGTACGCAATCGCGGTACGATTGGAGGCTCGCTTGCCGAAGCCGATCCCAGCGGCGACTGGGCAACTGTGCTCTTCACCCTTTCGACTGAAGTCCGTTGTCTTGGCACCAACGGCGAGCGCACGCTTTCTCTCACGGACTTTATCAAGGACGCATACACTACGGCTCTGGCCCATGACGAATTAGTCAGTGAAGTTGCAGTGAAGATGCCGGCCGCAGGAAGCGGAGGAGCTTACTTAGCATTCAAACGATCTGCGCCGGTTTATCCGACGGCCAGTGCGGCGGTGCAGCTCACGATGGATGATGATGTTTGCAAGGATGTGGCAATCGCCTTGGGCTGTGTTGGCCTGATTCCGATAAGAGCAGAGGAAGCTGAACTTGCCTTGCGTGGGCGGCCGCTAACTGAGAAGACAATCGCAGGCGCGGCGGACGCAGCAAGGGCCGCTGCCGATCCGCAATCCGATATGCGTGGCTCAGCCGATTACAAACGCGCTCTGGTAGGTGCCCTGGTGAAGCGAGCGATCGAGATTGCACTCCGGCGCGCTCGCGGCGAGCAGGTTGAGGTGAGTCACATCTATGCCTGAGAATGCCATGCCTGACCGCATCGAAAACGTTCCGATTCAGCTCAAGGTCAACGGGAAGTCGTATTCGCGAACCGTAGAGCCGCGTAAGCTCCTGGTCGAACTGCTGCGGGAGGATCTCGACCTAACTGGCACGCACGTGGGCTGCGATACGACTTACTGCGGCGCATGCACCGTGCTGATGAACGGCGCGGCAGTCAAGTCGTGCACCATGTTTGCGGTGCAGGCGGACGGCGGGGAAATCCTAACGGTCGAAGGTCTGGAGAAAGACGGCGAGCTTCATCCCATCCAAAAAGCCTTTGGCGATTGCTACGGATTGCAGTGCGGGTACTGTACGCCGGGGCTAATGCTCTCTGCTTTACAGTTATTGTCTCAGAACCAACAACCGAGTGAAAAAGAAATACGCAGGGCGATTGCGGGAAACACCTGCCGCTGTACCGGATATCAAAATATTCTGAAAGCAATTCATACAGCTGCGCAGAACATGAAAGGTGTTTGATGCATGGCGATCAAATTTGCCGGCGACTTTGAAGTCAGGCGCACGCCGGAAGAAGTTCACGACTTTCTCATCGATCCGAATAAGTTTGCGGCGCTGTTGCCTGACTTTCAGGGTCT
>Ga0228598_1000101_pt1 | contig 14318 bp, 13 predicted proteins | sample CZU4metagenome_FD_182726 | JGI IMG/M metagenome (GOLD analysis project Ga0228598, IMG submission 182726) | Spruce rhizosphere microbial communities from Bohemian Forest, Czech Republic - CZU4 | ecosystem: Host-associated > Plants > Roots > Rhizosphere | place: Czech Republic: South Bohemian... | reverse complement strand
GAGCGTGCTGACGAATCCTCCGGCGCCGGTTACCAGCGCGACTCCCGCAGCCACGTCCCATTCGTTTTTCGGAACCAGCGTGAAAGTGATGTCGACCAGACCAGCCGAGACCAAAGCAAGTTTGTAAGCGACCGATCCCATGGGGCGCACTTTGAAATTCGCGCCCTCGAATTGCTTCCACTCTCCGCGCTTGGTTTCGCTGCGGCTGGCCAGCACCGTGGCGCCATCGAGAGTCGTTCGTTGGCTCGGCTGCGCGGGTTTGCCATTGTAGGTCACGCCTGATTCGAGCGAACCGAGGAACACTTCGTTGGTGGCCGGATTGCAGATTCCTCCAGCGACGGGCCGGCCATTCTCCACCATGGCGATAGAAACGCAGAACTCGGGAATACCGGCAACGAACTCGCGGGTGCCATCGAGAGGATCGACTACCCAAACCCGGCTCTTGTCGAGGCGTGTGTAATCATCCACGCTTTCTTCCGAGAGCCAGCCTTCGCCATCACGCAGCAATTCCTTGCGAAGTACCGCGTCGAGCGCTCGGTCGGCCTCTGTAACGGGATCGTGTCCAATCTTGTATTCCGTTTCAATCGCACCTGCCGTGAACCGGCTGAACACTACGCGAGCGGCTTCGATGGCGGACTGAATGCGTTGCAGAGTTTCGGCGTTGGCGTTATCGCTCATCAGTATTTTTGAGGTTGGCTCAGGCCCACAACATGCGCGCGCCGGTTGCCAGCAGTACGGCGCACAGTAGACGTCTTAGCCAGGGTACCGGAAGGCGGGTGCTCAAGTGCGAACCAAGCAATCCTCCTGGGATGGAGCCTATCACCAGAGAACCCACCAGGTACGGATCGATGTTGCCAAGCCGGAAATGCAGCAGACTGGTCACGCCGGTGAGGATGACGGCGTGGACAATGTCGGTGCCGACCATCACCTTGGGCGAGAAGCTATAGAACAAGAGCAGGAGCATCATAATGATGCTGCCCGAGCCCACCGACGTCATGCCCACCAGAAAGCCCGCCAATAGCCCGATGGCGGACATGCCGACGAAAGACTGCAGAGTCGGAGAACGATGGGCGACGTGCTCCTCGATCCGGCTCTGGAACAGCAAAAGGGTCGGAATGCAAATCAGAAGGACCCCAACCGCCGTCGTAATGAATGTGTTGACGCCCGTGCCGTACACGGTTCGAAGATGGCCGAGCAGACTTACCCCAAGAATCGATCCGGGAACGCTGCCTGAGGCCAAGGCCAGAACGACTTTCTTACGAACCGTTCCCTTATTGAGATGAACCCAGCTCGAACCAATCTTGGTTACGAAGTTGAACAGGGCGTCAGATCCCACTGCAATAATCGGCGGTATTTTCAGAACAAAAATCAGGACAGGGAGCAAGAGCACACCGCCCCCCACCCCAGTCATTCCGATCAGGGTACCGACTACGAATCCGATCACGACTTTTTCGATAAGCATTAAAATCCCATACAGTTCCCGGGACCCTCTCGTTCCCGATCAGGCCGAATGTCCGTTGACCCCGATGAAGCCTTCGCGCTCCAGATGCAAAATGATCTCTTGCGCTGCTTCTTCGGGACTGAGGTCGGCGGTGTTGATGACGACTTCAGCATCCTTGGGTTCTTCGTACGGGTCTGAAATACCCGTAAACTCCTTGAGAATACCGGCGCGAGCCTTAGCATATAGACCTTTGCGGTCTCGCTGTTCACAGGTCTCGACGGATGTCGCGATGTGCACCAGGATGAAGCCGCCAACGGGGTCGATCATGCTTCGCACGGCTTTGCGGGTGGCGTCATACGGAGCGATGGGGGCGCAGATGGCGATCCCGCCGTTCTTCGTAATCTCCGAAGCGACGTAACCAATACGACGGATGTTGATGTCGCGATGTTCTTTGGAGAATCCGAGTTCGGACGAAAGATGCTTGCGCACCAGATCTCCGTCCAGCAAAGTTACCGGACGCCCGCCTGCCTCTAGAAATTTGGTCACCAGGACATTGGCGATGGTCGATTTGCCCGAACCCGATAGTCCGGTGAAGAAAATAGTTACGCCCTGCTTGTGGCGTGGCGGATAGCTGCGGCGGAGTTCCTGCACCACTTCGGGATAAGTAAACCAACTGGGAATGTCGCGTCCTTCGTTGAGGCGATCCCGTAGTTCGGTACCTGAGATGTTGAGAACGCGTGATCCGTTGGTTACCTCGTTATCCGGCACGTACTGATCTTTGTCTTCGAGGTAGACCATCATGTTGAACGGAACCATGGTCACGCCGATATCGGCTTCGTGCTTCTTGAATAGCTCCTGGGCATCGTAGGGGCCGTAGAAGTTTTTGCCGTCGGAATCTTTTCCCGGACCAGCATGGTCGCGGCCCACGATGAAATGTGTGACTCCGTGATTTTTGCGGATTAAGGCATGCCAGATGGCCTCGCGTGGTCCGCCCATACGCATTGCCAGTGGCAGCATGGAGAGTTTCACGCTGCCCGCGGGAAACTTGGAAAGAAGCAATTGATAGCAGCGCACCCGAGTGAAGTAATCGACGTCGCCGGGCTTGGTCATTCCGACCGATGGATGAATGAGCAAGTTGGCTTCGACTTGTTTCGCAGCGCGGAACGTCAGTTCCACGTGGGCTCGGTGCATGGGATTGCGAGTTTGAAACGCAACCACGCGTCGCCAGCCCAGACGCGCAAATTCGGCACGCAATTCAGCGGGCGTAAGCCGCAAAGTGCGGAAGTCGTAGTGCGAAGGGGCTTGCACGCCTTCTATCCGGCCGCCTACGTACCATGAGTTCCCCTTGTTCAATAAGTAATCGACGCCCGGATGAACGGCGCTGGTGGTTCCAAAAACTGACTGCGCTTCCGCTTTGCGGTCGGGTTGCCAGACTGCTTCGACGTGCAGAACCGCGAGCATGACGCCTTCCCCATCACGCAATGCGACTTTGCTGCTGCCCGGCGTCAGCGACTTTGCGAAGTCCTCTTTGACGTCGAGCGTGATCGGCATCGGCCAAAGAACTCCGCTGCTGAGACGCATGTTGTGGCAGACGCCCTCGTAATCCGCCGGTGTCATAAATCCTCGCAGAGGCGAGAACCCTCCGCTGATGAGCAGTTCGAGATCGCAGATCTGGCGTGGCGTCAGATCCCACGACGGCCATTCTCGCGAATGGGCTTTTAGTTCTGCGATGCGTTCCGGCGCTGCGATCAGGTCGGTAAGTTCACCGCCGTGCGGCGCAATAATGTGGCTTGTTGAAGCGATCAAATCCTGGCTCCTTGAACTACAAGTTATTTAGGACAATAGTTGTATCTGCTTGCCATGCAGGCAATTTGACGGTGGCAGTTTGCGGCCCACTGAAACTTCGCGGGGGGAACGAGACGAGCGACCAAACAGAATACCGCGATACAAGCGGGGCAGCAAGTTTAGATTGATTAAAGCTGGTCAAGCATCAGTACGAGCAATTTGCGTACCTTTGCAGGGTAGTCGTCCGGCGGCTATGTGATTCTGAATGGAAGGGTTAGCCGAGGCACTCAGTTCCCCGCGTCAGCACTGTTCAAGAATGTGAAAACCTTTGCACTCAAGCTGCAGTTCCTCTCCCGAGCGCCACGCAGGTTTAACTGCTGCTTCCGGAGACTCGCTTTTCAGCCGACGAATTCTTCAGGGACTCCATCTGCTCGTCGCGGCCGGCGATCGGAGACTCCTTCATTGAGTACTTCAGCAGACACCACACGGCGCGCAGCCCGTCTTTCCAGCCTATCTTTTTTCCCTCTTCGTAGGTACGCCCCCAGTAACTGATGCCAACCTCGTAGATGCGCAAGCGGCGCTTCGCAACTTTCACCGTGATCTCCGGCTCAAATCCGAAGCGGCTCTCCTCGATTGGAATCGACTGGATGATCTCACGGCGGAAAACTTTGTAGCACGTTTCCATATCTGTCAGGTTGATATTCGTGAGGCAATTCGAAAGCAGCGTCAGCAGTCGGTTTCCCACCGAGTGCCAGAAGTACAGAACGCGGTGAGGGGCGGCGCCCAGGAAACGGGAGCCGTAGACCACATCCGCTTTGCCTTGAACCAGGGGATCGAGAAGCAGTGAATAATCCGCAGGATCGTATTCCAAATCGGCATCCTGGATAACCACGAAATCTCCCGTGGCCTGCTGAATTCCGCGACGTAGCGCCGCTCCCTTACCCATGTTCCGCGGTTGAAGAAAGACCTGGACTTGCGGATGTTGATGCTGTAGCTCGGCGAGGATTTCACGCGATCCGTCACTCGATCCATCGTCCACACAAACGACTTCGAGTTCGAGCGGGACTGCCAAAACGCGTTCCACCACCTGCCGCAACGTGGCGCGTTCGTTGTAGACGGGAATGACGACCGATAGTTTCATGGCGACGCGAAAGGTTTCCCTAGTGTAGAACATTCCGCTGTCTTGCCTCTCAACTTCTATCAGACAGTTGAGTTATCCGAGTCCGCACAGAAATCGTCAAGAAGTGTAATTAGTTCCCATGAGGCTTACATGATCGGGGAATTTTGTCCTAAGGTCTTCGCCCTAAAAGTCATTCGAGGTGCTGGAGGGAAAGCGAGTTATCGAGGTTGTTGCCGACGACTCGGCACGGATCGGCAGCGGTTTTCTGCCAGCTTTTTTATTCACAGCAAAAAGCTAGTGGATTGGTCGTTTCACGAAATTCGCGCTTGCGCTTTAGTTTCTGCTACTTAGATATAGGTTCCCCGCAATGTCAGACCCCCCACCCCCCTCTCAAACATGGATGCCGACTGCATCCTGTGCGGCCTGCCACAGGTCGTCTCTGTGACCATAGACTGTGAGAACCAATACTAGAAATCACTGAGGAAATCCGACCCACTTGGCAGCGTGAATGCTATGAATTACTGGAGACCAGCCAAAATTCTGTGCTTCCCTATCGGCTGGACGGCGAAGGGCGCTTGCAGCAAGGGACCTGTGGAAAACTTCCCTGGGCGGCGTCAGTTATGATCTCACCCCGAGGAAGAGAGGACATGGAGGAAAAGCCGGTTCGTCTAGGCCCACGCGAGCGGCAAATCGCCGAGCTGCTGTTGCAGGGCTGTGACAACACCGAAATTGCGGCGCAACTCAAAATGGCTCGGCGCACGGTCAAAGCGCACTTCAATCGTCTCTTCCTGCGCTTTGGAATCGACAGCGGTATCAAGCGGGTTAAACTCGCGACAACCCTATACCGGAGGCAGCTATGTTTGGAGGAGAACGCTACGGAAAGCGAGTTCCGAACGAACGGGAGCGGCGAGTCATCGAGCTTGTCGCCCAAGGGCTCAAAAACAGTGAAGTCGCACAAGCCATCGGCACCACTGAGCATGTCGTAAAAAATTACCTTCGCGTCATCTATGACAAACTTGGACTGTGGAATCGCGTCGAACTCGCGCTCTGGTACGAGGCGCGTCGGCACGAGTCGCTGGTTCAGGTTTGACTCCTTAGTGAGCGTCACCCTGAATCGCTATTGACTGGAACGGAACATCGCTGACTCCTTCATCGACGCGGGAAGCTGTTTGCTTTTGGTGATGCTGAATTGAAGGTTGGACAAGAAATCAGTCGCAGTTCTTCCGAGCCGCAGGTTCGAACTGATCCAGCTGCGCGTCACGCTGCGTCGTAACCTTCCCTCCCGAAGTTTTTCCATAGAGATCGGAGTCGGAGCAGTAGTAAAGAGCGTGTTTCGGGTCGACCCATACCGAGGCGTTGGGATTGCCGAGGTAAACCGGCGCTGGCGGAGGTTCCGCCAATCCCAAATTGATCAGTAATTTTTCAAAAAGAGTGAGATTCGGCTGAGCTGGATTCTTCGATTGAACATGGCTCTCGGTCGATTGCATACCCACTCCGGATAGCACGATCAGCAGCAGAACGACCGCCCCTGCGACGTAAAGGTCCGCGCGGTGCTTGGCAAGCCAGATCCCAACCGGCGATTTCGGATTCAGAGATTCCAGCCACTTGTTAGCCTTGGTGGCAGAAGCCCACGGAGACTGAGTTTTTCCTGGCTCAAGAACCGCCGGGGCAAGGGCATCCTCCGCGACTTCGCCATTGATCACTAACGCGGAATGGCCAACCGGCTCTACCTCCGTTTCACTTGGTTCATGCGAAAGTTCCTCCATCATCTTCCGCAGCTCAAGAGAGAGCTCCGGAGAGGCTTCGTGAGACGGCCGATCTTCAGCGAACGTCGACAGATCGATTTCGTTTTCGTCGGTCGCTGCTTCTATTTCTTCGTGCTGCTTATTTTCCGCTGCCTGTTGCAGATGCCACATCGACGCCCATTTGCTCTGCAAGTCGCCCGAGGGCGAAGATGCTGCCGGCCGTGCGGTCCCGCATCGGCCGCAGAATAGCTCTTGCTCACCAAACTGATATCCGCACTGCGGACAAACCGTCTCTCGGCCCGATTTCGCACTGGATTCGCTGATTGGAATCCGAATTTGCGTTTCTGCAGTCTCTTCTGCCAGGTCGATGACGTCCTCTCGCGGCTCGACAAATTCATGCGCGGGTGCAGCGTTTTTCGCTGGTTCTACCGCGAGTCGCTCCAGCTGCGGTTTGATTCGTTCGAGAGCTTCCAGCATGGCCGCGCGTTCCGCCGCGAGCGTTTGTCTCCACTCGCGGTCCACAGCGCGGGCGATCGCTTCCGTCATCAATCCCGCCATGAGCTGGCAACTCCGCATCTCGGATTCTTGAATGGAATCAGCATCGGCAAAACGAATTTCCAGCAGGCCAGCTAAATTGCCTTCGTGATAAAGAGGCAGGGCGATCGATTGTTTGTCCGCGTGTTCGCGGCTGAATTCGGTGGAGAGCCGGCCGTCAGCGGACAGACTCGAATCCATGGGCAAGCTGGTTCCGGCTAGATTCGCAGCATCTCCCGTGGCGGCGCAATACTCAAGCCGATCCTCCCGCACCACTGCGACTGCTACTCCGCTTGCGTGGGTGATCTTCTGCAGCCGTTCGACAATTACGTTCGCGGCAACTTGCAAATCGCTGGCTTGCGACCGGAGGAACTCCTGCGTCTCCACAATCTCAGCCAGCGCCTCCGCGGGATTGGGTCGCGGACGGTTTGCGACCTCAAATGCTTTTTGCTCCTGCAGCACATGGGCGGCCTCCAGGAGTTGCTGGAATGTGCTTTCATCCAGCGCCGGCTTTTCCCGCTCGCTTATGATCGCTTGCTCCAAGTGGTGAGGTGCTCCGGGCTTGTGCGACTCTGCCATGGCCAATGCAATTCCACGTCCACAATGCTGAGCTCAATCCCGCAACCCCCCTGATTCTAGCAGCCGTGGTTTCCCCCGACCAGACCCCTGTGGATGCACTCAAGTGCTTGCCCTTCTTGGGATTATGAGCTCGAAGCAGGTGACACCGTTGGATGCGAAATCTGTGGTGTGTGTCGGGCGAAGGCCAACGATTCTTGAGCCCCGCTGAGCACGTGGCGGATGCGCAAGATATTGCACTTTCCAGGATCGTTTCCACGAAGGTGGGCCACTCCGTCGTCTGGAGGAGCTAGGCTCGCGCTAGCGCAACTCTTCTTCCGCCGCGCGATACTCGTACTTCTGATTTTTATGGCTGGCGGCGCGGCCGGACCCGAATCGGTGCGGCATCTCCCTTATTGGGTTTTGCAAATCATTAGAGTTCGCTCACACCTTCTAGCAAGTGCGGCAAGCAAAGGTCCTTATCCCGAAGTGTAGGCAGGCGAAAGTTTGGCGAATCACTTGCTTTCGTATCAGCCATTGAGCTGGAGTCACAGAAGCAAACAGCGAAACGTATCGCCAGCCGGGCGAAAGGAAAAATTTCATGTTGGATCTCAGCGACATCAAGATTACGCAACGCGATGAACAGGTTCTCAAGTTGCTTGTCGAAGGATGCAGCAACAAGGACATCGCCGCGCAACTGAACATCAGCCCCCGCACCGTGAAACAACATTTGCGTACGCTGTTTCTGCGAGCGGGAATCAAAGATGGCCGCAAGCGCGTGAAACTCGCGACTGCCGTTTTCCAAAGAGAGCAGAGGGAGTCTCATGCAACCATGTGATCGTCTAACCGCCAAGGAAATCCAAGTCGCGACGCTGGTCTGGGAAGGCCAGACCAATCGCGAAATCGCGAGTGTAATCGGCACTACCGAGCAAGTCATTAAGAATTACTTGCGCAATACCTTCGATAAACTCGGTGTCTGGAGCCGTCTTGAATTGGCGCTCTATGTCGCCGCTCACGGCGGCGTGCAATGGCGCGAACCCGTACCCTTGCCACCGGCTCCTGTACTGGCGCCCTCCGAGACACCATTGCGAGAGACCACCCTACAGACAGCTGTGCCTGGCGAACAAAATGACCATGGGTCAACCAAGTCTCGGAATAAGTCAAGAGGACTGCCACGACTGGTTTCGGCCTAGTTTTTCACAGGTCAACATTAGCCCCCCGAGGGGACGCTCCGACTGGGAGTCTGAGTCTGGTTTGCTGTTAGTGCGCGCCTACGCACTGGCGTTGCCTCACCGGCCATCGAGCACTGCACCAAAAATGGTGCACTACCCTGTGGAGGGAATGCATGTCTCTGAAAACAAATAGCCTGCAATGAGCTGAAATTAGTTGACGACCGCCATCCTTCAGAGTACACACCTCCAGCGATTTTGCGCGGCTTTTGTCGCTGAAAGAAGGCTGGGACGCTCGCGATTGAGACCGTAAATCTTTTAGCTGCGGAAGCGTTTTCCCAGGGCACCGAGCATTGGAACGAGAGCTTGAAAGAACTGAAAACGATTTCGTAAGTCCTGTTTTGGGGTGGGGCAAGGTTTTTGTTCATGCTCAACCTGCGGCCAGTCTCGCTGTAGCCATTCGCCATTGTGAGCGCAGCAGCAGCGTTGTCGAAGCGCTATGCTAACGGAATGGAGCAGCGAAGAATTGCGAACCAATAGATGGGAAATTAGATCAGAAATCGGCTAAGCGATATTCAGTAGCCAGTTGTCTCGCTCCCCCTATGGCTAATGTCAGACGTAACTCGGTCAAAGCCACCATCCTGGTTGTGGACGATTCCCCTGAGATCCAACGTTACCTGCGGGCATTATTGGAGCTTGACGCTTACCGGGTCGAGACCGCCAGCGACGGCTACGAAGCCCTGCAGAGGCTGGGCGATGTGTGTCCCGATGTCGTCTTGCTCGATCTGCAGATGCCCGGAATGGATGGTCTGGAAACTTTGCGCAGGTTGAAAGAGTTCCGGTCGAATGCAAAAGTCATCATGTGTTCAGGCGTTGACGATCCCGTCAAGATTCGCGAAGCGGCCGCGCTGGGTGCACACGGCTATCTCCTGAAGCCCGTCCAACATCTGTATCTTTCGGCTGCGGTTGAACGCTGCCTCACGGAAAATATCGCAAAACGCCCGAGCGACCTTATGGGAGCCCAACTGTTCGTGTTGCCATCGCCTAGCCCACTGTGAGCAACAACCTCTGTTCGACAATCTAAAGCCTGACTCGAATCATGCTTTCGATGTATTGCTTAAGTTGATTCCTGTCTTGTTCGGTCAGTTCGATAAACTTCACTCCGATCCCAAAACCGGGTGTACTGGTTACCACTTCGCCATTCGCCCACAACTTGAAATCTTTAACCCAAAGAGCAATCCTGATTTGCGTTCCTTTCGGTAGAGGGTTGGGCATCTCCAGGAAACATCCTCCCAGACTGAGGTCCGCCGTTCTGGTCCGCATGGGAGCCGTTGCGCCAGCGGGGTAAACTTCCGCCGAGTTTGTGCACTTCACCCGAACTTGAGTCCGGCGATCTCGCGCATCGCGGACCGCTCCATCGAAACCCGGCGGCGGTAAAGGGAAATCCCAAAGGCTTTTCTCCGGCGACAGATTCAGCAAGCCCATCCGCCCCGCTCTGGCGCTGCCCCGCTCCCCTACCCATTTCACCCGAAAGTGAGTCTTCGTCGCCCCATAAGTGACCCCGACAATCTCATCCACCTTGGGCCGGGATTGAACCCCCTCCAACTCCAACCCATGTTGGCTGATGTTGATTGTGAATACCTTCTCGGAAAAAATCTCCCCCCCACTGTCAGTCCCGAAGATTCGGACGGGCACTTTGATTTCCTTACGTGGCTCGCGACGTTTACCCATGACCTGACCAGAATCCTCCAAGATACCTTGGGCCGCAGGTGATGTGATTCTACTTCAGATATCTGCGCTCGCCCAATGAACGGATGGACCCTCCCCACCAGCCAGCCCTGCAATCCGCATGAGGGAAAACGCTGCAAAAGGTTGCATAAACGCTTTCTGCTTCGTGGAGATTGACCGCAAAAACCGCGGTTTTACAGCCATTTTACGATAAGCCCGCGGCATCTCAATTGCACTGCCACCGGGGTTGTACCCAGGTTTTAGGTGCGTCCCCCGCCAACCGTTGCGATTCGAGGTTCGAGGTAGCAAATGACCACTAAAGAAAGCTTCTGGATGGCCTGTGACTCCATCGAACAGTTGCGAGCCGAATACGGACCCTTCCAAACCCGCGCCGAGGCCGAAGCGGAAGCCCGCAAGCTAGGATTCGGCTTCCTCTTGCGCTACGAGCACGTCATCGACGCCAACGAAAACATCCAGGAAGTCCGCTGCATCTTCATCGAGTTGCCCATGGCTCACCAGGCCCCGACCGGTCCCGTAATCCGCAAGCTTCACACTCGCTGCGCCACCTGCGGAGAATCCGCCGTTCATGAGGAACACTGGCAGGCTGAAGTGTGGGCCGATATCCATGAATTTGAGCACATCCGCCATCGTGTCCGCCTCTTCGAGCAAAGCCGTCGCGAGGGCCTCAAGGAAATTGGCGATTGGCGCGACCAGTGCGCCTGATCTAACCCGTCCCTGTTCCCGCGACACGGCGTCAGGCCCAAGCCTTCACGACATAAAAAAGCGGTTGCCCCGTCCTTCTCGCGTCGTTTGTGTTCTGTCTCATGACATCCTTTTACAAAACGTCTCGGGCGGGGTGGTCCAGACCATGGGGTTCGTTTTGCACTCGAGGGTGCCCCGTCCAAGCTCCGCTTGGGCGGGGTTTTCAGTCGTGACGGAACCGACCTTCTCTGTCCTATCTAAATATAGGGTGCCCCACTCTTTCCGTGTTCTTTGCGGAAAGGGTGGGCGGCCAGTATCAGAAATGCGAACCCAGGTTTTACCGGAGCAATAAAGACGTCCCACTGAGTCTGTCTCGTTGACAAGCGCCCAGTGCGGTGATACCGTTCGCCTCTGTAGTTCGGGCCCCTTTCGAATCTCTAGCCTCTGGAGGCCTCCGTGCGTTCTCCCCTTCGCAATCTGCGGGCAATCGGGTTTTGCATACTCGCCTTCGCATCGCTATCCACATTATCGATAGGCCAGAGCGTAACCACTTGGCACAATGACAACAACCGAACTGGATGGCAGCAAAACGAAACCGTTCTGACGCAATCCAATGTGAGTGCAGCCAACAGCTTTGGCTTGCTCTGGCAATGGCCAGTGACGGGCAATGTTTACGCTCAGCCTTTAACGGTCGCGAACGTCAAGATTAATCTGCCAAACTGCCAGTCCGCGTGCAGTCCGGTCAATCTGGTTTTCGTGGCGACGGAGCGGGACATGCTTTACGCGTTTAACGCGGGGTCAAACTCGCAAACTCCAGTTTGGAGTCTCGATCTCGCGGCGGCCGCGGCGGTGGGAGGCACCCCCATCAATTGTGCGAATCCTCCCTCTAATTTCATCTGGTGCGGTAGGGACGCTTCTGTCGGCCAATACATGGGCGTCACCGGGACACCGGTGATCGATGTCGACAGCAATACGCTGTATGTCGCAGCGGCGGTGGTGGTGCAGAGCACCGAGCACGTTCAGCCGTCGCAGCGCCTAGCGTACTGGTACCTATTCGCTGTCGACATCACATCGGGGACAATAAAAGCCTCGACCGTCGTAAGCGGCTCCATTGCTGGCTCGGCTCCCTCAACGTTATGCGGAACCTCGTCCGGCGGCACCCGGGCCTTCGAAGCCTCGCACCTTCAGCGTCCGGCCCTGCTTTTGCTAAGCGGCGTGGTCTACATGGGGTTCTCAGCAGGCCCGGGAAACGGTCACAGCGAGTTTCTCAGCGGCTGGCTGTTTGGCTACCAGCTCAGCGGCAGCACGTTTTCCCAAACGGCAGTCTTCAGCAGCACTCCCTATGGCTCGGGTGGCGGCATCTGGCAGAGCGGCGCCGCACCAGCCTCCGACGGCAGCTACATCTACCTGGCTACGGGCAACGGCACCTTCGATCTCTCAGGCGTACAAAACCTCTCCAGCGACGCTGGGAACACGTTGCTGAAGCTCAATCCCTCCAACCTCGCAGTTTCTGATTCCTACACCCCCTACAACGTCTTCAGTTACCACAACAACCAGGGGCGCTGCGCGACAGATGAAGACTTCGGCGCAGGAGGGGTTCTACTGCCGACGAACTACACTTACACCCGCACCGGCGGCAGCGGCAACTGCACCGGCGGATGCAGAGTAGTGATCAACGCAGACAAGCTGTCCAACCTGTATGTTGCGGATCGAGCGAACCTGGGAGGGTTTAACGCCACCGGCGGGAACAACGTTGAGACCGTCGAAACCCCTTTCCCCTTGCAAAACCCGAAGCAGGGCTACTGGTCTAGCCCCGCATATTGGCACGATGGCACGCACTACTGGCTTTACCTTGCGCCGTCCTCCGACACGAACACCGCCAACCCCTACCCCGTGAATGCGTACCAGCTGGCGACGGGCGGGCCCTCCGGCCCTGTTTCTCAAACGCCAACCGCAACCACCAGCATCCTATTCTGCAACTATTCATCGACGCCCTCAGGTTCCTGGAACGGTACCACCAAGGATCCGACGACGGGCATTGTGTGGAAGATCGAGAACCAAAACACCGGAAATCCGGGGAGCGGAACCCCTGCTTGCCTCCAGAACGGTTACACTCTGCCAGCGGCGCTGCACGCATTCAACGCAGCCAACCTTTCCGCGCCGGAGCTTTACAGCAGCAGAGGCCTACAGACATCGCTCGGCGCAGCCACCACCTTTAGCACGCCGACGGTGTTCAACGGCCACGTCTACGTGGGGACGCAAACCAAGGTCAATGTCTTCGGACTTTGCAAAACCCAGGGTGGGTGTCTGCAGTAGCGGGTCGAGGACTGATGGTTCGCGCGTGGCCCAGACTATGGGGTTCGTTTTACACTCGAGGGTGCCCCGTCCAAGCTCCGCTTGGGCGGGGTTTTCAGTCGTGACGGAACCGACCTTCTCTGTTCTATCTAACATAGGGTGCCCCACTCTTTCCTTATTCTTTGCGGAAAGAGTGGGCGGCCAGTATCAGGGATGCGAATCCAGGTTTTACCGGAGCAATCACTAGCACGACCAATGGACACCCCGGCCAACCTGGTGTACTATCGCGGCGATCTACGCAGTTGTTGGTCTCCCCCACTGGCAACGTTGGCGACCCACGTACGCCTGGATTCCGATCCATGAATCGCAATCGCAAATATCGCGCTGTGTCGACTGTCCTCACGCTGATTCTCGCTATCGCCTCTGCCGCCTCCGCCGAGTGGAAAGAGAAAGTGCTTTACAGCTTCCAGGGCGGGACGAATGATGGTGCAGTCCCTGTGGGGGGAGTCGTGTTCGACAAGCAAGGCAACATCTACGGTGCGCTCCAAGGCTACGGTTCAGGGTCTTGCACCCCCATAGGGAACGATTGCGGGGCGGTTTATCAGCTCAGCCCACCTGCACAAAAAGGCGGTGCATGGACCGAAGCCCTGATCTATGAGTTCCAAGGTAAGGGAGCGAACGACGGCGAGCTACCCAACAGCGGCTTGATCATGGACAAGGCCGGGAATCTATACGGCGTAACCGCCTACGGCGGCACGGGAAACTGCACGCTGTTGGGAGTGGCTGCGGGCTGCGGCACAGTTTATGAGCTTTCTCCGCCGCAGCAACAAGGCGGTGCATGGACGGAGACGATTCTGTACAGCTTCCCTACGACGAAGCAAGGCTATCTGCCAAATGGGAACTTGGTGTTCGACAAAGCGGGGAACCTGTATGGAGCGACCACGTTTGGCGGGACGAAAGATGGAGGCTGCAACGGATTCTATGGCGGGCAATGCGGAGTGATATTCGAGCTAAGTCCGCCGAAGAAGCCGGGCGGCGCGTGGACAGAGAAGACGCTGCATAGCTTCGCAAACATCCCTGACGGAGCGGAACCGAACGGCGGCTTGATCCTGGATAGCAAAGGAACGATTTACGGAACGACTTATTATGGCGGCTACAACTGCCCGCATAATTCGAATCAGGGTTGCGGCACGGCTTTTGAACTCCAACCGCCAACAAAGAAGGGAGGGGAATGGATGGAGACG
>Ga0228598_1000100_pt1 | contig 14351 bp, 10 predicted proteins | sample CZU4metagenome_FD_182726 | JGI IMG/M metagenome (GOLD analysis project Ga0228598, IMG submission 182726) | Spruce rhizosphere microbial communities from Bohemian Forest, Czech Republic - CZU4 | ecosystem: Host-associated > Plants > Roots > Rhizosphere | place: Czech Republic: South Bohemian... | reverse complement strand
TGGCGATTGGCTTGCTCGATCTCAGAGGTGGCAGCCAGTTCCAGCAGTGTCAACCGCGCCGCCGCGATCATCAGTCTACGTTCGTTTTGAGGAGCCTGCTCCCAGGAGAAGTCTGCTCGCCGGCTGGCATGACCGTGAAAGTCATTTTCAAGAGCCTCATGATAATGATGAAAAAGTTTTGCCAAATCTTCCGCGGATACATTATGAATCGACGACATAAGTCTTCCTTTCAACCCCACTTTGATTGGATAACGAAAGGCGTAAAGATTGAATAAAGAGTTCGTAGAATGTTCGTTAGGAAGGATCGAGTTGAAAACAGGTAAGTTATTCGCCGGGCTCGAAGCGGTATCCAACCCAGGGTTCGGTAACGATGTAGCGTGGCGAGGATGCTTCGGGTTCCAGCTTCTTTCGTAGTTGGCCCACGAAGACGCGCAGATATTCAATCTGCTCTGTACTCTGCCCGCCCCAGATTGCGCTCAGCAGCGTTCGATGAGTCACCACTTTGCCAGGGTGGCGGGCGAGATAAACCAGTAGATCAAATTCTTTCGGCGTCAGATGCACCTCCCGACGACGAACCGCGACCTTGTGGGCGGCCAGATCAATCCGAAAATCCCCGATCTCAATCAGCGATGTTTGTTCGCTCTCACCCGCAGGGGCGCGGCGCAGATGTGCACGGACGCGCGCCAGCAATTCCTCGATCCCGAACGGCTTGGTGACGTAGTCGTCTGCTCCTGCATCCAGCGCTTGAACCTTGGTTCTTTCCTCACCTTTTACCGAGAGCACGATGATCGGAATCTTGGTCGAAAGCCGCAATCGCCGGCACAACTCCAAGCCGTCCATATTCGGCATGGAGAGGTCGGTGATCACCAAGTCTGGTGTCCAGTCTTTCATGATCTCGAGAGCAGTCTCGCCGTCATTAGCCACGCGAATGTCGTAGCCCTGGCTGGAGAGACTTGTGCGGAGCACGCGCGTGATCTGGGATTCATCATCCACTACGAGAATACGGCGATGTTCGCTCATGAAGGATTCTAGGAGGGTTCCTGAGTAACGATATGTACGTCTACCGGAGGAGCATCGCGTAAGAACTTGTTGATGGCGGTGAGGTACAAGTATTTTCTCCATCCGCCCGTGGCCGATCGTCCGAATACAACTTGGGTGACGTGTTTTTCACGAACGAAGTCAGCGACAACCTCGGCTACGCTGTTGCCTTTGCGTTTAGCGATCTGTGCACCAACATTTTCGGCGAACTGGAGATTGGCTGCCAGAGTTTTCTGATTGGCCTCGTTGTCGTCCTGGCCGAGATCTACATAGATGACGTGGAGCTCTCCGCCCATGCCTTGTGCCATGCGAGCGCCGCGTGCAATCAGATATTGCGCTGCCGGATTGGAGCTGATACAAACTGCTATTCTCTCCCGGACCGCAACCGTTCCACTGGCTTCATCTTTCTCTCGGTAGGATTCCAGACTTTGATCTACTGCCTGCGCCACCTGACGAAGAGCCAGTTCCCTGAGTGCTATGAGATTTCCCGGACGAAAGAAATTACCCAGAGCTCGACCGACTCGGTCCAGCGGATAAATGTCTCCACGACGCATCCGGCTCTGCAGTGCCTCGGGAGTGAGGTCCGACATGACCACTTCATCCACGCGTTTGAGCACCCAATCCGGCACCGTCTCGCGCACCGTGATGCCGGTAAGGCTCTGCACCGTGGGCGTGACGCTCTCGAGATGTTGAATGTTCATGGTCGAAAGCACATCAATACCGGCGTCGAGCAGTTCAAGTACATCTTGATATCGCTTGCCGTGTTTGCTGCCTTCCACATTGGTGTGCGCCAACTCGTCTACCAGGACGACGCTCGGCTTTCGCGCCAGGATGGCGTCAACGTCCATTTCTTCGAACAATGTGCCTTTGTATTCCAGCTTCTTTCGAGGGACGGCATCGAGCTGGCACGCGAGTTCGGCAGTCGCTTTGCGGCCGTGAGTTTCGATCACTCCAATGACCACATCCTCGCCGCGTTTGTGACGCCGAATCGCTTCACTCAACATGCTGAAGGTTTTGCCAACGCCTGGTGCGTATCCCAAAAAAAGCTTGAACACTCCACCTTTTTTCGTGGGATCGGCCTCGGCCAGCCATTGTTCTGGAGTTTTAGGCATCGCGGCTATTGTCGTCGAGCGGATCGAAATTGTCGATATTCCTTATTGCGTGACCGTGATCGCTGATCTCCATCCCAAGATCAGCTACAATCGGCGACGTGAACCAACCCCGATTCAAGTTGGTCTTGCACTACGCTGCGACCGCAGCTGCGGTGGTGGTTGTTACTTTTGCTTACCACGTCGTGATCAAGGTGAACCCGACTACGGTCGCGCTCACCTTTCTGATTGGCGTGTTGATCGTGTCGGCGAACTGGGGATTACAGCCTGCGGTTTTCATGGCTGTGGTCGCGACTCTGGCCTTCAATTATTATTTTCTTCCTCCGATCGGCACCTTGACCATCACTGACCCCCAGAACTGGGTCGCCCTGTTTGCTTTTCTGGTCACCGCGATCATCGCCAGCCAACTAGCCGAGCGAGCCCGCCGTGAGGCGCAGAGCGCCAACGAGCGACGCCGCGAAGCCGAACGTCTTTACAAATTCAGCCAGCAACTTCTTTCGAGCGACAACGTAGTGGAGTTGTTGAATGCGATCCCGCAGTACATTGTGGAGTGTTTCGCGGTCAAAGCTGCAGCCATCGCGTTGCCAAACCGCCCCGATGTCTATCGTTCAAGCTCCGCTGTCCACGACCTGGAATTCCATGATCTCCAGTTAGTCTGTATGCGAGGCGAACCCATGACCGACCCTGAGAAACAGGCGATGTTCATGCCTCTCCGGATGGGCGTTCGTGTCGTGGGCAGCATGGGCATTTCGGGTGCGCCTCTTTCACGAGAAACTATGGAGGCGATGAGCAGCTTGATTGCCATCGCAATCGAACGCGCCGGAGCCGTGGAAAAGCTCAGCCGCGCCGAGGCCGCCCGGGAAAGCGAACAACTGCGATCCGCATTGCTCGATTCAGTCACCCATGAATTTCGTACCCCGCTGACCGCTATTAAGGCCTCAGCCACCTCGCTACTCTCCAATCCCGGACTGGACCCAGCTCAACGTCTGGAGCTTCTCACCGTGATCAACGAAGAAAGTGATCGCTTGAATCGTCTGGTGGGTGAAGCGGCCGAGATGGCGCAACTCGACGCCAACCAGTTCGAACTTCAACTGGGCGCGCATCCCATCCAGGAACCGGTCGATGCGGCGATCGAGAAAGCGAAGCCGGCGCTGGGACAGCACCCCGTCGAAATTCAACTGCCCAGCAACTTGCCTCTGATTCGAATGGATGAAGGCCGCATCACCGAGGTGATAACTCAGTTGCTGGAAAACGCAGCCAAGTATTCTTCACCCGAATCTCCGATCCAAATTACGGGAGAACTGGGGAACCGGATGGTCATGACCAGCGTCGCTGACCGCGGACCTGGCATCGACGATTTCGAACAAGCTTTAATCTTTGAGAAATTTTATCGTGGTCGAGATCAGCGCTTGCAGGTTCAAGGCACGGGCATGGGCCTGGCGATTGCCAAAGCAATCGTCGAAGCCCACGGCGGCAAGATCGGCGTGACCAGCCAACCCGGCCGCGGATCAGTGTTCTACTTCACCCTGCCCGTGGCCTAGCGTTCAGAGTAAGAAAATCCCCGCCTCCGCACGAAACTATCTCTGCGAAGGCGAGGACTTCCGGTTTACGGCAAGTAGTAGCGGAACGACGTGAAGAACATATTCTCCGTCGCCGAGGGATTTCCGCCTTTGCCGGCCCAAGTATTGCGGTCGATGTAGGAATACTGCGGACCCCATTGGATCCTGCCCTTCGGACCTTGGTAAAAGCGATACCAGAACCCGATGGTACCTTCAATGATGCTCCGCGTGTCTCCGTTGCAGTTTGACAAGCCTCCGGGATTGAACCCGTTGGTCAGAGGCGTTCCCACCGCTCCCGGTACCGGAATGCTTGCGGTGCCACCCGTGGGATCGGTCGAGGTCGGGGGAGTCGCCACGGTGGTAGTCGTGGCAGCTGGCGGGGTTTCTGTATAGCACCCTGAGTTGTTGAACAGGGTCGATCCATAGCCGACGCCCTTCCCGCCAGCCTCGAAGGCAGTCCGGTCCTCATATTCGCCGCCGACGTTGGCGTAGACGTCCAACCTCTTGCCGTGGTATTCCATGGTTCCCAGGGCTTGGTAGTTCCTTACCGGAACCAGGACGCCATCGGGCCGGACGACCAGATCCGAGAGGCCTGCACTGCCGTACCGCCCAATGCCATTGCCGCCGAGAAAGTGCATTCCCAAGTCGAAATGCTTGGCAACAGTGCCGCGGATATTGGCGCCGATACCGCCGTCGAATGCGGAGTTGTTATAGGCGCCCACAGCGGAAGGCTTGGTCGCGGTCGTGAGTGGGTAAATCCGGTCACGGAAGTCGGTAAAGACGCCAAAGACTTCGAAGTGTCCCCAGCCCGGCTCGAAGGCAAGCTTGCCAACGAAGTCAGGCGATGGATTGTAGGAGTAGTTCGCGGTCGGGTTGTACAGTCCACTGCTCGCACCTTGTTGGCCAAGCACGAAGTTGGTGCTGCTGCCATGGCCACCGACGGTTGCTTGCGAGTCCTCGATCGAGAAAGCCGCCCACGCTTTGTTGCTGATATTCTTGGATACCCGGAAGCCGTACTGCCGGGCCCAACTAAAGCCGACGTTATACTGGGGGTCGATAGTCATCGGCAAGGCTTCGCTGCGGTTGTCAACGCCCTTCTTGGTTTCCGTCACCAGGCTCCACATTTGGCCGCCGGTAAAAGTCCAACCGCTATTCAACGCAGCCTGGACAAACGCCTGGCGCAGACGAAGCGTATAGCTGTTGCTCTGGTTGTTGTTCGAGGTAGTTCCAGCCGACAGGAAGTCAGCCTCATAGTAGCTACCGATCTTGGCGCTACCCAATTTGCCCTCGGCCAATAACGAAAGACGCGACTGACGGCCCGACCCAAAGAATTCCGACATGTGACTCTGCACCGAGCCATCAAACGGAATCGAATTGAAAGGGGTATTGATGTCGGCGCCGAGCGCGTGCGAACGCCACACAGTTTCTGCTGCGGCGAAGCCTCCTGGCGTAAGGGTTATCCCCTTGTAATGGATCGCCATGGGGCTCTCCATGGCATCCTTGACGTTTTTTTGCGTCTCCTGCAACGAGAGCGCGGCGTTGGTCGCGTTCTGCTTGAGGTCGGTCACGTCAGTCTTCACCGACGCCACGTCCTGCTGCTGTTGCGTAGTCTGAGAGGCAGCGGCATCAGCCTTCTGCTGCGCCGCAGTCGCTTCACTTTGCACCTGTCCGACCTGCTGTTGCAACTGCTGGATTTGCGAATCTCGACTCTGCACTTGTTGGGTAAGTTGCTGAATTTGCCTCTGTTGTGCGTCGATCGCCAGCTTCATTTCATTGAGCTGGACCGAAACACTGGGCGTGGATGTCTTGGCGACCGCCTTTTTCTTGGTAGTCGTGCTCCCTGCGGTCGTTGCTTGTTGTGCCGACGCTGCGATCACGCAGACGACCAACGCAAACGCCAACGCCAAAGCCATTAAGTGCTTCATTTCTCCTCCCGGATGTTCAAAGATGACTTCTGAAAAAACGCGCGCGTCTTCCCTTTGTATGTGTTGTGCTGGATTGTGTGAGACTCGCCATGCTAGCGGTGATTTGTTACAGAAGTGTGAATATTGTGTAAACGTCGCGTTAATCCGCTCAAGGATTGCGGTTCCATCTTGAGAAGTCACGACACAAATTTGAAAAGCATCCTCGGCGACCTCTCGTGACGCCGATCTTCAGCTAGATTAGAAGTCGCCGACGAATCCCGTCATCTTGAACCGGTCATCCGGTCAAAATGGTGCTCGCCACCACATCCGTCGCCAGATGTGGCACACTCTTTACTTCAGGAATGTGATGAATATTCTCGAGTTCACCCTTCTGATCGCGGCAGGGTCGTTTGTGGCCGGGCTCCTGGGATCGCTCACCGGTCTCGGCGGCGGAGTCGTCCTCGTCCCCCTGCTCACTCTCTTTTTCAAGGTCGACATTCGTTACGCTATCGGAGCCTCGCTGGTTTCCGTCATCGCTACTTCGTCGGGTGCGGCAGCCGCCTACGTTAAAGAGGGATTCTCCAATATTCGGATTGGCATGTTTCTCGAGATCGCGACCACATTGGGCGCACTGGCAGGAGCATTTCTGGCGGCGTTCATTTCTACCAAAGCGCTCGCGGTTATCTTCGGCCTGATGTTGCTCTATTCAGCCTACCTGTCCCGCAAGCCGCGGCCCCGCGCTGAACGCAATTTGCCGTCTGATCCGCTCGCCACCCGTTTGCGCATGAACGGGACCTTCCCTTCGGAAGAAGGTGGAATGCGGCAATACAACGTGCAGCGTGTCCCTACGGGTTTCAGCCTTATGTTTGGTGCGGGCGCGCTTTCCGGATTGCTGGGCATCGGTTCGGGGGCGGTAAAAGTCCTCGCCATGGACCAGGCCATGAAAATCCCTTTTAAAGTCTCAACCACTACCAGCAATTTCATGATCGGCGTCACCGCCGCCGCCAGCGCGGGCGTGTATCTCAACCGCGGCTACGTCGATCCCGGCCTGGCCATGCCGGTGATGCTTGGGGTTCTGGCAGGTTCCATGCTGGGCGCTCGTATTCTAGTTAAGGCGGAGACCAGCATTTTGCGCCTAGTCTTCAGCATCGTGATTGCCGTCCTCGGCGTGCAAATGCTCTACAAAGGAATCACCGGAGGAATCTGAATTTGTCGCAAACCGAAACGCGGGCTTTCACGGATCAGAAACTCGAAAACATGGTTGGCAACCTTCTTCGTGCCGGCGTGTCTCTTTCCGCTTTGGTGGTCTTGTTTGGCGGCATAATCTACCTGGCCCGGCATGGTCGCGAACCGGCCAGCTACAACGTATTTCACGGCGAACCCTCCGACCTCAAAAGCCTGGGCGGAATCGTCCGCTACGCTTTCGGATTCCACGGCCGTGGCATTATTCAATTAGGACTCTTGCTGCTGATCGCAACCCCAGTCTTCCGTGTCGCCCTATCTATCTGGGGTTTCGCCGAGGAGCACGATCGCATGTACATGATCTTCACTGGCATCGTGCTGATCGTCCTGCTGTATAGCCTGCTCGGCTCCGGCTCGGCTTTTTGAAAAGAGTCCTTCAGCGGCTACCTGAACTGCTGGTCTGCTATGGTTGATCATCCGTAGATCAAGATTTGAACATCTGAAATGGATTCCAACGCTGGATTTTGGATCATAGCTCTTGTTGTGGTGTTCTTCCTCCTTGCCGTCAGGGCCCGACGGCGAAAAGAGCCTATGCCATGGATCCACATTTTGTTTTTCTGCTCCGGCTTTCCCGCGCTGATCTATCAGATCGTCTGGCAGCGGGCATTGTTCGCTATATACGGTCTGAATATCCAATCAGTGACGATTGTCGTTAGTGCCTTTATGCTCGGCCTTGGCCTGGGCAGCTTGGCAGGTGGTGCACTCTCCAAAAGCGCAAGCGTGCCGCCGGTGGCACTGTTTGCTTTGGCTGAGCTTGGAACAGCCGGGTTTGGACTCGTGTCGCTCAAGTTGTTTCGCTGGATCGCTGAATTCACCGCAGCTAGTTCCCCGGCAATGACAGCGCTGGCCGCCTTCTCATTGATCGTTGTGCCTACGCTGCTCATGGGAGCGACTCTGCCTCTTCTCGTCGAATATTTGGCGCGCAGTTCACGGAATATTGGAAGTTCCGTAGGGGGATTGTATTTGCTAACACGCTCGGATCAGGCGTGGCGTGCTTCGTGGCCGCGGATGTGTTGATGCGCCTTCTCGGCCAATCCGGGTCAATTCAATTTTCGGCATCTATTAACGCGCTGGTGGGTGCAGGCGCGCTGGTCTTCGCCTTTCGCTCAAAGCGCGACAAAGAAGAGATGTCCCGTCCCGAGCAGCCGATGGAAATGAATGTGAACCCAGGCAAAAATCGCCTGTTGCCGTTTCCTCTAGCTCTTGCGTGCGCAGCTTTCTGTGGCTTCGCTGCACTCGCTTACGAGATCCTTTGGTATCGCTTGCTGACTTTTGCTACCGGGGACACGGCGCAAGTATTCGCCTCTCTGCTGGGCAGCTATCTGTTGGGCCTTGCGCTCGGATCAAGGTTCGTTGAACGATACTCGGACCGCCAGCAGAATCGGGGAGATGGGGTGAATCTGCTGGGCGGGATCATTTTCGCGTCCGCCGTTCTTGGCTTCGCAGTGAGTCCTGTCGCCGCGCTTGCGATGAAATTCGTAACCTTGGCCGATACCGGTACTGCGACCGCACCGGCATATCTAATCGTCCTGCTGTCGATCTGTTTAGGAGCGCTGTTTTTCGGGGCAACCTTCCCACTCATCGCGTACGTGTCGGTCAACCCCGCAAGACACGCTGGTACTGCAGTGAGTTTCCTTTATGCAGCCAACATTATCGGGTCGACCGTGGGCAGTTTTTTGGTTGGCTTCATTTTGATGGACTATCTTTCCTTGTTTTCGATTTCGTTGCTGCTTCTGATAGGAGGCGTTGGGTTTGCGGTTGTTGTGCTGGTCACGAATGGAAGGCTGACAGAAAGATCGAGAATCGGGATGGCATTTGGTATAGCTGTTGCATTACTGGTCGTGACCGGTAGCCGGCCGATATTTAGCACGATTTACGATCGTCTGCTGTTCAAGGACCAGTATCCGAAAGGGCGATTTCAGCAGGTGGTTGTGGGGCGGAGCGGTACCATCGGTGTGACTCCGAACGGGTCAGTGTTCGGGGGCGGCGTCTATGACGGACGATTCAACGTCGATCTTATGCACGACGTGAATATGGTCGTGCGCCCTTACGCGCTGGGCGCATTTCACAGTGCGCCGTGCCGCGTGCTGATGATCGGACTCGGGTCTGGTTCTTGGGCGCAAGTCGTGGCTAACGAGCCGCTGGTCGAAGAATTGACGGTGGTGGAAATCAACCCTGGGTATTTGAAACTCATTCCACAGTATCCCGCCGTTTCGAGCCTGTTAGGAAACTCGAAAGTGCGGATCATCATCGACGATGGCCGACGGTGGCTCGTGCGAAATCCCGGCCAACGGTTCGACGCCATCGTGATGAACACAACGTTTCACTGGCGGAATCATGTCTCTAGCTTGCTTTCCGCGGACTTCCTGCAAATGGCACGCCAACACCTGAACTCGGGCGGGGTTTTGTTCTATAACACCACTGGCTCCGAAGATGCGGTGGCAACTGGGCTCGCGGTCTATCCCTACGCTCTTCGGTTCTTGAATTGCCTCGCGGTGAGTGATTCTCCGATCGTATTCGATCGCGCCAGATGGAAGGCTGTGCTTCTCAACTACGTCATCGACGGCCAGCATGTCATCAACTCGAACGATCCCAAGCAGATGGCAAGGCTTGACGAAGTTGTGAATATTAAAGAGGATCCGACCGGACAGCAACTCTTTTCGATCGAGAACAATGACCAACTTCGCAAGCGGCTGCGCGGCCGATTGATCATTACTGACGACAACATGGAGACCGAGTGGCGCTGACAACCGGCAAATTCGGCCTGCGCTAACGAAGGGTGGCCCACCCATATGTCGTGGCTCGGAGGTTTTGCGTAACGTCACCCGCATCTCACCAGTAGCTGAGGGTGAAGTCGTCCACATAGGTGGTATTCGACGACTGATTGTCGTTTCCATCCATCTGATAGTTCACCGTGATGCCCCACCAGTTCCCTGGTGCACTGCCGGGCGCATAAGACCGATTAATATTGGTCGTCACTCCATTCAGAGTTATCGATTGAAAGAGCAACCAGTTGTCCGATTCCCGCTGCACTTGAATGGTCACGTGGTTCCAAGCGTTGTTCACCGGATTACACGCGACGCCCGCAGAGACCCATTTCTGGCTGACGTTGTCCCAAATGTCCCATTCGTGTCCGCCGAGGATGTTGCACTGATTGCCCCAAATCAGTCCCAGGCCATTGAAGTACATGCTGATGTCGAACTCCAGGACCTGCGTAACGCCAATGTTCGTGGGATAGAAATAGGCGTCGTAGGTGAAGTTGTGCAAAGCGGGAAGCAGGGTGTGATTGGAGTCGGGCAAACCTTGCGTCGAACCCTGGCCGATCAGAGGATTGCTCCACAGCACATCGGCATATGGTGTGCTGCCCCCGATGTTGAACTGGGTTGCGTCGCCGCTCATGGAAGGCGATTTGATGCCTTGCTTCATCGACCAGGTTACGCCTGGGCACGGGTCTGGGCAGATGTTATAACCCGGCGGCAACTCGCCCCAACTTTGCCATCCGCCGCTGGCCTGCAAATTTGGCAACGGGGTTCCGTTCGATTTTACGGTTACGGTAGTCGACGCTTTGGCTGTCCCGCCGGTTCCCTGTGCGGTCGCGGCGTAGGTAGTGGTAGACGTCGGAGAAACGTTGGTTGATCCGTTGGCTGGGAAATTCCCCAACCCCGAAATATTCACCGAGGTTGCGTTGCTGGTGGTCCAGCTTAGAGCCGCCGTGCCACCGCTATTGATGTTATTAGGCTGAGCGTTGAAGGAAATTGTGGGCTGAGGAGCTTGCGCCAAGGTAACGGTGACTGTGGTCGTGGTCGCAGCCGTTCCTCCGGGTCCTGTCGCCGTGGCCGTGTACGTGGCGGTGGAGCCGGGAGTGACTTTGACGGACCCATTGGGCGCAAATGCTCCCACTCCGCCTATGCTCACAGAAGTGGCGTTGCTTGCGGTCCAATTGAGCATGGCTGACGTTCCTGCCACAATGCTGTTGGGCTGTGCGCTGAAGGCGATCGTAGGCTTTTGCTCGGGAGTAACAACGCTTACCACGGTTGAGGATTCAGTTTTTCCTCCGGGCCCTGTCGCGGTGGCCTGGTAAGTTGTCGTGACCGTAGGAGTGACTTTTACCGAACCACTAGCCGCGAAAGTACCCACGCCGCTAATGCTGACTGAGGTTGCGTTGCTTGCGTCCCAACTGAGCATCGTCGCCGCGCCGCTGGTCACCGTATTCGGTTGAGCGTTAAGTTGGATCGCGGGGGCTTGCCCGGAATTACTGGACTTGGCCATCGATCCCCCACCACATCCAATACTTGCGATTAAAATCGAAAATAAGAACACGAGTGCTGATATGCGCAGGACAAATCGCATAGAAATCCCTTCCTGGTAACAAATTTCAGGCGAAGCGACTGATTTTCACTCTTAGGCTTCCTTGGATTCTAAGCAGCTTCAGGAGCCAGTCGCAAGCGAAAGCGTGGAACTAAATACTCGAAAGTACATCGGGGAATTGTTCTGCTGGGCAGCGGAATGCCTTGCTGGACGCGGGAAAGCCGAGGAGTGCCTAAAGGTCCTCTGATCAGAGGAGTTGAATTTAATTAAGAGCCGAGGGTGACCCACCCAAGCGTCTATTCGCTTGAGTGGGTCTTTTTCGTGGGTTCGGAGGAGGACCCAGCCCTTCGGCATCTGTCCACGTGGAACGCAAACTGAGCGTTCCGCGTGGAAGCTCTTACGAACCCTCCGGCGCGTGCAAGACGCGGAAGCTGTTGCCGCCGTTGGACCAGACCAGAATCAGGGCGTCTTTCCCTTTGGCCACGGATCCCAAAGCTCGCTGAACATCCGCCGCACTTTGCACGTCGTGGCGGTCGACCTGCACGATCACGTCACCGCGCTGCAGGCCAGCGTTGTCGGCCGAACTGCCCGGCTGCACCTGTTCGATCACAGCTCCATGAATCGAGCTGGGAGCTTGCAGTTGCTCACGAAGGTCAGGGGTGATGTCGGCCAGACCGAGCCCCCAATGCGTTTTGCCGTGCTCGTTTTCGCTGACTTCGTTGCCTTCTTTGTCGCGGCTTCCCATCGCCTCCAGCGTGACCGGGATGGTCGTATTCTTGCCGTCGCGAATGACTCCCAGTTTGATGGTTGTTTCCGGACGCTTCTGTCCGACTTCGACTTGAAGTTCGCCTGCGTCGGCCACTTTCTGTCCGTCGAGTTCAGTGATCACGTCGCCGACTTTTAAGCCGGCCTTTGCCGCTGGTGAATCGGCTTCGACCTGGGTCACGACTGCGCCGCTAGCATCGTTCACGTTAAAGAACTTCTCGTTCTCGGGGGTGACGTCGCTGATTCCGATTCCCATATAGCCGTGCGTCACTTTGCCATCGCGAATCAGTGTGTCGACGGTCGGCTTCACGATCTGCGTAGGAATAGCGAAGCCCATTCCAGAGAATGCGCCAGAGGAAGAGACCAGAAAGGTGTTGATGCCAACCACTTCGCCACGTGCATCGACCAGCGGGCCACCGGAATTTCCCGGATTGATAGCCGCATCAGTCTGGATGAATTCGCCGGGCTTGCGCGCATTATCCGAGAAGGGATTCGGGCGGTTCAGCGCGCTGACGATGCCGCGCGTTACGGTGAAACGGAAGCCGAGAGGATTGCCGAAGGCCAGCACGGTCTGTCCGGGATGAAGCGCAGTCGAGTCGCCCCACGGGATGCTGGGCAGGCTGCCTCCGTCCACCTTGAGGACGGCCAAGTCGGTCAAAGGATCGGCGCCAACCAGCGTGGCCTTCATCGTCTTGCGATTGCTCATCGTGACTCGAATGTCCACTGCGCCATCAATAACGTGGTTGTTGGTCACAATATAACCATCGGGCGAAATAATGACTCCGCTGCCGATGCCGTGTTCGATCTGTGGCTGCGACCGGCCATGAGGTCCGAAAAACTGACCGGGGCCTTGGCCGCCGAAGAATTGCTGCATGTCGTCTGGTATTTGTTGTTCTGATGTGTCCGCCTTAGTTTTTGAAGTGACGGCAACGTTGACGATGGCTGGGGTTACTCTCGCAGCCAAAGTCTCCATGGCATGGTCGAGCGAAAGCAGTGCTGCTACGCTGTTGTCATCGAGAGCCGCAGCGGCGGGGGCCGGAGCTGCAACCGAGGCTCGCGCGGACATGGGTTTGGCAGTTTCGTAGGTCACGACGGCTGCGAGGGCTGCGATCGCTACCGCCGAAACAGCCACGCGGGTGATTGTTTTTTTCCAGTTTGTTGTGATCGAGTCTTTCATGATTCGTTTACCTTCTCCTTTGCAACTAATTATTTAGTTTTTGTTAACAAACTTGCATTCTCTGGGTCTTTCCAATCTCCTAAATCTGTTTTGCGAGAATTCTGGCTTCAGCTGGATTCCGAGTTGGATCCAGCATGAACACGTGCCAGACGTAGACTCTCAAAAACATGGGCCCCGCTTCTTCGTATTGCGAGGTTTGCATCACTACAAAGATTCCCTGCGATGGTGCGTGCTCGTTGATCGTCATCAGCACGGCAGGCACGAAGTTTTCTGGGTCAGGCTGAAGCAGCCGCGCCTGTAACAGTTCCTCAGGCTTCGCCAGAGCAGTTCTTTCGCCCCGCTGGGACTCGACCGTCATCCCCATCGCAACCCGGGCTTGCGCCGTGGACTGCGTTCTTGCGTCGCGTCGCGACTGGTGCGCTGCCACCCGTTTAGCAGGATGGACCGATAAGTTCTGCGAGTTTTCCCTGAAGCTTGCCAGGGTTGCTACTGGCTGTCCTTCGATGGCGGCAGAAGTCGATGCCAGCTTTGCCTGAATCGGCATCGCTCCCGACGTTGCAACACTCGGCGCTTGGTCGTCGAAGGCCACGAGTTCTGGAGCGTGTGGCAACGAAACCAGGCACACCACGAAAAACGCCGCCACGGAATATAAGGCTGGTTTCCAAACGCGAGTCGCACCTGAGCGGTTTACGTCGAGAATTCGGGAGACGCGCAGCGAAGTTTGACGCATCCGGTTAACGATTGCTTGCGCCAGCGCGACTCCGCGACGCATAAAGCTCTTTTCCGCCACCGAGATCAAGCATTGTGCGTAGCCTCGCGGATTTGCACTCTCTGCCAAGACCGCATCGTCACACGCCATCTCGCGTTCCAGCGCAAGCTGGCTCTGAATCCACCACACCGCCGGATGGAAGAATAGAAGCGCTTTCAGGATCTGCTGAGCCAAGTTAGTCCAATCGTCGCAACGCCGCAGATGAGCCAACTCGTGTATCAAGATCGAGTTCAGCTCGGTGGTCGAGAGCTCGTGCAGCGCCCAAGTCGGAATCACGACCACAGGGTTCAGAAATCCGATCGCAGTCGGCACTCGCAAGCGATCCGACTGGCACAGTGCCACTGACCTCACTGATTGAAATGCTTGCAAAGTTTCCCGCAGCTCGGGGTCCAAGGTCGCGACATCGATTATGGAGCAACTCCGCCGGAGTTTGCGCAACTGCCAGAGCCCGATGCCCACCTTCAACAAGGCCACGCCCGC
>Ga0228598_1000099_pt1 | contig 14386 bp, 12 predicted proteins | sample CZU4metagenome_FD_182726 | JGI IMG/M metagenome (GOLD analysis project Ga0228598, IMG submission 182726) | Spruce rhizosphere microbial communities from Bohemian Forest, Czech Republic - CZU4 | ecosystem: Host-associated > Plants > Roots > Rhizosphere | place: Czech Republic: South Bohemian... | reverse complement strand
GGGAAGCCTTAGGATTGCCAATTCGTCCCGCCAGTTCGCCGTAAGAAATCGTCTCGCCGTAAGGAATGTCGCAAAGGCGCTGCCAAACTCCCAGTTGGAATGGTGTGCCCTCAGGCGCGAGTTTCAGATTGAAGTTCTCCAGCTCTCCAGCGAAATAAGCCTGGAGCTGGCGCACGGCTTCAGCAAACTGGGTCTGATCCTCAGTCCACGAAGATTCCGGTTGCGCGTGATGTCTCCCGTTCACGAAAAGGATTTCGCGGAGGCCAGCGTCGTCAGCGACCATCAGCAACGGCCCCAGCGGGCTTTCGATCTGGGTGTAGCACCGGGTCATTTCTTTGGACTCCTGCACAGGATAGATCATCGAAGGGAATACCGCTGGTCGTTTTCGGACTTCTACGCGGGGGTTGTCCCAGGTGAACTAGAGGACGACCGCTTGTTGGCGGCGTTTGGCTTGAATTTCGATGTAGACGTGCACTAACGATACGGCGGCCGGGGTGACGCCGGGAATTCGCGAGGCGTGGGCCAGGGTGCGCGGTTTTATTTTTAGCAGGGTCTCCTGCACTTCGTGCGACAGGCCGCTTACCGAGTGGTAATCGAACCAGTCGGGAATGGCGCGCTGCTCGGCCTTCTTCAGGCGATCAATGGCGCGCTGTTGCTGTAGCAGGTAGCCTTCGTATTTGATCTCGGTTTCGACCGACTTGAGTTCGTTTCTTACTTCCGAAGACAAAGCGGCCACAGATTCGCACGGATGGGCACGGATTTGTTCCCGGTCGAAGAATTCTGGGACAAGTTCGCGGAGGATTGGGGCCAGGTTCTCGATTGTGATCTCGGGTCGCTTTAGCAGTTGGGCGCAGCTCTGGCCTAGTGCGGAGGACAAGTCGTCGGTCGATCGCCGTTGGTCGTGCGCGACCTCACGCGGAACACAAGGTCCCTCGACTGCGTTCGGCTGACGCCTCACTTCGCTCGGGATGACAGAGTTAGGATTCGGCTGCGCCTCACGCCGCTCGGGATGACAGATTTCTGTAGAGGAGATTTTTTTCAGCAACGCGCTGGTGAGTCTGGTTTGTTCCAGCAATTGTTTCATCGCTTCCAGGCGTTGCTGCTTGGCTAAATAGTCGGCCCACGCGCCGTCCGAGATCAATCCGATTCTGCGGCCATGCGGAGTGAGGCGGCGGTCGGCGTTGTCGATCCGCAGATGCAAGCGGAACTCGGCGCGCGAAGTGAACATGCGATAGGGCTCGTTGGTTCCCTTGGAGATGAGGTCGTCGATGAGAATCGCGGTGTAGGCCTCGGTGCGATCGAGGATTAAGGGTGGCTCATTCTTTACTTTCAGCGCCGCATTGATTCCTGCCATTAGGCCCTGGCAGGCGGCTTCTTCGTATCCGCTGGTTCCGTTGATCTGGCCAGCGAGGAATAGTCCGGCGATCTGCTTGGTCTCGAGCGTGCGCTCGAGTTCAGTGGGATCAATCGAGTCGTATTCGATGGCGTAACCGGGCCGCAGCATTTCCGCGCTCTCAAGGCCGGGGATCGACTTTAGGATTGCCAGTTGAATCTCGACCGGCAGCGAGGTGCTCATGCCGTTGACATAAATCTCATGCGTGTTCAGACCTTCGGGTTCTAGGAAGAGTTGGTGCGTGGTCTTGTCGGGAAACTTTACGATCTTATCTTCGATCGACGGACAATATCGTGGCCCGATGGATTGAATCTGGCCGCTGTACATGGGCGACCGATGGACGTTCTCGCGGATGATGCGTTGGGTCTCGGGAGTGGTCCACGCAATGTAACACGGGACTTGCGAATCGTGATGGGCTACGCGCCTGGTACGGAAGCTGAACGGGGTAGGATCGACATCCCCAGGCTGAACTTGAAATTGCGACCAATCGATGGTGCGGCCGTCGAGGCGTGGAGGAGTGCCGGTCTTGAGCCGGCAGCCGCGCAGGCCGAGTTGTTTGAGAGATTCGCCGAGAAGGACGGCGGCTGGCTCCCCGGAGCGTCCCGCGGGGTATTGTTGTTCTCCGCAGTGGATGAGGCCGTTGAGGAAAGTGCCGGTGGTGATAATGATCGCGCTTGCACCGACGGTGCGGCCGTCGCGCAGTTTGATCCCGCGGCAGACTCGGCGGGCGGCTTCGGACTTCGGGCTTTGGGCTTCAGGAAATGCAATCTCCCCCATGTCGCGGTTCGTAGGGAGTTCTGAAGCCTGCAGCCCGGAGCCTGAAGCATCTTCGATAATCAATTCCGCTACTTCGGCTTGCTTGATCTTTAAGTTGGACTGCGACTCAAGGACCTCGCGCATCTTCAAGCGATAAGCTTGTTTGTCGCACTGGGCGCGCGGAGACCAAACAGCGGGGCCACGAGAAGTATTTAGCAGGCGAAACTGGATGCCTACCGCGTCGGTGATTTCGCCCATGATGCCACCGAGAGCATCGACTTCGCGCACCAGATGTCCCTTGGCAATTCCGCCGACGGCGGGGTTGCAGGACATTTGCGCAATCAGGTCCACGTTCAGCGTGTAGAGGGCCGTCTTCAGGCCCATGCGGGCCGCGGCCATGGCGGCTTCGCATCCGGCGTGACCGGCGCCAACCACGACTACGTCGAAATATTCGGTGTAGGCCATCCGTGGTTTCTATTGTAGCAACCAGCGGACGACGGATGTTTACCACGGCCAGATACCGCGAGCAGCCCCAGCGTCGTTCTGGCTGTTGTCCGGAGAAAACTGAGGCCCTCCGATGTCGGTGAAAATGGCTTCTTGCCACTGGTCTGAGGGGAAATACCAGTTGCTGGCGCCGGCTTCGTGATTGTTTCCGCCCAGCCCGTAGGCGACGGTCGGAGTGCGCCAGTAGTCCATCCCCATCTGCAGCAGGGCCCCAGGAGAAATCTTGACGCGGGCTTTGACTGTGCAGCCTTCGAGGGCTCCGCCTGGCAATGTGGCGCGGGGCGAGGCGCTCCAGAAATGCCAGATGCGATCGCTACGTTGGCCGACCGGGAGCACGACCGCGTGATTCGCTGCGTCATGGACCATCGGCATTGGGTCGTGCTGATCAGTGGCAAACCACGGGTCGCGGCGGTAGAGTCCGCCGCGAACAGCGCCGATGTCGTCGTTGAGGGTCACATCTTTGCCATCGACGCGGCAGGTCAGTTGCGTCGAGGCAATTTCTACTTCGGCCGATTCATGGTCTGGCACGCGGGTGTCTGCGATCGCAATTCCCCAGAGCAGCGCGGATTTAAAGTCATCTGGCGGTGGCACCGGGTTCACATAGCCCGCTTTGTAGCTGACTTCTTCGGGGACGCGGGAATCGTTGGTGACGACGAAAGCGAATGGACTCGATACACGGCCTCGTGGCGTAACCACTGTAATTGACGAGCTGGCAGTTTTATGCGGAGTGAGCGTGATCAGTTCTTCCGGCGAAACGAGACTGAAAGTGCAACTGGTCGCGCCAAAGAAGACAGCCGAAGCGCCCTGCAAATTCTTGCCTGCGATTTCCACGCGAGAGCCTTCCGGCCCGCTGGTGGGAGAGATCCTGAAAATCTCGGGGCGCCCGGTTTGTGCGATCACGACGGCGAGCGGAGTTGAAATCAGAACTCCAATGATTGCAATCGCAATTCGCCTTCCCATGTTCACACCTGAAGCTATCGGCGCTCGGACGGGCGAGGACGCCCGTCGCCTACATTATCTGACGGAACTTGCCTTGGTCTTGGGCGGAACCGTGTTATTGTTGCCCTGAATTCCCGGATTGGGGCCTGTTGCATGCGCACTCTGTGCCCCGTATATTGGAGTGTCTTTTATTCCTCAGTCCCGGAGGCGCAATTATGACTACTGAGCAGTTTTTCGAACGGCTGGATACGCGGATCGCTAAACATGACCTGCTTTGCCATCCTTTCTATCAGGCATGGAGCGCGGGCGAACTTACGCGCGAGGATTTACGGGAGTATGCGCGGGATTACTACCATCATGTGGAGGCTTTCCCAATCTACCTTTCGGAACTGAGTATCCGCCTCGACGAAAGCGAACTCCGCCGAGCGGTGCTGGCCAACATGGCCGACGAGAAGGGGATCGACGATCCGTTTGGGGATGCACCGACGCCGCATTCCGAATTGTGGCTTGACTTTGCCGAAGGCATGGGCGCGAGACGCGACATGCGTGGACACAGTCCGGTGCCCGAGGTTAAGGAGCTCACTTCATTCTTCCATCGCGTCGCCAGCGAGGGCACGCCGGAAGAAGCGCTGGCGGCCTTCTACGCTTATGAGTCACAGGTACCGCGCGTCGCCAAGGAAAAGGCGCGTGGACTGCGAGAGATGTACGGCGCCGACCAACGGGTGACCTCCTATTTCACCCTGCATTCAACGGCCGATATTTATCACTCGCAGGTTTGGCGTCGGCAGTTGGAAAAACAGCTGAAGTCGAATCCACAGGCGGCTGAACAGGCGCTGGTTGCGGCGGAAAATGCTGCGAAGGCGCTGTGGCGTGCGCTGGACGGAATCGAAGCGCGGCGGACGAAGACAATGGCAGCGGCATAGGCGGCGATTTTCAAGCCGCAGGAAAAATGGAGCTGGTGATTCCTTAGAATCATTGGCTCTTTACTTTTTGTGGGGATTTCTCTTATGGCAAAAGCAATGCCTATTGGCGCTCGCGCGACGGTTGAAGAAACGGTCGAGTTCAAGCACACGTTGACGTCGCGTCATCCCGAATTGCCGCCGGTGTATTCGACTCCCGATATGATCCGGCTGATGGAGACGGCGGCCTTCCACGCTCTGCATCCTTACTGCGAGGGCGATGAGATCACAGTCGGCACGGCCATCCATGTGGTGCATCGCGCGGCAAGCGGGATGGGATCGCGGATACGGGCGGAGGCTGTGCTGGAGTCGTTCGATGGTAGGTTTTATTCAGTCCGTGTCACCGCGTGGGACGATGTGCAGGAAATTGGGCGGGGGACAGTGGGGCGGGTGGTGGTGAGTGTGGGAAAGTTCTTGGAGAAGATGAAGAGGAGCAGTCGTTAGTCGTTGGCCATGACCAGCAAAGATCCGGTCAAGCTCTCTCTGGTTGTACTATGTTGCCGTGCAGAAGCTGGCGCAGAGCGTACTTAACTACATTCGGAAACATGGGCTTTTGAAGGCCGGGGATCGCGTCGGCGTCGCGGTTTCAGGGGGAGCGGACTCGGTTGCTTCACTGCGTCTGCTGCTGGAGTTACGCAAGGAAATTGGCGTTGTTCTCTCCGTGGTTCATTTCAATCACAAGTTGCGTGGAGCTGCGTCCGACGAGGATGAACGGTTCGTCGCACAACTGGCTCAGGAGCACAGGCTAGAGCTGCACTGCGAAAGTGGCCAAGTGGCCGCGTATGCCGCAGCAAAGCACTTGAGTCTGGAAACCGCGGCGCGCCAGATGCGGTATCGCTACTTTCGCTCATTGCTGGAAAATAGCCGGTTGAACCGGATCGCTACTGGCCATACGCTCGACGATCAGGCAGAAACGGTATTGCTGAAGATTGTGCGTGGGGCTGGTACTCGTGGGCTGGCGGGAATTTATCCCCAGTTGTCGGTTCCCAGTTCTCAGTTTTCGGCTTTTGTCATTCGCCCTTTGCTTGGAATCCGGAGGAACGACCTTGAGGCTTATCTGCTCGGGCTGCGACAGAGCTGGCGGGAAGACAAGAGCAATCGCGACCTGCGGCACATGCGTAATCGCGTGCGGCATGGTATTTTGCCGCGTCTGGAGCACTATCTGAACCCTGGGGTCCGCGAGGCATTCGCTGAGACAGCGGAGATTGCCCGAGCCGAAGAGGAGTATTGGCAAAAGGAAGTTTTGCGTGTGTTGCCGTCGGTTTGGACGCGAGCCGCCCTTACAGTATCGGCTTTGGCCCACTTGCCTCTCGCGTTGCAGCGGCGCGTCATTCGCGCGGCCAGCGAATCCTTGGGATTGCGGCTGGACTTCCACCACGTAGAGGAGATTCTCGCACTGAGCTCCAACCAGCGCGGATCAGACAAGGGCACGGAGTTGCCGGATGGATGGGTGGTTTTGCGAAACAAGGGCGAGTTGCGCTTCGAGCTGCAAAAGGCAGGGCCGAGCAAACTGGACTATGAATATTGCCTTTCGATCCCTGGATCGGTCGAAGTTCGGGAGACGGAATCACGCTTCGAAGCAGTATTAATTTCTGGAAACGCTGCCAAGGGTTATAATCCCGGAGATTTGCTGGATCGGGCATTACTGGCGTCAGAAGTAAAAGTTAGGAACTGGCGTCCCGGGGACCGCTTCTGGCCGTCGCACACAAAGGTTCCGAAAAAGATTAAAGAGTTGCTGCAGGAACGGCATGTGACAGGAACGGAACGGAAACTGTGGCCGGTGGTGGTGAGCGAAACGGATGTAGTCTGGCTCCGCGGCTTTCCAGCACCCAAGGGTTTGCTGGCACGAAGCGATGAAGCGGTACTGATCCGGGAGGTAAGAGCGTAAAACTTTGATTGGCTAAAGGCGGACGGGCGAGGCGCCCGTCGCACACGGACTTCGCCACACGAACGCCACACAAACAATGAACGCCAACCCTAAACCTGAGCAGATGCGCACGGTGATCCCGACTGAGCAGATTCAGAAGCGCGTGCGCGAGATGGCGCGGCAGATCTCCTCCGACTATCAAGGCAAAACCATTCATGCCCTGGGACTGCTGGAGAATGGGTTCGTCTTCATGGCCGATTTGGTCCGCGTTCTGGAAGTGCCGGTCATTTGCCAGTTCATCAAGCCCAAATACCGTAGAGAGCAAGAGAACACTGCCGCGGGCTTCCTCGAAATCTTTTTCAGCCACGAACTTGCTATAGTTGGCCAGCACGTTCTGCTGATCGAGGGGCTGGTGCATTCCGGGGTGACCAGCGAGTTTCTGATGAACGACTTGCGCAGCCGAGGCGCGGCTTCAGTCAAACTGGCCACTCTGCTCGACCGTCAATCGGCTCGGAGAGTACAATTACAGCCGGATTACTTCGGGTTCTTAGTGGACGAAGCATTCCTGGTGGGTTATGGGTTGGGATCGCCGGAGCAGACCCTTCGCAACCTGCCCTACATAGCTGCTGCAAGCTGAAGCTTGTTCGTGACTTAAGTCACGGCAAGAACTCCATCCTTTTTTGCACAAGAAGCGTTAGAATGGCGGAGAAGGTAATTTCCTCTATCCAATCCTTGCGGCTGGCATCTAATTGGTGTGAGCGGAGCCCCAGGGCGTTGTTGGAACAGGGCGCACATTTTCAGGAGTTTCTAGGTGAATTCAACAGTTAAGACCGTGGTTTTCTGGCTAGTAATCGTGCTGTCAGCGTTCCTGCTTTGGCAGGTGGTAAAGGCGGGCGGAGCTGGCCAAAAAGAGAAGGAAGTGAACTTCTCGCAATTCATGACGGATGTGGACCAGGGGAACGTCAAAGAGGTCACCATCAACCTGCAGGAAGTGCATGGCAAGTTCGCGAACGACGGCTCGACCTTCCATACCACCGTTCCCACGAATTATCCCGACATGATCAAGTTGCTGCGCGATAAGGGCGTAGTGATTAATGTCCGGGACGCCAGCAGCGGAAGCTGGCCGAGTTGGCTGTTGAATCTGGCGCCGCTTATTCTGCTTGCTGCCCTATGGTTCTTCATGATCCGCCAGATGCAAACCGGCGGGAACAAGGCGCTTTCGTTCGGAAAGAGCCGGGCGCGGCTTTTGTCGATGCAGCAGAAGAAGGTCACGTTCAAGGACGTGGCGGGTGTGGAAGAGGCTAAAGAAGAACTAAAAGAGATCATCGAATTCCTGCGCGAGGCGCAGAAATTTCAGAAGCTGGGCGGACGCATTCCCAAGGGCGTGCTGCTGGTTGGACCTCCAGGAACGGGCAAGACTTTACTTGCGCGAGCGGTTGCAGGTGAAGCCAACGTTCCCTTCTTCTCGATTTCCGGTTCAGACTTCGTGGAAATGTTCGTCGGCGTCGGCGCCAGCCGGGTGCGCGATCTGTTTGAGCAGGGCAAGAAGAATGCTCCATGCATCATCTTTATCGATGAAATTGATGCAGTGGGACGTCACCGCGGGGCTGGCCTTGGTGGCGGTCACGACGAGCGCGAGCAAACGCTAAATCAATTGCTGGTCGAGATGGACGGTTTCGAATCAAACGAAGGCGTCATTTTGATGGCAGCGACCAACCGTCCTGACGTGCTTGATCCTGCACTTCTGCGGCCAGGCCGTTTTGATCGCCGGGTAGTTGTGCACCGGCCGGATGTGCGCGGACGCGAGGAGATCCTGCGAGTTCACACCCGCAAGATTCCTTTGGCCGACGATGTTGATCTTTCCGTTCTGGCACGTGGCACACCAGGCTTCTCCGGAGCCGATTTGGCCAACATGGTGAATGAAGCCGCACTGAGTGCTGCGCGCCAAAACCGCAAAGCCGTGCTCATGTATGACTTCGAGTTGGCGAAGGACAAGGTTTTGATGGGCGTGGAACGCAAGTCGCTCATACTCACCGAAGAAGAGAAGAAGGTGACGGCGTATCACGAAGCGGGGCATGCATTGGTCGCATCCAAGCTGCCGAATTCTGATCCGCTGCATAAAGTAACGATCATTCCGCGCGGCATGGCTCTCGGCGTAACCATGCAGTTGCCCATCGATGACAAGCACAATTACACCAAGGAATATCTGGAGACGGAAATCGCCATCATGATGGGTGGCCGAATCGCCGAAGAAATGTTCCTCAACCAGATGAGCACCGGCGCAGGCAACGACATTGAGCGGGCTACGGAGCTGGCGCGCAAGATGGTTTGCGAATTCGGTATGAGCGATCTCGGTCCGCTAACCTTTGGCAAAAAGGAAGAGCAGATCTTCCTGGGTCGTGAAATCGCGCAGCACCGCGACTACAGCGAAGCCACGGCAATCAAGATCGACGATGAAGTTCGACGGATCGTGGGCCAAGGCTATAACACCGCCAAGGGCGTGCTCTCTGCGGACAATGGCGCGTTGGTCAGGATTGCGCTGGCACTGCTCGAACGGGAAGTGCTTGACGCGAATGAGATCAAGATGATCATCGAAGGCAAGGAATTGCCCAAGTTGACGCCTCCGCCGAAGTCTGATGACGGCGTGCAGCAGGTACTGAAGCCAGAGCCGGGACGGCCCGGGCTTGCCAAGGGCGGGGAGAGCCCCGCCAGGGCGTAGATATTTTCGATCCTGATTATTTTGGCTTAGGGCAGCTTAAAGGCTGCCCTTTTGTTTGCGCGTCTATACCATGAAAACTGCTTGGTCTTTGTTTCTCGCGATTCTTGTCTTGTGCCCGCTAGGACAGGCGTCGACGAAAACGGAGCCGGATGGGTTCCTGCTGACGGTTACACTTCCGTCGTCGGAGAAGCCCGTCGAGGTTAGTACGAAGATCTTACTTGGCAAGGCCTTTGAAAGCTCGGGGGTTCGGGCTGGAAGAAAAATAACGATAAAAGGGCACCCTGACCGACTTGAAGGGGAACCGAGGTCACTTGCGTCTCACGATAGTTGACTGGGCATCAGAGAAAGTGAACCGCACCGACTCATTCGAACCCGATCTGGTTCTAGGCGAGCCGTGGAGGGGTGGTGTCATCTCGTCTTTCATATACCAATACGCGGTTCTGCTCACACGAGTTCCCGAACACTGAGGGTGGGTCCCGCTACCGCGCACGTGAGTTCGGTTAAGCGTTGACCAAGTGCATCATGTGCTCGGGATACCGCGCTCCTGACGTGGCGTCCCGCGGAAACACTTCGTCGATGCGGGCCAGGTCCTCCGCAGTTAGCTGCAGGTTCAGCGCTCCGACATTCTCTTCCAGATACTTGCGGCGCTTGGTGCCAGGAATCGGCACAATGTCATCCCCCTGCGCGATCACCCATGCCAGTGCTAACTGCGAAGGCTTGCAGCTCTTTTCGTTTGCAATTTCCTCGATCCGACGCACAAGATCAAGATTCTTCTGAAAGTTCTCGCCTTGGAAACGAGGGGAATTGCGCCGGTAATCGTCGGCGGGAAGATCGTCGAAGCTCTTGAACCTTCCCGTCAGGAAGCCGCGCCCCAGAGGGCTGTAAGCGACAAACCCGATTCCCAGTTCGCGGCAGGTGGGAAGGATTTCGTCCTCGGGATCGCGCGTCCACAGCGAATATTCGGTCTGCAACGCCGTAATGGGATGAACCTTCATGGCTCGGCGGAGGGTTTGCGGACTCGCTTCCGACAGGCCCAAGTAACGAACTTTGCCCTGCTTCACGAGTTGAGCCATCGCACCCACTGTCTCTTCGATCGGCGTGTCGGGATCCACGCGGTGCTGATAGTAAAGATCGATCGTGTCCACGCCCAGCCGTCGCAGGCTGCCCTCGCAGGACTGCCGGACATATTCCGGTTTGCCACTGACGCCCCGGGCGTTGGGATTCTTTGGATCGCGAACAATGCCGAATTTCGTGGCCAGGACAACCTGGTCGCGACGGCCTTGAATGGCCTTGCCGACGAGCTCTTCGTTGGTAAATGGTCCATAGACGTCGGCAGTGTCGAGAAAATTAACGCCGAGTTCCAGGGCCCGGTGAATCGTGGCCAGAGATTCATTGTCGTCGCGTCCGCTGTAGAACTCCGACATGCCCATGCAGCCCAGGCCCATGGCGGACACTGTGGGGCCGTTGCGTCCCAGTTTGCAGGTTTTCATCATTGACTCCTGATAAGAAAATTTAGAAGCGTCGTGGGAGGAACTCTGATCTCATTATCAGTTCATAGATGCGCTCGCGGGTGGGAGGGCGTCACGATTTCGAGCCTGTATGCGCTGGTCTACTTCTTTTTGATATTGGGGGATCGATGAGTCAAGTTTCTAACTGGTTTGAGCGGAAATTCGAGTTTTCGTTTCCGGTGGAGTTGTATCCGAATCTGTGCGTCCGCTTGCGAGGAGCGCCCGCCAGGCTGGAGGAGGTCGTCCGCGCTTATCCCCATGAGCGCTTGGTGCAAAAACCTGAAGGAAAATGGTCAGCGCAAGAGCATGCCGGACACTTGCTCGACCTCGAGCCTTTGTGGATGGCGCGAGTTGACGACTACCTCGCGAACGCTCCCGGGCTCACCGTCGCTGACTTGAGCAATCGCAAGACTCACGAAGCGCGGCATAATCAACGCCACGTTGAGGAGATCCTGACCGAGTTCCGCAATGCCCGCTTGCAACTTGTCGATCGAGCCGGGGGGCTTGAGGCTGCGCTGTTCGCCCGCGAGATCCCACATCCGCGGCTGAAACAACCCATGCGACTGATCGACCATTTGTACTTCGTCGCCGAGCATGACGATCATCATCTGGCGCGGATTTGGGAGCTCTTGAAGTGAAGGATAGCGCCACAACTCTTTCCTTTCGATCGTCCTCAGAGTTTCGCAAGTGGCTGGCTGCGAATCATCGTCAGTCAGAAGGGATTTGGCTGCGTATCTTCAAGAAGGGTTCGGGAGAATCCTCCGTCACCTATGCCGAAGCGCTGGATGAGGCGCTCTGCTTTGGCTGGATCGACGGCCAAAAGCAGAGCCATGATGAGGTTTCGTGGCGACAAAGATTCACTCCAAGACGGCCTAAAAGTGGCTGGTCTAAGATCAACACGCAACACGCGGAAAGACTAATCAAGGCGGGCTGGATGAGGACCGCAGGCCAAGTCCAAATCGATGCCGCGAAGAAGGATGGCCGTTGGACAGCTGCCTACGATTCCCCCAGCAAAGCAACTTTTCCGGCTGATTTTCTGACGGCGTTGCGGCGGAACAAGAAAGCACAAGCTTTCTTTGAGTCGCTCAACAAAGCGAATCGCTATGCCATCACCTATCGTCTGCAAACGGCAAAGAAGCCGGAGACGAAGCAGCGGCGCATGGAAATGATTCTTGCCATGCTGGGTAGAGGCGAGGCATTTCACTAGGGAGCTTCGAGTGCGTGCTCCGATCGAAATCAGGGTGCGACCGCAATCAGCGGCTTGGTTGAAGGTAGTACTTCCCCAATTTCTACGGCGGGCACCCCAGCCGCGATTAGGGTTTGCGTGAGTTCAGTCGCGTGGTCGGGCGCGACCGAGACGAGCAACCCGCCCGCGGTCTGCGGATCGAACAGGATCGTCTTCATTTCATCGCTGATTCCATCCTCATAGCCAACCACGCACTCGGCAAATTCGCGATTGGCTTTTAGGCCTCCAGGAATGTGGCCGGCCCGAACGCATTCCAGTGCGCCCTCGAGCAGCGGAATGCGATTCGCATAAAAGCGAAGCGAAACGTTCGAAGCCAGTGCGATTTCGCGGGCGTGCCCGATTAAACCAAACCCAGTGACATCCGTCATGGCATGAACAGCGAAGCCACCGGAGATGACCTCAGCAGCTTTTTTGTTGAGCGTGGTCATGGAGGCGATGGCAGCATCGATCCAGGGTTGCTTGGCTGCCTTTTTCTTGATTGCTGTGGAGATTACGCCCGTCCCTAGGGCTTTGGTAAAGAGCAATCGATCACCCGCAAGCGCGCCGCCATTCTTGAGTACTCTGGCAGGATCAATCAAGCCAGTCACGGAATATCCAAACTTCATCTCTTCGTCGCGAACGCTGTGGCCGCCAATCACCGAGCAGTTGGCCTCGATCATTTTGGAAAGGCCTCCGGCTAGAATGCGTTCGAGAATTGCCAAATCGGCTTTTTCCGGAAAACATACGAGCGCGAGTGAAGTGCGCGGCTGGCCGCCCATCGCGTAAACGTCGCTCAGCGAATTCGTCGCAGCGATCTGGCCAAAGGTGTAAGGATCGTCGACCATCGGTGTGAAGAAATCTACGGTTTGCACCAAGGCTTGGCCGGGACCGATTAGATACACTCCGGCGTCGTCGGCTTGATCGAAGCCGACCAGAACATTCGGGTCATGCTGCCGGGCTAATTTCCCAAGCACCGCGTCCAGCGCCGCCGGACTCAGCTTAGAAGCTCAACCCGCAGCTTTCACCGACTCCGTCAACCGAATTGGCTTTGCATCCGCCATGAAGGCATTCTAAAGGAACAGCCACTGGGCCACGGATTTTCACGAATTCTACGGATCAAGACACAGGGAAAACTAAGAAATGATCCGTGAGAATCCGCGTGGATCAGTGGCGCATTTGGTTCTTTGAATCTACTTCACTGAGACGTCGGTCACTTGCAGATCGGGATAGGCTTGGTTCCAGTCGCTGCTGATGTGCTCGAACGTGAGACGGAACGGTCTACCCTGGCCCGGAGCCAGCGGCGACAAGTTGAGGTCGACGGCGTCGGGGTAAGGACCGCCGGTCTGCAGCACGTGCAGCGGAACATCTTCCGCTTGCGCGACTTCACCGAGCGAGTTCCTGAACGCGACATGCACGACTGCGTGTGTGACTGTCTTATCACCGGCGTTAGTGACGGTGCCATCAATGTAGGTTACGCTGGCGCCAACGAAGTTCTCCGCCGCGCTCATTTTCAGATCGGAAAGTTTGAGGTTCGCAGCGTAGGGATGCGGCGCAGTCGCGCTTTTAGGACTGCCGCGAGTTAGCAGGGCAATTACGCCGACCACCAAGACGACGAGCGCTACACCAAACAGAATGGGACGTAAGTTGGAGTCGCGTTCCTTTTCGGTCAACGGAGATGGCTCGATGAGACCGCCCATGCAATCAGATTGTACTATCGGCGACAGACAAACCATTTTCCGGCTCGGATGGCCGGTTGCGGAATGATTGGCGACAAAAACAGTTCCAATCGAAGATTGGAAAGGACGGACTTCTATTCGCCACCCACCATCAGCCCATCGATCCTGATCGTGGGACAAGCCACTGCGCCACGGAACTCAAGGTCGTTTCCAATCTCGGAGATATTGAAGAACATTTCCTTCAAATTTCCCGCAACCGTGATTTCTTCCACGGGATACGCTAGCTCTCCACCCGAAATCCACAGTCCCGACGCGCCGCGCGAATAATCGCCAGTCACGAGGTTGGCTCCGTGTCCGAGAAACTCGGTGACGTAAAGTCCGTCTTTAATCTCTGCGATGATCTGCTTCGGGGTCTTTGTACCCGGCTGGAGGAAATAATTTCCAGGGCCGATTCCAGGCGTTCCCGCCAATCCGCGAGACGCGTTGCCAGTAGTTTGCAACCCGAGCTTTTTCGCGGTATACGTGTTCAGCAGATACGACTTGAGCACGCCGTTCTCAATCACGATGGTGCGCCTTGAAGGTATGCCTTCACCATCAAACGGGCTGGTTCCAAAACCTCCGCGGATGGTGCCATCATCGATGACATTAACGCTGTCGCCCGCGATCTTTTGTTCCAACTTGCCCGCCAGAAACGACGCTCCGCGATAGACGGAGTCGCCGTTCACTCCCTCGAAAATATGTTCGAGGATCGAGGCGGACACCATGGGATCAAGAACTACCGGGACCTGCGCGGTCTTAGATTTTCGCGCGCCCAGGCGACGCAAGGTGCGCTGGGCGGCC
>Ga0228598_1000098_pt1 | contig 14402 bp, 14 predicted proteins | sample CZU4metagenome_FD_182726 | JGI IMG/M metagenome (GOLD analysis project Ga0228598, IMG submission 182726) | Spruce rhizosphere microbial communities from Bohemian Forest, Czech Republic - CZU4 | ecosystem: Host-associated > Plants > Roots > Rhizosphere | place: Czech Republic: South Bohemian... | reverse complement strand
GTCGTGCACGGCATCGTGCAGCAGGCGCTCCTCCACTGTCTTGAATTCGGTGACGTCGGTAAGCGTGCCGACGAGGCGGATCACCTCGCCGTCGGAGCCGACCACGGGGCGCGCCCGCAGCGCCAGCCACACGTAGTGACCGTCGAACGTGCGCAGGCGGAAGTCCTGCGCCACCCGGCCGCGGCGCTGTTCGACGACGCTGTCGAGCGTGGCGCGGAAGCGGTCGCGGTCGAGCGGATGCAGGACTTCGAGCCACCGCGCCGCCGCGCCATCGAGCGATCCGCTCTTGAGCCCGAGCATCGCCTCGCATTCCGGGCTGGTGAAGACCTTGTCGGCGGACACATCCCAGTCCCAGATCATGTCGCCGGCGCCGGTGAGCGCGAGCGCGCGCCGCTCGACATCGGACACGAGCGGCTGGGTGATGCCGCCGGCAAAGGCGTGCTGCATCACCGTGAACCCGATCAGCATCACGATGAGGACGAGCCCGCCGAGCAGCGCCGGTCCGACCACGTCGTTGGTGAGAAAGCCGAGCGCCGTGAGTGCGGCTCCGATCACCCAGACCACGAGCAGCAGCCAGGTCGGGATCAACATCACCGCGCGGTCGAAGCCGTGGGTGGAGAGATAGACCACGAGCCCGAAGCCGAGTACCGCGACGAGGAACAGCGATATGCGCGCGATGCCCGAGGCGATCGCCGGCGAGAACAGCGCGACCGCCACCAGCGCGCCGAGAAAGGCGAGCCACCCGACGGTGATGTGCGCGTAGCGCACGTGCCAGCGGTTGAGGTTCAGATAGGCGAACAGAAACACCAGCAGCGTGGCCGCTAGGATCGCTTCGCCCGATGCGCGCCAGATGCGCTCGGCGCCCGAGGACATGTCAAACACTTTGCCCCAGAAGCCGAAGTCGACGCCGATATAGATCAGCACCGCCCAGCCGAGCGCCGCGGCGGCGGGGAACATGATGCTGCCTTTCACCACGAACAGGATCGTGAGGAACAGCGCCAGCAATCCGGCGATACCGATCACGATGCCCTGGTAGAGGGTGAGCGAATTGACCTTGTCCTTGTAGGCGTCCGGCTCCCAGAGATAGAGCTGCGGCAGGTTCGGCGTGCGCAGCTCGGCGACGAAGGTGATCACCGTCCCGGGATCGAGCGTGATGCGGAAGACGTCCGCGGTCGGGCTCTCGAGGCGTTCCGGCGGATCGCCAGATGAAGGCGTTATGTAGACGATGCGCGACAGGCCGAGATCGGGCCACAACAGCCCGGAGCCCACCATCCGATAGTGCGGCGCCGCGATCAGGCGGTCGATCTGCTCGTCACCGTCGTTGGCGAGCGCGAACACCGCCCAATAGTTGCCGGCTTCGCGGCCGCGCACCTCGATGCGGCGGACGATGCCGTCGGCGCCGGGCGCGGTCGATACCTGCACGCGATCGGCCTCGGCGCGCAGGAGTTCGATGGCATCCGTGAGGTCGATCGCCGAGGCGTCGAGGCGGACGTTGACGGCTTCGACGGCGCCGGCGGAGACACCGAGCAGAACGGTGAACGCAAGGGCCGCGAGCGCCGTAGCGGCACGAACGAATGCCAAGAGACAACCTCCGAGCTCGGCAGCCGGCGCAGATCACGCCCCGACGTTGATCAAATCCTCACGCAATTTAGCCGGTTTTTGCGCCGAATTCGCGGCTTATTCGGTCCCCGTCGAGTTCTTGCGCATCCACGCAACATCCCGCCAACCATGAGTAACCGCTGCGGCTTGCCGGCGCAAGAATATTCCTTTGTCTTTTCAAAGGGTCAGGACGATCTTGCCGATGTGCTGGCTCGTCTCCATGCGAGCGTGGGCTTTGGCGGCTTCGCGCAGCGGGAAGGTCGAGTCGATCAGCGGCTTGACCCGGCCGCCTGCGATCAGCGGGAGCACGCGGTCCTCGACGGCGCGAGCAATGGCGGCCTTGTCCGCGATGGCGCGGGCGCGGAGCGTCGAGCCCGTATGAGTGAGCCGTTTGAACATGAGACGCCGGAAATCGACGTCGGCATGTGAGGCGCTCTGGAAAGCGATTTGCACGATGCGTCCTTCGACGGCGGCTGCCTCGTAGTTGCGTTCGATATAGCTGCCGCCGACCATGTCGAGGATGACATCGGCGCCGCGGCCGTCGGTCGCCTTCTTGGTCGCGGCGACGAAGTCTTCGGTCCTGTAGTTGACGGCGGCGTCGGCCCCGAGCTCGCGGCAGGCTGCGCATTTTTCCGCTGTGCCGGCGGTGGAGACGACACGGGCGCCGAAAGCCTTGGCGAGCTGGATGGCGGTGGTGCCGATCCCCGAGGAACCGCCGTGCACGAGGAGCGTCTCGCCCGCGGCAAGGCGCCCACGCTCGAAGGCGTTATGCCAGACGGTGAAGAAGGTCTCGGGTATGGCCGCGGCCGCGATCAGCGACAGGCCGGCAGGGATCGGCAGCGCGTGGCTTTCATGCGCGAGGCAGTATTCGGCGTAACCGCCACCGACGACGAGCGCCATGACCTTGTCGCCATCCTTCCAGCGGGTGGCCCCGGCCCCGCGCGCGACGACTTCGCCGGCGATTTCGAGCCCGGGAATATCGGTGGCGCCCGGGGGCGGCGGATAAAGGCCCATCCGCTGCATGACGTCGGGCCGGTTGACGCCGGCGGCGGCGACCTTGACCAGAATCTCGCCGGCGCCCGGCGTCGGCGTCGGGCGCTGCTCCGGGACAAGAACGTCCGGTCCGCCCGGCGAGCGGATCGCGATGACCGTCATGCGTTCTGGAAGCGTTGTCATGGGAAGGCCTTCAAGCGTGGCGTCGCTTTTAGAGGCGCACCGCCGATGTGACAACGGGCGCCGTAGCCGATAAATTTCCGCCCCCAGAGGAAGCCGAAATGCCCGCTATCGATCCCGACGATCTGCCGAAGAAGAAAATCACCCACGAGATCGGGCAGGACTTGGCGCTGCTTTCGGTCGGCGAGCTTGCTGAGCGCATCGGCCTGCTTCGCGAAGAGATTGCGCGGCTTGAAGCGGAAATGGCGAGAAAACGCGTCTCGCAAACCGCAGCGGACGCATTTTTCAAGAAATAGGCGTCATGCTGCGGGCGCGGCTCCCATGCGGCTCGCGCGTTCGCACCTCCGGTCGGTGACCTTATGGTAAAACTCCAGAAACATATTGCAACTTTTTGCGATTCCTTAACCTTTCGTTAAGCTTTCTCCTTCATTACGGATATCGTCCACTTCTGGACATCGAGTGGCTCCTGTCCACTCTGTTTGACGCCTCCCTGTTATCGCCTTGAGCCGCCGGCAACGGCGGCTCCTTTTTTGTCGACCGCGGCTGTGCCCGCCGCGGTCGGGCCGGAAACTATGCCGGGAGCTTGCCTGCGTTGGTCGCTGGACTTGAGAGCCCAGCCGCGCGATGGTGGGTTTGGTGTGAGGCGTACCAATGTCCGAGAAGCGTTTGAGTGATGCCGGCGCGGTATCCTTCAGCGAGCGGCTGGCCAGTTCGCAGATCTTCGCTACGCTCTTTCGCGATGGCATGGCGCTGGTCGAGGAAACGGCGACCTATCTCGACGGCTCAGGCCGCAACGAATCCAAGAAACTCGAACGCAGCGCGGCGATGGTCTACGCGACCGAGAGCATGCGGCTGACCACCCGGCTGATGCAACTTGCATCCTGGCTTCTGCTGCACCGGGCGGTGAAGGAAGGCGAGATGACGCTCGCCCAAGCCAGCAAGGAAAAGAGCAAGGTCAGGCTCGCCGCCTGCGATCCCGGCGATGCAAAATCGATCGCGCTCTTGCCCGGAAAACTGCAGGAGCTGATTGTGCGCTCGGTCAAGCTGCAGGCCGAGGTGCGACGTCTCGACGCGACCATGCACGCGTCGGCGCCCCTTCAGGTCGCGGTGGGCAATCCGGTCGAGCGGCAATTGGGACTGCTGAAGGCGGCCTTCGAGCAGGACGGCCCCTGACCTCGTTTCGCGCGTCGGCGTGGACGCGCCACTGCCGCCTCCGGGGGGACCGCTACTTCTTCAGGAAGCCGGAAAACTTCTTTTGGAATCGCGACAGCCGGCCGCCGCGGTCGATAAGATGCTGCTGGCCGCCAGTCCAGGCGGGATGCGACTTCGGGTCGATGTCGAGATGGAGCGTATCGCCCGGCTTGCCCCAGGTCGTGCGCGTGGTGAACTCGGTCCCGTCGGTCATGATCACCTTGACGAGGTGGTAGTCGGGGTGGATCTCGGATTTCATCGCTGTTGCCGCGTTTCCGTTGGCGCGCCGCTGCGGCCGCTTGTCTCTGGTGAAAAATTTGGCCGCTCTATACCTCGCCGGCCAGGGGGAAGCAAGCGCGCGTTGCCTGCGGTGTGCGGCCGGCGCATTGTCCAGCGCTCGCGCCGGAACGGCGAAAGGTGTGGCGGTGCATGAACTTCAGGGCGGAGAAGGATGCGGCGACCATCGCGGCGGTAATGGCGTCGCCGCCCGCGGCGGCCGACCCGGAAGCCGTTACGCCGTCTGCAAAGCCAGCGTCCGGCGGGAGGGGGGTCAATGTGCGGCCGCTCGCGGCGCTCCTCCCCTACGTCCGGCGCTACCGTGGTCGGGCGCTGGCGGCGCTCGGCGCTCTGATCCTCGCGGCCTTGACGACGCTGACCGTGCCGGTCGCGGTGCGGCGCATGATCGACTTCGGCTTCACCGCGCGTGGCCTGGCGCTCATCGACAGCTACTTTCTGGTCATGATCGGCGTTGCCGCGGTGCTCTCGCTCTCGAGCGCGCTCCGCTACTACCTCGTCACCACCCTCGGCGAGCGCGTGGTCGCCGACCTGCGCAGCGACGTCTTCGCCCACCTCACCTCGCTGTCGCCCGCCTTCTTCGATGAAGCCAGGACCGGCGAGGTGATCTCGCGGCTGACCGCCGACACCACGCAAGTCAAGGCCGCGGCCGGCACGTCGATCTCGGTCGCCCTGCGCAATTTCGTGCTGTTCGTCGGCGCCGGCGTCATGATGGTGGCGTCGAGTCCGCGTCTGTCCGCCTTCGTGCTTGCGGCGATTCCGCTCATCGTGCTGCCGCTCTACGCCTTCGCCCGCGCCGTGCGCCGCCGCGCGCGCTACGCGCAGGACACGCTCGCTGACGCCTCGGCCTATGCCGCCGAGCTGATCGGCGCGGTGCGCGTCTTGCAGGCCTTCACCAACGAGCGGCTTGGCGTCGCGCGCTTTCGCGATGCGGTCGAGCGCGCCTTCAGCGCCGCCCGCGACTCGATCCGCGCCCGCGCGCTGCTCACCGGCATCGCTATTTTCCTCGTCGCCGCGAGCGTGGTCATTGTGCTGTGGATCGGCGCCCAGGACGTGCTTGCCGCGAAGATGACCCCGGGCCGGCTCGGCCAGTTCATCCTCTACGCCGTGCTCGCCGGCGGAGCGCTCGGCTCGCTCTCGGAAATCGGCGGCGAGGTCGCGCAGGCCTCCGGCGCGGCCGAGCGGCTGTTCGAGATTCTTGCGGTCAAGCCGGCGATCGCCGCGCCCGCGCATCCGCTCGCGCTCCCGCAGCCGCCGCGCGGCGAAGCCGCGTTCGCCGAGGTGCGCTTCTCGTATCCGGCGCGGGAGCACCCGCCGGCGCTCCGCGGCGTGACCTTTGCATTGCGGCAAGGCGAAAAGCTCGCCATCGTCGGCCCTTCCGGCGCCGGCAAAAGCACGATCTTCCATCTGCTGCTGCGCTATTACGACCCGACCGCCGGACGCATCACGCTCGATGGTGTTCGGCTCAACGACCTCGATCCGACGGCGCTGCGGGCGCGCATCGCGCTCGTGCCGCAGGACAGCGTGATGTTCGCTGCTTCCGTCGCCGACAACATCCGCTTCGGCAGGCCGGATGCCTCCGACGCCGAGATCCGCCAGGCCGCCGAGCATGCGCACGCCGCCGCGTTCATCGCCGCGCTGCCGCAAGGCTTCGACACGCCGGTCGGCGAGCGCGGAATTGCACTTTCCGGCGGCCAGCGGCAAAGGATTGCCATTGCCCGCGCCATCCTGCGCGACGCGCCGCTCCTCCTCCTCGACGAAGCGACTTCTTCGCTTGATGCCGAAAGCGAGACGCAGATCGCCGCCGCGCTCGCCGCCCTGTTGCGCGAGCGCACCACCATCGTGATCGCCCATCGCCTGGCCACGGTGCTTTCCTGCGACCGCATCCTGGTGATGGACGAAGGCCGTATCGTCGAGGAAGGCACGCACCGGACGCTCACCACCGCCGGCGGCCTCTACGCCCGGCTGGCGAAGCTGCAGTTCCAGGGGGCGTGACCGTTATGGCCGCCAGCTCATGCGGTGCACGGGCTTGCCCGAGATCGGGTTGACCCCGGCGCCGCTGATGACAAACCCGCGCTTTTCGTAGAATCGGATCGCGCGCGCGTTGTCGGTGTTGACATCGAGATCGAGACCCTCCGGCGAGAGGCGCGCGGCTTCAGCGATGAGCGCGCCGCCGACTCCCGACCGCCAAAACTCCGGCGCTACCACGATCTGATCGAGATAGTGCGTGCGCGGATCGACGGTGACGAACCCGATGATGCTGCCTGCCTCCTCAGCAACGACGATCTCAGCCGTCGGCAACAACTCGTTGCGCCAGCGCTCGCGCCACCAGCCGCCCCGCGCCGCAAAATCGATCGCCGGGTATGCCGCCTGCCAGGTTCGCAGCCACAGCGCGATCGCGGCCTCCTCGTCGTCGGGATTGTAGGGCCGCAGCAAAACGGCAGGTGCCCTTTTGCGTGCGTCATTGCCGGACTTGCCCCGGAAATGACTGCGCTGGTTCGGGGAGTCGGAGTCTTGCGGCAATGCGATCTCTGCCGATGTTGAGCATGGCACGCGGGGTCAAGCCCGCGCAGACAGTTGGCTGGCTGCATCGCCTCACCGCTCGGTCAGTTTGAGCTCGATGCGGCGGTTGCGGCTGAAGGCGTCTTCAGTGGCTCCGGGATCGATCGGCTGGAACTCGCCGAAGCCGGCCGCCACCAAACGCTGCGGTGCGACGCCCCTGCCGATCAGGTATTGCACCACCGAGATCGCGCGGGCAGCCGACAGCTCCCAGTTCGACCTGAACTGCGAGTTCCCGGTGAGCGGCCGCGTGTCGGTATGGCCGTCGACGCGCAGCACCCAGTTGATTCCCGAAGGGATTTTCTTTTCGAGCTCAAGCAGTGCTGTCGCCAATTGGTCGAGCTCGGCGCGGCCCTCGGGCCGGAGCACGGCGGCGCCGCTGTCGAAGAACACCTCCGACTGGAACACGAAGCGGTCGCCGACGATGCGGATGTCGGGGCGGTTGCCGAGAATTTCGCGCAGCTTGCCAAAGAAATCGGAGCGGTAGCGCGACAATTCCTGCACCCGCTGCGCCAGCGCCACGTTCAGGCGCTGGCCGAGATCGGTGATGCGCAGCTGCGATTCTTTTTCCTTCTGCTCGGAGGTTCCGAGCGCTTCCTCAAGCGCGGCGATCTGGCGGCGGAGCGCGGTGATCTGCTGATTGAGGATCTCGATCTGCGCGACCGCGCGCGCGGTTGCCGCCTTTTCGAGATCGATCTGCGAGCTAAGCTTGCCGACCTCGGCCTTGTCGTTCGCCGCCGCCTGGTTCGCCGCGGCAAGACCGCGCAGGCGGTCGCGCTCGCCCTCGACCGAGGAGAGCGATGCCCGCAGCCGTGAAATCTCGTCCTCGAGGCTGGTCTTGCCGGCCCGCTCCAGCGACAGGAGGTCGCTCAGCCGGGAAATCTGCGCGGTGAGGCGGGCGAGCGCGGTGTCCTTGCCGGAGACTTCCTGCGACAGGAAGAACTGCGCGACCATGAACACGGTGAGCAGGAAGATGATGGACAGGATGAGCGTCGACAGGGCATCGACGAAACCCGGCCAGTAATTCATGCCGCTGTCGCGGCGGCTGCGGGAAAGCGCCATGGGCTGCGTCTCTATCTACTCTACCTGTGCACGGAGTCGCGCGCCAAGATTTCCATGAAGCGGCGGATGTCGCCGTTGAGCTTGGCTTGCGCCTCCGCCCAGTCGCGGATCATCTGCTGCTCGGCGCGCATGTGCTGCACGAGCCCCTGAATCGCTTCGGCGAGGTTGGCCATCGCGGTCGTCGTCGCCTTGTTCGGCGCGCCTTCGCTCACCGTGTAGCGCAGGCGCTCGAGCGCCTCCATGATGCTGCCGGGCAGGGCGCCGCCGCCATTCATGCCGGCGCCAAGGTCCTGCACCGTCGTCGCCAGCCAGTCCTCGAGATTGGTGTAGAAGCGGTTCTGCGCCTGGCTCGTCTGCAGGTCGAGAAAGCCGAGAACGAGGGACCCGGCGAGGCCGAACAACGAAGAGGAGAACGAGATGCCCATGCCGCCGAGCGGCGCCGCGAGGCCCTGCTTGAGCGCGTCGAACACGGTGTCTGCGTCGCCGCCGACCTTGAGCCCGTTGATGATGCCGCCGACCGAGCCGACGGTCTCGATCAGGCCCCAGAACGTGCCGAGCAGCCCGAGGAACACCAGCAGGCCGGTCAGGTAGCGGGAAATGTCGCGCGCCTCGTCGAGCCGCGTCCCCAGCGAATCGAGGAAGGCGCGCATGGTCTGCGCCGAGATCGCTACCCGGCCCACCCGCTCGCCGCCGAGCATCGCCGCCATCGGGGCGAGCAGCGTCGGCTCTCGCGCGAGCGCGAGGCCAGGATCGGCGCGGCGAAAGCTGTTGACCCAGCGGACCTCGGGGAAAAGCCGGATCACGCGATGAAACGACAGGATGATGCCGATGCAAAGGACGCCGATGATCAGCCCGTTGAGCCCGGGGTTGGCCATGAAGGCCCTCAGGATCTGCGGGTGCAGGACGAAGGCGACCAAGGCGCAAAGGATCAGGAACACCAGCATCCGAAGGAGAAAGATGCGGGGCGAGGATAGTTTGGCTTGATCGAGGTCGCTCGCCATCGGCTTCAGCTTAACGCCGCAGAATCAGCGCAATATGCCACACCGCGCGTACAAGAAAAATGCATGGTTAACGGCTGCTGAGCTTGTGAATTCCGCATCGGCCTCATCGCGTCGCTGCGTCCCGCGGTCGGTCACGGCTGGCGCCATTACGCGCGGCGCGAGGCAGTGAAGACCACCGGCTCTGCAGCTGTCCATCGACGAGGTGCCGCATCCTTGCGGCACGCTGATGGCGGGTCTGCGGCCAGCCTCGGCGGCTCACGACGTTTCCTTCTCTTTCGCGGGTTCCTTGCCGGCCGCCTTGAGGAGGCGCAGAAGCTCGCGGTGCATGGTGTCGTTACCGGCGGCGACCTCGCCCTTGGCGAAGATGCCGTCGCGACCGTCGAGATCGCTGACGAATCCTCCGGCTTCGCGCACGAGCAGCATGCCGGCGGCGAGATCCCACGGTGAAAGGTCGCGCTCCCAGTACGCGTCGAAGCGGCCGGCGGCGACCCAGGCGAGATCGAGGGTGGCAGCGCCAAACCGGCGCAAGCCGGCAAAGTGTTGCTGCGCCGCGGCGATTTCACGCCGCGCCAGAGCAAGATCGCCGCGCCCGTAGTGCGGCAGGCCGCAGGCCACGACCGCGTCCGCGAGCCGTGACCGTGCGGCGACACGCAGCCGCTGATCGTTGAGGAACGCGCCCTTGCCCCGCTCGGCGACGAACAATTCGTCGTTAGCCGGATTGTAGGTGAGCGCGGCGACCACCGTGCCTTCGCGCTCGAGGGCGATCGAGACCGCGAAGTGCGGGATGCCGTGCAGGAAGTTGGTGGTGCCGTCGAGCGGATCGACGATCCAGCGGTGGCTTTTATCGCTGCCGGCATGGACGCCGCCTTCCTCGCCGAGGAAGCCGTAATCAGGTCGCGCCTTGGCCAACTCGCCGCGCACGATCTCCTCTGCGCGCCGGTCGGCGGCGGTGACGAAATTGCGCGGCCCCTTCATCGAGACCTGGAGATTCTCGATCTCGCCGAGATCGCGCTTGAGGCTGCGGCCGGCGCGGTAGGCGGCCTTGACCATCACGTTGAGGACGGCGGAACGGGGCATGGCGGCCTGCGGTAGGGCGCAAGGTGCGGCGGCGTCAAGCCCGCGGCGCGTCGTCCCGCTATGCGCCAGCGCCGTGCCTCGGTGCACCATCCCGGATTCGCTTTGCTCCATCCGGGCTACGCGGCTGGGCTTGCCGAGACTCAGGACTTGAGCTCGAGTGACATGAAGACGCTGTTCGGGTCGGGCACATAGTCGGCGAAAGCCGTGCACACCACGAAGCCGTGGCGGGCATAGAAAGCCCGTGCCGGACGAAAATAGTCCCAGGAACCGGTCTCGAGGCTCAGCCGCGACATGCCGCAAGCCCGCGCGGCCTCAATGATGTGGCGCAGCATGGCGCTGCCGGCTCCTTTTCGGCGCACCGATGCCGCCGTATGCATCGATTTGACCTCGCCGTGGTCCGCCGACAGGCGCTTCAGCGCACCGACGCCCAGGAGCGTTTCGTCGTCCCAAATGGCCCGGAAAATGATCTCCGGCGACTGCAGCTCCGCGACGTCGAGGGCATGCGCGCTGCCCGGAGCCGTTTGCGCGCGGGCGGCAGTAAGGTGGATACGCAGGAGATCGGTGACACGCGGGTCGCTGAAGTCGCCTTCGATGATGCGGATCATCGCTCGGCACCCGGACGGTCGCGGCCGATCCCGGATTGCTCAGGTCGCATGCGGCACGAATGCGCCGGCCGGGTCCTGCCTGAAATCCACCGCATCGATGACTTTCCCATGAGTTCCCGGCTTGGCGCGATTGATGTACCGCACGCGGATGGCGTGCACATGGTTGAGCGCGGCCTCGCCGACAATCATCGTCGCCACCGCGGGAACGATTCTCGACGCCTCGCCAGCGCGCGCGCCATGATCGGTTGGGTTCATTGTGAAGTTGATGCGCGCGACGGTGAGAACGGTGCCGGCGACGGCAATCTCGACATGGTCGCCCTGCGTGCCGATCACCTTGATGACGGCGGCGCGGATTTTTGTGAGCTGGGCACCGTGCTGGCGGGCATAGCTTGACGCATGCGTTTGTGCTTCGGCCGCGCCGCCGGAGACCGCCGCGAGCGACAGCAACGCCATCCCGGCGGCGGCAAGCGATATTCTGCAGGTCATGTTGGTCCTCCAAATCGGTTGCCGGTTGAAAACCGCCGGGTGTGAATGATCGCCATCGATGCCGCATCGGTGGAGGCGGGCGGAGGCGGGACGGATCGATCGCCGGAGAGAGCATTCAAGGTCGCCGGCATGTAGCCAATCTTGTCGATCGCAATCTTATGAATCCCACGGCCGCCGCTGGGCCAGCCATCGCAAGCCGATGAACGCTGGATCCTCGTGCAAGATCAGATAGGCCGGAATCGCCTCGAGATAGCGGCTCATCCGCCCCTTCGCCTCGAAGCGGGACCGAAACTTTGATTGCGGCAGATAGTCGCGAAGGCGCGGCGCAATACCGCCGGCGATGAAGACGCCGCCCTGCGCGCCGAAACTGAGGGCGCAATTGCCGGCGAACTCGCCAAGCAGCGCGCAGAACGTATCGAGCGCGGCGCGGCTGATGGCGCAGGTGCCGGCGACCGCGGCTTGCGTGATGGCGGCGGCGTTGCGTTCCGGCACGACCTGACGCTCGAGCGCGGCGATCGCCCAATAGATGTTTTCAAGGCCGCTCCCGGAAACCACGCGCTCGGCCGACACGTGCCCCAATTTTTGCCGCAACCTCGCGAGGATCGCGTCTTCGCGCGCGTCGCTGCTCGGCATCGTCACATGCCCGCCTTCGCCGCGCACGACGGAGCCGCCGTTGCCCGGTATGTAGGCGGCGACGCCGAGGCCGGTGCCCGGGCCGAGGACCACCATCGGCGCTCCCGGCTTCGGCGTGCGGCCGCCGATCATGCGCAGATCGTCCGCGGTCATAAGCGGCAGTGACCACGCGACCGCCTCGAAGTCGTTGACGATGTGGATGCGGGCGAATCCGAAGCGCGCCGCCAACTCGGCCGCGTCGACCACCCACGCGTTGTTGGTAAGCGCGCACCGGCCATTTTCGACAAGGCCCGCGGCGTCGAACAGGGCGTGACGAATTGTGTGCGCGTCAGCTTGAGCGGCCATGAATGCGGCGACCCCGTCGGCGAACTGCTGATGTTCGGTGACAGCCATGTAGGCGACGGGGCCGAGCTTGCCGCCCCGGAGCACCGCAAAACGCACATTGGTGCCGCCGACGTCGGCCAGCAAGATGCCCTCCGCCTCGTCGCGCTTCGTCACGCCGCCTCCCGATGTCGCGCGGCGCTTCTCACGTCGCGACAAGTCGCGATCGGAGCGCCGTCGATGAAAGCATATCGCACTTCGCGCTGCGGGACGATTGCCGGAGGCGCTTGAGGCGTCGTCGAGAAAAGGTCCGTAGAAGCCCCGCACGATTTTTTGTCGCGGCCGGGTTCGGTGATTGCAGGCTTGGCGACGGGCGCGCCCATTTGCCGCTTGGCGCCGCGCTTAGTCGCTCATGACGGCCTGCGTTTGATCACGTCGAGCCAGGGCTTCGCCGCCTTCTCCCCCGCGGCGCGGGTGTCGGCGTCGAGATTGTTGACGAAGTCGTCGAGTTCCAGATTGGTCTCACCGCGCGCCTTCGATATCAGGTGCCACTTGGTCGCCTCGACGGGGTTCGCAGAGGCGCCGCGGCCGGTCGCAAGGATGCGCGCGAGGCGGTCCTGGGCGATGGGGCTGCCGCGCAGCGCCGCTCGGCGGAACAGGGCCGCCGCGGCCACTTCGTTCTTGGCGACGCCGTCGCCGTTATAGAGCGCGATCGCGTACTCGACCTGGGCGTCAGTATTGTCGGCGACTGAAGCGAGCGACCACAGCCGTACCGCTTCACTCATGTCCTTGGGAACGCCGCGGCCCTCCTTGTACAATGTGCCGAGAGCATATTGCGCTTCCGGATTGCCGGCCTTGGCGGCGACGCGCAGGAGTTCGGCGGCACGGCCGAAATCTTGCGGGAACAATTGGCCTTCCATGTAGAGCAGCGCCAGATTGTAGGCGGCCAGGGGATGACCGAGCTTGGCCGCGGCAGCAAACCACTTGGCACTGGCGTCCCGGTCGCGCGGGCCCGCGCGGCCCTGCAGGCCGAACATCGCCAGCGCGAACATCGCGTTGCGGTCGCCGCGCTGGGCGGCGAACTTGTACCATTCGGCCGCCTTGGCCTCGTTCTGCGGCACGCCGAGCCCGGTCGCGTAAAGCTCGCCAAGCAGCGTCATCGCGCTGACATCGTCCTTCTCCTCGACCCGCTTGGTCGCCAGAGCGAACGCGGTGAAGAAATAGCCGCGCTGAAACGCGCCGTAGGCAAGATCGGGCTCGTGCGTCGAGGATTGTGCCGCCGTGGCGCCTTGCTCCGGCGCGTTTTGTTTCGAGGCGCGGTCTTTAGCCGCCGGCTTCACCCCCGGACGGTGCGGCTTGTGTTGCGCTGGTGAGGTCTTTGTTCCGGCTCTCGCTTCCGGATTCTGCGCCAACGCCGAGCCCGGCCCGAGGAGACCGAGCATCGCCGCGAGCGCGAACAAGGCCGTGACGCCGATCGCCGGAGCATTCATGGCTCGGTCGGCGGTGCCTGGCGCGATGCAACCTCGGCCACGCGGCCGGCTGCCGCCACTGCTGCGGCGGGGCCTTGTGCATGCGTCCATATCCAGTCACCGAGCGCGATGAAATCGGCGCCAGCTTGCGTGAGCGGCGAGACCTCGTCCAGGCTTGCCGCATAGCCGACGCAGGGCGGCTGGAAGATTTCCGCCCACCACTCAAGCCGCTCCACTAACGCGTCCAAGGGAGGCCGGCCACCCAGGGGATCGGGCTCGCCGAACATGACGTAGTCGGCGCCAGCTTCGCCCGCGAGCATGGCATCATGACGGCTGCGCAGCCCGCCGGCGCCGGCGATGCGATCAGGCTTGAGTGCATTCAGCGCGGCGCTCAGCGCCGGCACGCCGGTAAGATGGGCGCCGTCGGCTCCGGCGCGCGCCACGATCTCGGGATGGCCGTCAAGGAGGAGCGCGGCATCGCGACGCTGAACCGCGTCGGCGATCGCCTTGATACGGTTGATCAGCGTGCGCTCGTCGCTCGGTTCGAGGCGGACAAGGACGGCAGCGACATCGCCGGCCGCGATGACGTCGCCGATCGCCAGCTCCAGCGCCGCGGTATCCGCGAGGCGTAGCGTGACGAGGTAAAGCCGCGGGTCGTTCTTTTGCCCCCGCTTCGCCGTGCTCAGCGGGGAAGGACTTGAGGTCACGCGGCCTTCCGCTCGAGATCGGCCTTCCATTGGCCGAGTGTGGCAAGGCCGTTCATCATCGCGCGGTGGCTGAAGGCGCGCTGCGCTGCCGCCACGTTTTCCGCCTTGCCCGACCATGCCTTCTGCGGTGCGGCCTGCAACGCGCGGCCGTAGGAGAAGGTCACGCGCCAGGGCAGCGGTCCGGATTTGTTGATGGCGTCGAGATGCGCCGTCGCGTCCTCATCG
>Ga0228598_1000097_pt1 | contig 14416 bp, 10 predicted proteins | sample CZU4metagenome_FD_182726 | JGI IMG/M metagenome (GOLD analysis project Ga0228598, IMG submission 182726) | Spruce rhizosphere microbial communities from Bohemian Forest, Czech Republic - CZU4 | ecosystem: Host-associated > Plants > Roots > Rhizosphere | place: Czech Republic: South Bohemian... | reverse complement strand
AACCGAGCAAAGCGGCCACCGCGTCGCGAGCACCCTCGACTGCGGCTCGAGTCTCCTGGCCGTGATGGTGGATGGACGACGCGTTGCCGAAGCGCTCGGAAAAATACGGGCGCATGGCTTCGAACACTTCCGGAAGAACCGGCGTGGTGGCGTTATTGTCGAGGTAAACCCGGCGCATAGCGATTTCCTCTTCTATTCTACAGTGTCAACGAACGGGCTAGGACCGCCGCTTTAGTTTCAGGAGAGCAGGACAAGGCGACTGGAAAACGCAAAAATCTGGGCGAAGTCGTCCGCAGCGAGACGAGGCTACGAAACGCTGACGACCTCTGCGGATGCGCTCGGCTCGGGGATCGGCAGATCATCTTCTCGAAGGCCTTCGAGGTGAAACTCAATGGCTTCGCGGATCAGCTTCTGCGTCTCCTCTTTTGTGCGCCCAGTCGTGATCACTCCGGGCAAATCCGGTACGTAAGCTGCCCAACCTGTCGACGACCGTTCGCAAACGACTACACAGTTTATCATTTTAGGCCCGCTTGCTTCAGGACACTGTTGAGCGTTCCGGGTGGGCGATCGTCATTCGGGTGCCCCGGTAATGCTACGCGGCCGTTCTTAGTCGAGTGCTTGTACTGACGATGACTACTCTTGGTTCACTTGAGCACCCAGCCATCCGGCTCCAATAATCAAACGATATCGCGGACTTTCATGTTGTCCAAGTCACATTTGCGGGACTGTTTACAAACAGGAAGCCTTCAATCTACCCACCGGTGCCGCGTAAAATGGGCAGGATCAGTGACGTTCTATCGCTGACTGATGGGTACGTAGCGGTTCGGGTATTCCGGTCCCAAATATTCGGCGCGAGGGCGGATCAGGCGGTTGTCATCGAGTTGCTCGATCACGTGGGCGGCCCATCCGCTGATGCGTGAGACGGCGAAGATGGGAGTGAACAGATCTTCGTCAATGCCGAGTGTGTGGTAAGTGGACGCGGAATAGAAATCCACGTTGGCGTTCAGCTTCTTTTCGGCCTTGACGAAGGCTTCGATCTTCTCCGACATGTCATACCACTGGGGCTGACCACTGGCCTTCCCCAAATCGCGGGACATGACGCGAAGGTGGGTGGCGCGGGGATCTTCGGTGTGATAGACGCGGTGCCCGAAGCCGGGGATTTTTTTCTTTTGCGCCAGCAGGTTGCGGACATAGGCGACCGGGTCGGCCTTTTCGTTGTCCACTGTTTCGAGGATGCGGAAAACGGCTTCATTCGCGCCGCCGTGCAACGGGCCTTTGAGAGCGCCAATTGCCGCGGTGACGGCGGAGTGCATGTCCGAAAGCGTGGCAGCGACAACGCGGGCGGCGAAAGTGGAAGCGTTGAGTTCGTGATCGGCATGCAGGATCAGGGCGATGTCGAGAGCTCGCTCGGCGGTGGCCGATGGTTTCACGCCGTTAAGCTGCAGCAGCACATTCGCGGAATGCGAAAGCGACCGGTCAGCCTCGACCAGGTTCTTGCCTTTGCGGATACGGTCGTAGGACGCAACGATCACGGGGATCTGGGAAGTAAGACGGATCGCTTTGTTGATGTTGGCGTCGTGATCGTTTTTCGTGTTCTCGGGATCGAAGAAAGCCAGCGCAGAAACCGCAGTGCGCAGCACGTCCATGGGGAGGGCGTGACGGGGTGCAGCACGTAGAAGATCAACGATGGCGGGATCGAGATGCCGCTCCTGCGCCAGTTGCTCGCGAAAATCGGCCAACTCGCCGGCATTGGGGAGGCGTCCAAACCAGAGCAGGTAGCAGGTCTCTTCAAAAGTGGAATGATCGGCGAGTTCGTGAATGTCGATGCCGCGGTAGGCGAGAACACCATGGTCTCCATCGATGTAGCAAATGGTGGAATTTGTAGCAACGATGCCCTCAAGACCTTTGGGGGCAAGATTTGTAGTCACGATGGACATGCTATAGCTCGCTCAGTTCGCGGGATGTTTTGCGTCGCCTAACCGCGTGAGGAGATGCGCGGCGAGCACAACCTTTCCTTATACCCCAAATTGCGAGAAAGTTCCAAGCCGACCGACATGCTAGACCATGCTAGGGTGTCGACGACGTCCATGAAAATGGCGGCACTGACAAAGGAGCCGTGCGCTGACGCTTGATTGAGGACTTCAGTATCTCTAGGTCCGGCAAGCGTATTCAGCCTTGCTGTGACTGCCCCGCCCGCCTCTCGAAGATGACAAACATGTAATCACGCCGTCATGTTTGCGTCAGCCCCGCAAAGCGACGACTGGGACGCTCGGCATAGAACCTAGAGCGAGGAGCAGCATAATGTCCCAAACGTCTAGCAATAACTTTTGGATGAGGCAGCTGCCTCTGTCCGTCGGCCTGCTGGTAGCGGCTCTGAGCGTTTCGGCGCTCGCGCAGTCCGTACCGTTTCCGACGTACACAGTGGGCGCGAACCAGAACGGGTCGCAGGGCCCGGGCTACCCTTCAACCTTTACTACCCCATGGGTCGTCAGCAATGGCCAGATCATCACCCCCGCCGGCACGACGGTCTACCTCGGCATCACCACCCGCGCCAAGGCCGTCGCATTGAACCCGAATACCACCACGCACACCGCCGCCGTCCTTCAGATGGGCGCCCCACAGGCAGTTACCGTTTTCAACACCCAGACAGGCGCTGTCCTGCAGACCTACAAACCGTTCGGCAGCACGAGCGGCAGCTCCGTCGGCATCACCTATACGGCGGATGGTTTGCACCTGCTGTTTAGCCAGGACGGCGGCTACGGGCCAGCGTACGTTGCCATCGCCAGCGTCGACCCGGTGACGGGCCTGCTCACAGACCAGGCCCATGTCGGGGTTTCGCTGGACATCAACGACGGCGGCTATCTGACCACCGTTAGCTGCTTCCCGAACAGTCCTCCGGGGACCAACGGCAGCATCGAAATCCCCTGCGGCCAGACCGTCTCGGTTGTGTCAGACGGTGCATACACTGCCTATCCGACCGGCATCGCGGTCACGGCAGATGGCAAGACTGCTTACGTGGTGCTGGACAACAACGATACGCTGACCAAGATCGACCTGACGCAGCCCTCGCCGAAGGAGGGTCCAGAGGTCCGCGTCGGGAACGTCCCGCACAGTGTCGTGATCTCGCCGGATGGCACCAGCGCCTACGTCTCCAACGAGGCTGGACGAATTGCTCGAGCGACGGACTTCCAGGGATACTCGAACGGCACCCCGGTGGTAGCCGACAATCCGACCGGCGCCACGTCCACCGGCACCGTTTCCGTGGTGAACCTGTCCACATTCAAGGTCACCAAGAGCATCGCGACTGGTCTGCACCCGACGGGCATGGCGCTTTGGGGAACTTACCTCCTGGTCGCCAATGCCTATGAAGACAGCCTTACGGTGATCGACACGACCACCAACACAGTGGCGTTGACAATCAAACTTGAGCTGCCGATCAAAGTGCCCGGAAACCTTGTTGGTGCGGGGCCGAACTCGATCGCCGTCGATGCGGTAAATGCCATCGCCTACGTCGCGCTCTACAATGCCAATGCGATCGCCGTGGTTAACCTTAGCACCGACCAGGTCCAGGGTCTGATCCCGGTCGGCTGTGCGCCGAGCTCGGTCGTGCTAGACGCGGCTGACGGTGAGTTGCTCGTGGCCAACGACAAGGGCATCGGCACCACGGGCTTCGGTGTGCTGCCGCCTCCGACGAATACGGCCGAAAATTCGTACGCAAAAGAATTCGGCGCGATCGACTTGAACACCCACCAAGACCTCGGCACGGTGAGCATCGTTCCCATTCCGAACAGCGTCGCTCTGTCGGTGATGACGACGCAGGTGTACGACAACAACCATTGGGATCTTGCCGAAAATATCACGTCTGCCTCCGGTGGAAAAACGGATGCCACGCCGGTCGCAATCCCGGCGAAGATCGGGAGTCCGTCGCTGATCAAGCACGTGTTCGTGATCATCCGCGAAAACCGCACCTACGATCAGATCCTGGGTGACGTGGTCGGCGGCAACGGCGACCCCACCCTGGCAACGTTCGGCGACGGCACCGCAGCGTCCGACTACGGCATCGGACCGGATACGCCAAACGCACACGCGCTGGTACAGCGTTTCCCGCTTTTGGACAACTTCTACGACCCGAGCCGGCAGTCGGCTGACGGTCACAACTGGATCACGCAGGCCATGGCTCCCTACTCCGACGACATCCAGTCGCCGGACTGGCTCCGCGACTACCCCTCCAACGGCGGCGAGGCCCTTGCCTACCAGAAAGTCGGCCACCTGTGGGACGTGGCTGCTAAGGCCGGTGTTTCGTTCAAGAACTACGGCGAGTACATCGAGTACAACTCGTTCCTGACGCCCACCGGGTCGACCACCGAGCCTCTGTGGATTGACTTCTTCAACGACATAACGGCATACGAGTGTGGCGCTGAGCCGCAGCTCTACAACTACAGCACGGTCGCCTCGCACTCCCCGCTCCCGAACCTGATTAACCACACGGTCCAGACCTATCCGCAGTTCGACTTGGGCATCCCCGATCAGTTCCGCTTCGATATCTGGAATCAGGATTTCCGGAATGACGTCACCAACGGTACGGTGCCGCAGTTGGAGTTCATGTGGATCAGCTCCGACCACACCGGCGGCCCGCCGCCCGCGCAAGTCATGCAGGCCGATAACGACCTGGCGGTTGGCCGCTTTGTCGACGCCATCAGCCACAGCCCCATCTGGTCCTCTTCAGCGATCTTCATCGAGGAAGACGATGCGCAGACTGGTGTCGACCATGTGGACGGTCACCGCAGCCCAGGCTATGTCATCAGCCCCTACGTCAAGCAGCAAGTGAACCCCGATGGCACCGGCGCTGGGGTCACCGAAGACAGCACCTTCTACACGCAGGTCAACATGACCCGCACAATCGAGCAGATTCTCGGTCTGAAGCCCATGAACCAGTTCGACTTGGTGGCCTCGCCGATGCAGACGCTCTTCATCAATAACCCCCCGGCGAACAACTTCCTGCCGTGGACCCACGTCCCCGCCGGGTTCGAGCTGAACACGGGCGTAACGCAGACTCCGACTCAGACAACTATCCCCTCGTGCCCTGCACCTGCTGCGACCCCTGCGGTCAAAGCTCGGTCCAATCGGACTGAGAGCCCTGCGGTTAAGGCTCTCAGGGCTGGATGGACGGCGAAGAAGGCCGAGGTCTTCGCTGGCAAGTATCACACGCCAGACTCCGAAGACTCGGATACCGTCAACCACCTGAACTGGTACGAATCCACCGGGTTCACGCGGCCCTACCCGGGCGAGAAGACCGTTCGCCCGGCGAGCGAGTTCAAGAGACCGGCGCCTGCGAAGGCCGACGACGACGACTAAAACGCCTTGTGATTGCAGCGGCCCTCTCCCTGGTGGGAGAGGGCTTTTTTGTTCACATCTGGATACCGGTTAGAATGCAGGCCATGGGCCCGGCGACGATGATCCATACGGGCTCGGACAGCGGCATCCACGGCCACATTACAGCGCTTGGCCATGAATCGCAGCGCTACACGATCTTCTGTGTGCAGGTGGACGACGTGCAGGCTTACCTCGAGAAGGCGGGAACGCTGGGCGGCAAAACGCTCGTGCCGCCCGTCGAGATTCCGACCGGTACTTTCGCCTGGTTTGCTGATCCGGAAGGTAACACGATCGGGCTGTGGAAGCCGAAATGAGGCTGATTCAGGCTGGCCAGATGCTCAGCGCGGTCTTGCTCAGGATCTGGTCCTGAATTTCCGCGGTGAGGGGCAGGGTGCGGAATTCGTCAAGGTTCTGCTTGATATCAGGCACACCGGGGCCGGGCCAGTCTGTGCCGAATAAAGTTTTGGATGCAATCTCTTCAAGACGCGGAAAATACTTGAGCAGCGTTTTAGGCGGGATCCCGCTGATATCGAGATAAACATTGGGATGGCGTCGGATTAGAAAAAATGCCGTCTGCATCCACAGCGGTCGGCCGCCGTGGGCCAGCAAAATTTTAAGCTTGGGGAAATCTACGGCCACGTCATCCACGTAGATGGGGTCGCCGTATTTATTCCGGGCGCCGGGAAATATCGATGTGCCGGTGTGAAACATCACCGGAACGCCGTTGGCTTCGGCGGCGCGGTAGATGATTTCGAGTTCCTTCACGCCACTGAGATAGTCATTGGGAAAAAGCAGCTGGTGAGGAGGATGAATTTTGATCATGCGGATGCCGAGCCGGAGAATCTGCTCGACGTCGGCCAGCACGTTGGAAGTGTGTCGCGGATGCAGACTGCCGCACGAGAGCAGGCGCTTTGGATCTGCCTTCACGTAGTCGGCGACGAACTGGTTTACACCGTTGGTTAAACCGATGACTTCGGGAGCGACGTAATTGATGAGCACCGCACGGTCAATGCCGCAGGCATCCAGATATTTCAGGAGGGCCTGGGGCGAGCGGCAGAACTCGGCGATCTGCTCAAAGTTCGGGCGTTTCTTTTTCATGAGCTCCAGCGCCTGGGGTTTGAACATCTCCATGGGCTGAATGTGGATGTGGCAGTCGGTGATCATGTGAGCGTGGCTGGCGAGCTAGCCCGGCGTGGGGAAGAATAACAGACGAATCAGTTCGCTGCTGCAGCCAGCACGGCGCGCTTGGTGAAGACGCGAATCATCTCGCGGCGATACTCCGGTGTGAGCGCCGACGTGGTCAGCGGCTTCGCGGTTCTTGCCGCCAGGTCGCCGACAGCCTCGGCCAGCGCTGCATCGAGAACCTTGCCCGTTAACATTTCGGAAGCTCCTGCGATCAGCATCGGCGCGGGATTCACGGCGGTGATGGCAACGCGCGCGTCCGCGATATGGCTGCTCCGTCCGTTTGATCGTTTCATCACAACTGCGACGCCGGCCAGCGGATAGTCTATCGATCCGCGGACCCGCAGCTTGCGGTAAATACCGTGGTAGTCAGCTGACGCCTCCGGCAGAAACACGCGCGTGACCACTTCGTTGGGCTGCAGCTTCCGGTAATTCTCTCCATCGCCGGTGTAGAACGCATCCAGCGGAATTCGTCGCACACCGAGTGGTCCGGCGATTTCGATCTCCGCATGCAGGCACAGCAGCGCGGGAGGAGTATCTCCGGAAAACACGGCCCAGCACTTGCTCCCGCCGGGCGCAACGTGACACAAGTCGCCATCTTTCTTGATGCAAAAACCGCAGCCTTTGCGCCACGTGAGCGACTGGTTGTACCAAAGGCAGCGCGTGTCGAGGCAAATATTTCCGCCGATGGTGCCCATGTTGCGCAGCACGGGCGAGGCAACGGTCGAGGCGGCTTCGGACAGGACGGCATAGTGTTGACGGAGGAGCTGAGATTTTTCGATCGCACTGAGCGCGGTCAACGCTCCGATCTCAACGCTGCCGTCAGCGTGGGGCTTAATGCCTCTCATCTCAGCGACGCCGCGGAGGTCGAGAACATACTCCGGCTCGAATAGCTTCTGGCGCATCGAGGGGATCAGGTCAGTGCCGCCGGCGATGACCCGGATAGAAACGTGCGGAGACTGCGCGTCCACACCAGCCGTATGTCTGGCGAGGAAATCGACCGCTTCCGCGATCGTTCGAGGGCGCAGCAGCTTGAACTGCGGCAGGCTCAATCGGCACCTCTCGCGGAGGACTCGCGACGCGCCGGATCTTGCGCGTGCCGTTCCGGACCTTTGCCCTTGAAACACAACGCGCCGCCGTGCTCCCGGAAACGTTCGGGCGCGGTGGGATCGACTCCTTCTGTCAAGTTAAGCGCTTTGGCGTTTCTGTTCGCACGCAGCGCCGCCAGCACACGCTCCGGCGTGAAAGGAGTTTCATGCAAGCGCACGCCGATTGCGTCATAGATCGCGTTTGCGATCGCCGGAATCGTGGCGGCCAGCGATCCTTCGCTGCACTCTTTTGCTCCGAACGGTCCTTCGGGATCGACGCTCTCCACGATGATGGGCTCCACAGCGGGCGACTCGATCGAAGATGGGCTGCGGTATTCGAGCAGCCCGGGATTCATCAGCATGCCATCTTTCCAGACCATTTCTTCGGTGAGCGCCTGTCCCATACCCATCCAGACCGAGCCGATGATCTGTCCTTCGACCGAAACTGGATTCAGCGCCCGACCGCAATCGTGAGCAGCCCACACTTTGTGGACCGTGACTTCTCCAGTTTCTTCGTCCACGCTGACCTCGGCGACCTGGGCGGAATACGAGTAAGCAGGCGACGGTCCCACGCCCGCGCCCTTGTGCTTGCCGCCTCGCGCTTGTTGAGGAGGAGCGTAGGAACCCGTCCCGGTCAGCGCGCCGTGGAAGTCGATGGCGGCAACGACCGATTCTTCGAAAGTCATCCAGTCCTTGGGTCCTTCCTCTTTACGCTTCTGCTGCAGCGATCCGCGCAGAATCTGGCCTTCCACGCGACCACTCACCGAAGCTCCAGCTTGCGTCACTTCGACTTCGTCTGCGTGATCTTTATTTGCCGTTGGCGGAGCAGTTCCCTTCTTGCCTACAACGTCGTCGCGGAAGACAAGATCCTCCGCCGCACAGTCCATCTTCTTGGCGGCCGCTGCCGCGATCAGTTTCTTGACCTCTTCCGCCGCGCGCAACGTGGCATTTCCCGCCATAAAAGTAACGCGGCTGGAATACGATCCGATGTCGATCGGTGTGAGGTCGGTGTCGGCGGCGATCACTCGGACTCTAGATAACGAACATCCCAGAGTCTCGGCGGCGACCTGTGCGGTCATGGTGTCCGATCCCTGGCCGATTTCAGACGCGCCGGTGTAGACCACAACGCCGCCGTCCCGATCGATCTTGATGTTCACCGTGGAGTGCGGCATGTCGGATCGGATGATCGAATTCGCCGCCCCGCTCACGTAGTGGCTGCACGCCATGCCGAGCCCGCGACCTTTCGGCAGCTTGCCCTTGCGCTGCTTCCATTCGGAGCGCGCTATCGTTTTCTCGATGCACTCGGGCAGGCCGTAACTTTGCACGCGCAGCCCGTTGACCGTGATACACGGCGGGTTCAAAAGATTGCGTTGACGGATCACCGCCGGGTCCATCCCGATTTTTGCGGCGAGTTCGTCCAATTGAGATTCAAACGCAAAACGCACATTCACTGTGCCGTGGCCGCGCATGGCACCGCACGCTGGCTTGTTGGTGAGCACGCGGTACCCGTCATATTGAATGTTGCGAATGTCATACAGCGCACCGAGGAGCGCGCCAGAATAAAGAATGGTAACCACGCCGTAGGAACAGTAGGCGCCGCCGTCCTGCACGACGCGGGCTTTGACGGCGGTGATGCGGCCATCGCTGGTGACGCCGGTTTTTAGATCGATGATGGTGCGGGGGCGTCCGCGATGGGCCCAGAAGACTTCCTCGCGCGTGTAGGTAATCTTCACCGGCGCTTGGGCCTTGCGCGCGGCTACCGCGGCGATGATTTCAAGCGGGATGACTTCGCTTTTGCCGCCGAACCCACCGCCCACCAGCGGCTTGATCACGCGTATCTGCGACATCGGCATCTCGAGTACCAGCGAGAGCTTGTGCTGCAGATAGTAGGGCACTTGCGTCGAAGACCACACGGTGAGGCGTCCAAGCTTGCCGGTGTGGGGATCGAGTTCGAACGAGGCCAGCGTGGAATGCGGTTCCATGGCGGCGTGGGTTACTTCGTTGGCGACGAACCGCGCCTCGGCGACCTGGTCGGCTTCGGCAAAACCTTTTTCGGGATCGCCGAAAACGTGGTGGTAATCTTTTTCGAGATTCTGCGGCTTGTTGTCGTGGATCAGGTTCGTCACTGCGTTCATCGAATCTTCGGGGTCGAAGTAAGCCGGCAGCACCTCATATTCAACGTCGACAAGTTCGAGGGCTCGCTCGGCGACGGCCTCCGAAACTGCGACCACGCAGGCCACGTTATCTCCCACGTAGCGGACCTTGTCAACTGCGAGGGCATGCTCGTCATGTCCGACGGGAAGGATGCCGTAAGGATTGGGAGCGTCTTTGCCGACCACGACCGCGACGACACCTTCGAGCTTTTCTGCGCGGCTCGTGTCGATGCGCCTGATGCGCGCGTGCGGGTATGGTGAATGCAGAATTTTGCCGATCAACATCCCTGGCAGCGTGAGATCGTCGGTATATTTGCCGGCGCCGGTGGTCTTCTCCGCCGCATCAATCATGGCGGTGCGTTTGCCGATGATGGAGAAGTCAGTCATTTACTCGTTGCCAGGTCCTCAGCAGGCGGTACTGCCGCCCGCTCCGCTGCGATCGCCGATCTGATCGCTTCATACATTTGGTTATAGCCGGTACAGCGGCACAGATTGCTGCTCAACGCTGCGCGCACGTCGGCTTCCGACGGATCGGGATTCTCCGCCAGCAGCGACTTCACGGTCATTACAAATCCTGGCGTGCAAAAACCGCACTGCGCGCCTCCCCAATCACCATAGGCTTTCTGGATCGCAGCCAGGCTGCCGTGCTCGCTGACTCCTTCAATCGTCGTGATCTCCTGCCGCTCGCAACTCGCGGCGAGCAGCGTGCACGCCATCATGGCGACTCCGTCGACAAGAACGGTACACGCTCCGCAGGACGAATCATCACAGCCGCGCTTGGAGCCGGTGAGGTCCATATCCTGACGCAACGCGTCGAGCAGCAAGGCGCTGGGCTCGAGTGCGAGTTCGTAGGTGCGGCCGTTGACGCGCAGTTCGACCAGTTCTTTTTTCATGAGAACAGCTTCTTCTGGTTGCTGGCTTCCAGCTAATCTTCTCGGCGACGGCCTGCTAACAGCCCGACTGATTACTTCCCGGTCCATCTCGGGTCACGCTTTTCCATGAACGCGCGTATTCCTTCTTGCGCGTCCGCCGTGTTCATCAACTCTTCCAGATAAATCTTTTCAGCGCGGGCCAAGCCCTTATCGAAGTGCATGGAGTCCCAGGCATAGACGGCTTTCTTGGTCAGGGCCAAGGTTGCGGAGCTAAGCTTTCCGAGATGCCCCAGGCTTTCATCGACCACGGCGGCGAGTTTCTCAGTCGGGACTGCATGGCTTGCCAGCCCGATCTCCGCTGCTTCTTTGCCGCTGATCGACCGCCCGGTCAGAATCAGTTCTGAAGCGCGTTTCTGTCCGACCAACGCCGCCAGCGCCGTGCAGGCCACGGGCGGATAGCATCCCAGCTTGATCTCAGGAAATCCCCACTGCGCGGACTCCGTGGTGTAAACCAAATCGCAGACCATCGCCAGTTCCGCTCCGCCGCCGAGGCAATGTCCATCAACAGCGGCGACGGTAACCTTCTTCGTCGCGATCAAGGCGCGAACCACGGCGTGAAACTTCGCCAGCATGCCTTCGACTTTGTCGGGAGTATGCGCCGCTACATCCACGCCCGCCGAGAATGCCTTGCCCTCGCCACTCAAAACTACAGTGGAAACATCTGCACGCAATTCGATTTCCGCCAGCGTCTGCGCCAACTCCTCCATCATGGGAATGTCGATGACGTTCAGCGGCGCGTGCTGCAAAGCAATCCGCGAGACCGGAGGATGGATGTCGACAGCGAGCCGAGCCAGGTTGGATTCCACAGAAGCGCTCATGTTATGTTCTCTCGGTCGATGTGCCTCTGTGGTGAAACATGCCTCACAGGTTGATCGCCGACTTCCTGACCTCGCCGATCGAAGCCAGCGGATCGCGCGCCCCGGTCTTCTCGGCAATCCATTTCTTTTCGTTAGCGATGATTTCGAGCAATAGCTTCTTGTCCTCGGTCGAAGGCATGTAATCCTTCAAGTGTTCTTCGTAGGCACGATCGTCGATTGGTTCTCCTGTTTGCGCGTGGAATTTCTGCCCGGCCCAACGCCCAATCGCGCGATTGAACTTGATGTTGGGTGCGTAGAGTTTGGGCTCGCCCGACTTCAGCGAACCGTTGAAACGTTCGATCAGGCCGGCCACTTCATCGCGGTAGAGATTGCGGTTGTAGTCGTTAAGGTCGTCAAGGTCCGGAGCTTTCTCGTTTTTGGGTTCGTCGTAGCGGCCCTTCACGCCCCAGACATAGGCCCAGTGCGCGGACGAGGAATGATCGGTGCCGAACAGGTCGTATGAGCTGGAAATCCACTTGTTCAGATATTTCTGAATCAGCCACGCCGGTATCACGCCGGCTTCCACAATGCGCCGTAGACCGTCGTTGCCCGTGCCCATGTGGAATGCTTCTTCGCGCAGCATGTAGGACATCGAACGCCCCAGCGGAGCGAACGCGGAATACTTCAGCATCTGCAGCTGGAATTTTCCGTCACGATCGACGAAGTCTGTGTAGGTGAAAAAGTCCATCCAGTTGTCGACATCTACGTTGAACGCGCCCAGCAGACGCTTGTTCTCGAAGGCCCGCCGCTCCAGCATCTTCTGCGCCTCGACTTTGCCGGAATAGCCGAAGTGGTCGACGAGCAACGCGCACATCTGCCAGCCGTGGCGCATTTCTTCGATCATGACGCGCGTTATGGCACGGCGATCCCAGTCGGTGGGTGCGTTCTCCAGCAGGTTGCGCTGCTGCTCCACGCTGGCAAACTCAGTGTCGCCCTGGTAGACGATCATGTTCATCAGCGCGTCGCGCATTTGCTGCGTGGGAATCTGACGCAGATTTTCCCACTTGCGCCGGCCCTTGTAAGAACCGAACTCGATTTCGTCCGTATCGATCGCGCCATAGAGCGTGTCGAAATGGAAGGCTTCGATATCAGCCGTGTTGACGCCAATGTCTTTGCGCCAATCGTTGAACATTCCTTCCCAGTCGCTGAAGGTTCCGATCTTTGCTACTTTGCCGGGCATAAGTTTTGACACCTCATCGCACGAAAGAACTTTCGGATCAGCCTCGGTCGACACTTCGTCGGGCTCTCGCTCGACCGGACGGACGAGGGCGTCCGTCCCTCCACGATCTATTTCGCTTTGAACACTGCTGGCCGCTTTTCCACGTACGCAGCCAGGCCTTCCTTCGCGTCTTCGCTCTGGAAGAGCAGTTGCTGGTTCTCGCGTTCCACGGCCAGTGCCGATTCCATGGGGATTTCCCAGCCCGTCTGTACCGCGCGCTTGATGCGTCCGACGGCCTTTGCCGCTTTGTTCGGAGGGCAAAACTGACGGGCGTATTCCATGATGTTCTCCATAAAGCCGTCGCGCTCGAAGATGTCATTGATGACGCCAAGCTCTTGCGCTTCTTCGAACGAGAAAGTATTACCGGTGACCATCAGCTCAATCGCCTTACTTTTTCCCACCAAGCGGGAAAGGCGCTGCGTTCCGCCCGTACCCGGAAGCACCCCCAGGTTCACTTCCGGCAAACCGATCTTGCCCGCTTCCTTACGCGCGATACGAATGTCGGCCGCCATCGCAATCTCCAGCCCGCCGCCCACGCAGTGTCCGTTGATGGCCGCGACCACCAGTTTGGGTGTGTGCTCCAGACGCAGCAGCATCTCGTTGGCGTGCAGACAGAAGTAGTACTTGAACGTTGGATCCACGCTCGAGAGCATCTTGATGTTTGCGCCCGCGGAAAAGAATTTCTCGCCCGCTCCCGTCAGCACGATCACGTAGACGTCGTTCGCCATGCGCGCCTTGAGAACAGCTTCGTCGAACTGGCGGTTCATCTCGTAGGTATAAGTGTTGGCCGGCGGATCGTTCATTTCGATTACAGCGACTCCACCGTCGACGCGGTAGTTGATGAGTTGCTTGGTGCTTTCGCCTGCGGCGGGCTGGATTGTAGTTGCCATGGATGTGACTCCTTTATCGCTCAAGTCGATGATCGTTTAAATTTACTTTCGCCCTTTGCTGCCCGGCAGAACGCCGCGCAGAAAAATGTCGCTCATTTCGCCCGCGAGATTTTCGGCGTCGGCATCGACGCGCGGGTTGTGCCAAGTGTAAATCCAATTCATCATGCCAAACAGGCTGAGCACAGCGATGCGGCTGGAAAGCAGCAGCCCACGCTGGCGCTTCAGATCGTCGAGCAATCCGAGGCAGATCCGGTAGTATTCGCGCTTGATGGCGGCTAACTCGGAGGCGAATCCGTTCTTCAACACTTCGGCCTCGTGCGACAACACCTTCATGGCCGCCTGGTTGGCCAAAAAATATTCCAGATGATTAAGAACGAAAATGCGAATGCGCTGTTCGGGATCGCCGACGCCTTCGAGACGCGCTTTGAGCCGCTGCACGATGGTAGAAAAGGTGTGCTTCTGAATGAGGAAGAGCAGGCGCTCTTTGGATTCGAAGTAATAGTAAAGCCCGGCCAGCGACATGCCGCTGGCGCGCGAAAGGTCGCGCATAGAGGCACCTTCGTAGCCTTTTTTGCAGAAGACATCGGTAGCGTGGACAAGTATCTCCGCGAGCCGCCGGTCATATCGCGACCCGGCGCGCGCGACCGGCGCGGGCGCGGCACGATGCCGTGCGGAAACGCGTGCTGTGGCGGAATAACTCCCCATAATCGGCAGATACACTC
>Ga0228598_1000096_pt1 | contig 14457 bp, 13 predicted proteins | sample CZU4metagenome_FD_182726 | JGI IMG/M metagenome (GOLD analysis project Ga0228598, IMG submission 182726) | Spruce rhizosphere microbial communities from Bohemian Forest, Czech Republic - CZU4 | ecosystem: Host-associated > Plants > Roots > Rhizosphere | place: Czech Republic: South Bohemian... | reverse complement strand
AAAGCGTTCCGTCGGGCCGGGCATAATGGGCCAAGTCGTGCATGTTGTTACCCAACAAGTCACCAGCCTCCTGAAAACCCAGAAGCCGCACACAAGCAGGATTGCAGAACGTACAGTTGTCCTTTAGGTCGATACCGTAAACTGCCTCGGGAATGGAATCCAGTAACAGCATGAACAGCTCTCTGCTATCGCGCAGCTCGGCCCCCGCCCGCTTCTGCTCGGTTATGTCTATTCCGACTCCTGCAATCCCAGTTATCTGGCCGCGATTACCTCGGATCGGCACTTTTGTGGATAGGACACATATAGAGTTTCCGTGGTGGTCAACGACGACTTCTTCACGGTTGAGCAGAGGCTCTCCCGAGAGAATCACGTCCTGGTCATCTTTATAGAAACCGGCTGCGAGAGGTTGCGGGTAAAGATCAAAATCGCTCTTGCCTAATAGATCCTCGGGACGGTCCAAACCCAACTGCCGTGCGCAGTATAGGTTGGCCACTACAAACTTGGCCTGTCTATCCTTTACATACAAGAAATTGGGCACGTTATCGATCAAGGATCGCAAGATCGAGCGTTCCTGCGAGAGCGCCTCTTCAGCGCCGCTACGTAAGGAGATCTCCGCTTCCAAAGACGTATTCGCTTTACCCAGATCGGCAGTACGCGCCCGGACACGTTCTTCCATGTTGTCGTGCGCCCGCTGCAGTTCTTTTTCGATCTTTTCACGTTCCGCAATCTGCGCTTCGAGCGACTGGTTGACTTGTAATAAATCGCTCGCGCTTCTCGCCTCTGACTTGAAGATGGAAAACATGCTGATGAAAAGCCCTATCAGCACGAAGATGTGTCCCAGAATCTTGAGGCCGTGAGCGACAAGAAATTGTGTGTCAAAGATCTGGCTATAAAAAGACATGTATCCCATGTGGCCGATCGCACACAGAATGAGGGACAGCACCAGCCAATGCTCAAAGTCGTCGGTCTTCCACGCACCCCTCCACAGATATCCGATCGCGGCCAAAGCGAAAAAGAAAGCCGGCACGAAGTCAGCGGGCCGATGAACCAGGTGGTGAGGATGGAAGGGAGGCGGCAGGTGCAGCAACGCGAAGCAAAAAAAACTGACGACGGTCCAGATCCCGACGATCAAGTAAACCGGCCCCTCTTTAATCGTGATCCCCGCCGACCTGGATTTCTCCTGTCTCCACGCCAGAAGACTCGCACACACGAGGAGGGACATGAACACACGTGACATCACCCCGCTCCAGGGCGTGAGGGTGGAGAGCGCAGAAGGGGTATCACCGGCAAAGAAGGATGAGGTTACCGCCGCATGGTAGCCATCGAGAAGAGCCCCTCCCAGAAAGCCACTGCCCAGCAGCAGGAACATGGCACTTTTCTTTGTGTAATAGCGCACCAAGGCCATCGCACCCGTAACGAAGCCCAACACCGTGGCAATGGTCTCGAGCAAAGTGTGCAATTCGGCAGTGCCCTGCCACGCGGACCGGTGGGCGGGAAGACCACCGAGAAGCAGCGCCACAGTGAAAAAGGCGTAGATGAGACTTCGCTTGCGGGCGTGGCTTGGCTGGAGAACTGCCATTCAAGGCTCATCGGCAGAAAGGGGAGTTTTGTTTAACGATCGACTGCCGGGAGTTCTGCGGTTCGACGATGCGAAGGGTGTTTGTTGTCGTTGAGCAGCCTACCTGTCTCGGTCCCATCGAGAGCAGCTAGCGCCGCGTGAAATTGGCCATGAGTCAGCTAACCCGCTATTCGGTCCAGCGCCGGAAAAGCAGAGCGCCGTTGGTTCCGCCGAAGCCAAAGGAATTGGACATGGCGTACTCCACGTCGGCCTTCCTGGGATGGTTGGGAACGTAGTCCAGATCGCACTCGGGATCGGGATTATCCAGGTTCGTGGTGGGAGGCAAGATCTGGTCGCGGAGCGCGAGTACCGTGATGCCAGCCTCCAGTCCGCCGGCGCCACCCAGTAAATGTCCCGTCATCGACTTGGTTGAACTGACCGCGAGTTTTCGGGCGTGATCGCCGAAGGCGCGCTTGATGGCGATGGTTTCGAGCTTGTCGCCAAGGTCGGTCGAAGTGCCGTGGGCGTTGATGTAGTCCACATCTTCAGGTCGGACCTTGGCATCGTTGACCGTATTCAGCATCACGCGATAAGCTCCATCGCCATTCTCGGCGGGCTGGGTAATGTGGTGGGCATCGCCGCTCATGCCATAGCCCACGATTTCAGCCAGAATCTTCGCCCCTCGACGGCGGGCAAATTCGAGCTCTTCGAGAATCAAAATTCCCGCGCCTTCGCCAATCACAAATCCGTCGCGCCCCGAATCCCAGGGACGACTGGCTTTTTCGGGCGCGTCGTTACGGGTCGAGAGCGCACGCATAGCGGCGAAACCACCAACGCCCATGGGGGTAATCGCAGCTTCCGTCCCGCCCGCAATCATGATGTCGGCATCGCAACGCGCGATGATCTTGTAGGCATCCCCGATCGAATGCGCGCTCGAGGTGCACGCCGTACACGTGGCCTCATTCGGACCCTTTGCGTTGTAGCGGATGCTGACATGTCCCGCAGCGAGATTCACGATCGAGGCAGGAATGAAAAATGGGGAGATCTTGCGCGGTCCGCCGTTAAGCAGATTTATGTGTTCGCGCTCGATCACGTCGAAACCGCCGATGCCGGATCCGATGTGTACTCCGGTTCGCGTCGACATCTCTTCTGAGATCTGCAAACCTGCGGCTTTCATGGCCTCGTCCGCGGCTGCCAGGGCCAGATAGATGAAGCGGCCCATCTTTTTCAATTCTTTTTTTTCGACGAACTGCAGGGGATCGAAGTTCTTGACCTCTGCCGCGATCTGGCAAGCAAACTGTGCGGCATCGAAGTGAGTGATGCGCGCCACTCCGCTCTTGCCCGCGAGCAGGTTTCGCCAAATCTCCTCGGTGGTGTTGCCCACGCCGCAGATCAGGCCAATGCCAGTAACTACGACCCTTCTGCCCAACTACTTCCCGCCTTTCGCGTGCTTGCCGATGTAGTCGATTGCATCCTGCACGGTGCGGATCTTCTCGGCATCCTCGTCGGGAATCTCGATCTCAAAGGCTTCTTCGAACGCCATGACCAATTCCACGGTGTCCAGAGAGTCGGCTCCGAGATCGTCCACGAACGAGGCATTCTGTGTGACTTCGCCCTCATCCACTCCCAGTTGTTCCACGATAATTTGTTTCACTTTTTCGTCAACGGCTGCCATGAGTTCTCCTTGCGATTGCGTGTATGCCACGATGGAGGACGGGCGTCGCGCCCGTCCAGCCCGGCGGGGACGCCCAGCCTCCATTTGGGAAGTGCAACTTACTTGGCCGCTTTGGCGTGCTTATCGATGTAATCCATGGCATCCTGAACCGAGCGGATCTTCTCCGCATCCTCATCAGGAATCTCCAGATCGAATGCTTCCTCGAGGGCCATCACCAGTTCAACCTGATCCAGTGAGTCCGCGCCTAAGTCGTCCACGAACGAAGCGCTGGGCGTGACCTCAGCTTCGTCAACCCCCAGCTGTTCGCTGATAATCTGCTTTACTTTTTCATTGATCTCTTTCAACTTTTCTCCAACGGCCATAGCAATCCACCTCCCGAAGAATGGTAAAAGGGAACGAGTAGTGTACTGGCCAGCACGAATCGGTGTAAAGGCGAGTCCTACCGCAACCAAATCAGACCGCGGTCGGCTCTAAGAAGTCCCATAAGAATCCTAACCGCTGAAAGTTGCCCGGTCAAACATCATAGCCGAAAGGAAGCACGGTTATTTCAAGAGGTATGATGGTTGCCGATCAGCGTAGGAAGGGAACATAAGTGAAACGCACTATATGGTTCACGCTTCTGATTTGCCCGTTTGCTTTTGGCGGCTGTCCGACCGGGCAGACCAAAGACGAGGGTGCCTTGATTAAGATCGAGCAATCCTGGGCACAGGCCCTCGATCAGCACGATTCCGACGCAGTTGGCTGCCTGCTGGCCGAGGAATTTCAGGAGGTAGATCTTCATGGGATGCTGCGCGACCGTGCCGAAAACTTGGCGCGTGTCATCCACCGTCAACCCGGACGCAATCAATTGAGCGAATTGCATCCGCACGTCTACGGAGAATTCGGCTATGTTCGTGGATTAAACACTGTGATCGACGCCGATGGGCAACCTCGCGCCAAAGTCCGGTTCACCGACATCTTCGTCTACCGCGAAGGACGCTGGCTCGCGGTAGCCGGGCAAGAGTCCCTGGTGAGCGAAACATCGAAATGAGGATTTAAGACAATCATGCGCGCCGTCGTGCAACGCGTCAGCCGAGCGCAGGTCGCCGTCGATAGAGAAATCGTCGGCGAAGTTGGACGTGGTCTGCTGGTTCTGCTCGGCGTGACCCATGCTGACACTGAGGGGGACGCCGATTATCTGGCCGACAAGATAGCTGGATTGCGTGTTTTCGAAGATGAGAACGGAAAGATGAACCTCGATACTGCGGCAGTAGGCGGCGGCATTCTGGTGGTGTCACAATTCACGCTGTACGGCGACGTTCGCCGCGGCAAGCGTCCGTCGTTCGATGCCGCAGCCAAGCCGGAACGCGCTCGCGAGCTATACGAATACTTTGCTGAACGCATCCGGGCTGCAGGCCTTCCCTGCCAGACCGGGCGCTTCCAGGAAATGATGGAAGTGGAGTTGGTCAACGATGGGCCGGTAACGATTCTGCTGGATTCCACGAAAACCTTCTGAGGGCTGATGCAGGCGCGGGCGTCCTCTGCTTTGTAGGCCGCCATTCACAGAACCTACGCAGACGGCAGCCGGTACAATTCTTCCAGCACCTTGCGGGTGTTGGTCAGGACTTCTTCAACTTTTTCCGGAGAATAATCGCGGTTGAACATCTCAGGGTCGTGAATAGCTTTATTGCCTGCTTTGGCCACTTCGCGGGCGCAACGCGGACGAACGTCCGTCAAAAGGTGTTTCTCGACCGCCATTACCAGCATGTCATGGATTGAATGATTGGTCTCGCTTTGCGGATCGGCGACTTCCTTGAGTGCTCCCTCTAGAATAGCGCGGCAAAAGACCGCGCAGGCTAAGTGAAAACCATACAGATAGCAGCGATGGGCCTCCTCAAACAGGAACTGGACTCTTTGGTTGGGTACGATTTCCAGACCCACGCGGTTCAGCGCCGAGGCCCGGGAAACAATTTTGTTCAGCTTGCCGAGAATTTCTTCAGAGTAATAACGATCGAGCGCGTCCAGTTGGCCCTCGACTGCCGGCGGGCTTTCAGGGATCAGCGAAACGCGTCCGGCGGCGATCGGACCAAACGCCTGTCCCAGAGCTTGCTGGGTTTCGGGCGTCAGTTCATCCATGAGTTTCTTGAACTGGTCTGCGAGCGAATCTACTGTAGGAGGGGTCGAAAGCGAGGTCCGTTCAATCGCGACAGTGCGCGCAACATGGTCATAAACCACATGGCGCATCTTCTGAAAGATGGCGTCGTCTTTATTCGTATTGCCCTGGTTCGCCTGGCGAGATGCGCCGCGACCAACGCCGAACGACCAGCCTTCACCCGATGGTTCATAGTTGCCGTCGTTGATGTGCCGCATAACCTCGGTGAGAACTTGGGCCCGTCTTGAGAGATGGTCGCTCACCTCTGGCCTCCCTGCACTGGTTGGATCTCCCTAGCTGCCGACTTTCACCCGGCTGGACGGCCAGGGGCGACCGTCCCACGTGGTTCTTGCCAGTTTACGCGTGTACAGCGCTGGGTTTGCTCGACAGCAATTGCCGCAGCACGAATTGCAGAATTCCGCCGTTCGCGTAGTACTGTGCTTCCTGCGGAGTGTCGATTCGCACTAACGCCTTAAACTCCGTAGTCTTACCGTGCGCAGTGGCGCGCACGTTCACCCGGCGGCCCGGCGCGAAGCCGCCGATCAGTTCGCTAATGCCGGTGATCTCGAAAACTTCTTCGCCGGTCAATCCCAACGAGTTTGCAGTCTCGCCCTCAAGGAATTGCAATGCCAGAATCCCCATGCCAACCAGATTGGAGCGGTGAATGCGCTCATAACTTTCAGCGATGACAGCGCGCACACCGAGCAAGAGCGGCCCCTTGGCAGCCCAATCACGCGACGAGCCGGAACCGTATTCTTTACCCGCGAGGATCACGAGCGGGACGTGTTCAGCAATATATTTCTCGGAAGCTTCGAAGATGCTCATCTCCGCGCCGTCGGGCAGATGACGCGTAAATCCGCCCTCGAGGTTGGGAACCATTTTGTTGCGCAAACGGACGTTGGCGAAAGTGCCACGCAGCATGACCTCGTGGTTGCCACGCCGCGAGCCGTAGGAATTGAAATCGGCAGGCTTGACGCCGTGTTCGATCAAATACTTTCCTGCCGGACTATCTTTCTTGATCGACCCGGCCGGCGAAATGTGATCAGTTGTGACGCTGTCGCCGAGAACCGCCAATACGCGTGCGTTCCGAATGTCTTCTACAGCCGCTGGCTGCAGCGTCATGCCATCGAAGTAAGGAGCGCGCCGGATATAGGTTGAATCTTTATCCCACGCATAGGTTTCTCCTTTAGGAACAGGCAATCCGCGCCAGCGCTCGTCGCCGTGATAAACCTCGCCATAGCTGCGCCGGAACATATCCGCCGAAATCGATTTCCTGACCGCCTCATCGACTTCACTGCGAGACGGCCAGATATCTGACAAATACACGGGCTTGCCTTGCTTGTCGTTCGCAATCGCATCTTTGCGCAAGTCGATATCGATGCGGCCAGCCAGCGCGAAAGCCACGACCAGCGGCGGCGACATCAAATAGTTGGCACGAACGTCAGGATTGATACGGCCCTCGAAGTTGCGATTACCGGAGAGCACGGACGCGACCACCAGATTCTGTTCGTCGATCGCTTTCGAAATTTCTTCTCGAAGCGGCCCAGAGTTGCCAATACAAGTAGTGCAGCCGTATCCCACTATGTGGAACTTTAACTTCTCCAGGTACGGAGTCAAGCCGGCGCGTTCCAGATAATCGCGTACGACTTTCGATCCCGGTGCGAGCGAAGTCTTCACCCAGGAAGGAACTTGCAAGCCGCGCTCCACCGCCTTCTTCGCCAGCAAGCCAGCGGCAACCATCACAGAAGGATTAGATGTATTCGTGCAGCTGGTAATGGCGGCAATGACGACACTGCCGTGGTGAAGGTGCCCGTTACCCGTAGTCGCACCGGGTCTTGCGTCGCCTTTGCCCGGCCTGATCAATGAGGGCAGAGCTTGCTCAAATGATTCGCGTGCCTTGGGCAGCGGTACGCGATCCTGCGGACGCTTGGGCCCGGCCAGGCTGGACTCGACCGTGGCTAAATCGAGCGCAAGCAATTCGGAATATTGCGCCTCGGACGTTTTCTCATCGTGGAATAATCCTTGCTCGCGGCAGTAGGCTTCGACCAGCGCGATTTGTTCTTCTGAGCGCCCGGTCAGCCGCAAGTAAGTAAGCGTCTCTTTATCGACGGGAAAAATCCCGCAAGTGGCGCCATACTCGGGCGACATATTGGCGATGGTGGCGCGGTCGGCCAACGGAAGTTCCTGCAAGCCAGGTCCGAAATACTCGACGAATTTCCCCACCACACCATGTTTGCGCAGCATCTCGGTAACAGTCAGGACGAGATCAGTCGCGGTCGCGCCTTCCCGCAATTTGCCCGTCAGCTTCACGCCAACGACTTGCGGAATCAGCATGGACACGGCTTGTCCCAGCATCGCAGCCTCGGCTTCGATTCCGCCCACGCCCCATCCCAGCACGCCCAGGCCGTTAATCATGGTGGTGTGAGAATCGGTGCCGACCAGCGTGTCGGGATAAGCCACCCGCTTGCCGTTCAACTCCTGCACGTATACGACGCGTGCCAGGAATTCAAGATTGACCTGATGCACAATGCCGGTGTCGGGCGGAACGATCGCCAGATTGCGAAAAGCAGTTTGCCCCCAGCGCAGAAATCCGTACCGCTCTTTGTTGCGCAGGAATTCGAGTTCGGCGTTCAACTGGAATGCTTGCGGCGTGCCGAATTCGTCGACTTGCACCGAATGGTCGATGACCAACTCTGCAGGCTGCAACGGATTGATCAACGCCGGATCTCCCGAAAGCACTTTCATGGCGTCGCGCATGGCAGCCAGGTCGACCACTGCGGGCACTCCGGTGAAGTCCTGCATCAGCACACGACTCGGGGTGAAGGCGATTTCTTTGTCTGGCTTCGACTTGCTGTTCCATGCTGCGAGCGCACGGATATCGTCCTTGGTCACACTGCGGCCGTCTTCGGTGCGCAATAAATTCTCCAGAAGAATGCGCAGCGAGAAAGGAAGATGCCTGCTCGAAATGCCCTGCTTGTCGAGCGCATCGATGCGGTAAATCTCGTAATCATGGCCATCAACGCGAAGAGCGGAACGACTGCCAAAGCTATTCATTAGGATTGCCTTCCTGACAAAATAGATGTGACTCCGGAGTGGCAAGAACCAAGCCGGAGCAGCATGTCAACTAATTAGTTTAGTCGTTTCCAGGAAGAATTGCGTAGCGCGACGACCTTTCGTCACGGAGCTTTGGGGAGCGTGTACTCGAAGTCGTACGAATGTTTTCCGTCGGTGATGGTAATCGTCATCTTGCCGGCGATGCCAACCAGTTGGCCAGTACCAGAATCCGGCACCACCGTGATCGACAGTTGCGTCGCGCCCCTGTTTGAGTTTCCACTGTGCTGCAGCACGAAGCTACCGCTGCGGCCACGCAGCGTTCCGGTAACACGCTCGATCGCTACGTAGCCGGCCGAGCCCTTGACGTCCGTCATTGCGGTCAACATCTGTAGTTTGCTCGTGCCTTCGATATCACCGTGAAACAGTTTCTCGCCCGACATCCGACCGAGGGTCGCGCCCTCGGCTTTGTCTTCCGGAGGCTGAGGAGTCAAGTTGACTTCGAACGTTCCGGTTGCATGTGTCGCCATTGCGACCTCATTCTGAATCGCATTTGGAGCCGCGCTTGGTCCCTGTGTTTGCGCGCACCCTGCAATCCCACAGCACAACCGGATGACCGCGATGACACCAACCACCACCTTGTTCGCCATTGCTCCATTATGCCGCTTTTTGTGCGCTGGAAATAGACGCGCCGAGCGTCGTACGGTAGACCCAGGCAGATCGATTGCCAACTTGGGGTATTCAGGTTAAGACTTGCGGTTTGAAGATGGTCAAGGCACGCTTGATGAAATCTCAACCGAGGTCACGGCTCCAATGCTTTCGATTCACGCGAAGATTGATCGTACCCAGCGTTTGCTTCGGATGCTGGAGGAAGATGCTCCACTGCTCGCCGCCCGCGTTGCTCCATTGACCCCCGAGCGCCAGCAATCGGCGAAAGACTATGCCGCCCAACTGACCGCATCTGCCCGCGCAGAACTGGAGAAGCTGATCGAGGAAGGCTCCTTCTGGGATTCCAACGACCGCACTCCCCAAGCCGCCGACTAGCATTTTGTGCTGCCAAGCAAGGATTTGTCGGCGCGGCCCTCAAACCAAAAATAGCTCCATATACACATCGGCCCGTTCGTACGGCGAGCGGATTATTCGGCTCGGATCGATGTGCTTGAATCCCACCGACTCATACAGCCGAATCGCAGGCGTCAGCGCATGGTTGGTTTCGAGATAGAGCCTCTGCGCGCCAGCATTACGCCCCTCTTCAATCGCCGCTGCAAGCAACCTGCGACCGATTCCCGCTCTCTGGTAGGAAGGCTCGACAGCCATCTTCGCCACCTCGAATTCTTTTTCTCCGATGCGAACCAACGCGCAGCAGCCCACGCATCGTTCACCGGCAGTCGCGAAAAAAATCCTCCCGCCCAGGCCCAGAATATTTGCTTGCGGATCGTTCAGAACCGGCATTTCCTTCGGCTCTATTCGGAAATAACGGGTGATCCATTCCTCATTGAGCTTTCGGAATGCCGCCGCGTCGCCCGGCTGAAACTGCCGGATGCCGATTTCGGTCACCGGTGAGCACTGTTCTTTCGCCAGACTCATGTGCATAACCCCTCCTGATTATTCAAAGATAAGATCTGTAATAGAGATATGTCCAATATCTGAATTGTCTATACTAAGACGAACTGAGTATGAAACAAGAGATTGAGTTCAGGCATTTACGTTACTTTCTTGCCGTCGCAGAAACCCTGCACTTCAGCAAGGCGGCAGCCCAGTTGGGGATGGCGCAACCGCCGCTCAGCCAGCAGATCAGGAGTCTTGAACGGATACTCGGGTATCCCCTGTTCCAACGCACGACCCGCGGTGTCCGGCTGACAAAGGTCGGAGAGTATTTCAGGGAGCGTGCGCGGAATACCGTAACCAAGATGCAGGACGATGTGGAAATGGCGCGGCGCTTGGGAAGCGGTCATGAGGGCGTTCTGACCGTGGGATTCAGCGGTTCCGTGATGCTGACCACGCTGCCCAAAGCCATCGAACGCTATCGCCGGCTGTATCCAAAGGTTGAATTGCGGTTGCGAGAACTGGTCACGGCTGACCAAATGTCCTCTCTGCTCGATGGAACGCTGGATTTGGGCTTTCTTCGTGACGGCGAGCCGCAGGATGGGCTGGCGCTTGAATCGATCCTGCGAGAGCGATTTATTGCAGTACTCCCCACTCGCCACAAACTCGCCAGCAAAGTCACAATTCGTCCCGGAGATCTCCGCAACGAGCCGTTTGTACTTTTCGCGCGGCGGATGGGGCCTCTTGCTTTCGATCGGACTATCGCATGCTGTGAAGCAGAAGGATTCCGGCCGAATGTTGTGCAGGTTGCTCCACAGTGGCCAACCGTAGTGCGTCTCGTCGCCGCCGGGTCGGGTATATCTTTAGCTCCCGCCTGTGTGGCGAATTTCGCCATGCCCGGTGTCGTCTACAAGAAAGTGCGGTCTCGCCATTGGTCGTCGATTGATATTGGATTGAGGCCGAACCTCGACAATCCCGCGGTCGAAGCTTTGCTAAGCATCGTGCGTAGTCAATTCTCGAAGCAGAAGGCAAGTTCAGCGCCTCGCCGGCCAGGGGACTAAGAGATTAACCCAGTCGCCAAGCAACGATGAACGGGCCTACGATGCCATAATGCCGATCTGGGAGTGAACAATCACCCGGCCTGATGCGTATCAAGAGACAGTCAGGTAGAGGTGCGCGGGCTTTTACTTGACTCCGAGGACGACATGACTCTGGCAAGGATGTTTACGATACTGTACTGGGTCTGGGTCGCGTCCGAGGTTCTGCTCCAGGTGGTGACGCGCACCAGTCGCGGCAAAGGCGAGCTCAAGGACCGCGGGTCGCTCCTGCTGCTGTTGTCGGTGATCTTCGGCTCTATCTGGGCGGCTACGTGGTATCGCGACGTGTACGGACGAACCATGCTCGTCGGCGCGCATTGGCTTAGGATAGCGACGATAGCACTGCTGGTCGCTGGGCTAGCCATTCGCTGGACAGCGATCCTCACTCTGGGGCGATCGTTCAGCACGAATGTGGCGATTCGCGCAACCCAGACTGTGCACAAGACTGGTCTGTTCCGCTGGATGCGGCATCCTTCTTACTCGGGGATGCTACTGATCTTTACGGCCATTGGCTTAAGCCAGCGCAATTGGGTGAGCCTGGCGATCATGCTGGTCTTTCCCACGGCGGCCCTGCTCTATCGCATCCACGTCGAGGAGATGGCGTTGACCGAGGCATTCGGCGAAGATTACTTGGAGTACAGCCGGGTTACGAGGCGGCTGCTGCCCGGGATCTACTAACGGACAATCTGGATCCGGAGTGCGCTCAGGCCGTCTGTCCAGCCATGGCATGGAGAGGCTCAGACTCCGGAACCTGTTGCTCCTCGATCGTAGTCTCTTCCCACAACGTCCGATCACGCAGCAAGCGGGAGACCAGAGCTGTGTGCATCGCGTGGCCCGCCCGGTCGGCAACCACGTTGCCGAGAATCTGTTTGCCCAAGAGTGCGAGGTCACCAATGAGGTCAAGCACCTTGTGCCGCACGAATTCATCGGCGAAGCGCAGGGGCGGATTCTCCACGCCATCTCTCGTCAGCACCACGCAGTTCTCGCGCGAGGCGCCTCGGATCAAGCCCATATTGCGCAGCGTCTTCTCATCCTGGCGGGAACCGAAGGTGCGCGCCGCCGCAATTTCGCGAAAGTAATTGCCGTTCGCCAGCTCCACGCTCAAGGTTTCCTTGCCGATCAGCGGGTGTGGAAAGTCGATGGTGTAAGACACGGAATAAGTATCTGCTGGATATACCGCGATAAACTTGTCGCCTTCGCGCATCTCCAGGCCGTGCCGAATGCGAAGATAGGTTCGTGGACGCCGCTGCTTCCGGATTCCTGCCTGCTGAATCAATTCAACGAACGGCTGCGCGCTCCCATCCAGAATAGGCAGTTCAAGGTTGTCGAGCTCAACGATGGCATTGTCGATGCCAGTGCCGATGAACGCTGAAAGTAAATGTTCGGTGGTGGAAATCAGCACGCCCTTCTTCATCAGACTGGTGGCGTAGCTGACCCGCGCGACGTTCCGGCTGATGGCTTCGACTTCAAAACCGTCCAGATCAACGCGATGAAACACGATGCCGGATCCCGCGGGTGCAGGCAGAATTCTCAAGTGGACGGGAGCGCCGCTGTGCAGACCCACCCCGGCGCATTCCACCGCCCCACGAATTGTTTGTTCGTGTCTCAGCCTTTAGTTCTCTTATCTATTGTTAGATGAAGAGATTACAGCCCGTGGCCACGAGTCTGGCTGTGGCAATTTAGCCACAATTCGTGGGTTTTACCCGACGAATGTCTTGGAGACTTAGGGTAAACCTAGCGTCAGCAGGAACTTAGCCTGTGAAAAAAGCAATCCAAGGATGGTTAGTTTTTGGATGCGGGTTTGTTTGGATCATAAGTAACATCCGCGGAGAACATGGAATCGCTCAATCCTTTGTTGTAGCTCACCGAGTTCATGAAGCGTTGGTTGGCCATATCGCCGTTATAAAACCGGGTAACGCTGAAGGGGGTCATGACCCCCTGTACTGGCCGGTAATTGTCGTAGACCTCGTCTTCGATGTTGCGCTGCTTATCAGTCGGATCGCGCCAGGAGTAAGTTTTTTTCACCGGCAGATGCGAATTCGAATCGATGCACAAGGTGACGCTCTGATCGTTCGCAGTCATGATCGTGACTTGTTCCGCATCTTTCTGCGCGGCGATCGTATGCCCTTCGTAGAACAGCGCAACACCCGGTTGGGATAGCCACTTGCGAATCACCCAGTCCAGCGAATATTGCCGCCGCCGCACATAGTCGCTCACCGCCTTGGGATCGTCAGTGCGAGTGCCCTTGTAGGTGATTTCAAAACCCTTATCGCCCCGGTAAACGTAAGCCACATCGCGCTTCTTGGTGAGCTCGACGCGGTCCCGGTCAGGGAATTTGTAAAAGCGCCAGAAGAGCACTCCAGTGCCCTCTGATTCCCCCAAATGAAAACTGTAAGTCCGGCCTTCCTGGCTGACGTCTTCGATATTCAGGTAAGCATTGCCACCCAGCGCATCCACCATTTGATCAAGCAAGGCCTTGGCCTTGTGCGAATTCTCCTGGTCAACCGGAATCGATTGCGCGGTAGACGCAGGTGCCGGTGCGGGCTGAGACGCCTGCCCGAAGACGAACGCACTAAAGAAAAACGCGGATAGAAGATACTTCATGGTTCCCATTGCTTAGACGCCGGCATTGCCATTGTAGCTGCCCGAGTAGGGCGGACACTCCTGTCCGCCGCCGTAATTGTCATTCCGAGCAAGCGTTCTTTGCGCAGCGACGGATCTGGGCGAGCCGCGCGAAGCGTCGCGTACGTTTGCGACGCGATAATCGCGCGTTTGGCTCGCTTCCTTATCGACCTGCAACACTATCCCGCCAGTACGGCCCCACCGTTCACGTTGAAAACTTCCCCGGTAATGAAACCTGCCGCAGGCGTACACAAAAACAGAATCGGCGCCGCAATTTCCTCTGGTTTCGCAACTCGTCCCAACGGGATAGTCGCGAAGATCGTAGCCCGGCTCTTCGGATCATTCAGCGCGGCTGCCGACATATCCGTGTCCACCCAGCCGGGCGCCACGCAATTCACGTAGATGCCATCGCGCGCCAGTTCGGTAGATAGCCCTTTCACCATGCTGATCACTGCGCCCTTGGTGGCTGCGTAGTCACAATGAAAAGCTTCGCCACGCTGTCCGGCGGTAGAACTGACGAGCACGATGTGACCTGCGGCGCGGCCGGACTTTTCCTGCTTCTTCATTTGAGCAACGGAATGCTTAATCAACGCGAAGACGCTGTCCAGGTTAACCGCGAGCGTGCGTTGCCATTGCGAATCATCCATCTGATCGACAGGCACGTCTTGCGCTGGCCACACACCGTGATTGGCGACCAGGATATCGAGCCGCCCGAAATGCTCCACCGCGCTCGTCACCAGCGCCTGCGCCGTCTCGGTTCCAGAAAGATTACAGGCGA
>Ga0228598_1000095_pt1 | contig 14477 bp, 13 predicted proteins | sample CZU4metagenome_FD_182726 | JGI IMG/M metagenome (GOLD analysis project Ga0228598, IMG submission 182726) | Spruce rhizosphere microbial communities from Bohemian Forest, Czech Republic - CZU4 | ecosystem: Host-associated > Plants > Roots > Rhizosphere | place: Czech Republic: South Bohemian... | reverse complement strand
GGGCGGGCAACTTATACAGTACAACGGTCGCTGGAGGCGATTCAGGCAACGGAACCGTCTTCAGGGTCACACGCTAAAGATATTCGCTCCCGAAGTTGCCGAAGTAGCTTTCGCGGAAGAGTAAGGTCCAGATTTGAATGCTAAAGGAGAAATGGCTATGTACAGCGTAAGTAGTCTGATTTCGAGACGTGTCGCCCTCTTCTTTGCGGCTTGTTTCCTGAGCCTCCTTCTGGCTCCGTCGATCAAGGCCCAACTGACGGCTCCCGGCAACGATGCTGTGTACAACACGTCAGGACATACAGTTCTGTCACCAGCCTTCATTGACGCCAGCGTGTTTCTTCCCCCGCAGAGCAATGACGCCTCGGACGTCTGCGACGCGATCTATCAGATTCTCAATGGCAATCCCGAATTCTTGAAGTACGGTTATCCGGCATCGGGAGCCGTAATTGACACGCGAGGTGTTGGAACGCAGAACCTAACAGAGCGTTGGCTGTTCTGATTTTGGAAACTGGCCTCCGATCCAATCGCGAAGCTCTTGTTCTGAAGTGGGACGACATCGACTTCGTGAGCGACTTCATTCGGGTGCTCGAATCCAAAACCGCTGCAGGGATCCGGAACATCCCTCTATCCGCCAGGTGCAAGGCTGAACTGTTGAGATGGCGGAATCTGGCTGGTCCACGATTTTCGCGCCATGTATTTCCAAACATGCGCAATCCTGAACGGCCACTCAAGCAGATCCGCGGAAGTTGGGCGAAGGCGCTCAAGCTCGCAAAAGTCAACCATTTTTGGATCTACAATCTGCGACACACATTTGCGAGTCGGCTCAGCGCTGCAGGGCTGCCCGATCTTTTCGTTGCGCAAATGATGGGGCACTCCACTCCTAGCATCTTGCAGACGTATGCAAAGTTGATCGATGAATACCGTCGTAACGCCATTCGCAAACTGGAGGATTTGCGAAAAGAACACGAGGAACCCCACTTGCCCCCGGCTACCGCTCGCCCGACTTCGGTTAACTGATTGTTCTTCTTGGCTCCGCTCTCAACGTGATCGAGCAAGACTCCTTTACGAGCCTACTGACGTGATTGATTGCAACGAAATGAGTCAGGGATGGCGGAGAGGGAGGGATTCGAACCCCCGGTACAGTTTCCCGTACTCCAGTTTTCAAGACTGGCGCCTTAAACCACTCGGCCACCTCTCCGGAACTACTACAGTTTTACTAACAGTAAGCGCTAGCGACCGCTGAGATCTGTGAGCACTTCCTTGTTTTGCAATAGGTTACAACCGGCCGACATAGCAGTACGCCGGTTTTCAAGACCGGTGCCATCAACCACTCGGCCAACTCTCCGCATATTTACCTCAATAGATTATCAGAGAGCGAGTTCGGTCCTTTACGCTCAGAAATGCGGGAGAACGATAGGATAGTCCGGCTTGCTAAGCTGAAAGCAGAAAAAAGAGAACGTGCCATGCCTTCGCCAGAAAACCTGGAATGGCGGTAAACTGGTTTGTGGAGCGAGGTTAGGAGCGTGTTGATAGAGGTCGCCAAGCCGGTGGCTTTCATTCTGTGTGTTGTCTCTTTGTACGCTCTATTCATTCACGCCTTTCTGTTTCCATCCAACGATATGCACGAGAAGATCTGCGATTGTCTCAGTCTGTTGATGTTGGCGGCCGGAACTTCGCTGATCAGCGGATTGATTTTCCAGCGCACAACGCCCGGACCAAATATACGCAGCGCACAGCTCCTGGCCACACTACCTGTTCAACTCTTTTGTTGGGCTTCGAGCATCATGCTCGTTCTCTTCCTCTTTTCCTGGTACTTGGAAAGCCACTGCGTTTTCTATCGAGATGTACAACTCTGACTCTCGCGGCGAGTGAGGGACGATTATGAAAAAATCTTCGGCCGAGGCTAATTCCTCTACGTGCGCGGAGTACTTGGCGTGATAGGAACCTGGGCGCGGCGGCTGGGGCGAGTTGCAATCGCAATCGTCGTCCTGTTGGAATTGCTCTTTGTAGGGGATTGGGTCGTGCTGAAGTTTCGTATTTCGCGTGGGACAGCGTACGGCGTGGTCGAAGTCAATCAGTTTCTGGCAACGCCCCTGAAGGGCAGTAAGGTTGAATATGACCTGATGGGTACGGTGCAGAAGACGTGCACTCGGTCAATTTTCCCGCAGAAAGGGAATCCCTCGTGCTGGTGGCTGGAACGCCATAAATCACAGTGGGAGTGAAAGCCAGTGGCGGAACACGCATCCAAGTTCGGAAGGCATGTAAGGATGGAAATTTAAAATTAGATCGCGGGTGGACGAGAAAGAATCATGATGGCGTGGTTTTTGAAGTTAAAACGAAAGTCCCGGTCGGGACGGCTCGTGAAGTTTTCCGCCTTCGCGGCTGCACTCTTCTTAGGGCTATCCGCAATCTTCTTCACCTGTCCAACGCTCGGACAGAGCGCGTCCGCTGCCCTCGGCTCCTCGGATGTCGTCGAGTTCTTATCCAAGACCATCGATTGGTATCGACAAAGCAGTTCCGCCGAGCAGCAAATCGCCACCAACCCCGTTGACCTGGCCTTCGGAGATAACAATCGTCGCACCGCCGACGAAGTTGTGCGCATGGCGTTTGACTTTGCGCGCCAACAAGAACAAATGCTCTCAACCCAGGCGACGGCCAATCAGCCACAAACTCCGAACAACAAGTTGTCTCAGTATCAGGGGCTGGTTCAGGCCGCTGCCAATGAGGATCAACAGGTCCAGCAGACCCAGACGGAACTGTCGCAGCTAGAGCAGAAAAAAGAGACCGCAACGGGGAAGACGCGCAAGGATTTGGATTCGCAGATTGCGGAACTGAACAGTGAACTGGGCTTGATGCAGGCGCGCCGCGATGTGCTCCACAACATGATCGATTTTGTGGGACAAGCCAACACCAGCGGTTTGGGAACAGTTGGGCTGCGGTCGCAAATCGATCAACTGGCGCGGTCCGTTCCCGCGTACCTAAGCGAGCCCCTGAATAAGGGCAACAACACTCAATCCTCGCCGCCTCCGCAATCAACTCCCACAACGGCGGCGCTGAAACCTGCGCCCACAGGAATTTGGGGCTACATAGCTGATCTTTTCCACCTTTCTCGCAAAGAAAGCACTCTTAAGCGGGAGATCGCTTCGACGGATACGCTCGAGCAAGAGGCCAGCCAACTCCGCAATCCATTGCTCGCGACTCTCAAAACCATGATCCAGAGTGGGGATCAGCTCGAACATCAAGCGGACACCAGCGATGCGGCCGCGCTGGCGCAAGAGAAACAAAAGCTCGACCAACTCACGGCCGAGTACAGGCAGATCTCCGCAGCCCTCGTGCCTTTGAGCAAGCAGGCCATTCTGCTTGATATTTACAAACGCAGTTTGAGCTCGTGGTATGAAACCGTCAAGAACGATTATCTGGAAGACCTCAAGAATCTCCTGGTGCGGCTGGGAGGTCTCGTCGTTGTCATCGGAGTGGTCCTCGGCATAGGAGAGGTGTGGCGGAGAACCATTTTCCGCTACGTGCAGGACACCCGCCGACGTTATCAATTCCTCCTATTGCGACGCATTGTCCTTTGGATTGCCATCGCGATCATCCTGGTTTTCACTTTCGCTACGGAACTGAGTTCGATCGTGACCTTCGCAGGCCTGATTACGGCAGGAGTTGCGGTAGCACTGCAAAACGTAATCGTCTCGATCGTGGGCTATTTCTTCCTGATCGGCAAGTATGGAATTCGGGTTGGCGATCGCGTTCAGGTGGCGGGGGTGAAGGGCGAGGTCGTTGACATTGGCATGGTGCGGTTCCATCTTATGGAACTGGCTGGGGGAACGATGGATTCCGAGCCCAGCGGGCGGGTCGTAGCGTTTTCGAATTCGATTGTTTTCCAATCCACTGCGGGCCTGTTCAAACAAATTCCTGGAACCAGCTTTGTCTGGCACGAAATCAAGCTTACATTTGCGCCGGAAAGCGACTACCACACGGTGCGCGAGCGCGTAAATCACGCTGTGGACGCTGCGTTTTCCGCATACCAGGACAATCTGGAGCGGCAGCGGCAGGAAATGCAACGCAGTCTGACGTACGTCTCGGCTTCCGCACTGAAGCCGAAAGTTACGCTGCATTTTGCGACGTCGGGAATCGAAGCTTTGATCCGCTACCCCGTAGTGCTGCAGAAAGCGGCTGAGATCGACGAACATCTGATGCATGAATTGTTCGCCGAAGTGGATCGAGAACCAAAGCTCAAGCTGATTGGGACAGAAGTTCCCGAGACCAAGGCAGCCGCCTAGATTGAGCGCGCAAATCGTTTCGCCGAGTAGCCGTCACAACCCGGGCCGGGCGAATGCGATTATCCGTTCGAGCGGGTCGCGTTTCGACAACGTTGACACAATCGGCAGATGCGCATGTCTGGCTGGCACCGGTTTCACAAATAGGTTTATGCTTGGACGTGGCGCGATGGCGCAAGTGCGATCCGGTTGGCAATCGAGCACGAAGCATCATGAGATCTGATCATTTCCTGCTTATCGTTTTCTTAGTCTCTCTCCCAGTCTCTACGCTGACCCAGCCGTATGCACACGCGCAAACCCAAAGCAGCTCTGACACTTCAAGCCAATCGTGGACGGCCACTACCCAGCAGCAGCAACTGCCTAGCAACCAGAATCCCACCAGAACATCAGAAACATACACTGAGTCCGGTGGCCGCACTATCCACAATCAAAGCATCCAGGCCGTGGGGATGGACGGCCATTATGAGCCCTATTTGGATGTTCAAAAAGAATCCGTCAAAGTTGATGCCAACACGACCCGAACCGTTGAGCGCACGTTTGGCCGAGATTCCGATGGCCGGAAAACCCTGGTTCAGGTGACCGAAGAGGAAAGCCGCAGCTTGCCGGGGGGCGAAGTGAAGGTCGTGCGCACGACATCGGACCCTGACGCTAACGGCACTCTGCAGACCGTTCAGCGAGAAGTTCTGGATACGCGGCAGATAAGCCCCAACGTGCAGGAGACCAAGAGCACGATTCTTACGGCCTCACCGAACGGCGGTCTAACCCCGTCCGTACAGACCACGGACCGCGAAACCAAGACTGGCGATCACAATGTTGAGTTTCACAAGTCCACTTCGCTGCCTGACTCCAATGGCAACTGGCAGCTCAGCGAAGTTCGAGAGGGCACAGTTAAGGCCGACGGCAAGGATCGCACCAAAGAAGAGCGGATCCTCCGCCCGGGAACTGACGGGAATTTGTCGGTGGTCGAGCGAACCGTAAGCAAGGAGTCGGAAAATGCCGCGGGCGAGAAACGGGAGACCGTGGCAACCTACTCAACCAATCTTCCAGGGACTCCGATTGACGACAGTCTGCGCCTGAACCAGCAGGTTACAACGGTTCATCGCAAGAGTCAGGATGGCACGCAGTCCGCTACAACGCTGGTAGAGCAGCGAAACCCTGCGCAGCCAAGCGACAGCCTTCGAATTACGCAGGAGGCTATCGACATTGTTCGACCCGGCACCGCTGGCACAACCCGGAAGACGCAGACGCTGCAGTCGTTGGATTCCAACGGCGAGCTCGGAGTAGTCTCCGTGGATACTCGAAAACAAAACAATTCACCAGCAGTCCACGTTGATATAGCGCCGGCCAAAACTCCGCAGCCCGCGCCCGCTCACTAGCCGCAATCTATTTGGTCACGACGCCACAGGCAATGCGAGCGCCGGAGTTTCCCGACGGATCGGTCTTCATGTCATCCGCGTCGGCATGAATGACTACCGCAGTTCCGCCATTGCTGAACAGCGAGTGGCTGTTGCTTCCATCGCCCAGAACCACGTCATTGTCAACCAGCTTGAGCTTGGCAGTGCCTTTGTCGGTGACGCTGAAGTTCATCATGTCACCCGCGTGGTGTCCGTCGGGATTCTGTAAACCGTGCTTTTTTCCGTCGGGATTGAAGTGCGGCCCAGCAGACTTGAAATCGGGGCCATCGCACTTGGCGGTCTGATGAAAATGGATCCCGTGTGTCCCCGGCGGCAGGCCATGCAGGTCGAGTTTGAGCCCCACGCCCGTGCCCTTCGAACCGGTTCCGCTTTCCGATACCGTAATTGTGCCCACGCTATTGCCTTGGGCATCTTTCATCTGGACCACAGTTTTGGCCGCACTGGCAAGCGACCAGAAAACTATCGCGAACGTTACGGCGGCAATGAAAACTCGTTTGTCTTTCATGGCCCCAGATTATAACCAAGCTGCGGGCTGCACGCCATTTCCTCGCGACATGCGCCAAGCGCGTTTTGGTTTACTTTGGCGTGGCGTTCGCATGAGACAACGGGAACCTCACAAGTTTTCCATTTTCCTTTGCAGTTCTCGCGCAATCCACTCGGCATCACTTCCCGGCTCGAACTGCAATGGCGCGCCGATCGTTACTCTTACCTGACCTGGACGCGCAAATTTCTTTCCTGCCTGCTTCAGCTCGAACAGGCCATCAATGCGCATAGGCACGATCGGAATTTGCAGGTTGTTCGCTAGCAATCCGATTCCCGCGCGGAACGGAAGCAACTTGCCATCGGTAGTGTGACGACCCTCGGGAAAGACGAGTAGGCTGTAGCCGCGATCTACGGACCCTCCGGCGTAGGCGAAGCTCTCGCGGAATCCGGCCTCGCGCGGCAACGGAAAAAGATTGAGCAATGACAGACCCAGTGCCCACTTCATGCGATCGTAGGCCTTGCCGACAAAGCTTCGCGTAGCAGGCGGAGTGCGTAGAATCTCAAGCGCCTCACCGCCGGTCGCGATTGCCAGTTTATGCCGCAGACGGGCGGGAAGAGCGGTCAGAACGAATCCTGGATCGACATCGCCAATATGATTGCTGATGACGAGCACTGGCCCGCGCACTCCGTGCAAATTCTGTCTGCCCTCAACGCTAGGCCATCCCAAAATAACAACTGCAGGTCGCAGCAACAGATAATGCACCGCCAGACGAACCCAGGTAACCGGCCAGCGCTGCACCCAGCGCGGATAGTGGTAGGAGGTTCGCGGCGGAAGCTTGCCCTGCAACATCCGCTCCAGCTCACCGACCGTATTGACGGCCGCGAACCCAATCTCGCTGAGATCAATCTGATAACGATCTTCTAGCGCGCTCAGTAACTCGACGCGGTCGAGCGAACTGAGGTTCAGCTCAGACTCGAGCTTCGCACCGGGCGCGAGCTGCGATAACGAACGTTTCGTGATTCGCGCAATCAATTCAGCCAGAGGACTCGATGGCATCTGGTCGATAGATTTCTGCGCCAGCTGCGCTTGCACGGCCTGCTGAATTGCGTTTCGGAGTGGCTTCTGTGTCGAAGTGCGCGGAAAATCTTCTTCTGGCCATACGACCCACGTGTGCATACGCTGGTACTCCGCCAGAGATTGGTTTGCGAGCTTCACGACGGGTTCAGGATCGGCGCCAGTGTTCCGAAGTATGATTATTGCGCATGGCTCCGCGTTTCCTTTACGCGGCGATGGGATCACGATTGCCTCCTTGACTTCCGGCTGGCGGCGCAGCGCCGCTTCCAGATCCTCGGGATAAACGTTCATTCCCGCCGGCGTCACGATGACGTCTTTTTTTCGTCCCTTGAAATAAAGGTTGCCCTCAGCATCGAGTTCGCCGACATCGCCAGTGCGATACCAGCCGTCATCGGTCGCAACGGAACGTAGCTCGTTTCCATTCCAGTATCCCGCGGCGACTCCGCCGCCGCGGACCAGGATTTCTCCATCTTCCGCGAGTTTTATTTCGCGCCCCGCCAGCACTTTCCCGATCGAGCCTTTGCCCAGTCGAAAAGGGTGGTTCACGCTTATGAGCGAAGTCGTTTCGGTGAGGCCATAGCCTTGAACGGCGGCGTAGCCGAGGCGTCCCCAGAATTCTTCGGTGTCGCGGTCGAGAGCCGCCCCGCCTGAGATGAAGGCCCAGAATTTCCATCCGAACTGACGATGGATGCGTCGGAAGATCCACCAGCGTCGCAGAAAGTGCTTGCCTTCTGCAGTGCGAAACGCTTCCCCGAATTGCTCACTGCGACCATCGTCTTCGAGATCGCGTTCAATCTTCTCTTTCAGTGATTGCAACACGCGCGGCACGGCGACCAATACTGAAACGCGCTCGCGATGGATGGTGCCAATTACGTCCGCCGGTTTGAATGTGCTCTGAAATATGACGGTGCCACCCATCAGTTGAGGCAGGAAGATTCCCAGAAATTGTCCAAACACATGGCTGAGCGGCAACAAATTCAAGAAACGGACCGGGTGCACCCATCGTTCGTACTTAAGATATTTCCGGATCTCCAATTCCAACGGTGCAATATTCGCGAGAACATTGCCATGCGTGATTACAACTCCCTTGGGCTCGGCCGTCGTGCCAGAAGTGAAGACGATTTCCAGCGTGTCCGCGGGTTCGACCTCGGCGGACTGAAAGGCGGCCGGCGAATGCGGTTTCAAGGTTTCCGGCAAGTCCTCCAAAGTGAGTGTCGGGATCGACTGTTGCACGTGCTCATGCGCGCACACCAGCAACTTGGCGTCGACCTGTTGATGCACTCGTAAAGCGAAGTCAGGGGTTGCGATATCGTCCATGGGCACGACGACGACACCATGCAAAGCGCACCCCAAAAACACCGCAACCCATTCGGCCGAATTCGAACCCCACAGCAAAATCCGCTCGCCCTTCGTAATCGAACGAGCATCAAGTTCGCGGGCAAACTGAAACGCGAGGTCCGCGACTTGGCGATACGACCAGCGAACAGTGCGATATCCGTGAGGCTGAACGTAGGCGGTCTCGTTCCCTCTTTGCAGAAAATGGTCGAGATATTCGAAAAGCGAGCGGCGCTCCACGTATCGATGTTAGCGCCTTACGGGCCGGTCGAGTTGGTAAAGCGATGAAGAGTGCGTCTCCTGGCTGGTCAGCTACATGGATTGCATCCGTTATCTAGGCAGCAGACTATTCCCGTCCCACGCCCAGAGCGTCGGCCACTCGATTGATGTAGTTGAACCACGATGCGATGAGAGTGATCTGCAAAATTGCTTTGTCGTCGAAAGCCGCGCCTCGCAGGCGATCATGATCATCTTTCCAGACTTTGGTGGCGTCTTTTGTGAGTTTGACTACGTAGTCCAGCATCACCCGCTCTTGCTCGGTGATGGGGGCGGTCGTGTAGTCCCGTTTCAGTGCTTCAATCAGCGCCTCGTCCAACGTTATTCGACGCAGAAACTCTGCGTGGGACTCGATTCAATACACACACCGGTTGGTGACGGAAACCATCGTCGTGATCAATTCGTGCTGCCGGCGACTGAGCGGCAAATCGGGCGACATGAGCGTGCCAAAAGTCGCGAAGGCGTGGTAAAGCGCTTCCGGAATCAGGCTGTGGGAGGCAACGATCGAAGAACCACCGCCTTCGACGGGATGCACCGGCGTGGCGTACTCTTTGGGATAGAGCAATTTCTGCTCTTCCATCGCTTTGCGCAGCTTCTCATCCGCCTCAGAAAGAGGAACGGTGCGGATCCACGTCATAAAAAACTTGCCTCCAATCGCGGGTCTTGCCTTACAATTCGTGGCCAGTAAACCTACATTGAAGCGCTGTGATGTGCCAATACCTAAATTGTATTAGTCGGGATTGGCAGACAGATTCATTTCGCGGAAATCCCCCGCCCGGAGGATCGAGTCGATGAGTATCGTAGTGTGGAAGGTCTTGCGTCGACTGCCCAAGCCGTTGTTGTTGGCCTTGCTGTTCTTCATGATGGCGGCGGCGTGCCGGGCCTAAAGTAGATGGAGATTTTCGCGGGAGCGGGTCACCTCTGAGGCGACAGTAATGCAGAAGCTAAACCGCAATCGTAACTTCTAAATCAACTAATTCCTCCGTAACTGCGGAAAGATCTCAAATACCGAACCGATGGTCGTTTCCTACTCCCCCAATGCGCGACGCTCGTTGATGTAAACCCAACCGTGTCAGGTCAGGGCGAGATTTGCATTCTGTCTCGCGGACTGATAACATGAATAGTAATTCATGTTCATATTATGAATCTTCGACTCTTTCTCTACGGCCTCGGCATCTGGATCGCTGCCACCATCACCCTGCGAATCACAGGACAGCACTTGCTTCGTCCCGGGGATTGGAAGGGCACGCTTATCTTGTTCGCGATTAGTTTTCCGTTGATGGCTTGGCTCGTGCGTCGTCTGTGCCGACGCTTCGAGCCGCGCCCCGGGCAATGGCCTGCTGGTGCCATCTCGATTGCTCTGCCAACGCTCCTGCTCGATCCGTTTTCCAGCGCATTCTTTCCGGTGGTGTTTCCGAATATGTCTCCGGAAGTCGCAGGCGTCTTCGGCGGGTGGATGCTGTGGTGCTGCGCCGGCGCCCTGGTCGGCGTCACCATTCATCCGGGCACGCAGGCGTGAGTGCGCGTCCGAACCTACTGGCGGGCGAAGATCTTCCGCCGGAGCCGCGCCAGAAGCGCAGTCTGGAAAAGCGTGCCCAACTAAAAGCGGCGGGACTCGCGTTGTTCGGCGAAAAAGGTTACGAGAGCACTTCGGTCGACGAGATCGCGCGGCGAGCGAAGCTCGCAGTCGGAACCTTTTACCAGCACTTTCGCTCCAAGCGGCAGCTACTGCTTGCGCTCATGGACGAGTTGCTGGATAAGCTAAGCCAGGTCGATTTTCGTCCCAAAGCCGTTACCGGTGTTCGGGCGGTTGTGCGTGAGTTGTTGGCGCGAGCGTTTTCCCACGATCTCCGCTACCTGGGCGCATACCGGGCGTGGCAGGAGGCAGTGCTTTCTGACTCGGAGCTGGCGCGAAAGCAAGCGCAAATTCACGCTTGGACAACCACGCGGGTCACGACCGTGTTTCAGTTCCTCCAACAACTGCCCGGCGCACGCCCGGGAGTAGACGTTTCCGGGTTGGCCCGGGTGATGGACACTTTCTTCTGGAGCCTGCTGGCGCAAGCCGTGCATATGCCTGCGGTCGAACTGAATCAATGGATTGATTCGGCGACACACCTTATTTACCACGCCCTGTTTTTCGACCTTCCGAAGAGCCGTGGAATCAAATGATGTTTCTTGGCACCGCCCCACGGGCGAGGACGCGCCTACATTTGCAGGGCTACCCGGTCGTACACTCCCTTTCGGTAACCCTTAGTAACCATACGATTCTGAGTACCCCGCCGTACAATTACCCTTGTCCTAAAGACCATCCCTGATACCAGGCGCAATTGCCGATGGAATGGTCAACTTGGGCACGTACTCTCGTGTGGTAGAGAAAGTTTTCGGACGAGAGACGAACCCGGAGCTGGAGTCCGCATTCTTATGGCGTTTGGTTTTGGCTTCAACAAGCAGAAGGTTCTCAGTGCTGCGGAGAAGTTTGTCCAGCAGGGCAAGTTGCCAAACGCGATCACTGAGTACGAAAAAGTCCTCAAAGCCGACCCCAAGGATCTCACGGTAATGAACACTGTGGGCGACCTCTACTCGCGTCTCGGCAACTCCGAAAAGGCTGTGGAATGCTTCAAGAGCGTTGGCGATGCTTACGCTTCGCAAGGCTTCACCGTCAAAGCGATTGCCATGTACAAGAAGCTGAGCAAGCTGCAATCGTCGCTGGAGAGCGTGCTCAGGCTCGCCGAGCTTTACACTCAGCAAGGTCTTTTCAATGACGCGCGTGCTCAGTATTTGCAAGTCGCAGAAGAATTTCTGCGTGAAGGTCAACTGGAACAGGCAGTACGGATCTTCCAGAAGACTCTGGAAATGGATCCCGAGAACGTTGCCATGCGGACACGTCTGGCCGAAGTTTATGTCCGCTTAGGCAAGAAAACCGAAGCTTGGCAGATTTTCTCTGCAGCCGCCGAAACTTTGCGCGCCAAGGGTCAGCTCGGCCCTGCGGAAGAAATTCTGCAGCGCATGATCACGCTGGATCCAGGCAACGGCTACGCTTTGCTCATGCGCGGACGCAACGCGTTCGATGCAGGTGACATGGCAGCTGCAGTCGAGTGTCTCGAGAAAGTTGCGGACCTCGACAGCCATCCCGACGGATTACGAACTTTGCTCCAAGCATACCTGCAAACCGGGCGTTTGACTAAGGCCGGCACACTGGCGGCGAAGCTGCTCTCCGTTCACAACGACATTAGCGCAATTCTGTCTTATGCTGACGCCCTTATCGCAGCGGGTCAGGCCGAGGATGCTCTGCGCATTTATCAGCAGCACTCTGATCGGCTGTTGGCGGCAGACTCCGGAAAGATTCTGGAAAACCTGCATTCCCTGATCGGCCCGGTGCGCGACAATCCGCCAGCCCTCGAAATGCTGCTCGACCTGCTGAATAAGGCGGGAGAGAACACCCATCTCACCGAAGTTTATGAGCTCCTTGCCCACGCCTATGTGCAGGCGGGAGAACTGGAGAAGGCGCGCGACTACTATCTCAAGCTGACGCAACTTGAGCCCGAAAATCAACTGCACGCCCGCAATTATCAGCAGGTCGTGGGCAAGCTCGGCACGCCATCCAGTTCGCACCTTATTACTCCGGAAGAAGGCGCCGTCATGGTGGACGAACTGGAAGCCACTGCGCCCTTCATTGATCAGCGCTACGCTGACGATGTCGCGCTTTTCGTTCGTGCCGCTCTGACCGATGCAGAACTTTTCATTTCCTACAACATGCCGGCGAAAGCTTTGGGCCCGCTGCTTTCTGCGTTGCCTCAGGCGCCTCGTGATCTCCGCGTAAACCAGCGCTTAGCCGCTCTGCACACGCGGGCCAGCCGTTTCACCGAAGCTGCGGTTTGCTGCCGCACCCTTGAGAGTATTTACCACGACGCCGGACACCCGGACGAAGCCACCCGCTACGGCGAACTCGCAGCGAAGTACGAGGAACGCGCCTCTACGATTCCGGATCTCAGCCTTCCAGCGGCAATGCATGTGGCGCCGCCGCCAACAATTCCTGAGGCTTTGATTGCCGACGCCGCTCCGGAACCAGCGATTGCAAAAGCTGCGCCGGCCGAAGCAGCGATAACTGCTGCCGCATGTACGGAAGTCTTCTTCCATCCTCCCGCAGCGTCCGCGCCTGCGTCGGCACCACAAAACGCGGAGTTTGAAATCCAATCCGCTACCCCGGAATCCGTTGCGGCAGAGAAGGAAATCGATCTTTCGACAGAGTGGGAAGATTCGCTCTCGGACGAATCCGAAGCTACCCCTCCACCGCAAGAGGAAGCTGTAAAAGTCTCCGCGATCAGTCAAGCGGCGGTCTCCGCCGATCCGGAAGCTATCAAAGAAGCCGCCGAAGAGGTTCGCTTCTACTTGTCGAATGGGATGCATGAAGAAGCTCGTGCGGCATTCACCAAGTTGGAGCGCTTGAAAGCTGAGCCTTCTTTGTTGTCGGCTCTGCGCGACGAGATTGAGGCTGGTTCAGCGCAAGCTGCAACTCCAGAGGCCGAGACGATTGAAGAACTTTCAATTGCCGACATCCCAGCAGTGGCAGAGCCAGTGCCAGTGCCAGTGCCAGAGGAAGCTACAGCGCACGCTCCTGAACCAAAGCCTGGCGTCCTCGATGCACTTGTCAGCGACCTGGAATCCTCGCTCGGCGATGGTTTCCTACCGCAAACCACTGTCCATGAACCAACTCCTGAACCTGAACCGCACCCGGCGGAAGTTGCCGCAGCGACCCCCGAACATAAGCCGGCCGGAAAATTGGACAGTTTCGTTTCCGACCTCGAAGCTTCTCTTGGAGACAGTTTCCTCGCCGAGGCACCCGTCGCGAAAGCCGAGCCCAGAAGCAAGCTGCGTGCCGTCCCAGAACCTGAAGCGAAGCCCGAGCCGGTTGCAGCCAAATCCGCAACGGTCATCCCGGCCAGCGCACCGCCAGCACAGGTTCCCGCTGCGATGGCGGCTGCCGCAACCCAAACGGGCTCAGCCCACGAACCGGCGACTGCCCCACCAACTTTCACCTATCAGCCTTCAGCGGTCCGGCCTTTAAGCAAGCCCGCATCGGGTACACCCCTGCCGAGGTTAGATTCCGACGCTGGCGTCGACCTTGCCGACATGTTCGGCGAGTTGAAACATGAACTCGAGGAAGACTCCGCTGCGGCCGACGAAGATTCGGAGACTCATTACAACCTCGGCGTGGCTTTCCGCGAGATGGGACTCCTGGACGAAGCCATCGGTGAATTGCAAAAAGTCTGCCAGGCTGTGGATCGCGGTCATCCCTTCCCGCAAATCATGCAGACTTACACCTGGTTGTCCCAATGTTTCCTGGATAAAGGGATGCCGGAAGCTGCCATCCGCTGGTATGAGCGGGCTCTCAAGTTGTCCACCATCGATGCAGAGACGCGCACCGCACTGCACTACGAGCTGGCATCTTCTTACGAGGCTGCCGGAGACAAAGCCGCTGCCCTCAACCATTTCATGGAAGTCTATGGCAGTAACATCGATTACCGGGATGTCGCCGAGCGCATTAAGACCCTGAAGTCGTAGAATGTCCGAATGGGTTTCTATCTTCTTACGCTGGGAATGTACGTTCGCAGA
>Ga0228598_1000094_pt1 | contig 14552 bp, 14 predicted proteins | sample CZU4metagenome_FD_182726 | JGI IMG/M metagenome (GOLD analysis project Ga0228598, IMG submission 182726) | Spruce rhizosphere microbial communities from Bohemian Forest, Czech Republic - CZU4 | ecosystem: Host-associated > Plants > Roots > Rhizosphere | place: Czech Republic: South Bohemian... | reverse complement strand
AATATCAGCCCAACCCAAACGGCGAGGGCACAACTCTGAAACCGGACATTTCACTTGCTACAAAAAGCGGACATTTTAACTTGCTACCGACAGCGATCAGCACTGCCGCTCAGGTCAGGATGGCGCGACCGGGCAGTCGCAGGTCGGGCCGTCGGGTTTACCCATTTCGACTACGATTTTCAGTTACGATCATTCCGGTTGACCCCAGCTCGGCTTGGCGGTAGGTTTGAGAGGGAACAGGACGAAGCCATGACCATCGAAATAAACCGTCCCGAGATTGAGGCGCTGATTCAGCAGCGGCTGCACAGCGGAGCGTTCGAGAGCGTAGAAGACGTGCTGTTCGACGCACTGGAAATACAAGGCGAACGTGAGGCCTGGCTGCAAGAAAACAAAGCGGCCATCAACGCCAAAATCGAGCGCGGTTTGGCCCAACTCGACCGGGGCGAAGGCATATCAGGGGACGGGCTGCGCAAGCGTCTTGAAGCTGACAAGGGGGCGTGGCTGGCGGACCGCTCTGGATCGTGAGTTCCTACGTTGTAGCGCCGGACGCCGAAGACGATCTCAAGCAGATTTGGCGTTACCTACTCGGAGCGGCGGGACTGGCGGTCGCCAACCGGATTCAGGGCGAACTGGTGGATGCTTTCGAGGGTTTGTCCGAGTCTCCCGGCAAAGGCCATAGGCGCCCCGATCTAACCAACCTGGATGTGCTCTTCTTCAGCGTGTATCAATACATGATTGTGTACCGGCGAGCGGCGACGGTCGAGATTGCTGCGGTCCTGCATGGCAAACGCGATGTAAAGCGGTTGCTCCGCACCCGCATGCCACGATGACTGATATCTACCAACCTAGCGGCGAAGAGTGACGGCTCTTTTCCTTCCTTCGAAAAATCCCAAAGATCCCAACAAATAAATATAGCCGGCCGCGAGCGTGGTCATTAACGTGCTGTCTAATCCTGCAATAGCGTCGTTCTAAACCCCTCTTAGGCGACGCGAGAAGGGCAGTCCTCCCAATGAAAGCTCTTACCGTGATGTGCGTGGATGATGACGCGGGAATCCGCGAACTGTATGGAGCGTTGCTTGGCCAAAACGGCTACGAAGTCATCGCCGCCAGCAACGGTTGTCACGCACTTCACGTGTTTGAGTCCAAAGAGAAGGAGATCGACGCCGTCATTCTGGACTACGAAATGCCTGGAATGAACGGTTTGGAGCTGGCCACATGGCTCAAGCAGCGACATCCGACGCTGCCGGTGATTATGGTGTCGGGCTCGCATCCCGACCTTGAACAGATGACGCCATTCGTGGATGCCACGATTGGGAAAGGCGTTCCATTGCGGCACATCTTGGATCGTCTTCAACTGCTGCTGGCCGCTTGAACTTGTCACTTTCAGTGACTCTGTCTCATAAAACCGGAACGAATAGGCACATGACCATTGCCGAGCCGTCGGCGAAGTGCCGACTATTCGGCTTTCAGGAACAGGGCTCCTAACGGCGGCAAGGTCAGATTCAACGAGAACGGTCGTCCGTGGGCGGGCTTTTCCTCCGCCAGAACGCCTCCCAAATTCCCCATGCCGCTGCCTCCGTACTCTTTTGCGTCGCTGTTCAAAATCTCGCGCCAGAACCCTCCACCCGGCACGCCCAGGCGATATCCGACCCGAGGTATGGGGGTAAAGTTGCACACTATCACGATGTTTTGGCTTGGCGATCGGCTCTTTCGCAACAACGAGATGGTACTGGCGGCGTTGTCGTTGCAGTCGATCCATTCGAACCCATTCGGATCGGCGTCGAAGTCATGCAGGGCAGGTTCCTGGGCATAAAGCCGGTTCAACTGTTCGACCCAGCTCTGCAGACCGCGGTGAACCGGGAACTGCAAGACGTCCCATTCCAGGCTTGTGTCGTGAGCCCACTCCCGCACCTGGCCAAACTCGTCGCCCATGAACAAAAGCTTCTTGCCCGGCTGAGCGTACATATAGGCGAAGAGCAAGCGTAGATTGGCGAACTTCTGCCATTCGTCTCCCGGCATTTTCCCGATAAGGGAGCCTTTGCCATGGACAACTTCATCATGCGAGAGCGGGAGCACGAAATTTTCCGTGAAGCTGTACAGCATACGGAAGGTGAGCTGGTTGTGATGGTATTTGCGATGGATGGGATCGTGGGCGAAATACTCTAAGGTGTCGTGCATCCAGCCCATATCCCACTTCAGACCGAAGCCTAGCCCGCCGAGATAAATGGGACGCGAGACCATCGGCCAGGATGTGGACTCTTCCGCGAAGGTCTGAATGCCGGGATACTCCTTGTAAGCTTCAATATTGAACTGGCGCAGGAACTCAATGGCTTCCAGATTCTCGCGTCCGCCGTATTTATTGGGAAGCCACTCACCCTCCTTGCGCGAGTAATCCAGGTAAAGCATGGACGCAACGGCATCCACGCGCAGGCCGTCCGCGTGATACTTATCAAGCCAGAACATAGCACTCGAAAGCAGGAAGCTGCGGACCTCGTCGCGTCCGTAGTTGAAGATGAGAGTTTTCCAATCGGGATGAAAGCCCTGCCGCGAATCGGAGTGCTCGAACAAATGCGTGCCATCAAAATAGGCTAGGCCATGCTCATCGGTAGGGAAGTGCGATGGCACCCAGTCCAGAATCACGGCGATTCCGCGATGATGCAGGCAATCCACCAGATACATGAAATCCTGCGGCGTGCCATAGCGCGCGGTGGGAGCGAAATACCCGGTGGTTTGATATCCCCAGGAGCCGTAGAAGGGATGCTCCATCACTGGCAGCAGTTCGACGTGGGTGAAGTGCATGCGTTGAGCGTAATCGGCGAGGCGAGGCGCCATCTCACGATAGTTCAGCGAGCGATTTTCTTCCTCCGGAACCCGCATCCACGAACCCAGATGGACTTCGTAGATGGAAATCGGCGCATGCAGGGAATTTCTCCCTTCCCGATTTTGCATCCAGTCGTGATCGGCCCACTGGTAATCGAGATCCCACAGGACGGAAGCGGTGCGCGGCGGTTTTTCATGCCAGAAGCCGAACGGGTCCGCTTTGTCGACTACGAATCCGTTATTCCGCGAAACGATGTGAAACTTATAAACCGTCCCCTTGGTCACTGCGGGGATGAACCCCTCCCAAATGCCAGAACTCTCGCGAACCTGCAGCGGGTGGGCAAGCGGATTCCACCCATTAAAGCTGCCGATGACGCTTACTGCGCGCGCGTTCGGAGCCCACACGCTGAAGCTTGCGCCCGATTGGTCGCCGACCGAAGTAAGATGGGCTCCCAGCTTCTCGTACGCGCGATAGTCACGTCCCTGGTTGAAAAGATAAAGATCCTGCTCGGTCAGGAGTCCCATTTCAGCGCGACCTCACGGTCAGTATTGGATTCGTCATTCGGGATCAGGGTTAGCCGAGCCTTGATTCTAGCCGAGCTAGGATTCTAGCTGAGCAACGACTAGTGTACTGGAAGGGAGCGGTTGGAGTCGGTAAAGGTTGCCAGGCCGATAATAGCCCGCATACACATGTTAGACTTCCAACACGGCTCCAGTCTTCTCGGGTGAGCCGCATGTTCAATGCCCGCTTTACGCGTCATTATTCTCTGGCACCAACATCAGCCCTACTACAAAGATCTGGTAACGGGTGAGTACCGCCTGCCCTGGGTTCGCCTGCACGCGCTCAAAGATTACTACGGCATGGTCAAGCTGCTGGATGAGTTCCCCAATGTTCACCAGACTTTCAATCTCGTCCCTTCGCTGATTACGCAAATTCAGGAGTACGTGACCGGGACGGCGTACGATCCGTTTCTAACCGTGGCAGCCAAGCCGGCGAAAGAACTCAGCCCCCACGAACGGCGCTTTGCTTTGCAATACCTGTTTCAGGCGAATCCGGTGCACATGATTGGCCGCTACCCGCGCTACCACGAGCTATGGGAGCGATTTCACGCAGCCGGTGACTCCGCCGAGCGAGCCGACAAATATTTTCAGGCACAGGATTTCACCGACCTGCAAGTGCTCTCCCAGATCGCATGGTTTGACGAATTCTTCCTCGACCAGCCGGACATTGCCGCACTCATCAAAAAGGGTCGTGGATTCTCGCTCGACGATCAGGCATTCGTGATTAGTCGACAACGTTCTTTAGTGGGTGAAGTGCTGCCCGCCCATGCCGCGGCGGCGCAGCAGGGAAGAATCGAAATCTCGACCTCGCCCTTCTATCATCCTATCCTGCCGCTAGTTTGCGACACGAACATGGGCGCCGCTTCGACGCCTGGATTGCCCTTGCCCCAGAATCGTTTTCTTCATCCAGAAGATGCGCGCGAACAACTCCAGCGGGGATTGGATCTGCACCAGCAAGTCTTCGGGGTCAAGCCGGTGGGCGTGTGGCCATCGGAGGGCAGCGTGTCAGATGAGGTTTTAGCCATCGCGCAGAGCCTGGGTGTGAAGTGGATGGCCACCGACGAAGGCGTTCTGGGACGAAGTCTTGGAATCAACTTCGGGCGCGATGGCGAAGGGCGTCTTTCTTCTCAGAACGCAGAGAAACTGTACAACATCCATCGCTTCGAGAGTGGCCAAACCCAAATGCATCTGATCTTCCGCGATCACACCATCTCTGACCTGGTCGGATTTGTGTACTCGGGCATGCCTCCGCAGGACGCAGCCAATCACCTCATCCACAACATTAAGCAAGCCGCACAACCACTTCTCAATCAGGGACGAGATGCGGTTGTTTCGGTTATCCTCGACGGCGAAAATGCCTGGGAGTATTACCCCCGGTCGGGCCGAGAATTCCTACGCCGTTTCTACGATGCGTTGCAACGCGAACCCGGCATCGAGGCAGTTACCGTGTCTGAAGCCATCGCCCGTCACCGTGATTTCGGCAAGTTGACCTCGCTGGTTCCGGGTTCGTGGATCAACGCGAACTTCAACGTATGGATCGGAGCTCCCGAGGATAACCGCTCGTGGGATTATCTCTACCACGCGCGCACGTTCTACGCTGCGAACGCAGCCCGGGCCAGTGAAGCGCAACGCAAACTGGCTCTCGAAGAACTGTTTATCGCCGAAGGCAGCGATTGGAATTGGTGGTATGGTCCCGAGCATCATTCAGCCAACGACCGGGAATTCGACGAACTCTACCGCAAGCATCTTTCGAACGTGTATCAGGCCCTCGGCGCCAGCCCGCCCGATTATCTTGCGCATCCGATCAGCGGTGTCGAGGCCAGGCCGCAGTTCACGCCCCAGACTCACTACATTCATCCCCACATCAACGGTGACATGGTCCGCTATTTCGAGTGGATGGGCGCTGCGATCCATACCGCAGATCACCGCGCCGGTGCCATGCACGGCAAGCAGTTTCTGGTGGATTGCGTTTACGCAGGCATCGATGACAGCAATATCTACGGACGCCTGGATTTTGTCGGCAAGCCTCCTGAAACTGATTTCGATTTGGTGGTGAACCTTGAGTCGTGGGCTGCGGATGAGAAGCGTCCCCGGCGCGCCCTGCGAGTGGACGTGCGAGTCGAAGCAGGGAAGCTGCGATCATGGAAGGCAGGCTTTCCGGATGGCGAAAAACCGCTGGCGACATCCGAGGATCTTTCTGCAGACGTCAAAATAGCCCTGCTCCGAAACTTTGAATTCAAGCTGCCACTGGCCTGGTTGCTGGCGAAGCCCGTGTCTTCCGCCGCCGTCAGCGCTGGCGGAAAAGCAACCACGCCGGCGGCGACCCTGCTCCGCCTGCGCTTCAGCCTGTGGCAGAACCGTTTACCCGTCGACGCGCTCCCCCTCGAAGGATGGATTGATCTCCGCCTTCTTACCGAAGAAGATCTGGCTGCGTTAGCCTTTTAGTCGCTCGCCAACCCAAAATCGAGAGCAAAGACAATTAACACCAAGGTTCGAGTTAATTGCACATCGGTCTTTCCTTTCCGGTCGATAAGAGGCACCATTGCAGGTAGAGGCGTCCTGGTTTGGAAAGGAGACAAAGCCATGCCCGAGCAGCCTCACGAAACATCCCAGAAGGAGCGAAGAAGACATCCCCGCACCAAGGTTTCGATTCCCATTGAATTCAAACCAGAAGGCGCAGCCGTTGCCAGCCGCGCCGAAACTGCCGACCTCAGTCTTTTTGGATGCTACGTTGAGATGAGCTTCACCCTGCCAGTGGGGAGCAAACTGGATCTCGTCCTCTGGGTCGAAGAGGCGCGACTGCCAACCAAAGCGCTGGTCGTAACCCATCATCCGCAATTCGGAAATGGCATCGAGTTTCTTGATTTGTCTCAAGAACACCGAATTACGCTGGAGCATTTCCTGAAAACCTGCCAGGCGCAGTCAGAAGAAAAGCCGGAAGCAAAAACTTCCGGCTAAGTAAGAACTGAAAAACTGAAAACTGGTTTCCTATTGTCCGCCTGCGTCGGCAGTCATCTCCAGCGGACGGCTCAGTTCCATTACCAATTGCGTACCCGCGGGCAGTTCGGCCGAATTCCTCTTGCCCAGCCAGCGCGCCACGGTTGCAGTAGCGCCGATCGTCGCACCGATCAAAACGCCTTTGCCTCCGCCAATCAATCCGCCAGCTAGCATGCTGGCTCCGGTGCCCGCGCCCATTATGACCAAATCTTGATTATCGTAGCCCTTGCCTTTGAATTGCCCTTCGCTGTTGACGTCGGTTCCTTTGCGCACACTGGTATCGACCAGCGCGGCATTCAGCGTGTAGTGTTCACCACTGGGCAAGACCAGGGTTTCGGGAAACATGCCAATCGTAGGTTTGCCTGAGATTCGCCGCGGCTCGCTGACCATAGTGACGCGCCCCTGGACGCTGGCGCCGATAGGAAGAACAGTCTTTCCATCAAGCATGACCGGTTGCGTGAGTCTGGCGGAAAATGGATCTCCGCTCTTGCTCGCGGAAGTTGTTATGGCAGTCTCCAGTTTCACGTTCAACACCGTGCGTGTGGGCAGCGAGATATTGTTCTGCGCTACCGCGGACACAGCCAGCAACACTGTGCTAAGCAATACAAGTTTTTTCATTTCGCCTCCTGAGTAAATCGAATTGTGTCGGACTCAACCTTGCTTTAGTTCGGCAATCTCAACCGGAGGCCTTCACCTTCTTGACTGCCTCCATAACCTGCTCGATCGGTGCTCGATCCGTCTGGCTGTCGCCGCGATAGATGTAACGCACCGTTCCGTTTCCGTCGACCACCAGCGTAGCCGGATGCGCAATGTTGATCGCGTCCGTCCCCAGCCGGTGGTAAAGCCCGTACGCCTTGGTTACCGTTCGCTCTTCATCGAGCAAAAACGGAAACGCCACCGGATGCTTCTCCAGAAATTTCACCGGCTTGAACATCCCGTCGCGCTTCTCGGCAGCAATAAAGACCACTTGCGCTCCAGCCTGTTCGAGTTCGCTCTTGACTGGCTCAAACTGGGCCATGCGTTTGGCGCAGTTCGGTCACCATGTGCCACGCAAGAATTCGAGGATGGCCAACCCATGCGCCCGCAGACTTGAAAGCGAAAAGTTTCCCTCCCGGTTCGCCGCGGTCAGTGAAAAATCCGGCGCGCGCGATCCAATTCCCAGCGTTTCGGTGCGATTCTGCATCTGGAATCGACTCTAAGGTACGAGGGAGTGCGGAACAAGAAGGGAATCGATACACGAACCATCGTAGGCACTGTGATTCACTATGACGTGGACCTGCCCCAAGCGCAGCCGAAGGGGCTCTCGCCCGCGAACTCCGCATGTTCGGATAACAACGATCAAACAACAACGAGCTTCACTCCGCAACGAGGCCTGCATCACACAGATAATCTGTCCCAGTGATTTATAATCGCCAGTCTCATTCCAACCAACAAAGGACGCACTCATGCCCGTAACGAATATCGCCGATATCCATGCGCGGGAGGTTCTTGATTCCCGCGGCAATCCGACAGTTGAAGCTGAAGTGATCCTGGGCAGCGGCTCTCACGGACGCGCCATCGTGCCTAGTGGCGCATCCACCGGCGAACACGAAGCGGTCGAATTGCGCGACGGCGACAAAAAGCGATTTCTCGGCAAAGGTGTGCTCAAAGCAGTCGAGAACGTGAATGGTGAGATCGCCGACGCCCTGGACGACTTCGACGCCGCCGACCAGCGTGCCCTCGATCAGAAGATGATCGAAGTCGATGGCACGCCCAATAAAAGCCGCCTCGGGGCGAACGCCATTCTCGCCGTTTCCATGGCCGCGGCCCGGGCCGCCGCGTCCTATTTTGCGCTGCCACTCTACCGCTATCTGGGCGGTCCCGCCAACACGCTTCCCGTGCCGATGATGAATATCCTAAACGGTGGCGCGCATGCCGACAACAACGTCGACTTCCAGGAATTCATGGTCATGCCCGTCGGAGCCAAGTCGTTCTCCGAAGCTTTGCGGTGGGGCGTCGAAGTCTTTCATACGCTGAAAGGTGTGCTCAAGAAGCGCGGCTACAACACAGCTGTTGGCGACGAAGGAGGGTTCGCACCCTCAGTGAAGTCAAACGTAGAAGCCATCGAGGTCGTGCTCGAAGCTATTCAGCAAGCCGGATTCAAGCCCGGCGAACAGGTCGCCATCGCCATCGATCCCGCCGCCAGCGAGTTCTACAAAGACGGCAAATACATTTTCAAGAAGTCCGACAAGTCAGAGAAAAGTTCCGACGACATGATTCGCTACTGGGCTAAGTGGGTGAAGGACTATCCCATCGTTTCGCTCGAAGACGGCTTGTCCGAGGAAGACTGGGACGGTTGGCAGAATCTCACTAAAGAGCTGGGCGGAAAAATTCAACTCGTAGGCGACGATCTGTTCGTCACCAACGTGCAGTTCTTGCAAGAGGGAATTGACAAGCACGTAGCGAATTCGATTCTCATCAAAGTCAACCAGATCGGCACGGTTAGCGAAACTCTCGACGCCATCGACCTCGGCCGCCGCAACGGCTATACCTCGGTAATCTCGCACCGCTCCGGCGAAACCGAAGACACCTTCATCGCCGACCTGGCCGTAGCGACCGGAGCAGGCCAGATCAAAACCGGATCAGCTTCACGCACCGATCGAATCGCGAAGTACAACCAGTTGCTGAGGATCGAAGAGGAACTGGGAGATTCCGCGAGGTTCTTGGGCCTTAAGGCGCTAAACTACAAAGGCTAATGGAAAAAAAGTCGACATTGGCTCAGTCCATGAGTTGGCTATAATGAACTCATGGAAGTGGATATTCATGAGGCCCAGACTCACCTATCTTGCCTGCTCGAGCGCGTTGCAATGGGCGAAGAGGTCATTATCGCCAAAGTCGGGGATCCGGTCGCGAAGCTGGTTCCCATAACGCCCAACGCTCGCAAGTTCAAGCTGGGCTCGGCCAAAGGGGAGTTCACTGTACCCGACGATTTCAACGATCCGCTTCCCAAGGAAATCGAAGGCCTTTTCTGGAAATGAGGCCGTCAAGTCAAGGCTCCGTAGATCCGAGTTAATCCGTGCAATCCGTGGCCCGCTCTTAGTGGTCGATAGGAGCTTTATGAAACGTCATTCCGTTTGCTTCGCAGTCATACTTCTCGTAGCCACCGCAGCTTACGCGCAACAACCCGCGCCCGCACCAGGCGATGCCGCCGCCAGCAAAGAAGATGTTCAGCACCTCTTCGAGGTAATGCAAATTCATCAGCAAATGCGTCAAGTGATGGACGCCATGATGAAACAACAAACCGCCATGATCCACGAGACTCTGAAGAAGCGTTACCCGCAAAGTTCTCCGGAGAAAATCGCGCGGGCTGACCAGTTAATTGCAGAAACCATGAAGGACATGCCCATGGACGCCATGCTCGACGACATGATTCCCATCTACCAGAGGCATTTCTCCAAGACCGATATCGACGCCATGAGCACCTTCTACGGATCCCCAACTGGCCAAAAGATGATGCGGGAGATGCCGCAACTCACCACCGAATCGATGCAGGCCTCCTACGCGCGCATGCAAAAGCAGATGGACACGATCACGCAGAAGGCCGAGCAAATCGTGAAGGAAGATCAGGGCAAACCGAAAACCGCGCCCGTAACAGCGCCGTCCCAGCAAAAGAATTAGCAGCGTACGAAGTGAGAAGAATTCAGATCCGCGTTCATCCACGCAAATCCGTGGCGGTTTTTGTTTTACCTAGAAGCCAGGAGCCAGCAGCTAAATGCGTCCCAAACCACTTGTCCTAATCATCCTCGACGGCTGGGGATACCGCGCCGAGACCAAAGCCAATGCCATCGCGCTCGCTCGCAAGCCCACTTACGACCGCCTTCTGCGCGAATATCCAAGCACGTTGATTCAAACCAGTGGTCCGTTTGTCGGCCTGCCCGACGGTCAAATGGGCAACAGTGAGGTGGGCCACCTTAACATCGGCGCTGGACGCATCGTGCACATGGACAGCACGCGCATCGAGCTCATGATCCAGAATGGAGAGTTCTTTTCCGACCCCGTTCTGCTTGCCGCCATGAAAAACGCCCGCACCGGCGGCCGCCGGCTTCACCTGTTCGGCCTGCTCTCCGACGGCGGCGTTCACTCCTACCAGACTCATCTCTATGCGCTGCTGCGCATGGCCAAACAAAACGGTGTCGACCGTGTCTTCGTGCATGCCTTCATGGACGGCCGCGACACTTTGCCCACCAACGGAGCCGGCTACCTCGAACAGCTCCAGCAAAAGATTCGTGAGTACAACACAGGAAAGATTGCGACTGTGAGCGGCCGCTACTACGCCATGGACCGCGACCGGCGCTGGGAGCGCATCGCCAAGGCCTTCAACGTCATGGTTTTCGGCAACGGCGAAGCAGCGAAGTACGTCGACCCAGTGCAGGGAGTGAAAGAGTCTTACAACAAAGGAGTCACCGACGAATTTATCGTCCCCTTCGTCTGTGTCGACAACAAAGGCGAGGCTCTCGCCACCATTCGCGACGAAGACTCCTGCATCTGTTACAACTTCCGCGCCGACCGCGTCCGCCAAATCACCCGCGCCCTGACTCGCAACAGCGGCCTCAACGAGAAAGCTGGGCGCGATCTGCCCGGCGCTGACGATCTCGACGCGATCATTCCCCGCGACCGTGTGCCCAAGAATCTGTACTACGTTTGCATGACCCGCTATGACAAACAATTCAGCTTGCCCGTTGTCATCCCGCCGGAATCGATGAACAACATCCTGGCCAATATTATGGGCCAGATGAATCTGCGCAACCTGCGCGTGGCTGAAACGGAAAAATATGCCCACGTCACTTACTTCTTCAACGGAGGCGTCGAACAACCATTCCCCGGCGAAGAACGCCAACTCGTCCCCTCGCCCAAAGTCGCCACCTACGACCTGAAACCCGAGATGAGCGCAGCCGGCATCGCCGACGCGGTTGTGAAGGCCGTCGAAGACGGCACTTTCGACGTGATTATCGTAAACTTCGCCAACGCTGATATGGTGGGCCACTCCGGCAAAATCGAACCGACTGTCAAAGCTGTAGAAACAGTAGACGCCTGTCTCGGACGCATCGAGCCCGCCGTCCGCGCCAAGGGCGGAGCCATGCTCATCACCGCCGACCACGGCAACGCCGAAATGCTGATCGATCCAGTGACCGGCGGGCCCCATACCGCCCATACCACGAATCCCGTCCCTTTCATCGTGATCTCCGACAACGGCAAGCAGTTCACCCTCAAGCCCGGAGGCTCCTTGCAAGATATTTCGCCCACCATCTTAGCCATGCTGCAAATCGATAAACCCAAAGAGATGACCGGGCAGGATCTCCGGCGAATGCAAGCGTAGGGGCTGGCGTCCTCGCCCTAGGCACCGCGGTCGGATCCTCGCACTTGTCAAGAGTGCAAAACCTTTCATCTTGACCTCCGCATCAACCAGGATGATAATTGGCCGCCTCAATGACTTCGCGACTTTCCGCCATTGTCGCGCGGTAAGCACGGCTACCCGGCCATCGATAGCCAGCGACCAAACTTGGTTTTGAGGGGGCTCCATTCGATTGCGATTTCCTGCACCGGTTCGCGTTGGTGGCAGGACGACTCACAAAATTTTCTCCAGGAGAAGAAACCAGTGAAAAGATCCGTTCTTGGTGTATTGCTAGTTCTGACGTTCGCCATAGCTGTGGCAGCGGCGCCGACGTTAACCTTCACCTTTTCAGATGTTAAAGCCAACAAGACTGCGCTCGAGACTGACACTTACGCCGTCAACAATGCTGGAACCATCGTCGGAGACTACGTGGACTCCGCCAGTGTTCAACACGGCATGATTCTTGCCGGCAAGAAGCTGACCACCATCAACGACAAGACTTGCGAAGCGATTTCGGGCACCGGTGGAATTTCGTTCTTCGGCGTCAACAGCGCGGGCACTGCGGTTGGCTGGTGCACGAACTCCAAGACCGGCTTGGACCAAGGGCTTGAGTATTCGAAGGGCAAGATCACTGTGATCAATTATCCGAAATCAAATGGCACCCAGCTCAGCGGGATCAACGACAAAGGCGAAATAGTGGGCCTGTATCTCGACTCCACCAACGCCACGCACGGTTTCTCACTGATTGGTAAGAAGTACACCAGCATCTCCGTGAAGGGCGACACCAACACCGTTGCCTGGGGCGTCAACAATGCTGGCCAAATCACTGTCTACGCCACAAACTCGGCCGGCGATTACGATTCTTTCCTACTGACCGGCACGAAGTTCAAGAACATCGACAACCCAAAGGCTAAAGGCGGAGTCGGCACCATCGTCCACACACCTGCGCCGACCAGCGGCGACATCGACGGCACCTACTACAATTCTGCGGGTACCGAAATGGGCTGGCTCCTTCACAAAGGCAAGTACTACGACGTCGTGGATCCGGGTGGAACCACGCGAGCTGACGGTCTCAATGACAAGTCTGAACTGGTAGGACGTTATGGATCCGGTGAATTCGGCGGCACTGGTTTCAAAGCAACCTACAAGTAAATCTCTGCGCTTCGCCGCTTCGAGCCTGCCAATCGGGCTTGAAGCGGCCGCAGAAGCCAGACAGAAATTTCTCTTCGCCGGCCCGCAGCCTTCTGCTGGGCCAAGGTAGTCGTGAACTTCTTGCCATTGTAGATGAAGGCGTCGTAATCGCCGCTGGAGTTGATCGCAAACACGGTCATGTCGCCCGCGTTGTTGATCCCGTAGACGTCGGTAGAGGTGTCGCCGGGCGCGTCGATGCGGGTGTACTTGGTGCCTTTCTTCGTGAAGCCATGCTGGGTGTCGGCGGAGTCCAGGTACAGACCAGTGACCCAACCCTTATCGTTGATTCCGGTGGCCTCGGTTCCGTTAGATTTCGGGAAATTGACGGCGGCGAATTTCCCGCCCGAGTAGACGAAGCTCTCGTTCAGGCCGGTCTTTGAGTTGACGCACCAGCCGACCGCGGCGTTGGCGCTATTGATGGCGTAGAAGGCGATGCCAGAAGTGCCGGTCTCCACTTCGCAGGTCTTGTTGTCGACGGTGGTGAGTTTGGTCCCAGCCAAGATCATCGCGTGTTGAACACCCTTGGAGTCGACGTAATCTCCGGCGATGGTTCCCGCGTTGTTGATCCCGTAAGAGTCTGTCTCTGTAGCCGTCTTGTTTGCTTTGACATTGGAAAAAGTGAAGGTTAATGGTGGCGCCGCCGCGATACCTACGGCAACGAACGTCAGAACTAGCAATATTCCAAGCATGGACCTTTTCACTGATTTCTCCTCCTAGAGAAAGTTTGTTGACTTGTCCTGCCCGCCAACGCGAACTGAGACAGCGGAAAGGAGTGGGGTACTGCGATGAACGAAGGTCGGCTACCCCAAGGCTGGCCCTATAGGCAGCGTTGCCCACGCTACCAACAACAAAGGCTCCGTGACCGGCACCTACTACGATTCAGCCGGCGACGTCCATGGCTGGCTGCTTGACGGTGGCAAATACTATGCATTCAACGATCCCACGGGTTGCAAGTGCGACACTCGTTCCGATGGAATCAACGACAGCAACGTGGTGGAGGACGTTATTCGACGACCCTCGGCGGTGCTAGCATCGGCTTCAAAGCCACAACCAAGTAAATCTCTGCGCCTCGCCGCTTCAATACCCGCCAGTCGGGATTGAAGCGGCCGAGGCCGCTGGGGCAAACAGAAACTTCCCGCTCACCGCTCAACGACCCGCAGCGTTCTGCTTCGCCAGGTACTCGTTAATCGCCGTGCCCCATTCTTTTCCACTGCTACGGTCCGAGTCTCCCATTTCCTTCACATGCTCGTTGGCTTCAGGGTTCAAAGCCGTTCGCTCATACGCAACTTGCACATTCGTATTCTCCGCGTCGGCTTCCGCAAACCGAACATCAATCAGCACAACCATAACGTCCGGAATGAAATACGCGTACTGATAATGCCGCGCGGCTGTGTCGAAGGCCGTGTTGATCCAAACTGCGTGGTGATGGCTGTGGCGGATGGTGAACACCGCGCCTTGCGTGTCCTGCGCGGGTTGCGGATACAGGAATTGCGGATCCCAATGTCCACCCGCCCAGCCGCGCTCTCCCTCCGGCCCAAACAACGGCGCTACGACCGGGTAAGGAGCGTGAACCGTGAACTCGAACTCATTGCGCACATGCGCCACCGGCCCG
>Ga0228598_1000093_pt1 | contig 14583 bp, 7 predicted proteins | sample CZU4metagenome_FD_182726 | JGI IMG/M metagenome (GOLD analysis project Ga0228598, IMG submission 182726) | Spruce rhizosphere microbial communities from Bohemian Forest, Czech Republic - CZU4 | ecosystem: Host-associated > Plants > Roots > Rhizosphere | place: Czech Republic: South Bohemian... | reverse complement strand
GGCGGCGGTTCCATAGAAGGACTTGATTCACCAGCAAGGCGGGGCCAAATCAAACGATCGAAAGGGGCCAAATCAAGTTGACGGAACCAACAGATAGGGCTGTGGCAGCTGGCGGTGGAATTTGGCGACTATAGAGGGCTAGGAACTCCCTCGATTTCTTGGAACAGAGTTGGAACGCATGAAGCAAATTGGCGGCCCGGAAGCGACGACACAGCCACGACTTAGAATTTACCCCCGACTCCTTCGAACCAGAGGGTCGGAGTTCGAATTTCTCCGGGCGCGCCACTCACTTCAGGGTACCGGAATGCTTACGGGAGCGTTACTCGTTCTCTCGACGCTTCAGCGGATCCCGACAAAGGGATTTTCGATGAGAATGCCAGCAATCATTTGCCCAGCGTTTAAATCTTCCGAGAGAATCCGAGTCGCGCCGTTTTTTGAGGCAGAGGAAACAATCAGGGCATCCCAGAAACCGATTCGCGATTCGTCCTCGATCCGAAATGCCGAGGCAATTTCAATTGGAGTCGTTTCCGTGCACCAGATTGCATAGCTGCTCACCACAAGGCGAGCCAAATCCTTTGACAAGGGAGAGGAGATCTTTTGTGTGACGTTGACATAGAATTCCTGGAGTACCTGCACGCTAAGAACGCCCGTTCGCTCGCTCCAAAGGTCACGGAGAACCGTCTTTGCAATTTCGTGCTTCGCACCTGCGTCTGTGTCATGCGCATAGATCAAGACATTCGTATCGATGAACGTCTTACCGCTCATGGAGTTCGTCTCGGCCGACTCGAATTACACCGCCCAGGTGAAAGCCCTGGTCGAGCAAGGTCATTGCCTGCCGCTCGGCCCGTTCGTAGGCTTCTTCCTCGCCTACGAGTATCTCAATTTGATGAGCTAGTAAGCCGCTGATGGAAGTTGAACGCCGAGCGGCCAAGATCTTGGCCTTCTGAATGGTTTTTCGGTCAAGACTGATCGTCACGTTTTGCTTCTCGTTTCTCTTGGCAGCCGCCATGATTCCCTCCATCACACGTACTGTACGTGTAGCACGTATCTCACGTGCAGTCAAGGCGTGGGTGGGGCGCGTGTGGAGACTAAGCCCCCCAAAGCTCCGAATAGGTTACAGGTCTAATCCAGCAGGCAATTTAATCTGCAGCAAACACGCCGCGAAATCGTTCAGAAAAGTTCGGAAATCGTCCCCTTGGGCGCGCCATTCACTTTCATGTTCACAACTTACGTCTTGCGAAGCAAAGCGACGGGCCGTTTCTACACGGTATCTACTTCGGATTTTCTCCGCCGGCTCGAACAACACAACGCGGAGGTGAGCACCTCGACGAAACATAGCGGTCCGCGGGAATTGGCACATCGAGAGGATTTTGCAAGCCTTGCGGAGGCGATGCGGCGCGAAGGTTATCTAAAGACCGGCAAGGGCCGCAAGGAGCCCAGGCGAATTCTTGATGAGAATCGATCGCCGTAGCTCAGCTGGATAGAGGTCGCCGGGGCGACGCTTCGAACCAGAGGGTCGGGAGTTCCCCCCGCGGCGGGTCTCCGGGCTCGCCATTTCCAAAGACAGTGTGTTTTCAATACCTTCGGTTGATACCGCTAGTTTTGTTTCGAACAAGAATTGAACGTAGCGGTCGCCAAAAAGACTCCATAATCCGAGGCAGTCACGTTTTGATCGAGTTGATGTGCTTATCCTTCATTGCCTTTAGGCTCGCTTTCACCAGTTTCTTCACCAATGTCGTTGGTACTGGCTTACCCTTTGGGAAGCTAACAATGGCTTTCGTCGTAGCACAACCTGCAAGTTCCTTCCTATGTTCTTGTATTACGGAAGGGGGTACATGTAGGCGTATGAGTGGTTCCTTGAAGCTGAACCAGGCAAACATCCCGTCATAATAATCAATTCCTGGACAGGAATATCCGGGCATTTGGAAATAGTCGGTGCGTTCAGTCGCGCCAGGCGCTGCCGCCCGTATGGCCGCTCTGATCTTCGCCAAATCGCCTTGCGCCTCTTTTGGACATCTTGCTATGTATTCATCTACTTCACTACTTTTGCGTTTTGTCACGGTTGCGTTCTCCCCTTCCCGCTTCGTTAAGACGACATGAGTAGCCTTTGGCGTTGCCACATGTTCTGTGCATTGGTACCCTCCACCCAAGTTGCCAGTCAATGAGGACTCAATCGAGCACGCTTTAGATCCTCCACTCCTTGGGGCCGGCAAACTGAGGCAAACTTGACACAAACTCTCCTAAAAAAGTTCTAAGATCGTCCCCTTGGGCGCGCCACTCTTTTCAATCCCGTACAAAATCTCGGTATCCGTTCACTCGCTCTCCTGTTGTTATTGTCTTTGTGGGGACCGCGCGAATTCGCACCGCCGCCTGGGCTGGCTCGCGGCAGGCCCTTTTTTCGTTTACGGTGGTAAGCAGCACGCGCTGAGTATTAATCTGGTCCGAGCGGAACGCGTCCGGGGGCGGCTCGCGAGGAGGAAATCAAAAATTATGAAGACGCTGCTGCTTGGTATCACTCTCGTCGCGTCGGTTTTATTCCCCATGTGTCTGCGGTGTGCTCCGGCAAAGCCTGGGCTGGAAGTAGTGGTGCTTGGTTCGGGCGGGCCGCGGCCGTTCGGCAGGGCGGGGTCCAGCTTTATCGTTTTGCTCGATGGTACGCCGCGGATTTTGGTGGACGCCGGGCCAGGAGCGTTTCTGCGGATTGGAGAGTTAAACCTCGACCTGGACAACGTAGATACGGTTTTGCTGACGCATCTGCACATTGATCACAGCGGAGACCTGGCGGCCTACTTCAATGCGCGCGCGCTTAGCGCCGACGGGCCGATCGTCTATCACATTTTTGGTCCGGACGGCGCGGGACTATTTCCCAAGACCTCGCGATTTGTGGATTTGCTGGTGGGTAAAGGGGGCGCGTTCGAGTATCAGAAGACCTTCGGTGCGGAGGAATCGTTCAAGGTGCGCGATCTGGCAATCACGCTGGATTCCCCGCGTACGAAGATTGTGGATGAAAATGGCTTAGTCGTGGAAGAGATTGCCACGCACCACGGCGACTGCCCTTCGGTGGCCTACCGGATTTCCTATAAAGGCGCAGTGTTGGTTTTCTCTGGAGACATGGACGCGTCCGCGCTGTCGAATCTCGTGCAGCTTGCGAAGAATGCGGATTTGCTGATCTTCAATTGCGCTGTGCTGGACCCTCCGAATTCACCTTCGCAGCTTTACGATCTGCACACGCCACCAAAGAAAATTGGCGAAGCCGCGCACGAGAGCGGAGTGAAGGGTTTGCTGCTCAGCCATACTGCGCCCGACGTCGAAAGCCAGGAAGACGCCGTGCGAAAGTCAATTCGTGCGTCCTATGCGGGGCCAGTCGCGTTCGCAAGCGATAAGTTGCATGTGGCGGTCGGGCAGTAGGCGGCAAAATAAATACGAGCCGCAAGCATTTCTGATTTCAACCTTACCTATGGCGGGCCAAAATCTCACAATGTGGTAGTCGAATCGCTCTAGCAAGCCACAGGCGTCGATTTAGGAACCCTGACCGCTACAAGATTTATTGTATTTTGGGGAGCCGCTCCGGGGCAGTACCATGTAGGCGCTTCCAGGCACGGCGAGCAAACAGGAGATTCTTATTGCCGAGATAAAAAACACCTCTTCATCCATCCCTGAATATCAAAGGTCTCCAGTCCCAGCCGCTCCCGCTTCGCCGCAACCTCGGCGCAAAGTACCGCAGTTCGTTTGGTGGGGCCTGTCACTGCTCGTGCTCGTGATTGTGGCCCTGCTGATTTTCCGCCACCACGAAGACGCCAAAAAAGCTGCGGCCACGAAGGTTCGTCCGGCCGGCATCAACATCACTACCATCACAGCGCAAAAAGGCGACATCGGCGTTTACCTGGACTCCATCGGCACTGTCACTCCGGTGTACACCTCTTCGATCACCGCCCAGGTCACCGGAATAATTATTGGCGTCCACTATACGGAAGGTCAACGCGTTGCGCAGCGCGACTCGCTGATTGACATCGACTCGCGCCCCTACCGCGCAATGCTCATGCAGGCGCAAGGCGCGCTGGAGCGGGACCAAAATCTTCTCGCGCAAGCGCAGATGGATCTGGCGCGCTATCAGGAAGCATGGGGGCGCAACGCCATCGCCAAACAAATTCTGGATGACCAGGAAAAACTGGTGCACCAGGACGAAGGCACGGTAAAGAATGACGAAGGAACTGTGCAATTCGATCAGGTGCAGGTGGATTACTGCCACATCACCGCGCCCATCGCCGGCCGCGTGGGTCTGCGGCTGGTGGATCCCGGAAACGTAGTGCAGTCAGCGGGAACGCTCACGCTCGCGGTGATCACGCAGCTCGAGCCCATCACCGTAATTTTCACAATTCCGGAAGACAGTCTGGATCCAGTGCAAGCTCGCCTGCGCGCAAACGCGAAACTCAGCGTGGATGCTTTCGATCGTACGGCCCAAACGAAAATTGCGAGCGGCCAGCTATTGACGCTCGACAACCAGATTGACACCACCACCGGCACGGTGAAAGGGCGCGCGCTCTTCGCCAATGCCAATGACGCGCTCTTCCCCAATCAGTTTGTGAACACGCGCCTGCTGGTGAATACGTTGCAGGGAGTGACGCTGGTCCCGTCATCAGCGATTCAACAGAATGGCCAAGCGTCGTTCGTGTATGTGATTCAAAATAATGTCGCGCACATGCACAGCGTAAAAGTGGGAGTGACCAATGGCGGCGTAACTCAGGTTGACGGGATCAATCCGGGAGACGTGATCGCCAACAGCAGCTTCGATAAGTTGCAGGACAAAATTGCGGTGGTTGTTTCGAACCCGCCGGCCGCCGCCAGCACGAACGGCGCGAGCGGGAGCAGCGCTCCGTGAGCCCCTCACGTCCTTTTATTTTGCGGCCGGTGGCGACTTCGTTGTTGATGGCCGCAATCCTGCTGGTCGGCATCGTCGGTTACACGCAGCTCCCCGTCTCCGCATTGCCGCAAGTTGACTATCCCACCATTCAAATCCTCACATTCTATCCTGGAGCAAGCCCCACAGTAGTCGCGACCACTGTGACGGCTCCACTCGAGCGTCAATTCGGCGAGCTGCAGGGTTTGAGCCAGATGACTTCTTCCAGCTCCGGCGGCACTTCGGTGATTGTGCTGCAGTTTAATCTGACGTTGAGTATAGATATCGCCGAAGAAGAAGTGCAGTCCGCGATCAACGCTGCGCAGAGTCTGCTGCCGTCGATCCTGCCTGCGCCGCCTATTTACAGCAAGACGAATCCAGCCGACGCTCCCGTGCTGACGCTCGCGATCACTTCCAGCTCGATGCCACTTCCGCAAGTCGAAGACCTGGTGGACACGCGCCTGGCGCCGAAGATTTCGCAGCTCAACGGCGTCGGACTGGTGACTATCAGCGGCGGACAGAAACCCGCGGTCCGCATTCAAGCGAACCCCACTGCGCTGTCGTCCTACGGCATCAACCTGGAAGACCTGCGTACCGCGCTGACCGCCGCCAGTGTGAACGCGGCCAAAGGAAATTTCGACGGTCCCAACCAGGATTACCAGATTGATGCGAACGATCAGCTGGTCACGAACACGGATTACAAAAACGTTGTGGTCGCCTACCGTAACGGCGCGCCGGTGATGCTCACCGACGTCGCCGGCATCGTGAATGGCGTCGAGAACAATTCTCAAGCCGCGTGGATGAATCAGACGCCTGCGGTGATCCTGAATGTGCAACGCCAGCCCGGCGCGAACACCATCAGCGTGGTGAAAAGCATCAAGCAGCTGATTCCGCAGCTGGAAGCAAATCTGCCTGCGGGCATTCAGGTAACCACGCTCACGGATCTGACGACCGCGATCGAAGCTTCGGTGTCGGACGTCGAATTCGAATTGCTTCTGACGGTCGGCCTCGTCGTGCTGGTCATCTTTCTTTTCCTGCGCAGCCTCTACGCTACCATTATTCCGGCCGTGGCTGTGCCGCTCTCGCTGGTGGGAACTTTAGCGGTGATGTACCTGCTCGGTTACAGCCTGGATAACTTGTCGCTGATGGCGCTGACCATCTCCACCGGTTTCGTGGTGGACGATGCCATCGTGATGATCGAGAACATTTCGCGTTACATCGAAGCGGGCGATCCGCCCATGGAAGCGGCGCTCAAAGGCGCGGAACAAATTGGATTCACCATTCTCTCGTTGACCGTCTCGCTGATTGCGGTGCTGATTCCACTGTTATTCATGGGCGACGTGGTGGGGCGACTGTTCCGCGAGTTCGCGGTGACGCTGGCCGTCACCATCGTGCTTTCGGCGGTGGTTTCCCTGACGCTCACTCCAATGATGAGCGCGCGAATTCTGCGGCACACGCCGGAAGATCAGCAGGGACGATTCTACAAGGCTTCGGAACGCGTGTTCGAAAATATGATCGCGTTCTATGGGCGTACGCTGAAATTCGTTCTGCGCTACCAGACGATTACGCTGCTCGTCGCAGTGGCCACTCTTCTGCTGACAATTTTTCTATACATCATCATCCCCAAGGGATTTTTTCCCGTGCAGGACACGGGCGTAATCCAGGGCATCTCGCAGGCGCCGGCGTCCATCAGCTCGCAAGCCATGGCCGAAAAGCAGCAGGAACTTGCCAAGGCGGTTATGGAAGACCCGGCTGTGGAGAGCATCTCGTCGTTTATCGGCGCGGACGGCACGAACATCACCACCAACAGCGGCCGTATGTCCATCAATCTGAAACCGCTCGACCAACGCAAGATCAGCGCGTCGAATTTAATCCGCCGGCTGAAATCGCGATTAGACAAAGTGCAGGGCATCGAGCTGTTCATGGAACCGGTGCAGGACATTACCGTGGATGACCGCGTAAGCCGCACGCAATACCAGTACACGCTGGAAGATTCCGACGCGAACGAACTGAACCTGTGGACCAGCCGCTTCATGGACCAGCTGAAAAAGCTACCGGAACTGGAAGACCTCGCCACCGATCAGCAACCGGGAGGCCTGGCCGTAACTCTGGTGATTGACCGCATCACCGCTGGGAGATTGGGCATCGCGCCTACGACGATTGATAACACTTTGTACGATGCGTTCGGCCAGCGGCAAATCAGCACGATGTACACGCAGGTGAACCAATACCACGTGGTGCTGGAAAGCCAGCCGCAATTTCAAAAGGACCCCCACAAGCTGAACCATATATATATACAATCCAATGCGTCCAATGGCGCGAGCGGCGCAGGAGCTAATTCCTCTTTTGCGTCCTCCAGTTCGTCCTCCGCGGGTTCGAACGCGCTCACCGGTTCCGCGCTCTACACTCCGTCTGCGAATACGCTGGCTCCTCCTGCGAACGCGCTTTCGCCGAATTCTTCCTCCGCGCCGAGCAACGGCGCAAACTCCGCCGGCGCCACCAGCTCGTCCATGAGCAACGCCGTACCGCTGAGCGCTTTTTCGCACTTTGAGAACACCATGGAGCCGCTGGTGATTACGCATCAGGGCCAATTTCCGGCCATCACCGCATCGTTCAACCTCGCGCCGAATGCCGCGCTGGGCAACGCCATTACCGCGATCAACAAAGTGCAGAAGGACATGCACATGCCGCCCAGCTTGCAAGCAGGCTTTCAAGGCACGGCGGCGTCCTTCACAAATTCACTGGCCAACGAGCCACTGCTGATTCTCGCCGCGCTCGTCACGGTCTACATTGTGCTGGGCGTGCTGTATGAGAGCTTCGTACATCCCATCACGATTCTTTCCACGCTGCCGTCGGCCGGTGTCGGCGCTTTCCTCGCCCTGATTTTATTTCACCAGGATTTGAGCGTGGTCGCGATCATCGGCATCGTCCTGCTGATCGGCATCGTAAAAAAGAACGGCATCATGATGGTGGATTTTGCGCTGGAAGCAGAGCGCAAGGGCGGAAAGAATTCCACGGACGCGATTTACGAAGCCTGCCTGCTGCGCTTTCGCCCCATTATGATGACTACCATGGCCGCGTTGCTCGCCGGCCTGCCGCTTGCGCTCGGCACCGGCTTCGGTTCGGAGTTGCGCAGGCCGCTGGGCATCGCGATGGTGGGCGGGCTGCTGCTGAGCCAGGCGCTCACGCTGTACACCACACCGGTCATCTACATTTTCTTTGACAATCTGGCGCAGCGTTTTTCCAGCAAATCGCAAAAGTCGGAAACCGCGAGCGCAGGCGCAGACGCGACAGGCCCCGCATGAACATTTCCGCGCCATTCATTCACCGGCCGGTGGCCACGACGCTGCTCACGTTGGCGATCGCACTTGCCGGTGCCACTGCGTTTGAAGTTCTACCGGTGTCGCCGCTGCCCGAAGTTGATTTCCCTACCATTTCAGTGAGCGGAGGGCTGCCCGGAGGCAGCGCCGAAATTATGGCGTCCTCAGTCGCTACTCCTCTCGAGCGGCAATTCGGCCATATCGCCGGTGTGACGGAGATGACCTCCACCAGCACGCTCGGCAGCACCTCCATCACGATTCAGTTCGATCTCAGTCGCGACATTGATGGCGCGGCTCGCGACGTTGAATCCGCCATCAACGCCGCGCGCACTTATTTGCCCGCCAACCTGCCGTCGAATCCCACCTATCGCAAAGTGAATCCCGCCGATGCGCCGATCATGATCCTCGGCCTCACTTCGGACAAATACGGTCCCGAAAAAGTGTATGACGTGGCGTCCACCATCATCGAACAGAAGTTGTCTCAGATACAGGGGGTCGGACAAGTCAGCGTCGGAGGCGGCGCGTTGCCCTCCGTGCGTGTCGAGGCAAATCCCACGCAATTGGCCAGCTACGGACTGACGCTCGCGAATTTGCAATCCGTGCTGAGCCTGCAAAATTCCGACCTCGCCAAAGGCCAAATCTCCGATGGCGTTGTAACTGCGGACATCCTCGCCAACGACCAGATCTCCAAGGCGGCAGACTACCAGCCGATTATCGTCGGGTATAAAAGTGGCGCGGCTGTGCGCCTTTCCGACGTCGCGCAAGTGATTGACTCGGTGCAAAACGTGCGCGCGGCCGGCTATTTGAACGGCAAGCGCGCGATCACCGTGATCATCTTTCGTCAGCCTGGCGCGAACATCATCTCCACAGTGGACCGCGTCGTCGCGCAACTTCCATTCATCAAGGCATCCATACCGCTGGGGATTGAAATCACCATGGTTCTCGACCGCACCACCACGATCCGCGCCTCCGTCAGCGACGTGGAACGGACGCTGCTGATTTCCATCGCCCTGGTGATCCTCGTTGTGTTTGCGTTTCTGCGCAACGCCCGCGCCATATTAATTCCCGCCGTGGCTGTGCCGGTCTCGCTGATCGGGACGTGCGCGGTGATGTATCTCTTCGGTTTCAGCATCGACAACCTTTCGCTGATGGCTCTGACCATCTCGACGGGATTCGTGGTGGATGACGCCATCGTGGTGATGGAAAATGTCGCGCGTCATCTGGAAAACGGTTTGAAGCCTTTTGCCGCGGCGCTGAAGGGCGCGGAGGAAATCGGCTTCACGGTGTTCTCCATCAGCATTTCGCTGATTGCCGTTTTTATTCCCCTGCTGTTGATGGGCGGAATCGTCGGCCGCCTCTTCCGCGAATTCGCGATCACGCTTTCCACCGCCATCGTCGTTTCCATGATCATTTCGCTCACCACCACTCCGATGATGTGCGCATACCTGTTGCGCGACGAGCGTTCGGTAAAACATGGCCGCGTCTACAATGCCAGCGAGAAGTTCTTCGGCGGGATGCTTTCCTTGTATCGCCGCACCCTCGCCTGGGTCTTGGACAATCCCGCGCTAACTATGATCGTGCTCTTCATCACCATCGCGCTCAACGTGGTCCTGATCATCAAGATCCCCAAGGGTTTTTTCCCCCAGCAGGATACCGGCGCGCTTTCCGGATCGGTACGAGGGCCGCAGGATTCGTCCTTCGCGGCGATGAACAGTTCCATCCAGAAAATCGGCGCGGTGATCAAAAATGATCCCGCCGTCGCGAACGTAATTGCGTTCACCGGCGGCGGTGGAGCCACCAATACCGGCTCCGCCTTCATCGCGCTGAAGCCGCTGGCGGAGCGCAAGGTCAGCGCCGCGCAGATCATTGATCGCCTGCGCCCCAAGCTAAACGCTTTGCCCGTCGCTTCCGCGTTCCTGCAGGCGGTGCAGGATCTGCGCATCGGCGGACGCTCCAGCAACGCGCTCTATCAGTACACGATTCAATCGGACAACGTGCAGGACCTTTCCAAATGGGCGCCGATTCTCTTGGCCGCGATGCAGAAACTCCCCGGCCTGCAGGACGTCAGCTCCGACCAGCAGAACGGCGGCCTGGATGAACTGCTGAACTACGATCGCATCACCGCAGCGAAGCTCGGCCTCACAGTGCAGTCGCTGGATTCCACGTTGTACGGCGCATTCGGCCAATCGGAAGTCTCCATCATTTACACGCAGCTAAATCAATACTACGTGGTGCTGGAAGTTGCACCGCAGTATTGGCAAAGTCCGGAGGGGCTAAAAGACATCTACCTTCACAGCGCCAGCGGCGGGAACATTCCCTTGCTCGCCGTGGCCAAAGGCCAAGCCAACACCACGCCGCTTTCCATCAACCACACCGGCCTGTTTCCCTCCGTCACCGTATCCTTCAACCTCGCGCCCAATGTCTCCATGAGCCAAGCCACGTCGGCCATCGACCAGATGCAAAAACGCCTCGGCGCGCCTTCCTCGCTGCAAGGTTTTTACGCCGGCACGCTCGAGGCTTATCAACAATCTCTCGGCACCGAGCCGTTGCTGATTATGACGGCGCTCCTCGCCGTCTATATTGTTCTCGGCATCTTGTATGAAAGTCTGGTCCATCCGCTGACGATCATCTCCACTCTGCCATCGGCCAGCGTGGGCGCGATGCTCGCATTGATGCTTTTTAGGCAGGACCTGAACATCATCTCCATCATTGGGATTGTGCTGCTGATCGGAATCGTGAAGAAGAACGCCATTATGATGATTGATTTCGCTCTGCAGGCGCAGCGCGAGGAAGGCAAGAGCACGCACGACGCGATTTTCGAAGCGTGCATGTTGCGCTTTCGCCCAATCCTGATGACGACGATGGCTGCGTTGTTGGGCGCTCTGCCGCTGGCGTTGGGAACGGGCACGGGCTACGAGCTGCGCCGGCCTTTGGGCATCACGATTGTCGGCGGGCTCATCCTCAGTCAGATGCTCACGCTCTACACCACACCGGTCGTCTACCTGGAGTTCGACCGCCTGCGGCTACGCTTGCAGGGCAAACAGCGCGACAGCGCTGCGCATGGAGCCACGCCCGCGCCCAGCGAAGCAAATTAGTCGGCGGCATCACACGGTGGGAATAAATCCTGCGAACGAACGCGGTTCGCTCTTTCAATCATCGGCGCACACACCACTGCCATCGTTAACTCTCGCCGTCCGCGAGATTCTTCAAGCTTCAAAAATGACGCACCGCAATCGAGCCGCCGCGCAATTTGCGTTCCACGCTCGCGGCCATCGCCGTCACGGATATAGACGCCGTCCGCGCCCATTCGCGCAGTTCCCCGACGTTCATCGCCGCCCACCCGGCAACGCTCGCCAGAATCAGTAACAAGAAACCGCCCGCGACGGCCATGCCCGCCATCGCCACGGACAGCGGTTCTCCTCGCTCGTCTCCCGTCGCTACCAGCACGCTCACCAGAAAAAACGCGAACGAGCCCAGCGCCAGGATCATCGCTCCGGAAAACGTCAGCACTGCCGCGACTCTCTCACCCGTGGGATGATTCATGCGCCCGGCCTCACAATTTACCCTGCACCGCTAGGACCAATAAAATCAATAACAGCCGCCCCAATCCGCCGCTCGGATAGTAGCCCCAGCCCGCGCTACACAGCTTCTCGCTCTCGCGCCGCGAAGCGGGCGCAGTATTGTCGATTCCCAACGCGGGGACCATCAGGGAAACACCGTATGCGGCCACAGGCAATGCTGTAGCGCAGTTCACTGTCAAGCGCCACGCGAAGCGCGGGTAGCTAAGCTGCGGCTCCCGTCGCGCATTTCTGTGGGTATGTGGAAATCTTCGTCGCCTTCAAAAATTGGAATGCGCGTACGAATATCTGTATGCACTTCCGTATGCGAGTATTCTCACCTCAGCCCCGATTTCCATAGATGGTATTAACACAGTCACTTACCAGCAACGCTATGTTCCCGCGAGCATGGTAATGAAATTGCCCGCGAAATGTCAGCGAGTTAGGCGCATCCCAAATGCGCCCTTATGGGTGTGTACGTCGAGTCGGTGGAACAGGCGAAGTTGGGCGCGTGTCCCAGCGTGATCAGCTGCGGCACGGCTCTTCGGCATCGGTATCACAGGTTTTGCTGATTCCCGAACGCCAGCTCGATCCCGCCTCGTCTGTCAAACCAGGAGGAGCGATGAACAGTCAGCAATCACGTTGTGCATTTCCAACCGCCTTAATCGTTATGATTATTCTGCTACTTATCCTGTCTTTCTCACTCAGTCCGGTCGCATATGCGCAGTCCACCGCGGTGCTCAATGGTACGGTCTCAGACGCCTCGGGCGCTGCGGTTCCGTCGGCAAAAGTCGTCTTGAGGAACACTGCAACCTCGGAGGAATGGAACACGCAAACCAATAGCGCGGGGCTGTATGTCTTTCCCTCGCTGCCACCGGGCAATTATCGAATCACGGTTACGCAGGCCGGCTTTCAGACGTTGGCAGTCACGGATCTCAGGCTGGATGTCGCTACTTCGGTGACCAAAGACCTGCAATTAACCATAGGCTCGGTCTCCCAACAGGTCCAAGTGACCACAGAAGCTCCTTTAATCGAAACTTCCACCACCGGTGTCGGGCAGGTCATCAATTCCAAAACCGTGCAGGAAATCCCATTGAATGGACGCCACTTCGTGGATTTGAACTTGCTGACTCCCGGCACCGTCACGCCCCCGGCTAACGGCTTTCTCACCGCCCCGCTTCGCGGGCAGGGCTCGTTTGCCATCAATACCGCCGGCCAGCGCGAAGACACCACCAACTGGCTGGTGAACGGCATCAACTTGAACGATCCGTCGCAGAACCAGGTCACCTTCCAGCCGCCGATAGACACGCTGGAAGAATTCAAGGTGGATAACTCGACGTTTCCGGCGCAGTATGGCCGCAATGCCGGCGCCATCGTCAATATCGCCACGCGCTCCGGCACGAACGATTACCATGGTGAAGCTTTCGAGTTTTTCCGCAACAACGCGCTGGATGCCCGGAACTTTTTCAATGCGGTGGGTACACCGCAGGCTCCCTTCAAACACAATGAATTCGGCGGCGACGCCGGCGGCCCCATAAAGAAAAATAAGATCTTCTTCTTCCTGGCCTACGAGGGCATCCGTCAGCATCAAGGCCTCACTCTAGGCGCCATCGTTCCCAGCCAGAACCAGATTGCCACGGTAACTTCGCAGGCAGTTCTCAGTCTTTTAACAAAAGTCCCGGCGGCGAATAATCCGGGAACGGACACCACCGGAATCCCCGCGAACTTTAATGGCTTTAGCGGTGCGGCTCTCGCCAACGTGAGTCTGAATCAAGGTTCCGGTGATCTCGACGTCGAGCTGCGCCAAAGCGACCGCCTGCATTTCTATTACGTTATGCAGAAGGATTTTCGCCAGGAACCGCAGCAAGGCGGCACATCCCCAGCTAACATCCCGGGCTTCGGCGATACGCGAAACGGTTTCCGCCAACTCCTGACCATCGGCGAGGACCACATTTTCAGTCCGTCGCTCGCCAATACCGTGCGGCTCGGCTACAACCGCATTCACCTGATCTTCACACCTACGCCATTAGATCCCGCGCAGTTCAATATTGGGCTTCCCCCCGGCGCGCCCGTAGGCGTCGGCATTCCGAACATCAACGTCTTGGGCGACATGGATTTCGGCGGCCCCACCGCCGAGCCACAAGGTCGCGGCGACACCACCGTCGTGCTGAACGACACTTTGAGTTGGCTGAAGGATCGTCATTCCATGGCCTTCGGCGGAGAAATCCGGCGCGCCTACAACAACAACATCGCCGAGAACGTCGGCAGCTTTACGTATCCCACCATGACGGATTTCCTCGCCGATGAGGCCTCCGCCTTTACCGTCTTGCTGGGAGCCGGAAATGACCGCATCGTGCAGCCGTCCTACGGCGTGTTCGCGCAGGATAGCTTCAAATGGCGGCCCAACTTCACCATCAATTTCGGCCTGCGCTACGAATGGGATTCCACGCCATCGGAAGCCATGGCCCGCTTCACGAATTTCGACCTTGCCACCGGCACCCTCATTCCGGCTCCGCATCCCTTTCACACCAACAACAAAAACTTCGAACCGCGCATCGGTTTCGCCTGGGATCCCTTCAAGAACGGCAAGACTTCCATTCGCGCCGCCTATGCCATCTTGAACCAGGACCCCACTACAAACATCGTCAGCCCACTCAGCGGCAATCCGCCCTTCGCTGTTCCTGTCAGCGTCAACTCCGCGACGAACGCGATTACCCTGGAGAATCCTTCCGCCTCCATCGTCGGAGTCAGCCTGGGTCCCAGCGCGATTGATCCGAATTTCGACAATATGTACGCGCAGGATTGGAAT
>Ga0228598_1000092_pt1 | contig 14615 bp, 19 predicted proteins | sample CZU4metagenome_FD_182726 | JGI IMG/M metagenome (GOLD analysis project Ga0228598, IMG submission 182726) | Spruce rhizosphere microbial communities from Bohemian Forest, Czech Republic - CZU4 | ecosystem: Host-associated > Plants > Roots > Rhizosphere | place: Czech Republic: South Bohemian... | reverse complement strand
ATCTATGCTAAGGATTCGGCATTTAGGCTCGTCGCATCAGCGCCGTCCATGAACCAAGCAGGACGGGTGAAACATCTTGGGCGAGAGCGCAGACACCCAAAATCAGGCCGAAAATTAAACTCCATACCTTCATTTCGACATCGGCCGATGCTAACACGTCGCAACTAGCTTTTTGAAAATGCCAATGAAGTGTGGCGTGTAATAGCCCATCAAAAATACCGCTGTCACGACGAGTTCGAAACCGCCCTGAGCAATCTGCGGTGCTTTCGCACGCACTTAACCGCCTTTGTCTACCGCTGAGTGCGACACATTTAGGTGCCGGGTACTACCAAAAAGGTACTAATGGGCTATTTCTGTATCTGGCAATCGAGCTAGCGTAAGAGAGGAATAACCGCGAAACCGATTGCTCAGATGGGCTCGTTAGGCGGTTGTTTGGCCCGGTCGATGCACCGAGTGGGTGCCGACAGAGGAAACAGTGGCAAAAAATGAATACCCAACCCGTAGATTATAGCCTTGTGCTCGGTTTGTGCAGTGCGGTCGTAGGTCTCTGCGTCATTCTGACAGTGTGGTACGCAGCGAAGACCTTGTGGAAGACGCATCGCACACCGCAACATGAACAACAGTGGCGAAGAGCAAAAGGCTTCTAGCCTATTTTGTGATGCCGTCTCGCCTTTGTGTCGCCCAAGACAGACTATATCGCACGCGCACTGGTTACGATAAAGTCGCTCGCGAGGACTTCCTGTTCGGTGATGTGCGGCAGGCCCTCACAGCAAGCCAGAAAGCGCGAGATGGCCTGCGTGAGAAACAAATTGTTTTCGCTTGCGCGAATCGCTTGTGAGGAATCCCAGAGAGCAACCACGGTCACGTCCGGTGATTCCGATTTGCCGGAGGCCAACGCGAGAACACCCCGGTATCCCTCTTGCCCCCGTGCTAGGTCAACAACGGAAGAGAAAACATCCTGGAAGTCTCGCACCCGACCGGAACGAACGTGGAGTTGCCAAACGCGAGCATGCATGGCGTCCTCCGTGGTGCGCAGGTCAACAACGTTGGGGGCATTCTACACCGACTCTGAACTGCGGGCGCGGACGTTGCGGTTCAACGGAAAGTGGCAATCGCTTGGGCCTCGTCTTCAGCACTAGGGATTGCGTCCAGCAAGTGCAACGTCTCCAGAACCAACCTTACATTGCCATGCGGTCGCAGCAATTTCAGACTCGCACCTCGGTGCTGGAGAGACACAAACGCCCGCACGATAGTGCTGATACTCGAAGAATCCAACTGCGTTACTTCGGTCAGATTGAGCAATATTTTCTCGGTTCCGTCGTCAATCAGCTGTCGCAATTGTTTGTTTAAGATATCGTTTGTGCGACCAATCGTCGCTTTTCCCTGCAGGTCAACTACGACGACATCGGCGACATGACGGAGAGAGATTTGGAGGCCCATAGCTGCGCCCTCCGAGCCCATCGCAACAATGCTTTAATTTCACGACGCGTCTTGATTGGTTGCATTATATCCCTTGGTATCGAGTTAAACCCAGCGCTGTGGTTGTTTAGCTTTCACTTCGAGAGAAACGGTCAGTCATGGTCCAACCGAATGTTGGATAGGCGGACCGTGGGCGGGCTATTCGGGTGGTTCTGGGAATCCCCAGAGGTTGCCGCCCGTGGTGGGGGGCGGGTTGTCTGCCGGATATAGCCCGCAACCCGGTTACTCGCAATCAAGCAACCAAATCCCGCTGTGCACGCCATGTCCTACAAGCGCACAAGGATATGGTCCGAGTGGACCGTTACCCTCCAGACGAAAAACCGCGGCGTAGGGCAAAGGCATTTCCCACAGTGTGCAAACCGATGCACGACGACCAGCTGGGAAGCTAAAATCCCTACCGCTCGGTTGTCAGCGCAAAAACCGCAAGTGATGCGAATAGCAGCGCGGCGCTGAGGCAGATAATCGCGGTTTCTTTTGCATCAGCGGGACGTGCAAAGGCTGGCACCATTGGCAGGCCTCGGCTTTCGAGCGTCGGATTCTTAGCTGGAATGATGGGAATCCCAGTCTCATGGCCGGTGATTATATCGCAGGTTTTCAAACGGCTGAATAGCTCGCTCGCAGACGGGGCGTGGTAAAACAAAATTGCATCACCCGATAGCACGCCGACGTGTATCTCCTAAGTCAGAAATAAATCCTGGTCGCGAAACAGAATTCTGCTGGAATGCTCGGTACCGCAAATCACAAATCCCGCTAATCGTTCACGCCTGCGCACGTCCCCATCCACAGAAAAAAAGATACGGTAAGACGTAGGACCTTCTCGGCTCTATCAATACTATTAATATAAAGCGACCGGCATTGCAGATTTCGCAGCCGGGCGTTGGGAGGATGACAGTGGAAACAGTGGTGCAAAATTCGACCTCGACCTTTTCCAGCCAGCACTTATACCTTGTGGCATTTCTGGTTTGTGCAGGTCACGGCATAACCGACCTCGTCCGCAACGGGCGCCGCGTGTCATTTGAATTTGCGCAAACCCCCGAACTTCTCACCGACGTTGCAGGCTTCATGTCGGGAGCGTCAATTCCTGCCCGGCAATTCAGTTTTGAGCTGTTGAAATTGAAAAGGATGCTAAACGGAGGCCAAACCCAGATGGATACATTGAAAAACAATGAAAACACATACTTCGCCCGTGAAGGGCAACCACGCTAATCGTCACCAATCGTATACAACCCCGTCAGCAGCCGCGTCACCAGGCGAACCGACCCGCCACAACAAGTTCGAAGCTATCCCTGCAGAGCTGAAGGCGCTTGCGCGGTGGGTGAATTGGCAGTTCGTAGAGCGGGACGGCGAGTCCACAAAAGTTCCTGTGGACCCATACACCTGGCATCCCGCATCGTGAAGTGACCCGGACACGTGGGGCACTTACGCCGATGCTTTGGCGCGTTTCAAATGCGATACCGTTGACGGAATTGGCTTTCAGCTAGGGGACTCCTACACCGGCATCGATTTGGACGACTGCCGCGACGCAAGGAGCGGTGATATCGAGCCATGGGCCCGTGAAATTATCAGACAGCTCGACAGCTACACAGAAATCAGCCCGAGTGGCACCGGCATTCACATCCTGGCGAAGGGCACTTTGCCTCCACGTGGAAGGAGGAAAGGCCCAGTCGAAATCTACAGCGGCGGCCGATACCTCACAATGACCGGAGAGCATCTCGACGGCACGCCGGGGACTGTTGAAGAGCGCCAGACAGAATTGACGGACTTCCACGCTCAAATCTTCGGGACGGAGCAGTCCTCGGGTGCCACAACGGCTGGCGCCGTTCCGGCAGTGAACTCCCTGTCCGACGATGAAGTAATCAACCGCGCCCGCAACGCAAAAAATGGAGACAAATTTTGCCGTCTGTGGAGCGGCGATTCCAACGGCTACGCTTCTCCCTCCGAAGCTGACTTGGCGCTCTGCATGATGCTTTCGTTCTGGACGGGGAGGGATGCCGACCGCATCGATTCACTGTTCCGTCTGAGCAAGCTCTTCCGCCCGAAGTGGGATGAGCGCCGCAGTGCAGATGGACGTACCTACGGTGAGCTGACAGTTGCCACGGCCATCGAGGGCACCCGTGAGGTCTGGCATCAGCCAATCGCTCCGCCCAACGGCGGCAGCGGAGGAAACACGGACCCGGGTCTGATTAAAGAACTGGCTGATGCCATCTCATCGGAAGATAAATTCGCTCAGGACCGCGGTGGCTGGCTTTACCGATACGCGGACGGCGTCTACAAGCCTGACGGGGAGGAGCGGGTCAAGCGCATGGTGAAATTTTTCTTGGAGTCGTGGGGCCAAACGAAGAAATGGAGTTCGGGCCGAGCGGATGAGGTCGTCGAGTACCTGCGCGTTGATTCACCTTTCATCTGGGAACGGCCGCCGCTCGACATCGTGAACGTGGCGAACGGGCTCCTAGATGTGGCGACAGGGAAATTGAAATCACATAGCAGCGATTTCTTGTCCCCCGTTCAGTTGCCCGTGAGCTATGACCCAACGGCCACATGTCCGGCGTGGGAAAAATTTGTTTCGGAGGTCTTTCCCGACGACGCGCAGGAACTGGCATGGGAAGTTCCCGCATGGCTCATGACGCCGGACATCTCCATTCAAAAGGCCCTACTTCTATTAGGCGAGGGCGCGAACGGCAAATCGGTGTACTTGAGCGCCCTCCGGGCATTTCTTGGTCGCGCGAACGCAGCCGCCGAAAGTCTCCACCGCCTGGAGTCCGACCGCTTCGCCGTGGCCCAACTCGTTGGGAAGCTCGCTAATATTTGCCCCGACCTGCCCAGCTCGTCCCTATCTGGCTCCTCGGTGTTTAAGGCGGTGACAGGAGGAGATTGCATCACTGCGGAGTACAAGTTCAAGCAGCCCTTCGAATTTCAGCCGTACTCCCGCCTTGTCTTCTCTGCTAATTTCCTGCCACGTAGCAACGATGCATCGCACGCTTACTTCCGCCGGTGGCTGATTGTTCCCTTTCCCCGTACTTTCGATGACAGCGAGCAAACCCCGCGCGAGGTCCTCGACGCACAACTTGCTGCGCCTTCCGAACTGAGCGGCTTGATGAATAAGGCAGTTGTCGCGCTCGCAGCAATCCGGAAACACCGTGGCTTCACCGTAGCTAAGTCAGTTTCCAACGCCGGGCGTGAGTTCATGCGGCTAACGGACCCTATCGCCGTCTGGCTTGATGCAATGACCCGCAAGGACCCCAACGCCAGGGTGGCGAAGAAGACGCTCTTCGAGGCTTACAACGGAGACGCTCGCAGGGAGGGGCGTCCCCCTATCACTCACACCGCCCTGAGCTTAGCCGTGAAGCGCCTCATACCGGGAATTAAGGAGGGCCAGCGGACGGTTGTAGGGGTCAAGACACACGTCTGGCTCGGCATCGAACTGCTCGACGGGAAAGGGACTGGGAACACAGCACAGTGATGATTAAGCACAAGGGTCACAGGGTTCACAGGGTTCTTCTTTCTTTTATCAAAATTCCTTCCGGAATTGGGGTAGGGGAGGAAGTGTGGGAAGAATAAATAGCGGAAACCCTGTGAACCCTGTGACCCGGGGTATCCCTTCTGCTGACAACGCGCGGAACTAGAGAGGAATCATGAAGACAGCTCCAAGATGGCCGTCCGAAGGTAGAAAAGGCGCAGCGGGTCGTGAGTCCACGGCACGACCGGGAACCCGGCAGAAGCCGAAGGTCCTCAATCGTGTTCAATTGGCAAGGGTGAACCGCGATGCACCGTCCAGAACCAAAAATGGCCTAGTCGAAGCGGATGCCAAGCCGATTCGCATCTCTCCCGGAAAATTGCTGCAGGTCCAGGGGCGATTGCTACAAGGGGAATCGCAACGCCAGATTGCAAGAGAGCTTCATGTGTCCCGAAGCACGACCACGAGAGTAATCAAGAGTGCGGATTTTCAGAATTTCATAACAGAGTCCCGGGAAAAGTTGTTCGGAATCGTGCCGGAAGCACTGGAATCATTTCGCGCCGCTGTAGAAGTTGACGGTTACTTCGCATACCGATTTCTGACAGACCTCGGCATTAGCCCAGACCGCGAAGCGATGCTGGCATTGGCAAACGCCACGTCCTCGATGAATCGGGAGGACCAGGGCGGCCTACGACAAGCAGTGATGCTGGCTGCGTGCATGCTCGAATCCCAAAAAGTATACGGGACGGAGTTGCCAGACGACATCAAGGCGCGACTAAAGAAAATGGAAAACGGCGTATAGCTTGCACCAAATGAAATAGATATTTCGAATGCCTTTTGGTCTGACAGGAAAAAGGTCCGGGCATTCGAATAATTCCATCAACTGAACCAATCCCACACAACTAGTCTGGTACGAATAGACCGATAGGCAGCGGGACACCCGACCGAAGCTATTGGTGTGGTAATCGCTCATCGCAGTACGACACCAACTCATCCAGCGACATATGGTCTGCCTCGTCCGTCATGTCTGATTGAACTTGGGGCCTGCTTCGCGTAGAGTCTGCCAATCGCTCTGCCAGCTTGTCACTGAAGGCAATGACCGCCGACAAAATCAAGTCCTTCCGACGATTCAAGACCGATATGTTGGCGTCTCCTGCGCTCCTCCGCAACGTGCGCCCCAAACAAGAAGAAAGCCTGTTGAGAAATCTTTTTAATCTCGCGAGAGTTAAGGCGAACTTAGAGTTCTGGAAGAATTTTGCACGAGGGCGCGTCGCAGAAGCACGGCAGCGGAGAGCGCAATACGTTGGCATGAGACGGCATCTTGCACGTGCACTGCGAGAGGTTGAGCAATCAAAGAAAAGTCTCGGTAAAGAATTTGACACCTTCCCTCCGGACGAATTCGATTACGACGAAATAGTAACGAAGATTCGCGGAGGAATGCAGACAGCCGAAACCTGGGAGCGACTCAGCGCCGCAGAAATCCATCCAGGTCTGCGAACCCCTAGAGAAGCTGCAATCGCCATAAAGACTGGCGAGTATGAAGGCGAGGCTGAGGGTGTTTATCCGGTGAAGGGTGTATACCCTCTGGATTGTTGGTTCATCGGTGAATGTAAGCGACTCCTCGACAAATTCAGGGCAACCAAAGGTAAAAAGCTTCGGCCTGTTGATTATCACCGCATCATTTCCCGTGCCTTTGGTGCCGCGTTTGGTGAGCAGTACGCACCGTCCCGCGTCAAGACCGCCCTGCGTCGGATTCAAAGACGCCCGCGACTCCGCTTTGTAAGACCATTCAGCTACCTCCCACTCCCTGACTAAACGCCGCAAGAAAAACCGATTCAAAATTAATTCCTGGTCTGCCACTCTCCTAAATTTTGTTCCAAGACAGAAGACTCTGCAATTTTGGAGAATGAGCACGCTTGGACCAGGGGAAGCACTAAGGCAACAGCAGCACAGTAAGGCGGGAAACCGCGGGGAGATTCACATGGCTTCCAATAATTATGGAGTCCGAATCAGAAACTCCGTTGCAGCGGCAGCACAGATTGCGGCATGGGATTTCACCCGAAGACATTTCACCATTTCAACGCGGGCAGGAGAAGCGGGTTATGTACCCGACTTACATGTTATCGAAGGAAGCGAGTGCACCACCCCGGGTGAGTACTTAAAAAAGCGTATAGAACACTTTGACGGTGAAGTCGCGGTGTACGATTTCGGAAACGGTTGGCTGGGACTCTGCCTTCAAGACGAACGCGAACACCACTACTTTGTGCCCGTTGCACGGGAAGAATCGAACATCCCTGCGCCGACCAACGAACATAGCGAAGACACAGGGTTTTAACAGGAGCGAACAATGCAGGACTTGAAAGCAATCAAAGCGCGAGCGCAGAGCATCCGCCTATGTGGGCCTGACAGCAAAACGTCGGGCCCGCAGGCGCCCAGGACGACGAAATGGACGTGCGCCAGCTACGACGCGACGGCGGAACAAAACCAGCGACCGCTGGAAGTCACGCATGGCCGAAGAAAGTGAGTAATCGATGACAAATTCAAATGAAGCAAAGCGTGTCCAAGACGAGAAATCGACAAAATTGCATCGGGCAGAAAAGCGGCCGCAGTTCCGCAGGAGTGCCGCATACCATGAAGCTGGTCACGCCGTCGCGGCAGTCGCGCTAGGCATCCGCGTGGATTCCGTCAGCCTTCATCCTGACAAGAGCAGAGGAACGCTGGAATGGTATTCAGGAGCGCGTACAACTATCCGGGAAGGCGAGAATTTGTATGGCGACGAGGGCGTAATCATTTTGCTCGCAGGTGCTGCAGCCCAGAAGAAGCATGCGCCTTCCAGCATGCGTAGGTTTTCTGCAACGGGCGACCGTGAGAGAGCCGAGTCTCTGGTTTTTTTCGGCGTAAAAGCCGAAGCGGCCGTACACGCTCGTTTTCAAAAACGATGGGATTGGCTCTTAGCCGAGACCAGCAAGCTGATTGAAGCAAACTGGTCTGTGATTGACGCCGTCGCAACACACCTGTTGGCTGCGGGGAAGATTAGCGGTTCTGAAGTGACGAAAATCTTCCGCGAATTCAGAGGCGTTCGGAAAAGACTGCCCCTCGGGCCGCGCTATTAGTTGTAGGAGCGTTCTTGGGAAATCGGTTCAGAGACTTTGCGTCTGAACTAGCTTACCTCCGCTTCGGCAGTTTGTTCCACCAGCACGACGATATGGACGTGCGTCGTTAAACGACGCGGCAAGCGGAATTACTTCGCGGATTCAACAAATTGACGGCGGGAAAGACCGCAGAGGAGAAAATTCGTGCGACTCAGTAAAGCAGCCACAATTCTGGCAATAGACGAGCTTCTGGAAATTCTTGCGGCAAATCCGGACGGAATGACCACCAGTGAGCTGAGTGGTACACGGCGATTCCATGGTGAGCGGACGCTTCGAAATCCGCAAATCATTCGCTTATTGCGCACGACTGGAAAGGTGCAGGAATCAACAATCGGATACGGAATGCGCACGGCGTCTCTCTGGAGGCTGAAACACCTGTAGAGGAAGCGCGAAGGCAAGTTGTACAGCGGTAGCAGGGAAAATTCAAAAAAAGGAAGAAAGAAAATGAAAACTAAGAGAAAGACGGGCGCGTCGTTTGCGCAGCAAGGTCAGAAGCAGCTAAAAGTTGAATTCAATCGTAGTGCGGACGCGACGACAAGGCAGGTACGGACATTGCTAAGAGAGCTTGACCAGCAGGCCAAGGTCGTCACGGCAGCAGCGTTAGCTGTCGGAGTTCAAGCGGGGGAGAAAGCTCCCGACACTAAGCTCGTCTGGAATTGCCAGAAAAACAAACGCAAGAGCCTCGATTTGCTGCTCCGGGCAGGTGGGCGCCCCGTTGCTCTGGTTGGGGTGAAAATAATCAACAATTGTGCGCACATCTACATTTGCGAGCCCGGCTGCGACTCCCGTGATGCCTTTTGGATGGAAGCGTATCTCCCGTGGTTAGCCGACTACATGAAGTTGTGGATAAAAACTGAATTCATCCCACTTGAGGTAGAGGAACATTTTGGTCGCAGCGAGCCGCTCTTTCGTCCAACAACCTGTGAATTCGAGATTCACCAGGACTACGACTGGCCACTGGCAACAAGCGAACCACAACAGGCAAAGCTATGAGGCGGATTATCAAACGGGTTGTTGACGATGATACGGACGCGCACCAGCAATGCCGCGGTGACGGTCCGGGTTGCCAGTTGTGCGTAACGGATGGCGCCGCGGGGTTCGCTCGAAGCCGAACGCGGCAGGTCACGGTAATCTTCCGGGAGCCTCAGACGGAATCTGTAAAATCTATTATGGATGTTTTCGAACGCCTGTTGGCCTGACAGGGAATCGCCGGGTCAGCAGGCACCCAGGACGACAGACGGACGTGCGTCAGGAATGACGCGGTAGCGGAATTACCTCGCGGGTTCCGCTCGCCTAGAATTTGGACCGCGAAGAAAAGAGGATATGCCGGATGATGCCGCTCTAAATATCTCCAACGCCGTAGAATCACTCTCCGCAAGTTCACCATCCACCGATGGCGTGGTACAGTCCGTCCCAGCGACGGCAAAGGCGCGACGAAAAGGATACAAAATCATGTCGCGTCGTTGCCAGATGGGAACCGAAGTGGTGGTAGGAAATATGTATCGTCTCCGAGTTCGAGTTGATGTTCCCGGTGCAGGGCGAATCCAGAAGTCGTTTCCAATTTGCCCCGTTTCCGGACCAGGCAGCTTGAACAAGACGGAACGAAAAAGAAAGCGGATGGAAATTGTGGCGCAGTACAACTCAATGGACTACCTGAAGAAGGTTGTAGCGCAGGAAACCGGCACGACCTTCAAGGCGCAGTCCATCCTGTGGATGTCGAACTGCAAGCACCGGAAGCGCAAGCCGATAAAGCCTGTGACTCTGGTCAACTGGCAGAGCTACCTCGACAATCACATCCTGACAGTTCTCGGAAGCCAGCCCATCGCCGAAGTGAACAACGCTTCGATGAAAAAACTGGTCGAGGTTCTCGTCGGCGAAGGGTTGTCTCCTGCGTCTATCAAGAACATCTGCCTGGTGGTCAAGCTCCTGAAAGCTAGTGCCGTAGATGAAAACGGCGATGAACTCTACCCAATGAAGTGGAACGCGGACTTCATCGACGCTCCGGTTGTTGACGCACGGAAGCAGCGCACTCTCGCGCTCACAGGGGAGGAGGTCACGAAAATTGTCGTGGCAACGGAGGGCGAAATCCGAACGCTTTTCGTCCTCGCTGCGGCGACGGGTCTTCGCGCCGGTGAGCTGCTCGGTCTTGAAATTCGGCACTTCGATGGCCGTAGCATCAAGGTCGAGCAGTCCGTGTGGCGGAGCGATGCTCAGGCACCAAAGACGCAGAACGCCTATCGCATCGTTGACCTCCACCCCGACGTGGCGAAGCTGCTTTCCGGATTCGTTGGCGGCCGCGAGAGCGGATACATCTTCTGCACGAGCAATGGAAAGCCGCTCGGCCAGAGCAACATCCTGCGCCGCAGCCTGCACCCGGTTCTGGAGAGACTCGGAATCAAACAGTGCGGCTTTCATGCTTTTCGCAGATTCCGCAATACTTATTTGCGGAATTACACATCCTGCTCGAACGGACTCCGCAATTTCTGGCTGGGATGGAGTGGCAAGGACATGAGCGACCACTACGACAAAATCCGCGAAGATGCGGACTTCCGCCGCGAAGTCGCGGAGCGCGTAGGCATCGGATTTGAACTCCCGAAGCCTTTAATTGTTCCAAGCGTTGGGAATGTTCCAAGCTCCAGCGAAGACGTGGAGCTTGCAACGACATGAATGGAAAGAAGTAAGTGGCGCGCCCGGAGGGATTCGAACCCCCGACCCTCTGCTTAGAAGGCAGACGCTCTTTTCCAACTGAGCTACGGGCGCTCTCTCCCTAATTTCTCACACTACTAGCACTTACGCCACTGCCTGCTTTGCATGTATGACTGTCATCTTCGGTACATTCGGTACAACTGGGGCGAAGGTCGATTTCGGCAAGTCAAACCGAACGCCGATTTTATCCGCAGTTTGTTTGCGAAACCTTACGTTCTTGTTGAGCATCGAGTAGTCGTCACCAACGGTTCGGTTAGCGTGTCCAAGCTCCGTGGGCCACTTCAGGTAGAACAGGGATGCAGATGCCGGCGTTCAAGCTTCTCGCTTGCTCCCGAATGACGTTAGTGCTCTATCGGAGGTGCGTTTGCGCAAAAGCGTGAAGTCGGGCGAGGTGCTCTGCGCGCGTTCGATAGAGCCGTTTGCATTGAAGGAGGCCGCTGGCGGTTGCGATGGATGCGGGCTAATGGCTGGAGCCGATCTAACGGCTATGGGAATTGAATCCTTTTTCCTCTGTAGTCTATTGCTTTTGCAGGGCTTAGGAAAAACAGAAAAAAGTGAAAATCGCTGTTAAAAGCGCTACGTTGCTGCATGACGTGAGGAGCACAGCACGCGAAGCATCCGCCGCGCCAGCGGCTTCGTTCAAACGGGGCACTCGGAAGCAATGGACTTTTCGGTAGAATGCGGCTACAGCCGCCTGCGAATGTTGGCCGGGAACAAAGAGCCGTTGTGCCAATAAAAGTTGTCTCACTAAGGGGTTCACTCGCTGCTGCAAAAGCAGGCGCGTCCCCTGTGCTGGTTAATCGGCAAGCTGAACGCAATTCGGTCACTCAAGCATCTGCTGCAACCCAGGAGAAATTGAGAAACAGTCCTGAACTGCTTTGCAACCTAGCCTTTGGTGTCTGCGACCTTAGGCTGCCACAATTCGATCGGATTTCCCTCGGGGTCATGCAGGCGGGCGAACCGGCCGTAGGGATAAGACTCCGGGTCAACCTTCACCTCGATTCCCGCCGCTTGTAGCTGGGCCGCCATTTTCTCGAGATCCCGCGCGCGAAAGTTCAGCATCCAAACCTTGCTGGCATCTCCGAAATATTTGCTCGTCTCAGGGAAGGGAGTGAAAGCGGTTGTTCCTGCCTCTTGCTGCCACGCGGTTTCCCCGTCCTTCGTCGGTACCGTCAAAATCCCCAGGTGTTCCTGGTACCAAAGCGCCAACGCTTTCGGATCTTTGGCTCGAAAGAAGAATCCTCCGATTCCGGTCACTTTTTCCATTTCCGTTCCTCCAGCGATCGCATTGCGAACAGCGGCCCCCACAGGGAGAGGAGAGGCCTTTGGCTGTACGGCTGTCTGCGCCGCTATGGCGAGTTGGCTCCGCCCCAAGATGAAGCTCGACCCGAAAGCAAATGACAGAGTTCGAAGCAGTCGGCGTCTTAGAAAAAGCATTCCATCCTCTTTCCGAGAAGAGCGCGGCCCGCGCTACGATACCTGCGCAAATGGGGTTCTGGGAAGCGCAAAAATGAAGTTCTGGTCGCGTTTGCAGCCGCCCGAAAGCATTCGCCGACCCATGACCTTCTAGGTCAGCTAGGCTGCGAACCGGATCATGTCTAGCGTAAAGGGCAGAACTAAACAATTCGGATGGTTGTAGGCCTCCGCATCCATCCAAAGCCTTTAGTCAGACGGCTGGCAGCTTCGGGTCAACCGTCCCCTAAGAAAATCCCAGTTACCATCCGCAACGTGGAAGCCTCGTGCAGGGTCGCGATGCGGGGGTCATCGTAATCTCGCTTGGCGGTGACTCGGCAGCAACGGAAATTTCACCGGACGTGAGCGGTACTCCTATGGCCGTCTGTGTCAGTCGTTTGTGGAGGTGGTTTCCCTGGAGGTGATCTCGTACTTGAAGTTGTCTGGATCGAGGCTGTCGAGCCGGCCTTCAGCAGTTTCCGCCTGCGGATACATGAGGAAGCCGAGCGGTGCGCCGTTCGATCCGGGCAGGGCGACATCATGCGCGAAGTTATACGCCATCCAGTTCATTTCCCACGATCCGAACAGCCGGGCGCGGGCACTCTTCACCATGTCATCGTCCAGAGGACGATTCCCGGGCGGTTCTTCCAGCACAACCTTCCGCACGTCGGCTGCGTCCACCGGCAACCAGCCAAAGTCGCTCAGGTAAACCTCCGCGCGACAGTGCTGCGATTTTGTGACGGTCTCTGACGAAGCGCCTAAGCTCTTGTATCCCAATTCTGATTTGCCGACGCGGATCCCGTACACGTCGCGCGCGGGAAGGCCGGCGGAACGCGCGAGACCCACGTAGAGCGCATTCAGATCGGCGCACTTGCCACCCAGATCTTTAGATTCCAGCATGAAACGAATGTCGCCCACGCCGCAGCCGCGCGTTTTCGGATTGCGAAAGGTGTTGTCAACGATCCATTCGTAGATGGCGCGCGCTTTCTCGACGTCCGTTTTCGAGTTGCTGGTGATCTCGATTGCCGTGGTTTTCACAATGCCATCGGTCGGCAGAAGTTTCGTCGGCCGCAAAAAATACTCCAAATCCGCCTGATTCTCCTTTAGTGCTTTGCTGGGAGTGGAGAGATCAACTACATAGTTCTTAGTCGCGACCCGGCTCGTGAAGGTGAGGACTGGACTCACGCCAGACGGAAATTCGGACGTAACGATTCCGAGCGCGTCAGACTTGATTTCGATCATTTTTGCTGTGCCGCCTTCCGGTCGGTACGTCGCGGAGAGCGTTTTCTGAAAGGGAGTTTCTTTGATGAGCGGTGCGGGGAGCCAAATCCGCGTCATCCCCGAGGGTTTGAGGACTTGGACGCGCGTGGTGACTTCGAACGTGCGCCATTGGTCAACCGTGGCGTCGCTCGCAAAAATTCGCCCTGGTTTCACGAACGCGAGGCTTGCTGAAAAAATTCCTGTGGATCGCAGAAAATCGCGTCGCTTCATATTCCACCCTTCGAACCGGGAATTCTGCTCGTACTCGCCGGGTGAAGGATAGCGTACACTCGACTCGTTCGGCAGGCAACATACGAGGCGGATACTTGGAGTTTGCGATCGGAATACCAGACACATCGCGGTTCCAAGACGCGGAAAAATACGCGGCTTACTTGAAGACGCCGGCGGGCAGGTTGCGCTCCGAGCTGGCATGGGAGAACTTGCGACGACTCCTGCCGCGCGACGACGCAGCGAAACATGGTGCGCTCGATGTGGGCGGTGGCACGGGCTTTGCGAGTGTGCAGATGGCGCGGCTGGGCCACGAGGTCGTGCTGCTCGACAGTTCCGAGGAGATGCTCCGGATTGCACGCGAACACGCGGACGCTTGCGGAGTAACGGCGCGAATTTCCTTCCGCCATGCCGGGACCGGCCAATTGCGTGAACTCTTCTTGGCTGAGTCCTTCGACGTCGTCGTTTGCCATAACCTGCTGGAGTATTCCGAGGATCCTTCCACGACTGTTCGTGACATGGCTCACGTGCTGCGGACGGACGGCGTGTTATCTGTGGTCGTGCGCAATCGTGCTGGAGAAGTACTGAAGGAAGCCGTTAAATCGGGAGACTGGAAGCTTGCAGCTGCCAATCTCACCGCGGAGACGGTGGTGGATACCCTCTATGGCAACCGCATGCGTTTATTTACCCCCGCGGACCTACACGAAATGCTTGCGCAAGCCGGATTCGAAGCTGTGGCAGAACACGGTGTCCGAGTGTTTTTCGACTACCTGGCCCAGCAGAACCCTACCGATGCAACATACTCTGAAATATTCAAGTTGGAGTCGAAGTTGGGAGCGCGGCCAGAATTCTTCGCGATTGCGCGCTACATTCAGGTACTCGCT
>Ga0228598_1000091_pt1 | contig 14638 bp, 11 predicted proteins | sample CZU4metagenome_FD_182726 | JGI IMG/M metagenome (GOLD analysis project Ga0228598, IMG submission 182726) | Spruce rhizosphere microbial communities from Bohemian Forest, Czech Republic - CZU4 | ecosystem: Host-associated > Plants > Roots > Rhizosphere | place: Czech Republic: South Bohemian... | reverse complement strand
ACCGTCAACAGGATTTCGTCTGGCAGCGCCAGATACGCCGGGTCGAAATCTCCGACGATCACGCTCGGGCATTCGTTGAGGTATGCCACCAGCTGCAGCAGCTCGGCGTCCTCGTGCGTGCGCAATCCGCCGCGGCTGGTGAGCGCGCGAATCTCCGCCGCAATCTTGCTCTCGCGCTCCGCCGGCCGGCACAATACAAAGTTTTTCTTTAACTTTGCTTCGTAATCCGCGGGACTGTTCACGGGGATATTTTTCTTCCCGAGAAAACGGTGACCGTCGGTGTGATTCCCGGCTGCCACCCCCGCGAAGGAAAACGGAATCACCTTGCCGTCCAGCAGCGCCACAATCCAGCGAATCGGCCGAATGAAGCGCGGCCCGTGCGCGCCAGTCCAATACATCGAGCGCGGCCAGGAAATCTCCTGAATCACTTGCGGCAGCACGTCCCCGAGAATTTTCGACGCGGGCCTGCCGATCACCACTTGCTTCGCGGAAAGATATTCGCCCTTCGGCGTATTCACGATGCTCAGCTTCGACACCGGAATTCCCTGCCTCTCCGCGAAGCTCATCGCTGCGCGCGTCGGCTCGCCGACCTGATCGTACGCCACGGATTTCGGCGGCCCGGTAATTTCGCGCGTCACATCTTCCTGCCTCATGCGCACGCCGCGCGCAATCGCCACCAGTCGCCGCGGCGCACCGAAAGTTCCAATTGAACTCTCGGCGTTTTTCTCTTCCAGTAATCCATTCGCGAGGAATTGCTTTTGAAGTAACGCTTTAAGTTCGCGCGAGGCTTTCAAAATCATTCCCGCAGGAATTTCTTCGCACCCAATTTCAAAAAGAAAATCTCCGCGCGATTTTCCGCCCGCCGCCGCTGGCTTCACCTTCATGCGACCACCTTCGCCGCATCGGGCGCCGCGCCGGAAGTCTGCTCCAGCCACGCAGCCGCCACACGAATCGCGAGTTTTCGCACGCGCGCAATCATCGCCGCGCGCTCCGTCACCGAAATCGCGCCGCGCGCATCCAGCAAATTAAAAAGGTGCGAGCACTTCAAACACAGGTCGTAAGCCTGCAAGATCGGAAACCCCTTCTTTTGCGGGGCTTTCAAGCTGGCGTAGGCCGCGAGCAGACGCGCAGACTCCGCCTCGGCCAAGTCAAACTGCTTCCGCGTGGACACGGCATCTGCATGGTCGAAGCTATATGCGGAAAACTGCTGCTCTTCGGCCAAACGCACCTGCCGGTATGTCACTGTCTCCGACCAACGCACGTCGAAAACGTTGTCCACGCCCTGGAGATAAGAAGCGATGCGGTCTAGTCCGTAGGTTAGTTCCACCGAAATCGGATCGAGGTTCTGCCCGCCGCTCTGCTGGAAATAAGTGAACTGCGTGATCTCCTGCCCGTCGAGCAGCACTTGCCAGCCAATTCCCCACGCGCCGAGCGTCGGCGATTCCCAGTTGTCTTCCTCAAAACGAATATCATGTTCCTTCAAGTTGATTCCAACCGCAGCCAGGCTCTCGAGGTACAAATCCTGCACGTCCGCAGGCGCGGGCTTCAGTATCACTTGAAGTTGCGTGTGCTTGTAAAGCCGGTTGGGATTCTCGCCGTAGCGGCCGTCGGCGGGACGGCGGCTCGGCTGCGCATAGACGACGCGATAGGGTTCAGGCCCCAGCACGCGCAGAAAAGTTTCCGGATGCATCGTGCCGGCGCCGACTTCAATGTCATACGGTTGTTGAAGTATGCAGTCGCGGCGCGTCCAATATTCTTCAAGTTTTAGTAGAAGGTCCTGAAAGCTCAAGCCCTTCACAAGTTTCGTTCCAGATTTCGTATCTGCAGTTTTCTTCACGTGTTTCTTCACGCCAGGGACTCCAGAAGTTCCCGCGACTTCAGCTTGCGGTCAATTTGATGTTCGATGACGTCGAGCATAACATCGCTCAGGTCGCGCGCGGCGCGCGGCGAAATCATTTCTTCGCTCAACTTATCGAGCCGTTCGACCATCATTTTCCGCGCCGCGGCCAGCACCGCCGGCGAAAGCGTGCGCATTCCCGGCTTGCGGCACTTGCTGCAGGAGATCGCCGAAGCGCTCGGCGAAAAATAAGCCGCTTCCTTTGGCTCCAACTTGCGCCCGCAGCGCGCGCAAGCGTCCAAAGTCGGCAACCATCCGCCCAGCTTCACGGTCCAAAGTACAAAGTAGGCCAGCGGCAATTCTGCCTTCCCGGTCTTCTTTATGGTCTGCGCGGTGAGCAGCAACAAGCGAAAATTCGCGTCGGACGGCTCGTGGTCCGGCAGCACCGTCTCCGTCACTTCACTCAGAATCGCCAGCGCGACACTGGAGCTGTAGTCGCGGAAGGCATCCAGAAACGATTCGACCAGGTCGCACTGGTTGATCCGCACCAATTCGCGATTCTGCTTCTCGTAGAACCAGATGTGCACGTGCGAGAGCCGTTCCAGTGTCGAACCGAAGCGGCTTTTGGTGCGCCGCGCGCCGGAAGCTACGCCGCGAACGCGGCCCATCGAACGCGAAAGAAAGCTGACCAGCCGGTCGGCTTCGCCTAGCGGATAACTCTGCAGGATGATGGCCTCGGATTCGTGAACTGGCATCAGGGTGCCGGCGCGCTACCCTACACAGAAGCGATTCGTTCCGCCAAAATCAGAACGACACCCCTCAATGCCCAGCCGCGCGCACGCGAAACGAAAATTTTTATCACAGCGCGGCATCCGGCGCAATTGCAAAACAAACTTCGCACGCGCCATCATCGCAGATTCGTAAATCCTTTAGGCCTGGCGATTCATCATTGCCTCTTGAAAATGCCGCACCGTCAGATACAGTCATTTAGATGATGCTCTTCACGTCAAGGCGGAAAATGACCAGCCACGCCGGAACCAACGAGTGATCCCACTAAAGGATTTAACGCCGCGGCGCTCCTTCCCCGTGGTAACGCTGCTTCTGATCCTTGCGAACACGCTCGTGTTTTTCTACCAGATTTCTTTGCCGCCGCGCGCCGCCGACGCCTTCATCATGACGTACGGCGTCGTACCCTACAAGATTCAGATGGCGCTAGCCGGCCGGCACTACACTTTGCAACAAGCGCTGCTGCCGCTCTTCACCTGCATGTTTCTGCACGGCGGCTGGCTGCACATCATCGGAAATATGTGGTTCCTGTGGATTTTTGGCGCGAACGTCGAGGACCGCATGGGCCCGGTCGCCTACTTGCTCTTCTACCTCGTCTGCGGCATGGGCTCCAGCGTCGCGCAGACCCTATTCTCCTGGGGCTCGCACATTCCATCGCTCGGCGCGAGCGGCGCAATCTCCGGCGTGCTCGGCGCCTACATCGTCTTCTTCCCCGGCTCGCAAATCTCCACGCTCATCACTCTATTCATCCTGTGGTTCTTTGCTCGGATTCCCGCGCTAGTGTTCATCGGCCTGTGGTTCGCGATGCAATTCCTGAGCGGCATCGGCTCGCTGGGCACCACCGGAGCATCCGCGTCGGGCGGCGTCGCCTGGTGGGCGCACGTCGGAGGATTTTTGCTCGGCATGCTGATCGCGTTCATAATGTCACTGAGTACTCGAAGTGTCGCGCGCGAGTAATCCGTCGCCCAGCCGACAACTCCAGCAATCGTTGAGTTCTTCGCGCCGCGCCATTAAAGAAAATTTCTAAAGATCTCGCCGCGGCGATCGTGGGCGACGATACCTCAATTCTTACTTTAACCGTCGTGACCCAAGCCCTCTCCGCGCAAGTTGCGGGCGGGCAAAAAAAATCTAAGTGACTTTGGGCGTCCGCACGCGTTCTACCCGGTGTGGAGATAATTCAAGCGATCTCTAAAGGTGTGCTCAAACGCGCGAATGAACCCTGCATCCCATCCGCTGCCCGCGCATCCACAGCTCAACCCGACGAAACAGGCTCCCCTGCGGGGCGAACCCAAGCTACAATGCGCATACGCATTTGGTCGGCCGCGCACGGTGTTACTTCTGCACCCCGTCGCGCGTATTAGGATTTGCAGCCCTCAAGCTCAAAAGAAGGAGCAGCAACCGTTCATGTCCACGTCGTCGCCGCAGCCAAAACCCGACCTCGGTTCCCTGCGTATCGACAGAGCCCAGCGCACGACTGGCAAACGCGGCAAGCGCTGGGGACTTGTCATCGCCGCGCTCGTGGTGCTTGTGCTTATCGCCGGAGCCGCGTTGGCCTTCCGCGACCAGAAACCGGTCGTCGAAGTCGCGGTCGCGCAGAAAGCCGCCACCGGACGCCCCGCACTGCTGAACGCCAGCGGCTACGTCACTCCACGCCGCCGCGCCACAGTCGCCGCGAAAATCACCGGGCGAGTTACCGGCGTCTTCTTCGACGAGGGCGTGCACGTAAAAGAGGGCCAGATTCTCGCTACGCTGGACGATTCCGACGTGAAACGCGCGCTTGAGTCTGCCGTCGCGGACCGCAATTCCACGCGCGCGCAAATCGCCGACCTGGAAGTACAGCTGAAGAACGCGGAAATCGAATTGCATCGCGCGCAAGCGTTGCAGTCCGCCGGGGTGCAGAGTCAGGAAGTGCTCGACAATGCGACCACCACCGTGGACAGCCTGAAGGCCAGAATCGCTCTAACCAAAGTGCAAGTCGACGGCGCCGAAGCGCGCATCGCCGAAGCGCAGCAAGCCGTGAATAATTGCGTGATTCGCGCGCCATTCGATGGCGTCGCCGTTTCCAAGGACGCGCAAGTCGGCGAAATGATCTCGCCAGTTTCCGCCGGCGGAGGATTCACGCGCACCGGTGTCGCCACTATCGTGGACATGAACTCGAACGAGATCGAGGTGGACGTCAACGAAGCCTACATAGCGCGTGTCGAACCGGGCCAGCCGGTAACAGCAATCCTGGACGCTTATCCCGACTGGCAGATCCCGTCGAAAGTGCGCACGGTGATTCCCACCGCCGATCGCCAGAAAGCTACAGTAAAGGTTCGCATTTCATTCTTAAAGCTCGATCCGAGGATTTTGCCGGACATGGGGATCAAGGTCTCGTTCTTGGGCAACGAGCCGGACAAGCCAACAGGCGCGGCGCCCGCGGCTCTGGTCCCTTCCGGCGCCGTGCGTGACGAAAGCGGCCGCAAGATCGTTTTCCTCGTTAAGGATAATCAGCTGGAGCGCCGCGCCGTCACCGTAGGCAACACGCGCGGCAGCGACGCCGAAATCATGGCGGGACTTGCTGCGGGCGATACCGTGGTCGTCAAAGGCCCGGCCGATTTGCACGATGGTGAAGCGATTCAGATCAAGAAATAGGAGCGCGCAAAATGGTGCGAGTGGACGGCAGTGGTAGCGCAAACAGCCTGATCAAAATCCGCGGCCTCGACAAGAAGTACAAACGCGGCGGCGAGGAAATTGACGTCCTGCAGGGACTAAATCTCGACGTTGATCAGGGTGAGTTCGTCGCCTTCATGGGCCCTAGCGGCTCCGGCAAGACCACTTTGCTCAATCTGCTCGGCGGGCTCGACGTTCCCTCTCACGGCAGCATCACTGTGGCTGGCGACGAAATCACCCACATGTCCAGCGGCAAGCTCACCGAATGGCGCGCGCGGCATGTGGGCTTCATCTTCCAGATGTACAACCTGATTCCGGTGCTCACCGCGTTTCAGAACGTCGAGCTGCCGCTGCTGCTCACCAAACTCTCGAAGTCCGAGCGCCGCACGCACGTCGAGGCTGCACTCGGCATCGTCGGCCTCGCAGACCGCATCGATCATTACCCGCGGCAACTTTCCGGCGGTCAGGAGCAACGGGTGGCCATCGCGCGAGCGATTGTCGCTGATCCCACCTTCCTGCTGTGCGACGAGCCGACCGGCGATCTGGACCGCAAAAGTGCTGATGAAATACTTGAACTATTGCAGCGCTTCTCAAAGGAACACAACAAGACCATCCTGATGGTCACGCACGATCCCATGGCCGCCGAAAGAGCTCAAGCAACACTTCACCTTAACAAAGGCGTGCTGGTGGAAGGCGCACGAGTCGGGAGCATGGCATGAAATTCCTTCACCTGATCCTTGCAAATTTGTCGCGCAAAAAAATGCGCACGATTCTTACGGTGGGCTCTTTCGCGGTGGCGCTCTTTCTCTTCGCCTTTCTCGCGGTCGTTAAGGGAGCATTCGGCCGCGGCGCCGATATCGCCGGTGCAGATCGCCTCGTGACCATCAACCGCATCTCCATCATCCAGCCGATTCCCCTTTCTTACCGCGATCAGATCCTGCGCATCCCAGGAGTCAAATCCATCACCCACAATAACTGGTTCGGTGGCGTCTATCAGGACGAGAAAAACTTCTTCCCACAGTTCGTCATAGACCCGGAAAATCAGCGCCAGGTTGTGTCCGAATTGATCGTTCCCGATGACCAGTGGCAAAAATTCGTGGCAGACCGTGAAGGCGCGATCGTGGGAGCCAGAACCGCCCAACGCTTCGGCTGGAAAATTGGCGACCGCGTCCCCATCAAAAACGTCGGCTACGACACCAGCGGAACGTGGGAATTCAATATTGATGGCATCTATAAAAGCCAGCACGCCGGCGGCGACGAAACCCAGTTCTGGTTTCAATGGGATTATTTCGAGGAACGCGTTCCGGAGCGATTCAAGGGCAACATTGGGTGGTACGTGCTGCGGCTCGACAACCCCGACGACGCCCCGCGCGTCGCCAAAGCCATTGACGACACCTTCACCAACTCGTCCTACGAAACAAAAACCGAAACCGAATCGGCCTTCGCCGCAGGGTGGGTAAAACAATTTGGCAACATCGAATTCCTGATTCTCACCATCGGCGCTGTGGTGTTCTTCACGCTGCTGCTGATCACCGGAAATACTATGGCCATTGCGGTTCGCGAGCGCGTTGGCGAGCTAGCCGTTCTGAAAGCCATCGGCTTCAGCGATTTTTCCATTCTTGTACTGGTTCTCGCGGAGGCTCTGCTCATCGCGCTGCTCGGCGGCGTCCTCGGCCTGGGGGTCGCGATGCTGGCCGTGCCGGTGCTCGGCAATGCGCTCAATGGTTTGTTGCCCGAGCTCGTCTTGTCTCCGGCGATTCTTTCCGTAGGACTTGCCACAGCCTTGATCATCGGCGCGGCCGGCGGAATCTTGCCGGGAGTAGGAGCCATGCGGATGCGCGTCGTCAACGCGCTGCGGAGGGTGTGAAATGGCGATACCGGTAATCTACAATCTGCGCAGCGTTCGCGCGCGCTGGGTATCGGCGATTGTCGCCGTCCTCGGCATCGCGGGCACCGTCGGCGTATTCGTCGCGATGCTCTCGCTCGCCCACGGATTCCGCGCCACGCTAGTCGCCTCGGGTTCGGAAGACAACGCCATCCTGATGCGCGCCGGCGCCACCGCTGAAATGATGAGCGGCATCACTCTGGAAAGCATCAAGATCGTTCAGGATGATCCCGGAGTCGCCCGCGACGCTTCCGGTCCGCTGATCACTTCCGAAGTCGTCGTGGTCGCTCCCTTCCCCCTACGCGCTACCGGCACCAACGCCAACGTGCAGGTGCGCGGCGTTTCGGCGAACGTGCTGACGATACGCCACAACGTGAAAATCACGCAGGGACGTATGTTTCAGCCGGGCCTTTCCGAATTGGTTGTCGGCTCGAACGCCAATAAGACCTATTCTGGCTTAACACTTGGCAATACCGTGGACTTCGGCAGCGGCCACTGGCGCGTCGTTGGGGTGTTTGACGCGGGCGGCAGCGCTTTCGATTCCGAGGTGTGGACTGACGCGCGCGTGCTCGACGACGTGTACAAGCGCCCGACCAATATCTATCAGTCCGCTACCGTGCACCTCACGTCGGCTGCCGCTTTGCAACAGCTCAAGGATTCCGTGAGCGCCGACCCGCGCCTGAATCTTGACGTCTTTCGCGAGGTTGATTATTACGCGAAGCAATCTACCGCCATGACCCGTCTGATCACCGTTCTCGGCGGCCTGGTCGCTTTCGTTATGGCCATCGGCGCGGTTTTCGGCGCGCTCAATACCATGTACTCCTCCGTAGCTGAGCGCGGGCGCGAAATTGCCACCATGCGCGCGCTGGGGTTTGGCGGCCCTGCCGTCGTGTTCTCATTTCTGATTGAGGCGTTGCTGATCGCTTTCGTCGGCGGCCTGCTCGGATGCTTGGCGGTGTTGCGGCTGAACGGCCTCACGACCAGCACCATTAACTGGCAAACGTTTTCGAATCTGGCTTTCGCGTTTCGTATTACACCCGGACTGCTGCTGAGCGGTTTGGTCTTTGCACTGGTGATGGGATTGATTGGAGGCCTGCTACCGGCGATCAGCGCCGCGCGCCGGCCCATCGCGGTCGCGCTGCGCGAACTGTAAGTGTTGGTTGAAGTCCGCGTGCGCGGTCGCCGTCGGTGCGCCGACAAGTCGAGAATTGGTCGAAGCAAGCGGCGTGCCGAAGCGCCCAAAGTGAATCCTTCATTTTCGCCGAGCATTACATTCCGCACAAATTTGTTCCCACTTCTTCGAAGAAGATTACAATAGCGTCGGCTCCCGGCCCGGTCTTGTTGTTACGAGCAATCCTCATTTCAGCGACGAGGGAGGCGTGGAATGCCGATTAGTAATTCTGATCTTGCGCGATCCCGTAGCTTCGGCGTGTTTCTGGGCGCGGCAATTCTGGTCGGCGCGCTGCTCTTCCCGCGTGCAGCGTTTGCGCAGCAAGCTCCGACGGGCAATCAAATCATGGGCGAACTCGCGTTTGTTGCTACGACGAAGGCTGAGAAAACCGCCGGTGTCTGGGTGGACGGCCAGTACGTCGGCTTCGTGAAGGAATTGAAGGACAACAAAAAGGTTTTGCTGCTGCCCGGCGAACACGATATCGCCGTGCGCCAGACGGGCTACTTCGAACTGACGCAGAAGATCGTCGCTGAGCCCGGGAAGAAGACCATCCTGACCGTCCGGCTGGAGAAAAACCCCCAAGCGCAGTTCTCTGCCGTTACTGGCGAGATCAAGCTTGAAGTCACGCCGGAGCGAGCCGCTGTTTTCGTTGACGGGCACTTCGCCGGAACCGTGAACCAGTTCCGCGGAGCCGGTCGCGCGATGTTGATCGCGCCGGGAAAACATCACATCAAGATTGACTTGGTCGGCTACCAGCCATTTGAAACCGACGTAACGCTTCTAGCCAAGCAGAAGGTCACGGTCAAGACAGATCTCGCGCCTGGCACCGTTCAACAAGCAGACCCGGCTATAAAAAATAATTAATGCGTTTGTTGAAGATGGCACACAGTCAAAAGGCGCGGCAGAAAATTGGATAAGGAACTCGCTTGCCGCAGGTTAAAGAAGTACGTTAAGAACTAATCCTGCGGAGAAACCAAAAAAATCGTAGTCGGTGTTCTTGCTTTCTCAGATTTACCTCGAAGCTTTCCTCTGCGACCTCTGTGTTAGGTCTTTAAGTTTTCGCTTTAACTCGCGACGCCGGACTTAGCGACAGCGTTCGCAACCCAATCACCAACTTCGCGCGTCGAGAGCGCCCCGCCCAGCTCCGCCGGCGTCTTCCCTTCCTTCAGCGCCGCGCGCACGGCCTTGTCTATGGCCTGCGCCTCGGCCTCCCACCCCAAAAACTCGAACATCATCCCGACCGTAAGAATCGCGCCCATCGGATTGGCGATGCCCTTACCCGCGATGTTCGGCGCCGAGCCGTGCACCGGCTCGAATAGCGACACTTGCCCGGGATGAATGTTGCCCGAAGGCGCCAGGCCCAGCCCGCCCGCAAGTTGCGCGCCCAGGTCGCTCGCAATATCTCCAAACAAATTGGAAGTAACGATCACCTGAAATTGCGCAGGGTCGCGCACCATCTGCATCAGTAAATTGTCAATATATTGGTGGCTCGACTCGATGCCCGGATATTCCGCGCGCACTTCCTTGAAAACTCGCTGCCACAAATCATGCCCGAACGTTAAAGCATTGGACTTGTCGGACATGCACACGCGCTGCAAGCCGCGCCGCTTAGCGTACCCGTAAGCGTAGCGAATGATCCGCTCCACGCCCTTACGTGTATTGACGTCCTCTTGAATCGCAACTTCGTCCGCAGTTCCCTTCTTGAAGTTTCCGCCCATGCCCACGTACAGGCCTTCGGTATTTTCGCGAAACACCATGAAGTTCACGTCTTTTTCGGTGCGGTCTTTCAGCGGAGTAAAGCGTTTGTCGAACAACACGCAGGGCCGCGCGTTCACATACAAGTCGAGCTTGAACCGCAACCCCAGCAGAATTTCCGCAGCGTGAATGTTCGTCGGGACGCGCGGATCGCCCATCGCGCCCAGCAGAATCGCGTCGAAATCGCGCCGCAACATTTGCACCGCGTCCGCCGGCAGCGTGGTGCCGTCGCGCAAATATCGGTCCGCGCCCCAATCAAATTCCGTCAGCGCAACCTCGCGCCCGCCGGACGCAACCGCAGACCGCAGAACTTTTACAGCTTCGGGAATTACTTCTTTGCCGATGCCGTCGCCGGGAATCACGGAGATGCGCTTGCGCGCTCTGGACGAACTCGTTGCATTCATGCCGTCGCGCAAACTAACATGCGGGTTCGGTGGTGTCAACGCAAGTGCCCAGGCATCGCAAGAATATTCCAGAAACGTAACGCGGCGCTGCAGCATCGAAAGAACCACCGCGCTAAATTCAGCGCTGTCGAAGTCTCAATCCCCACGGAGGAATCATGGCAAAAATGCGCGTAGTGCAAGTTCCCAAGGCCAAGGGACCATTTGAAATCGTCGAACGCGAAATCCCGCAGCCGGGACCGGGCGATGTCCGCGTGAAGGTACAAGCTTGCGGAGTCTGTCACAGCGATTCGATCACCAAAGAGGGCCTGTTTCCGAACATCACGTATCCGCGCATCCCGGGGCACGAAGTGGCAGGCGTGGTGGACGCGATCGGCGACGGCGTCAAGGGCTGGAAGCTCGGTGACCGTGTGGGGGTGGGCTGGTACGGCGGCCATTGCGGATATTGCGATTCCTGCCGCCGCGGATATTTCGACTTGTGTTTGGTTGACCGCGCGGTCACGGGCATTTCCCACGACGGCGGCTACGCGGAGTACATGGTGACGTCGGCCGCGACGCTAGCGTTGATTCCGGATGAGGTCTCGACGGTGGATGCCGGGCCGCTGATGTGCGCAGGAGTCACCACGTTCAACTCCCTGCGGCATTCCGGCGTCGGGCCGGGAGAAGTTGTCGCGGTGCTCGGCATCGGAGGGCTGGGACATCTTGGCGTGCAGTTCGCGGCGAAGAGCGGCTGCAAGACGGTGGCGATTGCGCGCGGAGCGGACAAGGCGGAGCTGGCGAAGAAATTGGGCGCGCACGTTTACGTTGATAGCGACAAGCAGGACGTCGCGGCGGAGCTGCAGAAACTGGGCGGCGCGAAAACGATTCTCGCGACCGTCACCGGCGGGGACGCGATGACCACGGCATTTGGCGGGCTGGGAATTGACGGCAAGCTGATGGTGCTTGGCGTGCCGAATACCCCGATCCAGGTCAATCCGATCACGGCGATCTTCAGTCGTGCGGCGGTGCGCGGCTGGTCCTCGGGCAGCTCGATTGATTCGCAGGATACGCTGCGCTTCAGCGCGCTCACGGGCGTGCGTCCGATGACGCAAGTCTTTCCGCTGGAAAAAGTAAACGAAGCTTACGACATCATGATGAGCGGCAAAGTGCGCTTTCGTTCCGTATTAAAGATCGGCGCCTAAGGCGATCTTTACTCGTAGCGCAGAGCGACCATGGGATCCACGCGCATGGCGCGGCGTGCAGGGATGTAACACGCAAAAAGCGCGACGGCGCTTAGCAGCAGGCCGACGGCGGCAAAGGTCACGAGGTCAGTCGCGCCCACGCCAAAGAGTACGGTGCGGAGAAAACGCGTCAGAGCGAGCGACAACACCAGGCCGCAGGCCAAACCCGTTAAGATCAGGCGCAGTCCGTTGCCCAACACCATGCGGAATACGTCGGTAGACTGCGCTCCTAGCGCCATGCGCAAGCCGATTTCGTGGGTGCGCTGTCGGGTGGTGTAGGCAATCACGCCGTAAATTCCCACTGCTGCGAGAACCAGCGCGAGCAAACCGAATGCGCCGACAAATGTACCGGCGATGCGCTGCCCGGTGCTGGCGACTTGCACGCGCGATGCCAGCGTGGATTCGTCGTAAACCGGCAGATCGGCGTTCAGCTCGTGCACCGCTTTTTCCACGGCGGCAGCGTACGTGAGCGGTTCACCGGCAACGCGCGCGTGAATAACCACCTCGTCGGAATAATCCTGCAGCACGGGCAAATAAATGAAAGGCACCGAATTCTCGCGCAGCGAGTAATAGCTGGCGTTGCGCGTCACGCCGACGATGGTGCGCCACTCGCCTTCCGCGTGCACGCGCTTGCCTACGCCTTCTTCATTGGGCCAGTAGCGATGCACGAAAGCTTCGTTAACGACCGCGACGGGCTGCGAGCTTGCCGTGTCCTGGTCGCTGAAATCGCGGCCAGCGACCAGCGGAATCTGCATGGTGCGGAAATAATTCGGACCAGCGGTGGCCGTGGCAATATTCATGGATTCGTGGGACTGCGGAACGTAGCCTTCGGGATTCGTGGTGGTGACGTCCCAGGAGTAGCCGAGCGGCACCCAGTCCGCGATGGAAACGGATTCGACGCCGGGCAGCGCCGCAATTTTAGCGAGCACCTGACGATGGAATTGCACGCCGGATTCGCGATTATATCCCGACGGAAAAAGGCTGTAGGAAGCAACTAGCACGTGATCGGCGTTGAAGCCGGGATTTAAAGTCTGGGCCGCGCGAAAACTGCGAATGAAGAGTCCGGCGCAGACCAGCAGAAAGAGCGAGAGCGAAATCTGCGCGACCACCAGAATGCTCGCGAGGTGCGCGCGATGCAGTCCGCCCGAGACGCTGCCCGAATCCTCTTTCAAAACGGAAATGGGCGCCAGGTCCGAAGCGCGCCAGGCGGGGAGCACGCCGAAAATGATTCCGGTGACGAGCGAGAGCAGCAAAGTGGCGAGCAGTACGCGGTAGTCGGCGTGAATATCCATCGCCACGGGAATATTCGTGGGCGGAATGAATTGCGAAAATGTTCCGGCGGTCCAGGTGGTGATGAGCATGGCTACGCCACCGCCTGCGAGCGCGAGGATCAGACTCTCGATGAGCAGTTGGCGAACCAGGCGCCAGCGGCTGGCTCCGATGGAAAGGCGAATCGCGATTTCGCGGCGGCGCGCGACCGAGCGCACCAGCAGCAGATTCGCAACGTTGGCGCAAGCGAGCAGTAGCACTGCTCCGGCGATGGCCATCAGCATCGGAAGCAGCACGTAAAGGTAGCCATTGGCTCCGAACGGCGCGCGCCACAGCGGATATAGCGTGACGACATTTTCGCCTTGATGTTCTTTGGGGTATTGCGCGACGAGCTGCTTCATTAGCAGATTCATTTCCGTCTGCGCCTGGTCGGGCAATACTCCGGTTGCCAGACGCCCCAAAGTCACGGCCCAAGTGTTGCTGCGCTCGTGCAGCCGGTCCGAGTTCGGCATGACTTGTGGCGCCATCATGATCGGCAGCCAAAGCTCGCTGCGCAGTCCGGTCTGAGTTCCCTGAAATACGGGAGGCGCAACTCCGACGATGGTGTAAGGATGCTCGTTGATTTGTAGCGTACGGCCGATCACTGAGCGGTCGCCTGAATAACGAAGCTGCCACATGCGATAGCTGATCACTGCCACCGGCGCACCGCCTGGCGCAGCGTCTTCGGATTGTAGAAATCCCCTGCCGAGAATGGGACGCACGCCCAGAAAATCGAAGTAATTCGCGGAAACCAGCGTGCCCCAGGTGCGCTCGGGTTTGGCTTTGCCCGTCAGGTTCATGGGCTCGATGGAAAAAGCCGTGAGCGCGGAAAAACTCTTAGTGCGCTCGCGCAGATCCAGATAGTCCGGGTAGGACAACGGGATGGGATTGCGCGAATCGCCGCCCGAGGTAAAGGCGAGAATATTTCCGGTGTTCGCCGCGCCGGGAATCGGATTCAGCAAGGTGGAGTTGATCCAACTGAAAATGGTGCTATTGGCGCCGATGCCCAGCGCAAGCGTGAGGATCGCCGTCGCCGTGAAGCCCGGCGATTTCAGCAGCACGCGCAGTGCGTAACGCATATCCTGCCACAGAGCACCCATCAAATCCTCCACGAGCAACTAGCCTTACACAGTGCAATCACCGCGCCAAGCTCAACAAGCGTTGACGAACCCTAAAACCAAGCGCATAAGCCATCTGCTGCACGTTCCGTCATGCAACGTCCACGGCTAAAGCCCCTCCGCTGCGCATCTTATGGCGCCGGGACTGAAGCCCCGCCACCGAGGACCGAAATGTAGGTTACGGAACGCCGCGACCGCGCACACTTTTGGCTTGCGGAGTGATGTCCGGTGATGGGAAGCGCTGCGCGGAATCGGACGCCCGCGTTTCGCTGTGTTCTCCCTGTCCGTCAGTACAGTTGCATTGCGAACAACTCGCGCTTCAATTGCGATTGCCCGCTGCCCTTCGCGCGCATACATTGATTTCAGCGTCTCACAGCACCTAGCGACGACTTGGAACCAAAACCCGGAGGGAATATGTGGAGCAACAGCAAGCAGTCGGATTCTCCTAACGCAGGCCCGGCACAACCGGCGGCTTATCCTGCAACGCAATCGTCGGCTAACTTTA
>Ga0228598_1000090_pt1 | contig 14640 bp, 15 predicted proteins | sample CZU4metagenome_FD_182726 | JGI IMG/M metagenome (GOLD analysis project Ga0228598, IMG submission 182726) | Spruce rhizosphere microbial communities from Bohemian Forest, Czech Republic - CZU4 | ecosystem: Host-associated > Plants > Roots > Rhizosphere | place: Czech Republic: South Bohemian... | reverse complement strand
TTCAGGCTTACGCAGAACCTATTGCAAGGGTTTGGCTTCGTGGCGAACACGCGCTTCATCCGAATCGCCAAGAATAACCGTGAGATTTCCGACGTTGCCTTCCGCCTGCAAATCATCACAACCGTAGACCAAATCGAAAACCTGTACTGGGATCTGGTATTTGCTTATGAGAACGTGCGGGTTCAGCAGGAGGCGCTGACTTTTGCCGAGAGGACGCTTGCCGACAACAAGAAGCAAGTGCAATTTGGAACTTTGCCGCCGATCCAGGTCGTGAGCGCGCAGAGCACCGTTTCTACTGATCAGCAGGCGTTGATCCTCGCCCAAACGAATCTGGAGCTGCAGGAATTGTTGATGAAGAATGCGCTCAGCCGCACGCTGGAAGATCCTAAGCTCGGTAGCGCCGACGTGATTCCTACCTCCACCATGCAATTACCTGAGCAGGAATCGGTAGTGCCGGTGCAAGATTTGATCGGTGACGCGCTCGGTCATCGGGCGGAATTAGCTGAATCACGAATCGATTTGAACAGTCGTGAACTCAACAACAAAGCCGTTCGCAACGCCATGCTGCCTACTCTCGATTTGTACGCATATTATGGCGGGTCGGGTCTCGGCGGAAACGTGAACCCAGTGCTGTTACCGCCGTCGCTGGGCGGCACTTGCACGACCGCGACGAGTAGCTTCGGGTGCTTTAATCCGCCGACCGCTGCTCCTCCGTTTCGCAATGGCGGCCCAGTTAGCACCGCCAACACTTTTAGTCAGCTCGTCAACGGCACCGCACCCGACAAGGGAATTGGGCTGACTCTTACAATCCCGATCCGAAATCGGCAGGCGCAAGCAGACCAGGTACGTGCAGAGTTGGAATATCGACAGGCGCAGGTCCGCCTGCAGCAGCTCGTGAATCAAGTCCGCATTGAGGTGCGCAACGCGCAGTTCGCGCTGCAACAAAATCGAGCCAGCGTGCAAGCCGCGCAGGCCGCCGTTGATTTTGCTCGCGAGACGCTGGACGCGGAGCAACAGAAGTTGGCAGTTGGAGTCTCCAACCCGACCGCGGTGTTGCAGGATCAAACCGGCCTGACCACGGCCGAGTCCAATCTGGTCTCCGCTAAAGCGGCTTACGAAAAGGCGCGAGTCGAACTGGACCGTGCTACTGGCCTTCTGCTTGACCACGCCGGAATCGTGATGGCCGATGCGGAACGTGGCGAGGTGACTCATATGCCGAATGTTCCCTACATCGCGCCACGTCAAGATGCGCAGCCGGGCGCAGCTTCGCAGCCTCAGCCGCCGGGTTATTGATTGGGCTCCGGCTCTGCTTGATTTGCATTGAATGGCAGGGCCGAGTGCTTTCCACTTTCCGTCTTCGCAATCTCCGATGTATCCTTCCACGCGTGACGCTGTCCGTCGTTTTGATAACGCAGAACGAAGAGCACAACCTCCCGCGCACGCTTGAAAGCGTGCTGCCGTTGGTAAACGATGGTAAGGGAGAAATCATTGTCGTGGATTCTGGCTCGACCGATCGCACCGTCGAGATCGCGCAATCTTTTGGCGCGAAGGTGTTCGTCGAGGCGTGGAAAGGCTTTGCCGCGCAGAAAAATTCGGCCATGGATAAGGCTTCGATGGATTGGGTCCTGCAGTTGGATGCAGACGAGGCGCTGGAACCGGGGCTGGCCCACGAGGTCTCGTGGGTGCTCAACGGCATCGAGGTATGGGAGCGTGATGGCTTTCCTGTCGACGATGACCCGCAGTCGCGGGAATTGAGGAATCGAGGGCTGCGCTACGGATTCGATGACGATCTCGTTGGCTTCTATATTCCGCGACGAAATATGTTTCTCGGGCGATGGATTCGCTACGGTGGATTCTATCCAGATCCGAAGCTGCGCCTCATCCGGCGTGGCGCTGGCCGCTTTGAGGAATATGGGGCCCACCCGACAGTCAGATTGACCGAAACGCGCGGTATCGGGCGACTAAAGCACGCAATGTTGCACGATGCCTATCCAACCCTGCGCGGCTACATCGACCACATGAACAGCTATTCTTCGATGGGCGCCGAGGTCGCCGTGGCCAAGGGTTATCGCCGGTTCAGCGTTACTAATATCGTGCTTCGGCCACTGCTGACTTTCATTTACAACTACTTTTTCCGGCTCGGCTTTCTCGACGGACGCGAGGGACTTTTGTTGCATCTGTACCACTCGGCATATGTATCCTGGAAGTATGCGAAAGCATGGGAGTTGTCGGGCCCAAACGTTTTGAAAGATTGAATCCCCTGTAGAAGCGTAGCTTGGTACGTCTCCGCCTTGCAGATGAACGCCCTGCCCGCCTATCATCAAGACTAGACGGGGTGCTAATGGCTGATAAGAAACCTTCCAAGCCGCAAGTTGCAGAGAGCCCGATCGCGGATGTCTTCGAGGGGCGCCATCCTTCCGAGGCAGAGCAAGGGTGGGCGGAAAAGACTCTGGCGCCGACCCTCGAGAAATCTCCCGAGCGGCCGATTGGCGCGCCCACGGGCACGAACCTCGACGAAAACGGGCACGCTCGCTTTTCCACAATTTCGAATGCTCCCGTCCGCCGCCTGTACACTCAGGCCGATCTGCCTGAGGATTGGAATTACGATCAGTATCTCGGCTATCCGGGCCAGCCACCGTTTACGCGCGGCATTCATGCTTCCGGGTATCGCGGCAAACTTTTTACCATGCGCCAGTTCTCCGGCTTTGCCTCGCCGGAGGAAACCAACCAGCGCTATAAATATCTACTTGAACACGGAGGCGGAGGCCTTTCGGTCGCCTTCGATCTGCCAACCCTCATGGGCTATGACTCTGACCATCCCGCCAGTGAAGGCGAAGTCGGCAAATGCGGCGTGGCCATCGATTCACTCGAGGACATGGAAATCCTCTTCGACGGAATCAATCTCGAGAACACGACAGTCTCGATGACCATCAATTCGCCTGCTTCAGTGCTGTGGGCAATGTTCTTGGTCGTTGCGGAACACCAAGGCGCGGATTGGAAGAAAATTTCCGGAACCATTCAAAACGATATCCTCAAGGAATACATTGCGCAGAAGGAGTACATTTATCCACCCGCGCCGTCGATGCGCCTGGTGGTCGATACATTCGAATTCGGATCGAAATTTACCCCCCGTTTCAACACCATTTCAATCAGTGGATATCACATTCGCGAGGCCGGTTCGACAGCCCTACAGGAGTTGGCGTTCACTCTTTATGACGGCGTGGAATATGTGGAATGGGCGCAGCGGCGCGGCCTTGATGTGGATGAATTCGGTCCGCGGCTCAGCTTCTTCTTCAATGCGCACAACGATTTCTTCGAAGAGATTGCAAAGTACCGGGCTGCGCGCAAGATCTGGTATCAGGTGATGAAAGACCGGTTTCAGGCGAAGAACCAGCGCACATGGTTACTACGATTCCATACACAGACCGCCGGAGTTTCGCTGACGGCCCAGCAACCGTTGAACAACATTGCGCGCGCCGCCATTCAGGCAATGGCCGCAGTACTTGGTGGAACTCAGTCGCTGCACGTCGATGGTTACGACGAAGCACTCGCCTTGCCCACCGAAGAAGCAGCACGCATCGCACTGCGCACGCAGCAAATCATTGGTTACGAGTCTGGCGTTGTGCAGACAGTTGATCCTCTGGGGGGATCGTATTTTCTTGAGAGCTTAACCCTGGCGATGGAAAAAGGCACGTTCGATTACTTCGGCAAGCTTGACGCTATGGGTGGCATGGTCAAAGCCATCGAACGCGGGTATCCGCAGCGAGAGGTTGCTGAAGCTTCCTACCAATTTCAGCGGGCGGCGGAGGCGAAAGAAAAAGTCATTGTCGGCGCAAACGAATTCGTAATCGAAGAAGAGTCGCCTAACATTCTCTACATCGACGAAAGCGTAGCTCGCCACCAGAGCGCGAAATTGAAAGCTCTGCGGGCGCGGCGGTCGAACGAGGAAGTGCAGCGACGTCTGGAATCTTTGAAGAAAGCAGCTGCCGAGGAACCGAAGGCCGGCTCCAGCGGAAATGTATCATCCGCGAACACGATGCCTTACATCGTCGATGCGGTGCGTGCGTATGCAACCGTCGGCGAGATTTGCGATGCGCTTCGTGAAGTGTATGGAACGTACACTGAAGCAAGCATTACATGACATGTACCGTGGTATAGTGGTATATGTCAATTACCTCTAGGCCGTTCAACGGCCAGGTTCATGTCAGGGTCTCCTCTAGTGTTCACAAAGAGGTTGCCAAGGAAGCCTTTGAGAGGGGCACTTCCATTAGCGGCATTTTTGCCCAGGCCCTGATCGTTAGAAGGGCTCTCAAGAACGTTGATCCCTGGAAATCAATCTCCGAAGTTCGTTCCGCCAACCGTGGCATTGCCGCCGCGGAAGTCGAGCGCACGGTTGCGAAGGCCGTGAAGGCAGTTAGAAAAGATCGGCGTGGCTGACAACAAGATCCGTCCCCGCTTGGTCATTGACACCAATGTCTTCGTGAGCGGGCTGATTTCCGCGGCAGGTTCGCTTGCCCAGATATTAAAGGCCATTCAGCGCAGGAAAGCCATCCATCTGGTTTCAGACCCTATCGTGGAAGAGTATCTGCGGGTGCTCGACTATCCACAGATTCGAAAATTCAAGAAAATCACAGACGAATTTGTTGCCGACATCGCCGCGTATCTTGTTTACCAGACGGAGCGAGTCGAACTCGTTTCAAGTATCAGGCTGAGCGCTGATCCGGACGATGACGTTTTTCTGGAAACCGCCGTGGATGGCGGGGCGACCTGGTTGGTCACAAACGACAAAGCCGACTTGCTTTCATTGCGAACGGTGGAGGGCATTCCCATTGTTTCGGCCAGAGAAGCGATAATGCGGCTGAGCCTCTAGAACAATAGGTCAGCGGTCCCAGTCCCTACCGTCACGATGGCGTGCGTCCGCTCGGGCTGCTATCCTTATAGCCGCGACTTTCGTCAAATCTTCGTATGCGCAAAGCTGTCCAGCACTTGAAAAAGTCAGATCCCATCCTGCGGGCTATCATTGATCGCGTCGGCCCCTGTCGCATGGAATTTGGGGAGCCGGTATTTCATAGCCTCGCCGAAGCTATTGTGTACCAGCAGTTAAATGGGAAAGCCGCAGTAACGATCTTCAATCGATTCGCGGCCCTCGCGGGAGAGCCCGTCACTCCAGAAGGAATTCTCAAACTCACGCCCGAAAACATGCGCGCTGCGGGACTCTCGAAGCAAAAATCGTCCTATCTCTTCGACATGGCAGAACGTGCTAGTCGTGGCGAACTCGACTTTACTCGCCTGCCGGATTTGACCGACGAAGAAGTTATCAAACACCTGACACAGGTAAAAGGCGTCGGTGTTTGGACCGCGCACATGTTTCTCATGTTCACGCTGAAGCGGCCCAATGTTTTGCCGACTGGTGATTTCGGTGTCCAGATGGCTATCAAGAAGCACTACGGGAAACGCAAGCTACCCAAACCGCTGCAGATGGAGAAGATCGCGAGACCGTGGGAACCCTATCGCAGCATCGCCTGCTGGTATTTATGGCGAAGTTTGGATATCAAGACGGTGTAGGAACCCCTAACCGCGCAAGACGCGAAGGAAAGCCAAGAGCATCCCGTCAAATTGGTTGATTCTCCCGTGCCTGTTGTATCCTAGAGCGTTCGCATTCCCGTGGAGTTCTGTTGTCTGCGGGAGCAGAAAATGCCCACTGAGCAAAAAATTCGCGTACTGGTTGCCAAGCCGGGCCTGGACGGCCACGATCGAGGCGCGAAAGTGATAGCGCGCGCACTGCGCGATGCCGGCATGGAGGTCATTTACACGGGCTTGCGTCAGACGCCCGAGATGATCGTGAGCGCAGCGGTGCAGGAAGACGTCAACGTCATCGGCCTGTCGATTCTTTCGGGCGCACACAATGCGATCGTTCCTCGGGTAATGGACCTGCTCAAACAACACAAGATGGACGATGTGATCGTAGTCGTAGGCGGCATCATTCCTGATCAAGATGTGGCTCATCTGAAACAAATTGGAGTTGCCGCCATTTTTCAGCCGGGCACCGCGATGGACGCAATCGTTCAATTCATTCGCGCTAACATCAAACCGCGAACCGTGCCGACGGCCGGCTAATGAGCGAAATCAGCAGCTCTCGTCTGCGCGACGCTCTGGCTCGCACGATCGGACCCACTCCCTGGTATTGGAAAACTTTTCCGCGCGTAAATTCTGCCTCTGGCCAGCGCTTTGCGTGGACTCATCACGGAAGCGAAGGTCCGCTGGGTTATGTAATCTCGCTCGGTTTGGTGCAAGAACCTGACAAGCCGCGCCTGGCTCTGAATACCTACTGCCGTCCATTTTTCGTTCCGCCATCGCATCTCGGCATCTGGTGTCCAGAGGGACGGAGCATTCGGCTCGCGTGCTTTGATCTTGACCAGCTTAAAGCTTTCGATCTGGCAGAAATTGCCGGATGGTTCAAGCAATCGTCAGAACGGATTTACGCTGCGACTGCTCCAATCGCCGATTTTGAGGTTCCACTTGGTCTTGATGCCGGCATGCACAAGTTTGAAGTCCCAGCTGAGTTGCGGTCGGTGGATGAGCTGATTGTTCCCACGAGTTATCCAGCAAAAAGAAATGACGATCCGGCGTTCGCGCTGTACGTTTTCTATCTGCAGGCAGGACTGGTTGAGGTTCTGCCACAGAAGTGGTTCACGGCCAGCCAATATCAGGTTGGGAAGCAATGGATCCCACGCGCCGATCGCGATCCTGAGTCGCATCGCATCTTTGGCGAGTGCTTTGGAGTAGGAAGCTTTCTTCTACAGGAGGATGGCTGCCGGCTAGACCAGTGGATAGAAAAAATCACTTAGCATTTGGTATTCGATATTTTCTGTCCAGAACCTTACTTCGAGTGTGGCTCTAGTGCCAAATGCTAAATGGCGACCACTGAGTTCTTCCATCTCGAACAGTTGGATGGCGTTTGCGTGCTGCGTCTGAAATCCGACGACGCTACGAATCGGCTGACGCGTGCGCGCGTGATGGCGCTGATCGAGGTGTTCGGGGACTCGGCACGAAAAGCGAAGCCGCTGATAATTGCGGGACGCGGAAGATTCTTCTCGGCTGGCGCAGATCTGAGAGAGATTATGGCTCTGACCGGACCAGTTGCACTCGAATTCTCGCGAATGGGTCAGACGCTGATGACCGCGGTCGAACGCTATCCATCGCCAGTGTACGCGGCGATTTCCGGATACTGCATGGGCGGCGGTCTTGATCTCGCTCTGGCTTGTCACGAGCGAATCGCTTCGCCCAATGCCGTTCTCGCACATCGCGGGGCGGCTCTGGGGCTCATCACCGGCTGGGGTGGAACTCAACGGTTGCCGCGGCTGGTGGGTAAGGCGAAGGCGCTCGAGATTTTTGTTGTGGCTGAGAAGGTGCAGGCTAGAGACGCAATGAGCTACGGACTGGTCGATGCTGTGGCGGAAAATCCGGTCGCAGAGGCCGTTCGGCAGATTCAGACGCGCTACGTTCAGTCGAGGCACTGAATCTCAGTTTGCGCGGCGCGGCTATGCTGTTATACCGTAAATGGTTCTTGGTGCTGTTCTCCTCATGGCCGACCGATACGAATCCAGCGCGCCCTCGAGTTCTACCGTCCTCGAAACCCACGTCGACGCAACTTCCCCGCGTTTTGAAGCGAATATGCGTTTCTTGGCCGACATGGTTTCACAGGTGCGCAATGAAGAGGAAAAAATCCGTGAAGGTGGTGGTGCAAAAGCAATCGAGAGCCAGCATAATAAGGGCCGCCTGGTTGCACGCGAACGCATTAACCTCTTGGTCGACCCTGGCACTTTTTTTGAAATCGGTTCATTCGCAGCGCATGGCATGTATGAAGAGTGGGGTGGGGCACCCGCAGCGGGGGTAATCACTGGGTTGGGACGCATCCACACCAGGCTGGTGATGATTATCGCGAACGACGCCACGGTAAAAGCCGGCGCATTCTTCCCCATGACGTCGAAGAAGGTCATTCGGGCCCAGAATATCGCCATCGAAAATCGTGTTCCGACCATGTATCTGGTCGACTCCGCAGGTGTTTTCCTGCCCTTGCAAGAGGATGTATTTCCTGACACCGATGATTTCGGACGAGTCTTCCGGAATAACGCGGTGATGTCGGCCATGGGAATCCCGCAAATCGCGGCTATCATGGGGATGTGCGTAGCGGGCGGCGGATATCTGCCCGTAATGTGCGATCACGTGCTCATGACCGACGGGAGCGGGCTTTTCCTCGCCGGTCCGGCATTGGTGCAGGCGGCGATCGGACAGAAAGTGTCTGCCGAGGAACTGGGCGGCGCAGCTATGCACTCAGCCATCAGCGGCACTGTGGACTTCCGCGAACCCAACGACGAGGCTTGCTTGGCCCGGATTCGGGCGATCGTTGAGAAGTGGGGTTACCGTCGACAGTCTCCTTGGGACCGCAAGAAACCTGAAGACCCGGCGCTGGCCGCGGAGGAAATTTACGGCATCTACGATCCTTCCCCGGGGCGGCCTTACGATATGAAAGAAATTGTTGCGCGCATCGTGGACGGCAGCCGCTTCGACGAATACAAGTCTGAGTACGGGAAAACGCTGCTCTGTGGCTACGCGCGCATCGGGGGCTTTGCCGTGGGGATCGTCGCCAATCAGAAACTTCACGCCCAGGCAACCGACCACGAGGGCCGTAAGCGGATGGAGTTCGGCGGCGTCATTTACACAGAATCCGCGGAGAAAGCTGCGCGCTTCATCATGGATTGCAATCAGAACCTGATTCCGCTGGTTTTCTTCCACGACGTAAACGGGTTCATGGTGGGACGTGACGCGGAGTGGAGCGGCATCATCAAAGCGGGCGCCAAGATGGTGAACGCAGTTTCAAATTCGGTTGTGCCAAAGATTACGGTGATCGTTGGAGGATCGTTTGGTGCGGGACATTACGCCATGTGTGGCAAAGCATACGATCCACGTTTTCTGTTTGCGTGGCCGACCGCGCGCTATGCCGTGATGAGCGGCGATTCGGCCGCCGGAACGCTGGTGGAAATCAAGATCAAGCAACTGGAGCGCAGCGGGAAAACGTTGAGCGAAGAGGAAAAGAAAGAGCTCTACGAGGCGACGAAGCGGATCTACGACGAACAAACGGATCCGCGCTATGGCGCGGCCCGGCTATGGATCGACAAAATCATCGATCCGATCGAAACACGCGATGCGATCACGCTCGCTTTGGAGGCCGCGGCTCTGAATCCGGAAGTGGCCGAGTTCAAGGTGGGAGTTTTGCAAACTTAGCCACGGATTTTCACGATCAACGCAGATATATAGTGCCTGAAACGTTTGCTGAACTGCAGTCACCCGTGTGAATCCGTGCAATCCGTGGCCAGATATTGAATGTCTGATTCCGTCAAACTCGTTGAATGTCCGCGTGATGCATGGCAGGGGCTGAAAATGCAAATCCCAGCTCACATCAAGCTGGAATACTTGCGAGCCTTGATTAGCGCCGGATTCAAGCACATTGATGCTATGTCCTTTGTGTCACCCGCAGCCGTGCCCCAGATGGCCGACTCGGAAGAAGTTGCGAAGGAACTCGATCCTCCCGATGATATCGAGATCATTGGCATCGTCGTAAACGAAAAAGGTGCGCAGCGAGCGATCGACACTAATGCGGTGCGTACGCTGGGATTTCCGTATTCGGTTTCACCGACGTTTTTACGCAACAACCAGCGCCAGACGCTCGACGAAGCTATTGACGAACTGGAGAAGATAAAAAACAAAGGCGAAGGCGCGGGACTTGATACAGTCGTATACATCTCGATGGCGTTCGGAAATCCTTACGGTGACCAATGGAGTGTTGGAGAAGTTGTCGACGCAGTCGACCTGCTTGAATCTTACGGCGTACGCACGGTCTCGCTGGCGGACACGGTTGGGATGGCGGATCCAGGACGGATTGGTGAACTGGTTTCCGCAGTGATTTCCAAGTACGACTACCTTGAGATTGGAGTTCACCTGCACAGCCGGCCCGAACAGGTGGAGGAAAAAGTTCTCGCAGCCTATAACGCCGGTTGCCGGCGATTCGATTCCGCGCTCGGCGGTTTGGGCGGCTGTCCATTCGCTCAGGATGCGCTGATAGGCAACATTGCAACGGAAAAGCTGGTTGAGGTTTTAGCGGCGCGGGGTGCGATGCTACTGGCACTGAAACCGTTCGATGTGCTGCTGCGGGCGACGGCGGAGATCGGCGCGAGGTACACCAATTCAGCGGCAGCCGATTGACATGAATCACAAAACACTGCACCTCGCGCATGACGGCAGTATCGCTACCATCACGCTTAACCGTCCCGATAAACGCAACGCGATCAGCTATGAACTTATTGAGGAGTTGTTGGCTGCGCTGGACGAGGTTGCCGGCTCCTCTGCGCTGGTACTTATTCTTACTGGAGCAGGGAAGTCATTTTGCTCGGGCATGGACCTGGAGGACCTGAAAGCGCTTGTGGGGCGCTCTCCGGCGCAGAATCTGAAAGACTCTGAAACAATGGCCCACCTCTTCCGCTCACTGTATGACTTCCCCAAGCCGACGATCGCGGCGGTGAACGGAGCGGCTATCGCCGGAGGCTGCGGACTCGCTACGCTTTGCGACTTTACTCTGAGCGTGCCGGAAGCCAAGTTTGGATACACGGAAGTTCGAATTGGATTCGTCCCGGCAATCGTTTCTACTTTTCTGCTCCGTCAGATTGGTGAAAAGCAAGCGCGAGACCTGTTGCTGACCGGCAGGATTATTGGCGCCGATGAAGCCCTTCGGATCGGCCTGATTAACGAAATCGTTCCCGCGGAAAAGCTCAGCCAGAGAGCTGGAGAATTGGCATCGCAACTCATGGAAAACAGCCCGACATCGCTGGCATGTACGAAGCGACTGCTCAGCGAGCATGCGCGGTCTGAGCTTGATACACAGATACGAACCGCCGTACAGGAGAACGCGGCAATCCGTGCCACTCAGGATTTCCGTGAAGGTGTTTCCGCATTTCTCGAAAAGCGCAAGCCGCGCTGGAGTGGAGAATGAAAGGATCGAACCATCGTCCGGTCGTCAGCGAGGCCCGCATGCGGGTGCGATATGCTGAGACGGACCAGATGGGCGTGGTCTATCATGCCAACTATTTTGTGTGGTTCGAAATTGGCCGCGTGGAACTGCTGCGGCAACTGGGCTTCTCCTATCGTGAAATGGAGCAGAACGATGGCTGCGGCATCGCCGTCATCGATGCCCGCTGCCGCTACAAGGCTCCGGCGCGCTATGACGACGAGGTTATCGTTCGCACTCATTTAAAGTATATGCGTGAGTCTCTGGTGCAGTTCGAATATGAATTAGTGCGCGCTGATGACGGCACATTGCTGGCGGAGGGTGACACCACGCATATTGTGGTTGACCCCGAAATGAAGAAAGTACCACTACCGGAAAAGTACCTGACCGCCTTTCGGGCAGCGATGGGAATCGAAACTTGAGAGGTGTATCCATATCTCTGAAAGCTCATCTACAAGTCCATTGAAAGCACTTCACATTAACGGTAATGACCTTACTCCGGAAGCGGTGCGGGAAGTCGCCGTCGAGCGGCGGTCCGTGCTTCTGGATCCCGATGCTCGCGCCCGCGTGGGCCGAGCTCGTGCAGTAGTGGACGCATTGGTGGCGGGCAACAAAATTTCGTATGCGATCACGACCGGCGTAGGCAAACTCAGCGATGTGCGTATTGCGGGCGAGCAGATACGTGAAATGCAGGTCAATTTGGTGCGGTCGCATGCAGTTGGTGTCGGCGAACCGTTGGCTGCGGCCGAGGTCCGCGCCATGATGCTGCTGCGCGCCAATTCCCTTTCCAAGGGTTTCTCCGGCGTGCGCGCTGAAATCGTCGATGCTCTTTGCGAGATGCTGAACCGCGGGATCACGCCGTTTGTTCCCTCACAGGGCAGCGTAGGCGCCAGCGGAGATTTGGCGCCATTGGCCCATCTCGCTCTGGCTCTGATTGGCGAAGGTGAGTGCGTCGACGACGGAGGCATTCGCATTTCGAGTGCGGACGCTTTGCGTCGAGCTCAAATTAAGCCCGTAGTGCTCGAAGCGAAAGAAGCGGTTTCGCTGATCAACGGAACGCAAGGAATGTTGGCGGTCGGAATCCTGGCGCTGCTTGCGGCGGAAACGCTCGTAGACACGGCGGATGTGATCGGGGCGCTCACGCTCGACGCGTTGCACGGCACAGATGCGGCCTTCGATGAACGTATCCATCGGGCGCGTCCCCACCCCGGTCAATTGAAAACTGCGGGCAATCTGCGGCGTATGCTCGAAGGCAGCCAGATCCGTGAGTCGCATCGTGATTGCGCCCGCGTGCAGGATGCGTATTCTCTGCGTTGCATGCCACAGGTGCACGGCGCGGTGCGCGATACGTTGGCCCACTGTCGCGCGGTGATGGAGACTGAGATCAATTCGGCGGTCGATAATCCCCTGGTTTTCGTGAAGAACTCGAAGCACGCCGACGGCGAAGGCGACGTGATTTCGGGGGGTAATTTCCACGGCGAGCCGGTGGCATTTGCCCTGGATTTTCTCGGAATCGCTCTCAGCGCCTTGGCGGGCATCTCGGAACGAAGGTTAGAGCGACTGGTGAATCCGGCGCTGAACGAAGGACTGCCGCCCTTTCTGGCTGCGAGTGCGGGACTCAATTCTGGTTTCATGATGCCGCAGGTCACGGCGGCGGCGCTGGTGAGTGAGAATAAAATCCTCGCGCATCCCGCTTCGGCGGATTCCATCACCACTTCGGGCAACAAGGAAGATTTCGTTTCGATGGGGATGACCGCGGCTCTGAAGCTGAAGCGAATCATCGAAAACACCCGTAACGCGATGGCGATCGAAGCCATGGCTGCTGCGCAAGCGCTGGACTTCGTTGCACCGCTAAAGACCGGTAAGCGTGGAATGGCGGCCTATGCTGCGATTCGGTCGGTTTGTCCGACCATGGACAAAGATCGAGTGATGTATCGGGATTTTGCGCGAATTGCGGAGTTGATCGCGAGTGGCAAAGTGGCAGAGGTGCTGAAGTAACTCCAACTCTCGGCCCGCCACTGGCCGAGCTTCGTTCGACTGGACAGCCGGGTGCGACTATCCCCGCGTCGTGCTAGTCGCTCTTAGCGGCGCTTCCGTCGAGTCCCAACTCGTCCGCGATTGGTTTCAGGGCTTCGATGCAGAATGTGATGTGTTCATCCAGATCAACGCCCAAAGCGGCGGTGCCGTTCACGATGTCGTCTCGATTCACTTTTCGCGCGAAGGCTTTGTCTTTCATCCTCTTTCGCACCGACTTTGTATCTACTTCCGCTAAAGACTTTCCTGGCTTGATCAGCGCGACGGCAGTGATGAATCCAGCCAGTTCGTCACAGGCAAAGAGTGCTTTCTCCATCGCGGAGTCACGCGTCACGCCGGTGTATTCGGCGTGGGACATGATTGCGCGGCGGATCTCCTCCGGGTAGCCTCGCTCTTTCAGAATCTCGTTTCCCTTATATGGATGGTCGTCGAGACTCGGATATTTCTCGTAGTCGAAGTCGTGGAGTAGACCGACCGTACCCCAGAGCGCTTCGTCACTGCTCAGTTTTCGAGCGTAGGCTCGCATGCACGCCTCGACCGACAAGGCATGTTTCCGCAAACTTTCTGACTGTGTGAACTCAGTTAGTAAACCCCAAGCTGGTTCGCGATTAATCGTCATCGTGCTCCTTGAATTCTTATAGTCGTAGCCGCCCATTAAGTAATCGCGACTGGAAACCTCAAGGCTAAAGCCCATCTCCTAGCGGCTTTTGGTTGGTACGGCTGGAGCCGTGCACAGCCCACCGACCTCAGCAGCATTGACGGTAATCCATCACTTCCCAGCGTCATGTTGCTTTTCTAGCATCATACTTCGATTTTACTTCGCAGATTGTGCTTGACATCCACAGGGGTTGTACCTCAGATTACGCTGCAGGTTGGGAACCGTATCTAGTTTGGTTCACTCGGTTCCAGGAGAAGCCCGCTCTGGCCCTCCCACACCTTAGATGGCCACCACTCTTGCCCCAGTAGATTCCAGGGAAGTCGTTCGTTGCGATAAATGCCTGCTGGTTCAATTCCGTACCAGTAACGATCTTTGCCGACGCTGCCATACCTCGTTAGATGAGGATGAGCCCGAGGTAATCGCAGCGCCGCCTCCGCCCCAGATGATGCCAACCAATGGCCACGGGCGCGGGCACTTGCATCTGGCAGCATCGATCCGTTCTATGCGACTGCGCAACGGCCTCAGCCAGCGGCAGCTTGCGGCGCGTATGTCCGTGCCGCGAACTTACGTTTCCAAGATCGAAAACGAGAAGGCAACTCCCACGCTATCGTCTCTGGAGCGGCTGGCGCGTGCGCTGGAGGTTACAGTGCCTGATCTTCTCAGAGGTGGCGAGCGTAACCGGCAGGAAGAAGTCCGCGAACTGATGCAGGACCAGTTCATCGCGGAGATGCTGCCCTTTGTGAACCAGTTGAACGGGATGCAGATGTCGAGCATCCTGACGCAGGTGCGGGATTTGACCGTGCGTCCGCGGAGAAGCGCGTAGCAACAGAGTTTGCTATCTGGGAGATCCTTCGCTGCGCTCAGGATTTCGGCGCGAGACTCCCGA
>Ga0228598_1000089_pt1 | contig 14670 bp, 13 predicted proteins | sample CZU4metagenome_FD_182726 | JGI IMG/M metagenome (GOLD analysis project Ga0228598, IMG submission 182726) | Spruce rhizosphere microbial communities from Bohemian Forest, Czech Republic - CZU4 | ecosystem: Host-associated > Plants > Roots > Rhizosphere | place: Czech Republic: South Bohemian... | reverse complement strand
GATTTCCAGTTCGACTTCATTTCCCCGTTCACGAAGCAAGGCGCTGATGTGGTGGGCTTGCCAAAGCGCGAGTTGCGAGCCTCGGGAACCAATGCGGAGGCGAGCCATCAGGCGCGTCCTCTGGGGCCGCCGGGCTGAGCTGTCTTTTTGTCTTTTTCGTTTTCCTGGAGATTGAACAGGCGGCGAACTATGTCGACGACAGTTGTGGCTTCGGATTCGCGGGCCGCACTCTTCAAGGTGCTGATGGGCGTGTGCATGATTTTGTTTACAATGCCGTGGGTAAGCGTGTCGATCGCCAACTCCTGCTCCGGCGATAACGAGCCGAGGCGTCCGCGAACCCGATCGATTTCAGCCTGGCGGATGGTTTCCAAATGGTCTTGCAGAGAAACGATCGTGGGCACAACATCGAGAGTTTGTAGGCGAGCTTGAAAGCGAAGGACTTCGCTCTCGATAATATCGGCGGCGCGCTCGGCCTCTTTTCTGCGGTCCGCTACGTGCGAGGATACTGCCTGCTGGAGATCGTCGATATCGTAGACGAAAATTCCGTCGACCTTATTCATCTCCTGGTCGACATCGCGCGGGACCGCGATGTCGATAAAGAACATGGGACGGTTCTTGCGGCGGCTCATAAAAAGCTCGCCGTGTTCGCGCCGGAAGATTGCGTGCGGAGCTCCAGTCGAGGTAATTACGATGTCGCCTTTGTCGCAGGAATCGTAGAGCCGGCTGAATTCGATGGCTTGGCCGTCGAATTTCTGCGCCAGACGAATAGCCCGGTCGTAGGTGCGGTTGGCAACAAAGATCGACGCCGCGCCGTGCGTCAGCAGATGGCGTGCGGCCAACTCGCTCATCTTCCCCGCTCCGACCAGGTACACGGTTTTGCCATTCAGCGATCCGAAAATCTTCTTGGCGAGTTCCACTGCAACCGAGGCAACCGACACCGCGGATGAGCCCACGGCGGTTTCAGTGCGTACCCGCTTGGCAACGGCAAATGCGCGGGTGAGGAGCAAGTCCAGTTGCGAGTGGATCGCGCCTACGGCCCTCGCAGTGGCGTACGCTTCCTTTACCTGCCCGAGGATTTGCGCTTCGCCTAAGATCATCGAGTCGAGGCTCGACGTTACCCGGAACAAATGTCGGATGGCATCATTTTCGTGGTATTCGTAGAGGTGCGGCGCGAGGTCGGCGTGCTCGATGTGAAAATATTCGCCGAGGAATCCGCGCAGATCGGCGCTGCCATTCTTGGTCTGGGCCAGCAGTTCGACGCGATTGCAGGTGCTCAGGATGAGCCCTTCGTCAACTCCTGGATGTTGCGTGAAACACTTCAGAGCATCGGGCAGTCGCGACTCCGGTATTGCCAAGCGTTCACGCACTTCGACCGGCGCACTATTGTGATTCACGCCGATGAGCTGAAAGTTCATGATCGAGCGAACCTGTGAATCGTGCTAAAATAGTTTGCTGCCCAGGCGATGATGGCAAAAACAAATGCCCCAGCGGCGAGATAAGCGGCGCGGCGCCCGCGCCATCCCGCAGTCCAGCGGGTGTAAAGCATGATCAAGTAAACGACCCACATCAAAATAGAAAGCAGAATCTTCGGATCAAAGAAGTCCACGCGTCCGTAGGTTGATTGCGCGACGACCGTGCCAGCAACCAGTCCCAGGGTCATGAAGGGAAAACCAAGCAGCAACGAACGGAATCCGATTTCGTCGATGACCTCAAGCGCGGGCAGGCGCGAAAGGAGTCCGCCTCCCTTTTTCGATTTCAACGAGCGTTCCTGGATGAGATAAAGCAGGCTGGCGCCAAAGCTCAAAACCAGCGCGGCATAACCGGTAAAGATCAGCGCGATGTGAGCGAACAACCAGCCTCGAGCCAACCCTGGCGAAGTAAGTAAAATCGGCTGCTGTCCGGTGGCTGCGACGAAGGTCAGCAGAAAGACCAAAGGAAAAACCACAATGCCCGGAGACGTAGTCTGATACACCAGATATACGACCATGAAAACCACCATGATCAGGAAACCCAAGACGGATTCCGCGTTGTGCACGGAAGTCATGGCGATTTGGCCCGAGAGAAGTACCGAATCGGTGAGCGAGACGAAATGAAAGACCATCCCGAGGTATGCTGCGTGCAGTGCGATCTTGTTCAACAGATCGCTGGTGCGGGTCAAAGCGACCAACGCGTAGAGCAGACCGACGGCATAAAAACCTAGCGCGACTCGTAACCAAAGTATGGGCATAGCCTTATTTTAAGACCCAATTTACAGCCCCAATTTACAGCCCCTATGCGGGTTCGAGCATCCTCTCCCAGCCCGCCAAAGTGATTATAGTCTGCCCTGTTGACGGGTCACCGGCAGTTGGGCGCGTCACAGGTCATTGTGATGTGGATCACAAGTCCCACTGGGACTTGCGAATTGATAGCCCGGTGAGATGGAAGAGCGGTCCCGAGTTCCTCGATCTCGGTTCTCACTCTTGGTCAATCAACTCCGAGAATCGCCAGGACTTGCTCTAGAGTCTCAGCGTTCACGAACAACTGCCGACCGTCGACCATCATATTCTCGATTTCATCGAAGGCCTGGAACAAACGCATCTTAACCGCGCCGTATTGTTCGGCCTCCGTGAGTGTACGGCCGTGCGCCGCTGACCACCCTTTGATCGCGTCCTCTCTCAGGAAAATGCTGACCGCGAAAGTACTCTTCCGATCGGAGGTCGTGTCGAAAACATACTCGGTCACGGCCGTCTCGGAAGGATGGACGATGGATGCACGCTTGCCCACGAAATAATATTGGTAAACGTACCCTTGTCCACCGGTATAGGTTTTCATGCGGCGGATGGTCATAGGTCAATCGTTACGGCTCAATCTTCGCATCCCGCAGACGCTTGACCGCGGTTTCCGAACTCAAAGGCGAATAGTAAACCTCTTTGAAGGTATAGGATTTCGCCTTGGCCGCCAGGACTGGCATGATCTCGATGTGCCAGTGATAATCCTCGTCGATCGTCTTCCAATAACCCAGATTTCCCGAACGGTGCAGGCTGTTGGGCGAGGTATGCAGCACCAGGTGAAATTCTTCCGTGATAGTGCGTATGCGCTGCAGGCTACGTCGCAGCAGGGCGCCTAGGTCGCGCATCGTTCCGGGCCGGTTCAGGCCGAAGCGTTCGAAGGCAGCCTCGTGGGTACGTGGCAGAATCCAACTCTCGTAAGGCACACGCGGCGCATAGGGACACACGGCGATGAAGTCGCCGCGAAGCTCAATCACGCGCAGGTCCTGCTTTATTTCCTGGGAAATAATGTCACAGAAAACACATCGTTCCTTGCTCTCGAAATATTCACGCGCGGCGCGGAGTTCGTACAAGACGCGGCGGGGCACGAATGTAGTTGCGGTCATCTGCGAAGTGGGATGCTCGAACTCTTGCCCGGCGCTATTTCCGTGATCCTTGAATACGCTGACGTACTTGAAGCGGCCGTCACCTTTCAGATCCTGAATGCGCTGCGCGGCCAGCAGCAAGAATTGCTCAATCTCGAGGTCGCTTGCATTCCACAGGTGACGATCATGCACGGAGTTTTCGACTAAAAGCTCGTGTGCACCGATGGGGCGCATTTTGTCGTAAATGCCATCCCCCCGACGGGTGGGTTCGCCCTCAATGTGATACAGCGCGTTAGGATGCACGACGGCCCGCGCCGACCAGGGAGCGCCGGGCGTACCCGACATGCTGGCTATGAGTTGCGGTGACTCGCGCGAATCGGGACAGAACCGGCAGAAAGGTTCCAGGCGCGCCGCGTTATCTGGAACGTCGTCGCCGGTAATAACCCATGAGCGAGTGATCGGATCCTTGCGAAGTTCCATGCACAAGGAAACCACTGGATGGCAGTTGCGTCAACTGGCGAGAGTCGGGCGTTATTGCACCGGGCAGCCATGGATTACGTTTTGTTATAATCCGCGCACGAAGCCGCCTGAGATGACCGAGCCTTCCACGCCGTTGATGCGGCAGTACGCCGCCATCAAGAAGGAACATCCTAGCGCCTTACTATTCTTTCGTTTGGGCGATTTCTACGAGCTTTTCTTTGACGACGCCATTCTCGCGTCGCGTGAATTGCAGATTACGCTGACTTCCCGCAATAAAGAAAAAGGCGTAGCCGTTCCCATGTGCGGCGTGCCTTATCACGCTGCCGAGGGCTATATCTCCAAGCTCATCCGCAAAGGATTCAAGGTCGCGATTTGCGAGCAAATGGAGAACGCTGGCCTAACCAAGAAGTTGGTACGACGTGAGGTCACGCGAGTAGTCACGCCGGGTACGGCCGCGGATTCGTCGCTGAATTCCGAGGAAAACAACTTCCTTGCGGCTGTGGCGCAGATTGGAGATCGAGTGGGATTCGCGGCTCTGGATCTCTCCACCGGCGAATTTCGCGCAACGGAGTTTGGTGGTGAAGATGCCGGCAAACGAATCCAGGAAGAACTACAGCAGCTCAGACCGAAAGAACTTTTGTATGGCTCGGTTGCGCCGCTGTTTGATGAGCAAGGGTCGCGGGGGGAAGGGCGCCTTCGCTCGTCGGGCCGCTCCGCGAACGGCAGTAGTGGCTTCGCCGAGACTCCACTTGACGACTGGATCTTCGCGCCCGATCACGCGATTCCGCTACTTGAGAATCATTTTGGCGTCTTGTCACTCGAGGGCTTTGGACTCGCCGGCAAACCTGCCGCGGCTTCCGCAGCGGGAGCCATCCTCTACTACGTTCGCTCCACTCAGCGTGGGACGTTGGACCACGTCGACCGGGTCGGCTTTTACGAAAGGCAGAACTACCTGGTGCTCGACGCGGTCACAGTACGAAATCTGGAATTAATCGAGCCACTGTTTGCCGGAACTGACGCCGGAGTAACTTTGTTCCGTTGTCTTGACGCGAGCGTCACGCCCATGGGCAAGCGTCTGCTGCGCTCGTGGATGCTGCGGCCATCAATCGAAGTAGCGGAAATCAATGCGCGGTTGGACGCAGTCGAGGCGCAGGTGAACGAAACCGTAGCCCGCGAGGAGCTGCGGCGGGCATTGGACGGAATCCTGGATCTGGAGCGGTTGCTCAGTCGAGTAACGCTGGAGACGGCAAATCCCCGCGATGTGCTGGCTCTAGCTGCGTCGTTGAGAAAGCTTCCGGGGCTTCGAGTGGCACTGGCAAAATTCGCGACCGAACGGCTATCAAGACTTCACGGATTGCTCGACGAACTTGCTGATCTGCGGGAACGAATCGACAAAACGATTGTGCCTGAGCCGCCGATTTCGCTCGTCGACGGTGGTGCAATTCAAAGCGGCTTGGACAAAGAACTCGACGAACTGCGCGATTTGAGCCGCAATAGCAAGCAGTTCCTGGCGCAGATCGAACAGCGCGAGCGCCAGCGCACTGGAATTAACTCGCTCAAGGTCAAGTTCAATTCCATCTTTGGCTACTATCTCGAAATTTCTAAACCTAACCTGCATCTGGTCCCGCCTGATTACGAGCGTAAGCAGACCCTGGTGAACGCCGAGCGCTTCACCACTCCTGAGCTAAAAGAGTACGAGGCTAAGATTCTCGACGCACAGGAAAAGATCGTGGAAATCGAGCGGCGGCTATTCGCCGAGTTGCGCTCTGCAATTGCGGGCGAGGCCAAACGCATCCGGCAAACCGCGCTGGCGCTCGCCGAGGTGGATGTGCTTTCAGCGTTAGCCCATGTAGCCGCGCTGCGTAACTATTGCCGGCCTACATTTGATGAGTCTGCGGACATCGAAATCGTTGCGGGACGGCATCCCGTGATCGAGCAGCAGGAAATGGCGGGTGGCAACGAGCGCTTTGTGCCTAATGACTTGTATCTCAACTCGACCACTCACACCGTGCTGGTTCTCACCGGTCCGAATATGGGTGGCAAGTCGACCTATCTTCGCCAAGCGGCACTGGTTGTGATTCTGGCGCAGATGGGGTCCTTTGTTCCGGCGGCGTCGGCGCGACTCGGCGTGGTGGACCGCGTGTTCACCCGCATCGGGGCGAGCGACAACCTTGCACGTGGGCGTTCGACGTTCATGGTCGAAATGACGGAAACGGCGGCGATTCTGCACACCGCGACGCCGCGGTCCCTCGTTCTTCTCGACGAAGTGGGGCGTGGTACGGCAACATACGATGGGCTGGCCATTGCGTGGGCAGCGGTCGAATATATCCACGTTCGCATGCGTGCCAAGACTCTTTTTGCAACGCATTATTTCGAACTCACTGAATTAGCAGAGCGGCTTTCAGGGGTGAAGAATTATCACGTATCAGTGAAAGAGACTGCCGGTGGAATTGTGTTTTTGCGAAAAGTGGAACCGGGCGCGGCGGATCGCAGCTACGGAATCGAAGTTGCCAAGTTAGCCGGGCTGCCGAACGAAGTTATTGAGCGGGCACGCGAAGTGTTGGCGGAACATGAGAGTGCGGAGCAGCGAGTGACCGAGCAACTGGCTAGCGACGAATTGTGTCCACGCCCTCCGGCTCAGCTAACGATTTTCACGCCGCTGTCGCAGCCGGTTCTGGATAAGCTGCGTGAGGTGGATTTGAATCGCTTGACCCCGCTCGAAGGGCTGAATTTGTTGGCCGAATTGAAGAAGCAGGTGGACTGACGAAGATAAAATCAATTTCCGAAACCATCGGCCAACTGCTCATCATTGGCTTCGACGGCACCGAGATGTCAGCCGGGTTACGTTCTCTGCTCACGCGACTGCAGCCCGCCGGCGTGATTCTCTTCGCCCGAAATATCACGAGCGGAAAGCAGACGCACAAGCTGCTCAAAGAATGTCGAGCATGCGTTTCTACGCCGTTGTTCACCTGTGTGGACATGGAAGGGGGCAAAGTGGATCGCTTTCGCAACGTCATCGGACCCGCACCGTCTGCTGCGGACGTGTTCGCGAGTGGCGATCCAATGCTCTATCGCAAGCACGGAACGATTATCGGCGAATCCTGCAAGACGCTGGGTTTCAACACCGACTTCGCGCCGGTTGTAGACCTGGCATTTGAGGCATCGCGCAACGTTATGAGTTCGCGCGCTGTTTCTGACAATCCTAAAGAAGCCGTCGCCTATGCCCGGGAATTCCTGGCTGGATTGCGTTCGGAAGGAGTGTTGGGAGCGATCAAACATTTTCCCGGACTCGGCGAGGCGAATCTCGACACTCACCACGAACTTCCGAGTGTCGATAAAACCTGGAAGAGGCTGTGGACTGCGGACATCGCTCCCTACCGCGCGTTGCGGCGCGAATCTGCCATGGTTCTGGTCGGCCATGCGGCTTATCCGGCTATGACGCACGATCACACACCGGCATCTCTGTCGAAGAAATGGATTACTGAAATATTACGAAAGAAGATCGGGTATCGAGGTCTGGTCGTTTCGGACGATCTAGAGATGGGCGGCGTGCTGAAGGCAGCGCCGATCGAACGAGCTGCTGTGGAACATATACGGGCGGGAGGCGATCTCTGCCTGATCTGTCATGTCGAGGACAACGTTACTCGTTCTCATGCAGCGCTGGTGAAAGAGGCTGAGCGAGACGCCAAGTTTGCGCGGCGCGCGATGGAATCCGTGGCTCGCGTATTGACTTTCAAGAAGAAATCGAAAGAGTTGAAGCATTCGGGGTCTGCTCCTACTGCCGCAAAGGTGGCGAAGCTTTCACGCCAGTTGTGGGAGTTCAGCGAACAAGTGCGACTAGCGACGATCAATTGTCAGGACCGGGCATGATCGTTGCCGGAGTGATGAGCGGAACGTCCGCTGATGGAATCAATGTTGCACTGGTACGGATCACCCTTTCATCGCGCGGCCGGGCGGGGACGCCCGGCCTTCAATGTCTGGCGCACGCAGAGTACAGCTACCCGAAACGAGTTCGCAGCGCTGTGTTGGCGGCGATGAACTCGCCTAAGGCCAACGTCGCTGATTTAGCAAGATTGAACTTCCTGCTCGCTGAACTTTATTCTGAGGCGGTGCTTGCCACGCAACGTCGCTTTCGTCTGAAAGCTGACCTTGTCGGCTGCCACGGGCAGACCCTTTATCACCAGGGTGAACGTGCTTCGTTTCTCGGACGCAAGCTTGCCGTAACCTGGCAAACCGGGGAGGGCGCCGTGGTGGCTGCGCGAGTTGGTGTGCCCGTCGTTTCTGATTTTCGTCCAGGCGATATGGCGGCTGGCGGCAAAGGAGCTCCGCTGGTTCCCTTCCTCGATTTTCTTTTGTATCGCGATCCTCGTGTAGGCCGAGTTGTTCAGAATATAGGGGGGATCGCGAACCTTACTGCCATCCCGGCCGGCTCGACTTCCAATCAGGTTATGGCTTTCGATACCGGCCCGGGAAATATGCTGATTGATGCGGTCACTGAGCGGTTGTTTGGCAAACCCTACGATCGCGATGGGAGAATCGCCGGCTCTGGCGCGGTGCTCGACCGCGTGATCAGTGACATTAAGCGTGGGCCATTCTTTCGTCGAAAGCCGCCGAGGACAGCCGGACGCGAAGAATTTGGCCGCGAGTTCGCACAAGAGTTCATCCGACGATGCGGGCGCGTGGATAAACGTGACATCGTCGCAACCGCCACTGCATTGACGGCCAGGTCTATCGCGGATGCGCTTCGCCGATTTGTACTGCGACCGACAGGCAGGTATCACGATTTCATCGTTTCCGGCGGCGGAGCCTGCAATCCGACACTCATGGCTATGCTTGCGAATGAATTGGGTCCTCTTGGTCTGCAGATTCGTTCTTCCGATGAATTCGGATTGCCCTCGGAGGCGAAAGAAGCAGCGGCATTTGCCTTGTTGGCTTTTCAGACATGGAATCAGCAACCCTCGAATGTTCCTTCTGCCACAGGGGCGAAGAGACCGGCGATCTTGGGAAAGATTTCCTATGCGTGAGAGAGAACCTTTTCGCCGCTCCTCCGCGAATGCACGGCCAGGGGCGGCTGTGCACGCGCGGCTTTTCGTAATCCTGGCGCTTATCGTTCTTCTGGCATCCTGCTCGAGCAAGCCTGATCTCAACACACTGGTGATGATTATCGAGAGCAGCCCCACTAACTTGGATCCGCGAATAGGGTTAGACGCACAATCCGAGCGCATTGACGAGTTGCTCTTCGATGACCTGTGTACACGTGACGAGCATTTGAATGTTCGACCCGGACTGGCCGAGCGTTGGGACATTCCCGATCCTCTTACTTACGTCTTTCATCTGCACCGAGGGGTCACGTTTCACGATGGCAGTCGGCTTACATCGCGCGATGTGAAGTGGACTTTCGATTCCCTGGTCCAGGGAAAGATACGCAGCACTAAAGCAGCGGCGTACCGGCTTGTCGATCGCATTGACGCGCCCGATGATTACACAGTCGTGTTTCACCTCAAGGAGCCGTTCGCAACTCTTCTGTGGAATATCTCGGATGGCGCTATCGGAATTGTTCCCTACGGCAGTGGCGATGAAATCAGCCGTCATCCCGTCGGCTCCGGCCCTTTCCGCTTTGTTAGCGCGGAGCCAGATAAAGAAGTCATCATCGAGCGCAATGACAATTATTGGGGCGAGAAAGCAAATCTGAAGCGGGTGCGCTTCGCTGTGATTCCCGACGCTACAACCCGCGCCCTCGAACTGCGCAAGGGAAGCGCCGACGTCGCGGTAAGTTCGCTGACCGGCGACATGGTTCTGGCGCTGGAACACGAGTCCAATCTGGAGGTGCTCCACTCTCCAGGTACCGTGCTGGCTTATCTGGCGTTTAACACACGCGACCCGGTTCTCAAAGATGTGCGAGTACGGCAGGCGTTGGCGTATGCCATCGACCGGTTCCCGATGATTCACTATCTGATGCGTGATTTTGCGCGGCCTGCATACAGCCTGCTTCCTCCAGAGAGTTGGGCCTATAACGGAAATGTGCCGCACTATGACTACAATCCCGATCGGGCGCGGCAATTGCTCGATCAGGCGGGATATCCGGCCGTGGATGGCGTGCGGTTGCATCTCACCATGAAAACCTCGACCGAGGAAAGCACGCGCCTGATGGCTGCAGTACTGCAGCAGCAACTGCACGAAGTTGGCATCGCATTAGACATTCGCACCTTCGAGTTCGCCACTTTCTTTTCCGATGTCACGCGCGGCGCCTACCAACTGCATTCCTTGCGATGGGTAGGAGGCAACGAAGACCCTGACATCTTCGAGTACGTATTTCACTCAGCTAAGTTTTCGCCGCACGGGGCCAATCGTACTTACTACGCCAACCCACGAGTGGATTTGCTGATCGACCAAGCTCGCGGCGAACTGGACCAGAACGCGCGCAAAGAGATCTACGCGGAAATTCAGCAAATCCTGGCCGAAGACTTGCCTTACATCAATCTGTGGTACATCGAAAATGTGATGGTGTACAACAAACGAGTGCGAAATGTGACCCTGAATCCGCCGGGGAATTATGACTTCTTGAAAACGGCAGAGCTAGTCCCGTGAACGTACGGAGAACGGGCGTTGTCGCCCGTCCCTGGTGCGCGAAGCCCTCGTTGTCGCGTGGTAACATCGAAACTTCGGCTTGATATTCGATTTCCTTTGACAACCGGCGGTAACGCCGACGAAAAACAATCATGCGCATTCTTTTTATTGGTGACATTTTCGGCAGGCCGGGACGGACCATCGTCAAAGATCGGCTTTCATCTCTTGTGAAAGAGCACGCGATCGACCTCATACTCGCCAACGGAGAGAATTCAGCCGCAGGTTTCGGCATCACGCCGCCCTTGGCTGAAGACCTCTTCGAGATGGGAATCGACGTTCTAACTACCGGCAATCACATCTGGGACAAGCGAGAGATTATCGATTACTTCAACGCCGCCGACGGCAATCCCCACAGCCCGGCTCGCCGAGTGTTGCGTCCCGCCAACTATCCACCAGGAATGCCGGGGTGGGGTGTGTACGAAGGTCACAAACGCGACGTTCCTTACGCTGTTATCAATTTGCAAGGCCGCGTTTTCATGGCTTCGAACGACGATCCTTTTCGCGTAGCCGACCAATTACTAAAGGACATCAAAGCTAAGATTGTTTTTGTCGATATGCACGCCGAAGCGACGTCGGAAAAGATTTCGCTCGGATGGTACCTCGACGGGCGGGTCACAGTCGTAGTTGGCACCCACACTCATGTTCCTACTGCTGATGAACGCGTGCTGCCGGGCGGCACGGCCTACATCACCGATGTCGGCATGACGGGGCCGTACGATAGCGTGATTGGTGTGAAGAAGGAACTGATCGTGGGAAAGTTTCTCAGCAATATGCCGACGCGATTTGAGGCGGCGACGGGAGACGTCAGACTTTGCGCGGTCGTAGTGGATTGCGATGAGCGAACCGGCCGAGCGAGAGAAATCACACGGGTCATGGTGAAATAGTACAGGCTTTAGGCTTTAGGCTTCAGGAACTGCACCAAATCATGAACGAATTCGAGCTTCGAACACAAGCGACAAAATCAAACGGCTTTCAGTGGATGAGCGCTGATGCCTATCTTTTTGACATCGATGGCACACTGCTCGTTAGCCGCGATGGCGTCCATCGCAATGCCCTGCACCGGGCAATGCGCGAGGCATATGGCGTCGATACGACCATTGAAGGGATTGCCTATCACGGCAAAACCGACCTTGGGATTCTGCGCGCGGCTCTCGAGCGTGCGGGAGTTTCATCCAACCGATTCGAAGCCAATCTTCCAGCAGCGCTCGAAGTTGTATGCCGCGATGTCTCGGCCAACGCCAACCGAATCGCGCCAACCGTTTGCGCCGCAATTCCCGAGGTGCTCTCTGAATTGAAGGCCGCTGGTAAATTGCTGGGTTTGGCATCGGGAAATCTCGAATCAGTTGGCTGGCTCAAGATCGAGGCGGCTGGCCTGCGCGATTTCTTCAGCTTTGGCTGCTTCAGCGATCAAAACGAAAGTCGCGCGGATATTTTTTGCCAAGCTGTGATTGAAGTGCAAGATAGGCTGGGCAAATCGGCGACAGTTTGTTTCATCGGCGACACTCCGGAAGACATCAAGGCGGCGCGTTTAGCAAACTCCAAAATCGTCGCGGTATGTACCGGGATTTTCGGAGCTGCCGAACTAGCCTCTGACGAACCCGATATCTGCGTGACTTCGTGCGCAGAGCTATTAAGCAGAACGGCGGCCGGCTGAGCTTACGGTTCGAGAGCTTTTTCCAGCCTTGCTCGATTGCGCACCGGCAGGTATCGCACGGCAGCCCGCGCTAACGCCAGATACGCATCCCTTGCCTGGGGAACTTTTTTCAGGACCTGCAGATGTTTCCGCACGGTTTCCGTGTCACCACGCACAATCGGACCGCTGAATGCGCCTGTTGGCCCGAGCGCTTCGTAGTTCGCGATAGTTTGCCTTACGATCGGAAGCATTTTCTTTCGGGCTTCCACTGCGGATAACCCAGCCGCCCGTGCCAATCGTTCTCCGGTCACCAGCGTTGCCACCAGCAGGGGCGAAGTGAATGCTCCCCACGCGTGGTAAGCGGCCTTGTGCTGCTTGCGGATAATGAATGCTTCTCCACCCAAATTCCGGACGATCCGTCGCGCCGCGCGAACCGCCGCCGCATCGCCCTCGACTGCAAACGGCACATCTTGGAGTGAAGGGATCGATCGGCTCACGAAAGTCATTAAAGGATGAACCGAAGCCACCGAAGCTCCACGCCGTCGTAAGGCCTTTAACTCGTCGCTTGCCAGCGCCCCGCTGGAGTGGAAAGCAATTTTTTTCTTCCAGACAATTGCTGAGGCAAGCTGATGTGACGCCGCGGCAATCTCCCGGTCGGGAACACAAAACCAAACCAGATCGGCGTTTAGACATGCGCTGGCGCTCGTAGAAGCTTGCCCATCGAGCTTTCGAGCCAGCTCACGAGCCTTCCGTTTTGATGCGGCGGTGTCGCGTGAAACGATTTCTGAAATGCTGTATCCTGCGCGCCTTAGCTCTAATGCGATCGCCTTGCCCAATCTTCCAGGGCCAACCATTGCGATGCTGGGCTTCTCTGCCATCGCGGGCAGCATAGCAGGGCGAATGCGCCGTCGGCAAAACCTGTACGACGTTTCAACGCTGAATAGCGCTCGTCGCTTATATTGTTGATATGCCGAGATCATCTTCTGCCAAAACCAAAGCTCGGGTGCTTTCTTCCGTAGAGGCCTACCGCGGCCCCGCTTTTTGGGTCACGACTGATCAGGTGCTCGAACCTAGCGGCGTGCGCGGCCGTCGCGACATTGTGCGTCACACCGGCTCGGTGGTCATCCTTGCGGTAGATGAAACTCGCGCGGAGCCCCGCGTTTTGCTGGTGCGCCAGTATCGCCACGCTGCTCAGCAATATCTCTGGGAACTTTGCGCCGGGCGAATGGATAAGGGCGAAAATGAGTTGACCGCAGCCAGGCGCGAACTGACCGAGGAAACTGGTTATACAGCCGCCCGCTGGAAACGAATCCTCAAGTTCTACGCGAGTCCAGGCTTCGTAGCTGAAACTATGTCGATTTACCTGGCAACGCGCCTGACCGCAGGTCCGCCGCAACCGGAGGAAGATGAAGTCATTGAGATTAAATTCTTTCCTCTCAGCACTGCCGTCCGCATGGTCATGACCGGTCGCATGCAGGATGCCAAGACCATCTCCGGGATACTTTGGCTCAGCCAAAAATGGGGCACACGGAAGCGTCGCGGGTAGCCCCTCTTTCTAATCGGGTAGCCCCTCTTTCTAATTCTGATCGGTGATTTGTACCTCTTGACAGCCTCTTCGAGTAGCCGGAAAATGACAGAAAATCGGGAGGCACGGCTGGCAACAGGTAAGGTTCGTGCCCTTAGGGGGCGTACGTGGAACGCTTGAAAGGTACGGTGAAGTGGTTCAACAATGCCAAGGGGTACGGTTTTATCGGCCGCGAAGATGGAGCTGACGTCTTTGTGCACTACAGCGCGATTACGTCGGAAGGATACAAGAGCTTGCAGGAAGGCGACCAAGTTGAATTCGAGATCACCCAAGGCCCCAAAGGTCCGCAAGCTTCGAATGTTACAAAGGCTTCGTAGAGTGGGGCATTAGACCAGATTGATCGAAACGGCGGCGGTGCCTGCTCGTCCCGCGGTTTTGCCGCTGTCGCTTTTTTCTCGAGCGCTTAGGTCCGCTGCGGTCTCCATTTTCCCATCTCACAAGAATATCTCTGCGGGTCGTTTATCTAAAATTTGACGCAGCTGGTTTTTGGGTGTATCTGTATTGGCGCGCCACTGCCTAAACGCCTCTTCTTGCTGCTGAGTCTATTCTCCGCATCGCTCGCGTCGGCGCGCGACAAGACGGAAAATTGGATCGAGGTTCGCAGCCCGCATTTCATCGTGCTAAGTAACTCCAGCGAAAAGCAGGCTCGCCACGTCGCGGATCAATTCGAGCGGATGCGGTTAGTTTTTCATGCGGAGGTTCCGCGCGCCAACGTCGATCCCGGAGTCCCCATCGTCGTATTAGCTCTGAAAGACAAGAAAGACTTTCAGTCACTTGAGCCGGAAGCCTATCTGACGAAGGGTCAGATTGAGCTTGCCGGCCTTTTCATGCGGGCGCCGGATAAGAACTATGTTCTCCTTCGCCTCGATGCCCAGGGCGAACATCCCTACGCAACGGTTTATCACGAATATACCCACCTTCTGTGCAGCGGAGCCGTAAAGTGGCTGCCGCTCTGGCTCAACGAAGGGTTGGCTGAGTTTTATCAAAACCAGA
>Ga0228598_1000088_pt1 | contig 14716 bp, 13 predicted proteins | sample CZU4metagenome_FD_182726 | JGI IMG/M metagenome (GOLD analysis project Ga0228598, IMG submission 182726) | Spruce rhizosphere microbial communities from Bohemian Forest, Czech Republic - CZU4 | ecosystem: Host-associated > Plants > Roots > Rhizosphere | place: Czech Republic: South Bohemian... | reverse complement strand
GGGAATGCCGGATAGCGCGGAGAGCAGCGCGTAAATTTCTGTGGAGCTGGCGCTATCGCCATCCACGCCGGAATAGGACTGTTCGAAGCAGAGACTGGCGGAAAGCGCGAGCGGCTTATCCTGCGCGAAGGTGCGGCGCATGTATCCGGAAATGATGTGCACGCCCTTGTCGTGGAAGCGTCCGCTAAGATTTGATTCCCGCTCGATATTGATGATTCCCACTTTTCCAGGAGAAGCGGAAGCGGTGATGCGCACGGGTTTGCCAAAGGCGTAGCCGCCGATTTCCATCACGCTGAGGCCATTCACCTGGCCGACGCGGGTTCCGGTGGTGTCAATGAAGAGCAAATTCTGCTCGATCATTTCGCGGATTTTGGATTCGGTGAGATTGTGGCGCTCGATTTTTGAATCCAGGGCGCGGCGGACGTGCGCGGCGGTGACCACGGATTGATTTTCGTTGCGCGCGACGTAGGAGGATTCGCGCGCTAGGTCGGCCAGATCGAAAAAGCGCGTGGTGATTTTTCCGCGGCGGCCGGCGAGGCGCACGCCGTGTTCGAGTATTGCGGCGAACGCGGTGCGATCGAAGGGATAGAGGCGCTCGTCGTCGGAAATCTTGCGCAGACGGCCGGCGTACTGGCGGATGACTTCGTCACTCCACTTCATTTCCTCGTCGAATTCAACGCGCACCTTGAAAATCTTTTTGAAATCTTCCTCGAAATCGTAGAGGAGTTCGTACATGTCGCGGTCGCCAATGAGGATAATTTTGACGTGCACGTCAATCGGTTCGGGCTTGAGCGCCGCCGGGCTGAACGGGAAAAAGACATCCACCGGCTGAATTTCGAGCTTGCCGTGATTTAGGGTGCGCTTCAGAGTGCGCCAGACGCCTGTTTCCGTCAGGGTATCGAGCGCGTACATGACGAGGAAACCGCCATCGGCGCGCAGGAGCGAACCGCCGCGCAGATCCATGAAATCCGAGTTCCAGCCGCCGCGCGTATCGTAACTGCGATGAATGGTGCCGAACATATTCGCGTAGGTGGGGATCGTTTCGAAAATTACCGGGCATTGTTCGCGTTCGCCGTGGGCGAGAATCACGTTCACACCGTAGACGCGGAAGGGATCTCGTTCCTGGCGTTCGACGCGCGGGCCGCCGCCACCTTCGGAAGGCGGCTGATCCTCTTCGCCCTCGCGCTCTTTGAACGGTTCGAGATTATCGAGAATGTGGTGGCGGACTTCTTCTAGGTATTCGGCGATTTGGGCGCTGGGATATTTTTCTTTTAGTTCTTCGATCACGCCGTCCACGAGGACGGAGGCGGCTTCCTGCTCGAGGTAACTCATTTCGCTGGCGAGCTCGCGGGAAAGCGAAAGAGTCTTGCGGTACACGACCGTGAATTCCTGACGAAACTGATCGTACTTGCGCTCGAGCTCTTCGGCGGCGACGCTTTCGAGTTTGCCTTCCTGCACCATCTTGGGGATTTCTTCGATGGGGACCATCGCGCCATCGAGCACCGGGAAAATTTCCGGCAGGGCCACGGCGCCGACTTGCATGCGGCCGAGCGCAAACTGTTCGCGGGCGATGCGGCGGGTGAAATCGTCCATCAATTCTTTTTCGCGCACGGTGAAGCGCTCGACAATGCGGGTTTTTTGGCGCTGGAAGGGTTCGCCTTCGAACACTTGGGGAATGCGGCGGCGCAGAAAGTCTATTCCGGACTCGACTTCTTTCTTGAAGGCGTTGGCCTGCCCGCGCGGGAGAGTGAGCAGGCGCGGCCGGTCGGCATTCTTGAAATTATTGACGTAGGCGCGATCGGGAGCGGGCTCGCTCTGCGGGTGGAGTCCTTCGATCATGCGGACAATCATGCCACCGCGGCTGGTACCGGAAAGACCGCAGACGAAAAGATTGTAGCCGGGGGCGGTCAATTCGACGCCCATGCGCAGGGCGCGGAGCGCGCGTTCCTGGCCGGGATCACCGGAAGAAGGAGGCACCTCGGCGGTGGTCGCAAACGGAATGGAGGAGGGATCGCAACGCCAGCAAAGTTTTTCCGGCGGCAGGGTGGCGTGTTTTGGCGCGGCCTGTTTTGCTGTCGCGACTTTTGGTTTGGAGTTCTTGCTCATGCTTAAGCGTCCGAAGGGCGCTACTCTAGCACGGCGCGCTTTTTCTTCCCACGTGGTTGCGCTCCGATGTTTCCAGCTGGTGAGCTGGGCGCGTACAGGTCCAGCACACTGGCCCCGGTGGCCACCACGATCGGTCCAACGACCACGCCCAACAATCCGAAGACGCTGATGCCGCCGAGCACGCTGATGAAAACCACCAGGCCGCCCATTTCCGCGCGCCCGCTGATTACCCAGGGACGTAGGACATTGTCTACCAATCCCACGACGACACTGCAGAATACCGCCACGAGAATCCCGGCGCTGATGTGCCCGTTCGCGATCAGGCCGACGGCCACCGGCGCCCAGATGAGTGCGGAGCCGACCACGGGCACCAGCGAGAAAAATCCCATCATCACACCCCAAAATACGGGAGCAGTGATTCCGGCAAGGCCGAAAGCGACTCCTCCTAAAATGCCGTGCGCCGCGGCGGCGACCAGACTGGAAACGACGCTGGCAAAAATCAGATCGTTGGCTTCGCGAATCATGTGATCGCTATGATCGGATTCGAACGGCAAGATTTCGCGAACCCTGGCCATGAATGATGGGCCATCGCGGTAGAGATAAAACATGGCCAGCATGGTGACGCTGAGATGAAAGAGAAACAGCGCAGTGTTTTTCAAGAGCGTGCCGAGGCGCGCAGCGATGTAGGCGGCAGCCTGATCGGCGTAGCGGCTCAAGAGTGTTGAGAGGCTGGTGGAGTCGTTATCGGGAAAGCGCGATTGCAAATCGAGCCACACACGGTTCATCCAATCGAAATGGCCGTTCTGGATTTGCAGTTGGAGGGTTTGCACGGCCTGCACGCCCTGATGTACGAACGCGGCCATGCCGAGGAGCGCCGGGACGATCAGGATCAATGTGATTCCGATTGTGCAGATCAAGGCGGCTACGGTGGGTTGGAAGCGACGCGCGAGACGCTCGTAGGCTGGGTAGGAAACGACCACGATGACGATGGCCCACGCCAGCGGGGGTAGAAACGGCTGGAAGACCAGGAACACGAAGTACGCGAGGACGGCGACGATGCCGTAAAAAAGCACCGTGCCCAGCCGTTTCTGCGTGGCTTGTTCTGCGTTCAAAGGATCTCTCATTTCGGCGACTTGCCAGAAGACTGATAGTTTCAAATGGCGCGTTTGTCAACAACCGCCGACACGCGCTTGCGCAACTCGCAAGTGATATAATGCGCGGAGATTCGCGGAATGATGATGGTAACACCCGATCCTGCCTGCCAGCATAAGCGAACGCAACTCATCGCCAAGGATGAAGATGCGCAGTACGTGGAGTGCCTGGATTGCGGGGAGATTCTGGAAACCGGCGAATTGAAGGGTGAAGAGCCGGGATTCGGCGAGTCGCTCTCTGACGCTTGAGCGCGAGTTTCGGCTTGCGCGATTGAACAGTTCGCGGACAGTGGTTTCAACCATTCCCCCAGGGGCTAAAGCCCATCGCGAGACAAACATTTTTTGTCGGGGCTGAATCTCCGACCCGCTAAAAACCGACTACTCCCACCTACAGGCCGACTGCTTCCGCTTAGAATATGACTGTTTCTGCGAGGTGTGAGACGTTGCGAAGAAACTTTGCGCCGGATTCGCGCTGCGGGAGTAGAATGCGGCTTCACCCATTTCATGTGCGTGCGTTGTGGAGGCCCTATGCGGATAGCCGTTCGCGTTGTCGCGGCGCTGGTGCTGTTGTGCTGCGCAGTTTCCGCTCGACAAGAGCAGAAGGCTCCGGCGGCCGGAGCCGCTGCTGATTACAAGATCCCGCCCGAGGCTTCGAAACTTCCCAATCCGGTGAAGCCCACAGCGGCCTCACTGGCGGCGGGCAAAAAATCGTACGGATTTGATTGCGCGATGTGCCATGGGAAAGACGGCGACGGCAAAGGGGATCTGGCGGAGGACATGAAATTGAAGCTGGTGGATTACCGCGATCCGGCGTCGCTGAAGGACATGACCGATGGGGATATTTTCTACATCATTAAGAACGGAAAAGGCGATATGACGGGCGAAGGCGATCGCAGCAAGGCTGACGAAATCTGGAATCTGGTGAATTACGTGCGGTCGTTGGCGCAAAAAAACTTCACAGCGCCGGCAAAACAGTAAGAGCGGTTTTTTTCGGCGGCTCAGCGGATGCCGAGCTTCTGGATGATGCGCGAGACGTCGGCGGTGGAAACGTCGTAGAGCGAGTGTTCGTCTTCCTGTTCGAGGCGCTCGCGGAGATATTCGGCGCCGACGTAACTGGCTTCGCGATCGCTGAGGTCGCGTCCAGTGCGGCCTTGAAACTCGACGAATCCGGGATGGGCTAGACCGAGCACGACACCTCGACCGTCCACGAAGAATTTGCAATCCATGGTATCGGCGTGGCGGGTGGCGATGCCGTTCCAGCAGTACGAGAAGCGGCAGCGATAGACATAGTCCGTCACTTTCGAGGGCACGTCGAAGGCGCCGATGAAATCACTCATTGCGCCGACGTTCGGAATCCACGCTGCTTCAGACACGGCCATGAACTTCCCCCAGTGCTCTTCTCGTTGAAGCTTGAATTAGAGCGCGGTTCTTATTTTCTAGCGCCGGCAACGGCATTCTGCCCTGCTTGCTGATAACTGCGAATCGCGGCGGCTACGCCCGCGCCGGCCGGGACGCGCAATCCCTGGTCGAGCAAAACTTTTTCGAATGCGGCGAGGAACAGAAGCACGTTGGTATTCTGGCTGGAATATCCCATCAAACCCACGCGCCAGATTTTCCCTTTTACCGGACCGAAGCCGCCGGCGATTTCGAGATTGAATTCGTCGAGCAACTGCAGGCGGACTTTGCGGTCGTCAATTCCCGCGGGAATTTTTACGCCCGTCACGGTAATCAGGCGATCGGCCTGATCGGGGACGAACATTTCCAGACCCATGGCTTCGAGGCCGGCGACCAGCGCCTGTTGATTATTGCGATGGCGTTCCCAGCGCGCTTCCAAACCCTCTTCGAGCACCAGGCGCAGCGCTTCGCGCATGCCGTAAATCAGGGAGATCGGCGGAGTGTGATGATAGGTGCGTTCGCCGCCCCACATGGTCATGATCGGGGTGAAATCGAAATACCAACTGGCGACGGGCGATTTGCGCGCGCGCATGAACTCTTCCACGCGCGTGTTTACCGTGATGGGCGACATGCCTGGGGGAGCGCTGATTGCTTTCTGTGAGCCGCTGAAGCAGATGTCAATTTTTTCGCGGTCAATGTCTAGCGGCATGCCCGCGAGAGTCGCAACCGCGTCCACGACCAGTAGAGCGCCGAGTTCGTCCGCCACTGTGCGGAAATCGGCGAGGCGCTGCGCCACTCCGCTGGAAGTCTCGCCATGCGCGAGGCCCACGAACTTGATTTTCTTGCCTTTGCCGGCACGGCGCACATCTTCCGGGTCCACGGTGCTGCCGTAGGGCGCCTCGACGCGAATCACTTTCACGGACGGGCTGCGTTCGGCGATCACGGCCATGCGTTCGGAAAACCATCCGTTGCTGCAAACGATGCACTCGTCGCCTTCTTCCAGGGGATTCAGCACCGCCGCTTCGATACCTCCCGAACCGGACGCAGAGATCGGAAAGGTGATGCGATTCTGCGTTTGGAAAACGCGCCGCAACAACGCCTGCACGTCGCCCATCATTTCGATGAACCAGGGATCCATATGCCCCACCAGCGGAGTGCTCAGGGCGCGGTATACGCGCGGGTCCATGTTGGAAGGACCGGGCGTCAGCATCACACGTGCGGGTGGCAAAAGCTCGCCGATTATTTCATTCATAAATAAATTCCTCGCATGGCCGTGGTCTTGTCAGTCTTGGAAAGAGCGCCATGAAACCGGTTCGCGGCGGGGGTGCAAGGACAAGGGAGGGGCCGCCCCGAACGTCTTAGTCTCGCTAAATTGAGAGGCCGGGGTCAACCACCAAAATGGCGGGAGCCGGGTACCAGGACTGCACGTGTTTGGGTGACCCCTATCCGCCGTTAACCGATTGGAATCACAGGGGGGTAGCAGTTTCGCAACTGTTTCCCCGTCGAGTTGTATGGCCTATACCCGTGTGCTAGATTTCTAAATTAGCCCCAAAAATAACATGAGTGACAGCAAACTAACGACGCCAGCGAAACCGAAAATATCGCGCGTCGAGGTGTATTGGCACACGGTCACCTATAAGACTGTGGCTCTGTATGTAATCGTGATCGCGGCCATCATCGGTTCAGCGACCTACCTGGTTTTCCCGGAGGCGACTGCCAGCCTGGCGCGACATATATCGGACACCATTGCCCGACCGGAATCGGGCGTGGCGACAATCAGCGCGAGGCAGGCGCGCTTCGTGAACCTGGACGGCAAGGTGCAGGTAAAGAAAGTGAACTCAGTAACATGGGCGAGTGCCGATTACCAATTGACGCTGGACAAAGGAGACCTGGTGCAAACCGGCCCGGAAGGAGTGGCGCGCATCGCCTTCGCCGACGGAACCCAGTACACGGTAAAGGGCGATACGCTCGTGACTGTGGAAGAAAATCTCGTCGAACACGATCGCGCTTCTTCGGTGGGCGTGCATATCTCTTCCGGACAAGTTGATTTGGCGACCGGGACGTGGGAAGTTCCGGGATCGAAGGCAGAAGTTTCGTTTGAGAATGCGGTGGCTTCATTGCAGGCCAATACGCGCGCGGCGGTGCGCAGCGATCCGGACACCAAGCAGCAGGAAATTACAGTCGCTTCCGGTAGCGCGGAACTGAATCGCGGCAGCGAACATATGGATATCGGCCAGTTCGAGAAAGTGACGTTCCCCACCGGCGGCCAAATGACGAAGTCGCAAGTGTTGGCGCCGCCGGAATTGGTTCAGCCGCTGAACTTGCAGCCCATCACGGTGAATGACCCGAAGCACGATCCGGTGCATTTCGCGTGGAACGCGGTGGCGACCGCGAAGACCTATGAATTTCAGATCAGCACCACGGCGGCATTCAACCATGTGGTGATGGATAAGAAAATCCTCACTGAAAGCGTGGAGATTACGGGTCTGGATCCCGGCGATTATTTCTGGCGGGTGCGGGCGATTGACGCCGACGGGAAGACCAGTGACGTGAGCGATCCTTTCAAATTCATTCTAGTGGTGCACGGCAAAGAGCAGGAGATGCTGCTGGAAGTGGATTCCACTGAGCTGAATGGCAACGTGGTGGAAGTGATTGGCAGAACCGAGCCGGGGGCCGCGCTGATAATTAATGGCGAGCAAGTGGCCAGCATTCAGGCGGATGGACATTTCCGTCATTTTTTGCCGGCGATGACCAAGGGCAGCCACGAAATCATTCTCACCGGGCAGAACCGGCGCGGGGGGACCGCGACGAAGCGGGTGGAAGTGGTAATTCCGTAAGCGTAGGGCTCGTACCGAAAGCATGCGCAGCACGAATCGAAAACCTGCAAAATAACTCGTCGCCGCAACGGCGCTCAAGTGGAGTCTGGGGGAAGCAAGACGTGACGAAAAGCACCTATAACATGCGGTCGGTCTTCAGCCTGTTCTCGTCCGACCTGGCGATCGATCTGGGCACGGCGAATACGCTGGTGTTCGCGCGCGGCAAGGGCATCGTGGTGAACGAGCCTTCCATCGTGGCGATCAATAAGAACAGCGGTGAAGTGGTAGCGGTGGGCCGTGAAGCGAAGGAAATGCTGGGGCGCACTCCGGGCAACGTGGTGGCCATCAAACCGATGAAGGACGGCGTGATTGCGGACTTCAAGGTGACGGAAAAGATGCTCACCTACTTTATTCAGAAAGCGCACAACCGGCGCGTCCTGGTGCATCCGCGAATTGTGATCGGCGTGCCCAGCGAAATTACACCGGTGGAAAAACGCGCGGTGCAGGATTCGGCGTATCGCGCGCGAGCGAGCGAGGTCTACTTGGTGGAGCAGGCGATGGCCGCGGCCATCGGAGCGGGCCTGCCGATCGAAGAGCCTTCGGGCAACATGGTGGTGGATATCGGCGGCGGGACCACGGACATTGCGGTGATTTCGATGAGCGGGATTGTGTATTCGCGCTCCGTGCGCGTGGCCGGAAATGAAATGGACGAAGCTGTGATGCATTACCTGAAGCGGAAATATAACCTGCTGGTGGGCGAACGCACCGCGGAACAAATCAAGATTGAGATTGGCTCGGCGTATCCGTTGGAAAAACCTCTGACGCTGGAAGTGAAAGGGCGGAACCTGATTGAAGGCGTGCCGCGCACGGTGACGATTGATGACAGCGAAATTCGTGAAGCGCTTTCGGAGTGCATCTCGACGATATTGAACGCCATTCGCGTGGCGCTGGAACGGACGCCGCCGGAACTTTCCGCGGACATCAGCGATCGCGGGATTGTGCTTACCGGTGGCGGGGCGCTGATCAAAAATCTGGATAAGCGCATACGCGAGGAAACTGGTCTGCCGGTTTCGATCGCGGATGATCCGCTGGCGTCCGTTGTACTGGGAACCGGAAAGATGCTGAGCGATTTCCGGTTGCTGCGCCTCGTCTCGATTGATTGAGTTGTTTCGTTGCCTGTCGTTGCGGTCGCAGACCGCCGGCGGCAAGCTCTTGTCTTCGTGGTTTGCAGGAAAAAAGGTTCCGTACCGATTCGAGCGCACCGAGCATGATCGACACCTACTCCCGACATCGCCCGCTCGCACTGCTAGCCATTGTGGTAGTGGCGCAAGTGTTGCTGCTCGCCTTTCAGATCAAGGGCGAGCACGACGTGCGAATGATCCGCTACTGGGCAGTGGCACTGGTGACACCGCTGGAGCGCGCCGGTACGTGGAGCTTCTCCAAAGTTGGCGGGGCGTGGGGCGGCTACGTGGGACTGCGCAACGCGCGCGCGGAGAACGAGCAGATGCGCATCGAACTGGATCAGTTGCGCCTGCGCAATCGCGAGCTGGAAAGCCAGGCTGCCGAGGCCCAGCGCCTGAGCGCGGTGCTGAATTTCCGCAACGCCCATGCGGAAGCGTCCATGCTGGCGGCGCAGGTGATCGGGTCCAGCGCGGATCCCACTTCGCACACGCTGTTCATCAATCGCGGCGAGCACGATCGTTTGCGGATGAATATGGGCGTGGTGACGCCGGACGGAATCGTCGGCAAAATCGTGGAAGTGCTGCCCAACACCGCGCAGGTGTTGCTGATTAATGATAAAGACAGCGGAGTGGGCGCCCTATTCAGCGCGACACGCACGCACGGTGTGGTGCGAGGAAGCGGAGATCCCGAGCCGCGCATGGAGTACGTAGTGAACGACGAAAAAGTGCAGGCTGGCGACGCGATCGTCACCTCCGGCGAGGATCGGATTTTCCCGAAGGATTTTCCAATCGGGACGGTGGAGAGCGCCAAGCCTGGAAACCCGTTCCAGGTGATTCGCGTGCAACCCAGCGCGCGGCTGGACCGGCTGGAAGAAGTGCTGGTGCTGCTGTCACAGCAGGAAGTAGTCTTCAAGAAGCCGGAAACTGCGCCAACGGCGGCGGCCACTGCCGCGCCTGCGGCCGAAGCGACGCGCGGGGCGACGCAGGCGAAAACAGCGGCGGCGAATCCTTCAGCTACTCCGCAATGAGATGGCCTACATGCTAAATGTCGGCGAGCGTTCGGACCCCAATGTGGAAGTACACAAATTCTACAGCGGGGCGGTGCTGGCCGTGTGCCTGCTGGCGCTAGTGTTCCAGGCGTTTTTGCACAAGTACGGGCGATGGTCGGAGCTGATTGACCTGCCACTATTGGTCACGATTTATTTCGGGGTAAGCCGCAGAAATCCGGTGACGGGATTATTCCTGGGAGGCACGATCGGGATTCTGCAGGACGCGCTGAGCCATGACAATCCCATCGGGATGTATGGAATCGCGAAGACCATCATTGGATATCTGGCGTCTTCGATTGGCGGGCGCATTGACACCGAACACCCGCTGAGCCGCTTCGGGCTGGTTTTCTTTTTCTTCCATTTTCACCAGATCTTGCTGGCGATCACACAGCGGGTGCTGTTGAATCATTCGGCTCCGATGTTCACGCTGCGGCTGCTTCTGGATTCGCTAGTCACCGCGGCGTTCGCGGTGCCGCTCTTCGCACTGCTCGACCGATTGCGCAAACCTTCCTGATTCCTTTCGCTGGTCTCTCGCATTGTTGATCGCTCAAGAAAGGATGGTGAGTTGCTGCGCCTGTTGCGGGCGGCCTACGCTGGAAGCGGTCACGATCAATGTGGCGTTCGCTGCGGGCTTGCGCACTTCCATGTCGGGGATGGTGGCCTGGGTCTGGCGCACCGCGATGCGAACGTACGGAGGCAGGCTGTTCAAGACACCCGGGCGTGTGGTTTCCAGTTTCACCCAAGTGCCGGACGCGGGAGCTGGAGAATTCAGAGTAAGCGTCAGGTCCACGCTGTCGTGACCTTTCACTGTGTCCACGGTCTTGCCATTTTTGGTGAACTCCGCCTGATTCAGGGGAATGCGCGCCTATACATTGACGATATTGCGCGTGACGTAGGCGCCGTCGCCCGGCGGGTCGCCCCGGCAATGCACGACGAGCTTGGTGACGACGATTGGCGGGCCGGGATCGGCGGCTACGTGGGTGTCATCCCAAAATAAGTAATCGCCGTTTTGTACGACGGGGACTTTGCTGTAAAACATTTTCGTTTCGGCGTTGGTATCGGGTTTGTGTTCGCCGGTGCCGTCGTTCCAATCGATTGTTGGCACGAAATTATCGGCCTAGGAGCAAGGATTCGTGAGCAGGCCGATGGGGGCGTGGGATGGCACCGCGCGATAGGAAATTTCCGACTCAAAGTCTATTACGGTGAGGACCATATAATCCGAGCCCGCGCGCACGGTGCGCAAATGTCCTGGCAAAAACAGCGTCGTCGCCGCAACCGCAAGTAGAATTGCCGCTAGGAACGAAAGCCGGTTTTTCATCGGCGTGAATTCTACCGTAACGCGACGGGCGGATGGCCCGGATTTAGAACCGTAAAATTGTGCCGCAGGTGACACTGGCATCCGCGGATCTACCCATCTCGCCATACGAATGGAATGCAAAGGCGAAACCCATCCGCATGGCCAGTTGACCGAATGGACATGCGCAACTTGCAGGGCCAGCGGCACGGGTGATAGCGTAGTTATCACTTCGAATTGATTGCGCATTCGAAGCGCGTAAGCGCACCTGGGCCGAGCAGGACCCCGCGCGGGAGCAGGAATTTCCTTGCCATCGTGGAACGTTAACGACCAGAAAATCCCCCAAGACCGGCTTGCGCTCGTTTCCTACCTTTCGGTAATTTTCGTTGTGCTGCTGATGATCGGGTTCTGGAAGCTGCAGGTGGTTCGGTCCGGCCACTTTGCGGATTTGGCGGACCGCAATCGCACGCGCTCAATTCCCATCATTGCGCCGCGCGGACCGATGCTGGATCGCGAAGGGCGAGTGCTGGTAGATAGCTATCCTTCGTTCAGCATATTGCTGCTGCGCGATGATCCCAAGTCGCTGGGCAAGAGCCTACAGCAAATTGAAGAGGGGCTGGGGATCAGCCACGAAGATTTGCAACAGGCGCTGGACATCGCCAAGAACGAGCCGAAATTTCAGCCGGTGGTAATCAAGCCCGCGGCATCGCAGGCGGACATCGCGTTCGTGGAATCGCACCGCGCCGATTTACCGCTGCTGGAATTAATGATGGTGCAGCGCCGGCGTTATCAGCACGACGAGATGCTGGCCAATGCCATCGGCTACGTTGGCGAAGTTTCCGCGCAACAATTAGAGGATAGCGACGGGCATTATCGCCCCGGCGACATCGTTGGAAAAGCGGGCCTGGAGCGCGAATACAACGACCAGCTCGAGGGCACCGATGGCATGAGGCGCGTGGTGGTGAATAGCGTCGGCAAAGTCGTGCGCACGCTCGACGACATTGAATCCATTCCCGGCAAGCCGATACAACTAACGGTTGATTACGACTTGCAAGCTGTAGCGGAAGCGGACATGGCGGGCAAAGAGGGCGCGGTGGTGGCCATGGATGCGCACACCGGCGAAATCCTGGCGATGGTCAGCAAGCCGACTTTTAATCCGAATGATTTTGCAGTGCGCATTCCGCAGGACGAATGGGCGAAGCTGAACACCGATAAGCACACGCCCTTGCTGAATCGCGCGATTCAGGCGCAACTTGCTCCTGGCTCTGTTTTCAAGATTGTGATGGCAGCGGCGATGGTTGATTCGAAACTCATTCCCGAATCCTACAGTGTGTACTGTCCGGGGCACGCGAATTTCTACGGCCGCGAATTTCACTGCTGGCGCCCGCAGGGCCACGGCGAAGTGGAGCTGCACAGAGCCATCGTGGATTCCTGCGACGTCTTCTTCTACAACGTTGGCAAGCTGCTCGGCATCGACAAGATCTCTTATTACGGATCCGGCCTCGGGCTGGGAAAGCGTACCGGCGTAGATCTGCCGAGCGAAGAGCCGGGCCTGATGCCGTCGGAAGAATGGGTGGAGCGCGCCTATCACCACAAATGGTACGCCGGCGAGACGATCTCCGTGGCGATCGGCCAGGGGGCCGTAACCGTGACACCGATTCAACTGGCGCGCATGGCGGCTGCGGTGGCCAGCGGCGGCACGCTGGTGCAGCCACACTTCTTGAAGGGTTATGCGAATGCGAAGATCGAACATTTTCCGCTGTCTGATGAAGCCGTTGATAAGGTTACGCAAGGACTTTTTGGCGTAGTGAACGAAGGCGGCGGGACCGCGTATCACCTGCGGCTGCAGAATATTGACCTTTGCGGAAAGTCGGGCACGGCGCAGCTGATGAGCTACGACGCCGCGAATCGGCTGGGCACGAAAAAGATGGATGGTTGGTTCGTGGGATTCGCGCCACGGCGCAATCCGGATATTGTGGTTGCGGCGATCGTGCAGGACACGATGGAACATGGCGGCGAGGCCGCGGGACCGGTGGTGCGCGACGTGGTGAAGTTGTATTACGACAAGAAAGCGGCGCACAACCAGCAGCAGGCGGGCGGCGAAACGCCCGCGCAACCAGCCGCGAATCACCCGCTGGTGGCGACGGTGGGAGGCCAGCACCCATGAAAGACCGGCCGCAGGTACAGGATTTCGATTGGACTTTGCTGGCGATCGTAGCGGCGATCTGCGGGCTGGGCGTGATGGAGATTTATTCGTCCACGCACGCCAGCGCGATGGCCGGAATGCAATGGAAACAACTCACCTGGCTGGGCATCGGAATTGTGGGGATGTTCATCATTTCGCAGATTGATTACCACACGCTGCTGGACCAGGCGCCCATCCTTTACATCTGCGGAGTGGCCGGGCTGCTGGTGGTGATGGTGATCGGTTCGACGCACCTGGGCGCGAAGCGCTGGATCTCCATGGGCGGAATTTTCAATTTGCAAGTGTCAGAGCTCATGAAGTTGATTATAATCATTGTGCTGGCCCGCTTCTTCAGCGAAGCGCGCACGGACCGCCTGACGCTGTCGGATCTGGTGAAGGTGGGGGCATTGACCATCGTTCCGGCGGCATTGATATTGAAACAGCCGGACTTGGGAACGGCGATGGTGCTGATTCCCGTGGCGATCGTGGGAGCCTTCATTGCCGGGATTGAATGGCGGCATATGGCCATCGGAGTGGTGCTGGTAGCGTTGCTCATTCCGGTGGGCTGGAACATGCGGCATCATTTGAAGCCGTACCAGCAGCAGCGGATTGAAACGTTCCTGCATCCAGAAGAAGATCAACGCGGGGCCGGATATCAGATTTTGCAGTCGGAAATTGCTGTGGGTTCGGGCGGTTTTTGGGGCAAAGGATTCGGCAAAGGCAGCCAGAATCAATTGGGCTTTGTGCCCGTTCGCTACTCGGATTTCATACTGGCGGCGCTGGCCGAGGAACAGGGCTTCATCGGAGTTTGCGTGGTTTTACTGTTGTACCTGGGTCTGATTCTGCGGCTGGTGGATAACGCGCAGAAGGCCAAAGATCGAGCAGGGATGTACGTGGTGATGGGAGTCACCGCAATTTTGGGCTTCCACGTTCTGGTTAACGCCTCAATGGTGATAGGCTACATGCCAGTAACCGGCATACCATTGCCGTTGATGAGTTACGGCGGTTCTTCCACCGCGTTTGTTTTTCTGGCATTGGGTCTGGTGATGAACGTCCGCATGCGGCGGTTCGTTAATTGAGACCTGGCCACAATGAAGTGCAAAGAAATCAGAAGTGTTTGTACCCGAGCCGCGGAAAATCCGCCGGCCGGTAATCCAAATTTTGAGTAAGGTAAGCACCGGGTGAGGAAAGCATTCATGCAACATCAGCAGTCTTTCCTGAGCGGCCCGCAGTGGCCAGCGCAAGGCACGACCTTGCCCCACTCCGGTCGAGCGCGAGCGAGCGCGCGCGCCGCCGCGGTCCGGTGCTCCACTAGGAGTATCCATGTCGAAGGAAATGGTTATATCGGCGAACCCCCACGAGACGCGGGTCGCCATTCTGGAAGAAGGGCAGCTTTGTGAGTACTACGTCGAGCGGGAAAAAGAGTTTGCGTTAGTCGGAAGCATCTACAAAGGCAAAGTTACGCGCGTGCTGCCAGGCATGCAGTCTGCCTTTGTGGAGATTGGCCTCGATAGCGACGCCTTCCTGTACGTCAGCGAC
>Ga0228598_1000087_pt1 | contig 14737 bp, 14 predicted proteins | sample CZU4metagenome_FD_182726 | JGI IMG/M metagenome (GOLD analysis project Ga0228598, IMG submission 182726) | Spruce rhizosphere microbial communities from Bohemian Forest, Czech Republic - CZU4 | ecosystem: Host-associated > Plants > Roots > Rhizosphere | place: Czech Republic: South Bohemian... | reverse complement strand
GCGCGGACTAGTTCGCCGAAAGCGCGCGCGGTTTCCAGCATGGTCGCGGTGCCGCTGCCGGGATCTACCGCGCCGTACACCCAAGCGTCGTGATGATTGCCGAGGACAACCCATTCGCCGTCGTTTGCGCCGCGCAGTTTTGCGATCACGTCGTAGAGCGTGCGCTGCTGATAATCCATCACCAGTTTCATGTGCGCGACGGCCGCACCGGGCCCGACGTGATAGGTGAACGGCAAACCGCCTTGCCACTGACGCGGGACGTGCGGGCCGCCGAGATTTTCCAGGATTACGGAGGCGTCCTGCGAATTTATCGGCATGGTGGGAATGCGCGGAAGATTCGCGGCGTCGGCGGGAGCGAGGCGCTTGGCGTTCGGGCTTGCGGCCACTCCGGGAGTGAGCGGATCGCCCGGATAAATTTGCGTGTATTCGACTGAACCGCGCTGGATGCCGCTCATCGGGCGCCACGGGCCGTTGGGAAACACGTCGCCGGCAACGTAACCATCGTCCTCGGGATCCGAATAAATGATCAGACCGATGGCTTTGTGCTCTTCGGCGAGTTTTGTCTTGATGCCGCGATAGCAGCCGCCGTAGCGCGCGATGGCGATTTTGCCTGCGACGCTGATTCCCAGCTTTTCGAGCTCGCGATAATCCGCCTGCATGCCGTAGTTCACGTAAACGACTGGAGCGGTGACGTCTCCGGAAGGCGAGAAGGTGTTAAAGCCGGCGACGATCTTTTTGTCCGAGGTGTCGGGATCCACCTGGAAGGGCTGCTCGGGAGTCGCCAGAGTTTCTTTGTCGGGCGCGGTTAGTTCGAGGTGCACTTCGCGCGGCTGCGCGAGCCACACGCTGTAGCTGACGATATCGGCATCGAAACCATAGCTGCGATATTGATCGCGCAGCCATTCCGCCACGCGGTGGCTGGCTTCGGTGCCAGCCATGTGCGGTTCGCTGGTGATGTGCCGCAAATTGCCTTCGGCGCGCGCTGGATCGGGAATAGCGCGCATCTGCTGCTCGAGGGCGCGCTCGGCGGCGACGCGCGCGGGCGCGAACCCACGGATGCCGGGATTATCTTGCGTGCCGCGGGAAATTGCGGCGGGAAATACGACGATGCTTGCCAGGATGATTGCGGTACGAAGTCGCCGGGTTGTGACTGCCATTCACACCTCGTTGCAGAATTGCAAATTCTATACTACATGGGTGCGGGCGGCGTCGTTCGCGTGCGAAATAATTCGCGCGAGGTGTGAACGCTACGCGGCGCGATGGAGTATACCTAGCCGCTTGTGTGCGCTTGACGGCGCGCGCAGCGCGCCGTAGGTTAGTTGCACTGGCAGGGTGGTGCGGGCAGTTCACGGGGATGTTCAATGAAAGTTTTGATTTCAGGCGGCTCGGGGCTGGTGGGAGGCGCGCTTACTGGCGCGCTGCGTGCTGACGGCCACACCGTCTGCCATCTGGTGCGTCCGGGCGGCAAGGCTGCGGCTGGCGATGTGCAGTGGAATCCTTTAAGCGCGCTGGTGGACGTACCGGCCATGGAAGGCTTCGACGCCGTGGTGAATCTGAATGGCGCGAGCATCGCGGACGGGCGCTGGACCTCCAAACGCAAGACGATATTAAGTGGCAGCCGCGTGGATTCGACGCGCGTACTGGTGGACGCGCTTTCGCACCTGAGGCAGCCGCCGCGCGTATTTGTTTGCGCTTCGGCGACGGGCTACTACGGAAATCGCGGTGACGAAGTGCTGACGGAAACGAGCGGCTATGGCAACGATTTCCTGGCCATCGTATGCCGCGCGTGGGAAGGCGAAGCGGCGCGGGCGGCGAGCGCCGGCATGCGCACGGTGATCGCACGGTTCGGAATCATTCTTTCCGCCGAGGGCGGCGCGCTGCCAGCCATGTTGACGCCATTTAAATTCGGCGCGGGCGGGCGGCTGGGGAGCGGGAAGCAGTGGATGAGCTGGATCGCGCTGGAAGATGTGGTGAGGGTGCTGCGCGCGGCAATGGATGATGCGCGGTGGAACGGGCCGGTAAATGTGGTGTCGCCGGAGCCGCTGCGCAACACCGAATTCACGCGGGTGCTCGCGAGCGTGCTGCATCGGCCAGCAATTTTTCCCGCACCGGTGCTCGCGCTGCGACTGGCGCTGGGCGAAATGGCAGATGCGCTGCTGCTGGCCAGCCAGCGCGTGCAGCCTGCATGTTTGCAGAAGTACGGCTACGCGTTTCGCTACGAAAATTTAGAAGCTGCGCTGCACGCGGTGCTGGCGAAGCCATAACGTGGTCCCTCACCCGCGTGTTGACCCGCGATGTCTCCGAGCGCTCGCCCTCTTGATTGCGGACAGGTGCGATAAGTTCCGCCTAGTCCGAGACGTCGACGCACTGCGCTACTTCACTTCGGTCAATGTTAGCTCAACCTTCAACACGTGACCGGTCAAAGGATCCGTCGCCACGCTCGCTTCGGTGGCTTGCCCCGCATGCACAAACAATCCAATCGAGCCGCGATATTGGCGCACCATGGGCTGATGACCCGGGGGCGCTTCTCCGTTCGACCATTCCTTTCCAACAATCTTGCCGTCTCCTTGAGCGGCAATGTACAACGAAGATCGGTCCACCGTTAAGTCCACCCAGAATCTTCCGTCGTCGGCGTGCGCCGCTCTTGCGTCGATTGACGTACCCACATCGATATATTGCACCGCACCATCACCCGTTTTTTCGGTTGTGGTAACTGGTACCTTGACGCCGACCCGTAAGGAAGCATACGACCCACCCGGTCTGTTGCCACTGACGATGAGCGGAATGGAGTACGGAATACTGCTCACTTTCTTTGTGCCGTCGTAGTCGGACAACACAATTTGCAGCTTAACCGGCAGGGGGGCCGCTACTTCCTTCTTGGCGTTTTCTGAGGCCTCGGGCGCGGCAGTTCCTTGGGCGCGAATCCCGGCCGGCACGGACAGAACGAGCAAGGCACTGGCGATCAGCCATCGCGAAATTTTCATCAAGAGCCTCCGATGATTCATTTATTGCGGCTTTCTATAGATGAAGACGCCGGTCAGCCGGCTTTCGTTCAGAATTGAATCGAGCTTGCAGGTTTTGCCGTGGCAGCGTCCAATGCAGGAATTTCGATCGGCGCTATTTCGATGGGCTTCACTTCCAGAAGCTTCTCATACTCCCGCTGCGCAGCCAGAAGCTGACTCCCGTCCGCTCGACCTGAACTAATTGCGGCGCTCAACTGCACTGCGGCGGCGAGTTGTCCCTTCGGCACGATGATTTCGGGAAGCGCTGTGGTGGCCGGGCGCACCCTCGTGCCGCGATTCGAATTGCGCTGGCTTCGCGTCCGCGTCGCGTTTTGCGAAGTCGGGGCAGAGGCGGCTAATGCAGCCGGAGATTCAGAAATGGGATACACGGCGGAAGCGACGCTCGGATTCGACCGGTTGTGCACGGGTCTGCGCGTGACCAAGATCGCCAGAAACACGGCGAGCGCGAGGGCACCCGCGATTATCGGTGCCCACGCCGTCCACGGAGAACGCAGCTGCTCGGATTCCTGCACGATGCGCCGCCGCAAATGCGTCGCGAACTGCGGCGAAGGCTCGCCGACGACGAGCGATTCGACGCCGCGATCCACGAACTCATGCACCGTCCGTGCGTGGTGGAGCGCTTCGCGGCACGCAGCGCATTCCAGCGTGTGCGCCAGCAGCTCGGGCTCGCGATCGGCGGGAAGATCGCCGAGCGCTGCGTCCGTTATCCAGCTGGAGTATTTTTCACAAGACATTGCAAACTCTCCGCCAATTTTTTTCGCGCGAGAAATAGCCGCGATTTCACGGTGCCCTCGGGCAGACCTGCCAGCTTGGCGACCTCGCGCGTCTTGTAACCTTCGATAGCCGCGAGCACCATCACGATCCGGAGCTTCTCTGGAAGCGCATCGAGCGCCTGCGCTACCTCGCGTTCGAATTCGCGCGACGCGACCAGATTTTCGACGTTGGCTTCGCGCTGGCCCTCCTCAAGCGCGCGCGTTGCGTCGTGCTCATGGCGTTCGCGCCGCCCTTTCGCGCGGATGCGATCGAGCGCGAGTCGAAAAGCCACGCGCACCAACCAGCCGCGAAAGCGGTCGCGGTCGCGCAGGCGATGGAAATTGCGATAGGCGCGCAGCAGGGCTTCCTGCGCCACGTCTTCGGCTTCCGCCGTGTTGTGCATTACGCCCAGCGCGACGCGATAGGCCAGCTTGGGGCAATCGGCCAGGCGCTGCTCGAATTCGCGCGCGAGCGATTCATCCTGGCTCACCGCGCTTCTCGGAAAACTGGCCGCCAATGCATCCATCACTGCCTCATTCAGCCAGACGCCGTCGCTGTGATTTCGGTTCACTGGTTTTCAGGCACGGCTGCGCATGAGGAATTACAAGTCCAGGCGTTCCAGCAGCGCTGGCAGGTTGGACGCGTCCACGGTGAGTTCGGGGCGGGTGGTGGCGAAGTCTGTGACTTCGTCGAAGGCTTGGAAGAGGCGCATTTTGGCGACGGCGTATTCTTCTGTGCCGGTCAAGGCGTGGCCGGTTTGTTTGGTCCATTGGTCGAGAGCGTCGCGGCGAACGAAGATGCGGATGGGGAACATGGTTTTGCGGTCGGCGGAAACGTAATAGATGAATTCGTTTCCTTTTGCGGCGTCGCGCTGGGCTGGGTGCACATCCTGGAATTGATACTGGTACACGTAGCCGTTTTCGGCTGAGTAGCTCTTGATGCGCCGCACGGTTTCGGGCTTGGACATGGGCGCATTATTCGGCTGGGGCGGGCGGGTGTCAACCGCTTCGCTGCCTCGGTAATCGCCGCCAATCAAGGTGAGAGGCGCGCGCGACGGCAGATGTTCTCCCAAATCGGAATTGGGCGATCAGATTCTGTGCCATTGCGGGACCGCGGGATTTTCCGCATTTTCAGTTTTCTCACTATGCCGTGGTTCGAACTGGCGAAAGGTGCTGCGAGCTGCTGTTAAGCATTTCGTATTGCGCGGTCTGGCGATGTTTTCGCGCGGTGGCGATTGCCTGATGGTCCGCTGGCGGATGACGATCGCACCGGCGTACGCGCGCAATATCCCGACCCGAACGATACTCTCAATGTTGGCGCTATTCGCGGCCGGATTGTTCCGGCGAATCCATTCGCGCTCGCGAAGTTTGCCGCGCCGTCGCCCGGCGTGCCGATCATGGGCATGGTCGGCGCACACGTAGTGGCAGTCGACGCGGGAACGGGTTCAGTGATTGCCGGGACGCTCGGTGGCTGGAGCTGCGATGCGGCAAATCCACCCACACAGTTTGACGGCTCGTTCGACCTGGAACGGCTACCGCTGGGGCACAGCTACAATTTGTACACTGAGCCACTGGTGGGCCTGGCTCTGCCAGGAGATTTCAGCGATGTGTTTACGGGATTGTGCTCGAGCACCGTGGCGCCGACGTGCACGCCTCCGCCAGTGAATACGAACTTCAATGTACGTATCCTGCCCGCCGTACCGTGATGCAGCGCACTAGCACTCGTGCGTAGCGGCCGCAAAAAAAACGGCTCCCGGGAGGTGCGGGAGCCGCTTCTTGCGCTGCGGGTACGATAACTGCTACTGGGTCGGCAGAATTTCCTGCGAGAACCCGATGGTGTTGACCGAGCGCAACGACGGAGTGCGCGGCGGCAGACACGCCGGGCCCAGCGTAAAGTTGGTATCGAAGCTGTAGTCACGCGGGTTGGGCGGATTATAAACGCCGGTACCCTTATACGTGCCGACCGCTTGACGGTTGTAGTAGAAGCTGACCATCGACCCTCGGTAGTGGCAAACCAGGCCCCAGTTTTCCAGGAAGCGGAGGAAGTTGTGCACACCGCCATCCGTTCCAAAGTCCTGCGCCTGTCCGGCGATGGACGGGAATGGAATGCCCTTGCCAGAAATAATCGCAGCGCGGTACGCCGTCGGCGCGGCAGCTCGGTTGTTATAGTTGAACGGAAAAGCGAAGGAGTTCACGTCGTTCCAGTTGTTGGAAAGGAACGTCACCGCGTCGCCTTCGACCGCGGCCGCGACGCTTACCCCGCCCCACGTTCCGTCATCCACCGGCGCATTGTAATCGCCTTGGATGTAAACCGGGTTTTCGGCAACGACGCTAAGGCCGTCGGTTCCGTTGCACGAGACTCCGATGGTGAGTGAGGCGCCGTCTACGATTTTCAGCGCGCGGCGGAAGAAAACCGGAGGATTTTCCCTGGCTTCCTGCGCGTTGCCGTAGGTAACGTCCGGACGATTGGGATTGAGGCCCGCACAGTTCGTGTTGGCGAAGAGTCCACCGGAGTAGGTGGTGCCTGCAACTGTGATCTTAGCGCCAATCATGTTTCCTGTTGTGGCGTTCGCGCCGGTCCACATTACGGTACTCACGGGCGAGACGGGAGCCGCCGCAGTGGTAAGCATGTAGTTCGTGGGAGTAATCAAAGCGGGAGCCGTTTCGACGCCGCCATAGGTGCGCAGGATGCCGTCGCCTTCGAAGTCTTCGCCAGAGTCGAGCGTGGTGTTGGCGCAGCCGTTGGCCGCATCGTTCGGATTAATGATGTCGTCAAAGCCGAAGGATCCGGTTTTGGTATTGGCGGCGTTAGGATCGGTCTTTTCGCCACGGCGATCTGAAAAATAAAGCGTATATCCGGTGTTGTTGTCGAGGCCCAGGCCAGCCTGATTTGCGGTGAACCAATTCACCAGGTTCTTGGCATCCAGCTCGACGTAGTTCATCACACCTTCCGCGGCAATAAACGGAGCGGAGGTGATAGCTGCGGGCGCGCGATCAACTCCTTCACGCGTGTCATACAGCACGTTTGGCCAGAAATCGGTCGCAACGGTTGCGGCAGTGATGTTTCCGCATCCGTTTGCGCTCGCGCTTGCGGCGTCCAGGTTGTCGCGTACGCGAGCCAGACGGATGATCGCGTTCAAACTGGGATTCGCGCAGGCAACTGTACCGACTCCTCCCCCGCTTGGACCCTGTGCAGCAACTTGGGCGCCCGGCAGACTCGCAAGGAGCGGGGCGAGCACGCCGGTCGTCGGATTGATGTTCTTCCCGGTGAGGCCCAGGGCCAGTATCTGCTTCGTGTAGTCAACCCAGGTGCCACCGGGATTCACTTGGTATTCGATCTTGATGCATCCCGTAATGATTGGATATCCGTTCTTCAACCAATATCCTGGTTGGGCGGTCGTGTTGCTAGGCGTGTACGTAGCATTCGCTCCAGACACAGGCAATGGGTAGTTGCCGGCATACCAACCTCCCGTAGGAGGCGCGGTGATACCGAGTGGGGAGCCTGCGTAATACGCCAGCGTCGCAAGATCTATTGGGTCCGTGCCACTGGTGACAGTATCGAGGCTCATCATATCGGCGTTATGGCATATACCCGTTGTGCCCGGTAGGGTAGGTGGACTCGTAACCGGGTAATCGTCAATCAAGATTCGCAAAGTCGCCTGGGAGAACAGCCGCTGGGCGAAGGTGGCCGGTAGCGCCGCGAGCTCGCCAGGGACCGGCCGGCGGATCAGTGAAATTGGCGTGATGCCACCCAATGCGGTGGAAGTGAGGCTTAATACCGGCACGCCGTTCTGCAATTGTCCGTTATAGGCGGGGATGACGGTGCCAGACCATGTTGGATTATTTAGGGTGGTGCTGACGGCGCCGTAGGAGCTGTTGCCCGTCACACTGCCTTCATTGATCCCCAACTGGCGCCAAGAAGCGTTCGTGTAGGGGGCTCCCCCCGGCTCATTGGCCATCGTAGGATCTGGCGCGAGGGCGATTGTCACATCTCCGCCGTAAGTCGCTCCGGCGCCCGTTACCGCGAAGCCGTTCTCCAGATTTGTGCGGATCACCTGGCCAACCACAGTGACTTTGTCACCCAGGTAAGTCGGACCTTGATTCGGAGTGAGCCACAGATTTCCGTTGGTATGAGTGCGGCCGCCGAAACCAAACGGAGGGCCGTTGAAGAACGAGAGGTCTGAATCGGAATAAATGCCAAACTGGAAGACGGGGATGGCGACCACCTGCACTTGGCGGGTTAGCTTCACTTCAGAGCCCGTCAAGGTGTTCTGCGCGGCCACCGTCATGGTAAATGGCGTGATCAACCCTTGCATGCCGGCGTAGGGACTCGGCGGCAGAATCGAGGCGTTGGTCGTCTTAGGATTGCCGAATGCGTCCGGAACGAACGTGAGGTTATAAGTGGAAGCCCCTGCGGGATTCACATAGGTTATGCCCGTGAGCCCGGTCGGAGGAGTGGCGGCGATCGTTGCCACATTCGCCGCGGTGAGCGAACCGGAAGTAGCAAACACCTGGGCCACGTCGGTGGTCATTTTTTCCATGCCGGCTTCCGCGCCGTAGAAGGCCAGCTCGCGGCTCTGGTTGTTGCCGCCCAGGCGCTGGTCCGTCATTACCATCCAGCACATGCCACAAACGATGGCGGAAATCAGCAGCAAAACCATCAGCGAGGTTATCAGTGCAACACCCTTTTCGCGTTCCATTCTCACAGCGGTTCTCCTTGAAAATCTCAAAACTCCGATACCGCGAACCTTCTCAAACGGCCTAGGGAGCCGTGGAGGATGCAGACGTATTGAACTGGTTGGTGAACGAAAGGCTGCGAATACTCACCTGCGTGCTCAGATTGTTTCTCAGGTACTGCGGCACGGACAATGCCGTGTAAGTATTTTCAGACCTTCCCGCCAGAAACACGTTGACCGCACGAATCTGCGCCGGCGTGTCCGGCAGAATCGGCGTTGAGGCGTTGCCGGGACCATTTGTGAACTGTGTGGTTCCGTAGGTGCCGGCCGCGTCCGTCGAGCTATCAATGGCGTAGCTGAACGCCAGGTTCTCGATATCGTCAGCAATCGCCAGGGGCGGGTTCACCGCTGCACCTGCAGGGTAATTGGGATAATTTACCTGGCGGATCAATTGCGGGTCCTGCGGGTTGGTCGCATCCATGTAGTAAGTCACCATCCAGACGCGCGTAACCGTAGTGGGAGGAAACACCCCCGGTGTCGTAGCCAGGTTTGCGACCGTTCCATTAGCCTTGCCGGTCTGATTCAACCCAGCCGGATCGCCGGCGCCGAAAGCGATCGTTTGTCCGGCGACGCCGGTGACATATTCCAGCGCCGTGCCGTTCTGGTTGTGGAACATAATCAAGTTGCCTACGGTTATGGGGTTCGTTGCTCCTGGCATGGTGAAACAGCCCGCGTCAAGGGTGACCGATGCTCCGGTAGGGGATATGGATCCAGCGCAAACCGGAGCCGACGGCGCGGCTTGTATGACCGGATAGCTGTAGAGATAGTGATTCGTTGCCGGCGTATCCACCAGAACGTTGTCCGCGTAAAGAATGTTGATGATGTCGGTCTGAATTCCGGTAAGCGCCGCGCCGGTCGTTGGATTCAGGGAGATCGCGAACTGCCCGGCTTCCCAGCCGGGTGTGATCGCCGGCAGGGTAATATAGGTGTTCGGGAATATGGTTGCGGTGCCGGGGCGATTGATCGCCGAGATAGCGGTATAAGGAACGCTAATCCCACCCTGAGGAATTCCTTCGCCCGCCTGCATCAGGTCCCGGACCATGAAATGCATTCCTGCGCGGAGGTTCTCTTGCGTGTTCGCCTGATATGCAACAGCAGTGGTCGCGTGCTCTGCTTGCATCAGCGCGCCTGTCGCCATGGCTACGACAGAAACTACAATTCCCATCGATACCATCAACTCGATCAGCGTAAAACCCTTTTGCAGCTTCATTCCTTGCTCCTCGTGGCTCTAGAACGCTGAAACATAGGTTTTCAGGGTATAACTGCGTTTAAAGCGGCCGGTCGTGTAGTTCACGGTGATCACCACCTGATTAAGGCTATTGGTGTAACCGGGCACGGCGCTAATGGCGATTGTGCGGGTGAAGGCTCCCAGCGATTCGTAAAGATCATCGGGAGTGCCGAGTTTCCCGTCTGGCCCGGGATAAACGATGTAGTCCGGGTTTCCGCCGGCATCGGCAACCGAACCGACCAGCCCGTCGGCGCCCGGCACCAGCAACGGCTGCGGTCCTACCAGAAACAGCCCGGCGGGATTGCCGGCGGTGTTGTTGGAAAGCTGTGCAAACGTAGCATTATTCGTATATTTCGCCGTATAGATCGCTTCGGCCGCCTCTTCCGCTTTCTGTTGCGCGATGAAATCGTATTCCGAGCCCTGCATGTAGGCCAGCGAGTCCGCCAACATGGCCGCCATTCCCAAAATACCTACACCCAGAACTACCAGCGAGATCATCGTCTCGATGAGTGTGAATCCCCTCGCCGTACACCGTTTTCTCGCTTGCCACATTTTTCCCATCTCCTTCAGAACCGGAACCAAACAGCGCCAGTGCCCTTCCAGCCGCGTATCCGGCCGGTACCACCCAAAACCGTAATCGCCCGGGCCGATGTGTTTTTCCCGGGAAAGCCCAGAAACACGGTTCCAACGATGGGCTGGAATGTCGCGCCATCCACCAGTTCACCGTCGCTCTGGAACAGCATGCCGCCGACCGGTCCGCCGGCCAGCTGTTCGAACATAATGGGCGAGGTTGGCGGCCCGCCGCTGAAGCCGTCCGGCGTGTCAGCTCCCATTACCAACGTGTACTGAGCGGGATATTGAATGGGCAGGGTGCTCAAGACCGGGTTTACCGCTCCCGCGCCCGCCGTCAAGTCGTTCCGTTGCGTCAAGACGACTTCGTATAGATTTCCGCCGGCAGTGCCCACGACGGGAAACGTGACCTGCACGTAGCGGCGATTCGTGATGGCGTACTCCCGAGCTTGCCTCAATTGATCGAGCACCTGCCGCATCGCCGTGTCGAAACGCGCGTCCTGCAGCGTCGGCAGGTAGGCGATCATCGCCATCGCCGAGATGATCAGAATCAGCATGACCACAACGCTCAGTTCAATCATCGAAAATCCGCGCTCGCTTTTTGCTTTGTGCGTGCCGCAGCTCAATTTCGTATTGCGTTCTTTCACGCTTACACCCTCGAATCGCCCTGGAGGTGGCGGGCGAGCCACAGAATTCAGTAGATACAATGCAGTTCCCAGGCCACGCCAGGGGGATACCCAAACCTGTGTGAAAGAGCTAGTTAGCGAGGAGAGTGAGATTTCAGCATTTCCGTTTCGAACCGGATGGGGTAGAAACGTTACATTATTGGTGGCAGGCTACCACTACGCGGAAGACCGGAATTCGCACGGCGATGAGGCGCGGGAACTGCTGACGCGAGGGAGTGGCGCGCCCTGATCTCGCGTGGGAACGTCAGCGAGAACGGCGAGCTGGGAGCAGCCGCGCGTCGGCGATCAATCGCGACTGCGCAGCTTCGAGAGCAAGCGCAGAATTTCCAGGTACAGCCAAATCAGTGTGACCATCAATCCGAACGCCGCGTACCACTCCATATATTTCGGCGCGCCCGCGGCCACGCCGCTTTCGATGAAATCGAAATCCAGCACCAGGTTCAGCGCCGCGATGACCACGACGAATGCGCTGAAGGCGATCCCGATCGGTCCCGAGCCGTTAATAGTGGTGAAGTGGACGCCGAAAAATCCCAGCACGATGGTCGCTAGATAGAAAATCATGATTCCGCCCGTCGCCGCCACTACACCCAATCGGAACTTCTCCGTGACCGGAATCAATCCCGAGCGATAGGCCAGCAACAGGATCGCGAGTGTGCCGAACGTGAGGCTCACCGCTTGAATCGCGATTCCATGAAAACGCACGTCGTAGATGGCGGAGATGCCGCCCAGCAGCAGACCTTCGAGCAGCGCATAAATCGGCGCGGTCACCGGCGCCCAGGTCTTCTTGAAAATCGTCACCAGCGCAAAAATAAATCCGCCGATTCCGCCGATCGCCAGCAGTGGCAACACCGCTTCGGGATTCTGCGAATGCGTGTAGATATTCCAGGTCCAGGCCGCCGTCGCGATTACGCAGATCAGCAGCACGCCCGTTTTGTTGACGGTTCCCTGCAGCGTCATCGCCTCGCCCACGCCGACGCCCTCGCCTTGGAATGCCTTGGCGTTCAGAGCCGGGTTCGATGTCCTCATTAAATCCGCCACTGTGAATCTCCTTTTTGTGCTCTTCGCGCGCGAACTTTTCGATCGCGCCTGCGGGCGTGCGCCCGCCGTTTTCCATGCCCAAGCACTGAGGTGATTTTACCTCACTTTCGATCGCTTCACGCGTGGCGGATGCCGCGCAAAGCTGGGCGCAAATAAAAAATCCCTAGGCCGGCGTTACGCCAGCCCAGGGAAATGTTTGGCCCGAGGTTTTTAGTCTAGTGGGAGTCGACAATGGCAATGGCTTCGTCCACGTGGTGATGCGCTCGGTCAATGTGCATGATTACGCGGTCTCGCAAACCTCGCGCTTCGGGATTATCTTCTTCCTTTTCGATATCGTGATGAGCCTTGTCCAGAAGCTCGCGGGCCTTGTGCAGGCGTCCGGCCCACGGATTGTGAGGGTCAACGGGAGCGTGGTCTTCCATGTTCTTGCCGTCCTCGAATGCAGCGCGCTTGATTTCGTCAATGGCGTGGTCGATTTCTTCAACAGCAGCGCGCTCTTCAGCGTGCAGAGCGCCTCCGTCGGGACGTTGCAGGTGCGCTCGCGCATCCCGCAGATCCGAAAGCGCGTGCAGGTAGGCTGGATGCTTTCCTTGCGCGCGTACATTCTGTGATGTGAACGGGAGCAGGAAAGCGATCGCCGCAGCGATCACAGCAATTTTGGCAAGAGTTTTCATTCGGATTATCACCTCGTCTGGAATTGGGACGGCGTTCGCAGGGGTAGGACCACAGCTTTACCCTGCAATCCAGTAAAACACGCTGTCGCGGCTTTTGATGTGGGTCGCGGGCGGATTGTTTCCAGAAAGGCAACGCGAGACCAGCGCCCATTGATGGGGCGCGCTGCCAACAGAAGTAGCAACAGGATTAACTGATTGCGGGAAATGCGAACGCCGCAGAATTAGGCCGTAATTGGTAGCGCTAACGGGAATCGAACCCGTATTTCAGCCTTGAAAGGGCCGCGTGCTAACCGTTGCACCATAGCGCCACAGAGGAAGTGCTGCCAGACGTACCTAGATTATCAGAGATACGGGCGGAATTCACAAGCGCGCAATCATCAGGCGGTGGGCCAATTTCCGGCCGCGCGGCTGCTCCAGCGTCGCGCCGAAGCTGGCGCGAGAACTTTATGGCCATTATGTTAGCCTCATTGCATCACGAATGCGGCAGCCGGATTTCATTGCTTGGCCGAGCGGTTCGGGGGTAGAGCAGATGAGCTACGTAGAATCAAACCTGGTTCCCGGCGAGACGGTGATTTACCAGACGCGGCTGCATTGGATCGTGATGCTTGGCCACCTCTTGGTGGGATTCCTGCTGCTCGGCTTGCCCGGAGTGCTGCTGCTTTATTACGCGTTCAGCGAACATGGGATGGACATCAACACTTTGCGCCTCACAGAAGGCGGCGGAGTGGCGTTGCTCGTGTGCGGAGCCGTGGTGATTCTGATGGGCATGGTGCGGCGCAACGCTACGGAGATGGCTGTGACCAACCGGCGCGTGGTGATCAAGACGGGCCTGATGAGCCGCAAGACCATCGAAATGCTCCTGAATAAAGTGGAAAGCATCGAAGTGACCGAGACGACGTCCGGCCGGATGCTGGGTTATGGAACGATTGTAATGATCGGCACGGGCGGAACTTCCGATCCATTTCGCAAAGTCGCGCATCCGCTGGAATTTCGCAGCCACGTGCAGCAGCAGATCGAGAAGCTGCGCTAAGAATTACCTAGCGCCGCGCGGGACAATCTGGAATTACGCTGCGTCTTCTGCTAAGAGCGTCTGTGCCGGTTTCTTCGCGGGCGTAGTGGTGATCACTACTACGCTGATCAACACCAGCAATGTCCCCAGAATCGTTCGCGTGGTGAGCGCTTCTCCGCCTAGAAAATATCCAACGAGCACGGCCACGATCGGATTCACGTAGGCGTACGTGCCGACCTTTGTGGGCGATTCATGATGGATTAGCCACACGTATGCCGTAAAACCGATTATGGAACCTGCGACGATCAGGTACAGCAGCGCAAGCCACGCGCCTCGCGAAACCGCCCACGGATGAAAATTTCGAAATTCGCCGAACGCGCCCGCCGCGATGGTGAGCAAAACTCCGCCCGTTAGCATTTGCGCGCCCGAACTCATCACTTTGGAGCTGGGCAGCGGCAGCTTGCGTGCAAACGCCGACGCGATCGACCAGCTGATGGATGCAAAGATCAGTGCCATTGCGCCCAACTTATCAATCGGAGCGCCGCCCAGATTCAGCGCGTGGCTCATGAGCACTCCCACTCCGCCGATGCCGATCAGGAGCGCTACGGCTAAGCGAGTCGTCAACTGCTGCGTGCGCAGAAAAATAATTTCGGAGAGCGCCATAAATACTGGAATCATGGCCAGCATGACGGCGGCGATGCCCGAAGGCACGCGCTGCTCGGCCCAGAACAACAGCCCATAATCGAAAACGAAGATCACGAGCCCTAATAAGGATGCGGAACGCCATTCACGGATACTCGGTGAGCGCTCGCCCCGCGCGAGCATCCAGCCAAAAAGAACTAGGCCCGCAACCGAAAAGCGAATCGCCGCCAGAACCAATGGCGGAACTTCGCGCACACCCACGCGAATCGCGAGGAATGTGGATCCCCACACGAAATAAATAATCCCGAAGGCTAGTAGCGTCTTCCAGGTCGGGCGATGTTTGGTGTCTTCCATGCTGTTTCATTTTCCAATTTCGCTT
>Ga0228598_1000086_pt1 | contig 14737 bp, 10 predicted proteins | sample CZU4metagenome_FD_182726 | JGI IMG/M metagenome (GOLD analysis project Ga0228598, IMG submission 182726) | Spruce rhizosphere microbial communities from Bohemian Forest, Czech Republic - CZU4 | ecosystem: Host-associated > Plants > Roots > Rhizosphere | place: Czech Republic: South Bohemian... | reverse complement strand
GGATTGAATTGAGGCAACCCGTCGAAGGATTGGTCCGGAATACTATTGGCGGCCCAGTACTGGCGCATGGATCCGAAGTAGTGATCGAAGCCACGGTTTTCCTGGGCCATGAAAATTATGTGATTGATGCTCTGCAGGTTGCTGTTCTGGTCGGCTGGGTCCCCCGCAAGTCCCCGGCATCCACTCCACAGAATCACCAGGCCCGACACCAACACAACTGGCAATATCGGAAACTTGGCTTTGCCATCTTGCAGCCGAGCTATGACTTGGCGTGGGAACATTGCAGGCTCACTTGAGATGGCTTTACGGGACAAAGCGTGGCCCGAACCCTCAGGGCATCGCCGCGTTACCCTAGGTTCGGGTGGTTGCAATGGATTGCGCAGGAGCAGAAAAGGAATGCAAATCGCGGGGAGACAGTTTCTTCAACGCCGCTTCGAGGATCTGATCTGCGGCTTCTGCGACTGGAAGTGGCGCTATGACTGTCATTCCGCCGCCCATTTCGCTCAGGGTTAGATACGCAGCGCGATTTTGATGGAGAAACTCGACGGGGTACTCGGGCTTGCGCTCGCGTGCCTTTTCCGGACACGCATCCAACAAATAGGCAATGTCTGGCTGCGGCGTGATCGTTAATAACAGGCGGGCAAACATTCGCGAAATCGGATGGTCGACTGCGAGGTTCGCGAGTTCGTCGTGAAGATATCTGTCGAAGATGATTACATCGGCACTGGATCTTCGTTGTCTCGCAACGACGAACGAAAGCGAAATCGCATCCAGAAAATAAAGCGCAAATCGCACGGCGGTCATGTACCAGGAGCGTACATTCTTGTCCTGCCGGTTCACCGGTTTATCCGGCGCCCCAACGCCTTTCTCACCTTTGAATAGAGCGTGGCCGCTGAATTCGCGGACGCGGGTAAGCACGGCTACGTCATCCCAGAAAGCTAACAGGGCGACCCCGAAGCCCGCTTGTTTCAAGCGAGCGACCAGAAGTTCGATCTGCGTGCTTTTGCCAGCTCCGTCAATACCCGAAAAGCTTATAAGTCGGGTGCGGTGATTTCTGGGCGCGGCGTAAGTCATAGCGGGTAAAATTTCTCTCGTCCTGGCAGCTATCGAGCACCAGGGGGCCGGCTGGGACTGGCGCTCGAAAGCGCGGCAACCGTGCCGATGGCAACACCCGCGCCTACCAGAGCACCGACTTTGATCAAGATAGATCGCGTCCGTCGTTGCTTTGCCGGGGCGATGGCAGCTCCGGCTGGATTGGAGGCTGCAACCCCGGTTGTCTCGACAGATTCCGCTGCCGCCGTGCCCACAGGCTCTTGCGTCCCCTTCGAAGATGATTGTTGCCCATCGGATTGCGGAGTCTGAGCGGAGGCCTGCAAACGAGCCGAACCGGGACTGTCGGGGAGGGTTGCAGGCTCAGACAGCGCGCCATTCATATTTGTCGCGCGAGTACTCGAGTCGTGCGATGGGTCGTTTCCCGACGAAGTCGTGTTCGTCGACTGGCCGGCGCTGCTATCTTGCTGCTGTGCGGTCGCGACAAACGAAGCCAGCGATAACAACACAACGCAGGTGACAATATCTCGCGTAAGCCCCAACATTCTCATGATTCGCTCCAGAGCCAGGTCCCTCTTCCGCCCTCTTCGCGGATCACCCGGCCATCTTCGGATTCCGGTAAGCCTCGCTCACTGATGCTGGTGTTGAGAGTCCCGGATCCACAACTTGATCGAAAACATATGCCGGGAATTGGTCGAAACTATTGACAGCGTCACGGATAGTTTCGAAAATCTCGAAGAGGCCATCCACCCGCGTCAGTTCCAGAATCTCTGCGGCGGCAGAAGGGATCGCGGCGAGTTTGACATCCCCATTCCGCTTCATAGCCTCCTCCAGGCATTGCAGCAGCACCTGGATGCCGGCACTGTCGAGTTCGCGGACTCTCGAACAATCAAGCACGAGACGAGGACGATCCACCGCAAACGAAGGTTCCACATCGAGAAAAAATAAGCGACTTTGTTTAACACTTAACTTCTCAGGCAACTGCTTCACAACCACAGCTCTTGAACCGATCATGTTCTCCATCCGGGCTCGAAAAATACCGCTCCTGCTCCCGACTGGGAGCAAAACGGCTAGTACACATTCCCAAATCTAAGTTCATCGCGACGTGGAGTCTATCCGGTGCTACCTGTAGGGGAGATCGGAGTTTTCATTAGTAAGAAAGCAGGATCGGCGCCTAAGAGCTTTGTAGAAGGCGCTGGAGTTCAGCTTCGGCATCGTGAACGAGATTGGCCAACCGGTTTGCGCCATAACGGCAAAGCGTCGCCAGATTCGTCTCGTACCAACAGCATTCCGCCATTCTCGGCGAGAGTCCGCAGAAGAATTTGAACTTTTGCATGGCCTCCGGCGATGCCAGTGTGGCCGCTACCAGCCGATGATTTCCATCGAGGATAGTCAACGGTTCGCTCTCGTTAACGCCTATGAGAAGCACGGCGCCGGGTTGGGCATCCTGGCGCAACCAATCGCGTAACGATGTGATTTTCGACAGGAATGTTCTTACGGACACATCGCGACTGCGGTATGTGCGAATGCGTTCCGCAACTGTTGTGATCCCAAAATTGCCCCGAGCGAGCTTCCGCCACATGGCGCGCGGAAATACGCGAATCTGGGCCAGATCTGCCGGCCGGATTTCCACTTCAAACCATTCCGTTCCCTTGGGCAGCTCTTTCCACAGCGGAAGATGTCGAATGAACAACAGGGCACGCCGCTTCGCATTTTCCACATCGTCGTCGAGATGTGGTTGCATCACAAGTTCGCGCAGAGATTCCTTATATTCCTCGAAGGCGGAGTTTTCAAAGTCGCTCTTTAAGAACTCGGCAAGGACTTCATCTTCCGGGACGCGTCGAATTATCCTTATTCCACGAACGGTTGAACTGGACTGCACATTCTCAGACCCGATCAGCGTCTTCCACAGGAACGGCACTGCGAGCACGATGAGCAGAACCAACATCAGCACAAGCTGTATCCAGATAACTTCTTGCAGCGACGAATGGAAACGGCAAATGCCTGCAACAAGGACGGCACTGAAGGCCAACTGTACCCAGCTTGTGTTTGCGATCTTGTAGGACATTTCGTAAGCGATGATCACGACGCTAAGCGAATAGACGGCCGTCGTGGCCGCGTACAATGCCAGCAGATAGGGAAGGCCGTGTTGTCCAGAGATGGCGAACTGCGAGCCAAAGAGAGCAGTCCAAATCCACGCTGGGGACAGCCGCAGGCCGACGGCGATCACCGAACCGATCCCGAACACCAGCAACAACGAAGTCACCAGGACGCTGTGATCCTTCCTCTGCTCACTGCGAGTGCCCGCCATAACTGGAAACATCGTATTTATGATTGCTGAAGAAAAGGCAAAAACCACTCGACCGACCAACGCCACTGCGGCGTACAACCCTGCCGATGTTGGAGGAAAGAAGTGCTTGACCAGTTCGATGTCACAGTTATTGATAAGCACTTGACCAGCAAAAAAGACGATCGCCTGCAGCGCTTCACGAAAGGCATCGGGCAGATGTAGTTCGCTTGGAACTCCAGGCGCAAGTTTGGGTGCAGAGGCAAGATAGGCGACCGCGACTCCAGCAGCGTTGGCCGCTATCACCCCGCGAACACCGAAGCCCAGCCAAATCGCGAGAAGAGATCCGCCGAGCCGTACCAGTCCTTCCAAAACCAGATTGCCAGCCAGACTATGGAAACCGTAAGCACCTTGAATGTAGCCACGGCGAGTTCCCAGGGGAACGTAGAAAGCGACGCCAACGGCGAGCAGGACAACCAGAATCGGACTGGGTAGATTCAGGTAGCCAGCAATTGCTTTCTGCAACATCAGCAACAAAAGCGCGACGATGATTCCGCACTCCCAGGCGCTTTTGTGGAATCCTCGATAGGCTGTACTTTTTCCCTCCAGGGAACTCTGCTGCGCGATAACTTTGGCAGAGACGATTTGGAAGGACAGGGTAACCGCGGATATCAGAATGAGCAGGGTGTAGACGGCGGTCGCGTGGCCAAACGCGGTAGGACCGAGAAATCGTGCGACCGCAATGTTGTAGGCGAAATTGATTGCAGTCACGAGCCCCGAGCCCGTGAGCAGGATGAAACTTCCCGAAAGAACGCGGGCCTGTAGAGTCTTCGATTCCGGGCTCAGACGACTCACCGTGTTTTTGGGGCTCCAACCAACTAGGCCGTGAAAATTAATAGGAATCAATCTGGGCCTCGCAGGGCTCGGCGCTGGCTACTGCGAAACTCTGCGCTAGGGAATATTTTCCCTGGCAGCCCTTCTGATGCAGGAAGTAAAGGTCACGCTGCCCGCAAACTGACGAGTTAATCAGGAGTTCTCCCTGATTTCGCGACAACCGCAAGCGGGTCCTCTGCCTCTAACGTTGAGCACTTCTATGATCGATCGCTATCGGGTGATTTGTGCACTGGTTTTTGTCGTGCTGCTGCAGGGATGCACTCAGCCCGTCTTGCGCCAAACGCTCCGCGAGGGCGCTCCGCCTACTGAGGCTTCGCCGCAAATCTTGGCGGTTTACGAACCCTGGTTTGGTCATCCTCGCCACATCTCCGTCGGTTACTCCTCGCAAGATCCCGCCGTCATTCGCAAACAGATCGATGAAGCAAAGGCGCTGGGAATTTCTGGATTTGTGGTGGACTGGTACGGTGATCGCGAGCCTTTCATCGATCGCAGCTATGCTCTACTTCAAACGATCGCGGCCGAAAAGAACTTTCACGTGTCGATGATGTATGACGAGAGCGACCCGGACAACGGAGACGCAACCGACGACACTCTTACTGCCTTTGAGAAATTCGATGCAAGCTATCTTGCATCGAACGCCCCCGGTCGCCAGGCTTATCTCACGTACAACGACCGGCCAGTAATCTTTATCTTTCCTAAGGGAGGACACACGGACTGGAACCGGGTGCGGGCGCTGACCGACAAATGGAACCCTCCACCGTTGCTGATCTACGAAGATCAGGCAACCAACTTCGCATCCGCCTTCGACGGCTTTTACGCATGGATCAACCCGGGGAGAAAAGGGTGGGCGGCGGATGGCAGCAACTGGGGTGAAGAATATCTTATCGATTTCTATCGCAAAATGGAGACCAAATATCCTGACAAGATCGCCGTGGGAGCCGCATGGGCAGGCTTCGATGACAGCAAAGCTTCCTGGGGACTTAACCGGCACATGGCGCAACGTTGCGGTGAAACCTTTTCCGACACGATGAAATTGTGGCGGCAATACTACAGTGATCGTCCATTGCCCTTCTTGTTGATAGAAACCTGGAACGACTATGAAGAGGGGACGGCAATTGAACGCGGATTAGCCAAGTGCGGCACTGACTCGCGGCAACCCGCAGGGCAATAATCCCTAAGCGATCCGAAATACCCGTTCCCGATCTCCATCTTGGCGGCCGATGCCAACCTGAGCGGGAGACAACTGCGAAGCGTAGTACACCTTATTGATGATCGATAGCGGCCGGCTGCGAACCTCGTCGTATACCCGTCCGAGATACTCGCCAAGCACGCCCAGGCACAAAAGAACCAGAGTCCCCATCAAGAAAATCGCCGCCGTAATACCGTAGCCAAGTCCATTCGAAAAAATGCTCGAGACTGCAAGGATGGCGGCCAAGGACATTGAAAATCCCGCTAACACAAAACTCAACCGAAGAGGTTTGTAGCTGAAACTCGTGATTGCATCCATCGCGTACTTGATTCGGCTCAGGAATGTCAGCTTACCCTCTCCACCTGCCCGGTCTTGCCGGTCGTAGAGAACGACCGCCGTGTTGTAACCCACCCACGCCCGCAGCCCGGGAAGATACCGGTTGCCTTCGCGCAAAGAGTTAATCGAATCGACTGCCTGTCGATCGAGCAGACCGAAAATTCCCGCGTTGAGCGGGATGGGAAAATCGGAGAGTGCTCCCAGCACGCGATAGAAAAGCGGGAAGAGTTTGGCCAGAACTTTACGCCGTTCTTGCCGGCTTCTCCGTACGGCGGTCACAACTTGCGCTCCGCCGCGCCAGGCAGCCACCAACTCCGGCAGAACTTCCGGCGGATCCTGGAAATCGCCGTCCATTAAAACAACCGCGTCTCCACGCGCAGTCTGGAGGCCAGCCGAGATCGCGCCCATGTGTCCCCAGTTGCGCGAGAGATCCACAACGACAACATGCGCATCCTCGAGTTGCAACTCTCTCAACAGGTTGAGGGATGAGTCCCTGGAGCCGTCGTTTACATAGACCACTTCCCAGGTTTCGTCCACATCGTTCATGGCGTCGGCCACAGCGGCATGAAGCAAACGTACGAGTTCCTGTTCATTAAAAATAGGGACAACGATCGAAATCATGTGGGGCTCCTCAAACAATATTCAGCTTTATTCGGGTTCGGCCTGGAAGACACGTACCTTCCACCGCACCTCCGTAGGCGTCAGAACAGCAACGTAGCGTGCGCGAACATGCTGCGTTGTCTGAACCTTTTCATGATCCATAATCTGCACGTCGTAGGTCACCGTATCGATCAACTGAACGGATAGGCCCTCCGGCGAGTAGAAAACCAACTGAAGATCGTGGGCACTATCTCGATAGCGTGTCTGGAGCCCCAACTTTTCCTGTTCACGCACAGTGTCCACGAGCTTCTCTTTGGCGGTACCCACGAAATCCGGATCCAAAAGATCTGCGCGATTCTCCTCGAGCGCACTACTCAAGCTGCGCCAGGCTTGAAGATAATCACGTACCACTGCCTCCTCGGTCTGTTTTTCTAGCACGCGGGGCCCGACTGAATCCGTGGGCGCTACGTGCACCGCGGGCTGGTCGGAACCCTGGACAGAAAGCGCAATCAAGAGGGAGCAAGCCATGACAAGAGGTCTCACAGCCGACGGTGTTCGCCTGGCGTTTTTCATTGACCTCCTCCCCAATGAATTTCATTTCCCATCACAACACCAGTTGCGACGGAAATCGTAGCTCCTTTATAAGCCGGCATTTCCGTGCGCGCGATCCCGCGTTTGATAGGAACATCCACGGTTGTTTCTTTGCCGTTGTAGGTTTCTGTGAACGTAACAACTGTTCCGTCCGGCACGGCATTGCCGCTGCAATCGCGCACCGGGTCTGTTTCGAGGGCAAGGCTCTGGCCTGACGGGTGAGCATTCATCCTTAGACTGCAGGGATCGCCCGGGACCTGCGTGATCACGCGCGTATCTGAAGCGCTTCCAACTCGGGCTACAAATTGAGCCGCGCCTTCCTTGGATGCGGAATTCATTTTTGTCCACGCAACGCCATTGCGCGTGAGCACGGTCCGCGCCTGAGGAGCGCCAGCGACTCCGGAAAGCTGAAACGATGCTTGCGTCGGTTGAAGAATCAGGTTCTGAAAAGTATCAAAGACATAAACAACACCACTGATGCCATCACGCAGATCAACAGGAACGCGGGAAGGTTTGGCGAGAAAACTCAACGTCGACGGCTGAGGCGCCGCAGTGACATCAAACGCACCATTTTCCGTGGACGAGCTCCCTACGACAAGAACGAGGTAGTGACCGGCATTGTGCAGATCGCCGGCAGCAAAGGATATGGTTTGTCCCAATTGCACTTCGCGCCGCAACACTTGCCCAAGGCCCACGATGTAGAGAGTCGCATTGCCGCCGCCAGTGGTTTGGATCGAGAATGCGGCGCCTGCTTCAACCGACTTCGGCAGTTGGAGGCTGCTGGTCTGAGTTGTAGCCAGCTGCGAACTTACAACTATGATCAGCCCGCTGAGAAGTAACGATGTGAGTCGCGATTTCATTGGAATCGGTTCGAGCTGTACGTAGTGGCGACTGCCCGCTCGCTCTTGACTTTGCTCGCGATGTCTGGCGGAAGAGAAACACTAAACGAAATCGGCGTCTCAGGGAACAGAGCACGATCAACGTATCCGTCGGAGACCCAAACGAGTTGGCCGCTATTGTCGTAGAAGGTTCCGAGGACGTGGACCACGTTGACGACTTGGCCGCTTTGATTAAGCAGATTTCCAGTCAACAATGGCTTGGGCCCTGAACTTAAGTGCTGATCTTGAATCTCGATTACCGGGTCCGCCGAAGCCGCGATCAGGCTTGACGACGGCTGCATGCGAATGCTGTCGACTTGGGATAATGCCATCTTGTGAAACTCAATAAGAAACGGAGTAACCTGCCTGGGCAGAAGAATGTGGGAAATCTTGTCGAAGCTATCTTCGGTCGCCAAGGCCGACCCATTTTTCGCCAACAATGTTGCCTTGACTCTCACGAAGGCTGGGACCACGTCTTCATTTAGCAGTTCGCCTAATACGATCACTTCTCCAGCACGCTCCACCGGATGCATGTCCACGATACGCACGTGCGGTGACTCCACATCTTGGGCTCCCCAGTCATCCTCCGCGCCGCGGTAGATCACGTCCCAACGCAGGTAATTCACAGGAATTACCTGCGGCGGGACGCGCGGTTCTTTCACGATCGGCCAAACCACTCCCCAGCGATCTCCCGTTTTTGTCACGCGCAGGTCGCGGGTATCCAAAAACATTCCAACTACGGTCGACCAGCGCAAGTTGAGCCGCATTTGCGCATCATCTGCGGAAGCATGAAGCGGGCGTACGTCGAAGCTGTCGAGACTGGCGTGACTGCGAAGACTGGGATAACTCCCCCTCAGGTCACGCACAAAGTCGGATTCCGCGAACTCGCTTTTGTTCGCGAGGTTCGAGTACGCCTTTTCCCAATCTTCGCGGCCGATTTCATCGGCGAGGTTTTCGACTGCTGCCTGTGGCGACGAGGCAGGGCGTAGCAGATCGGCTCCTGATTCGACGCCAGCCATGGCCAGCGCCGATTGGACTGGCCAAAGAGTGCCGACGACGATGAGCGCAGCGGTTGCAATCGCAATCGAAGTAGCGAGGAGGCGCCCGTTCATGAGGCCAGCCTCCCTAGAGCGAGATCCTCGTGGGTCGCGGCAGGCTGAACCACGCGCCGTTGGTTCCATCGTTTCTCCGGGATGAGCGCAAGCAGCATCGCGAGAATGCTGCTGCAGATGGGAAGAGTGCCCCACATCAGGCCTTGCCAATGCGGAGGAATCTGGGGTGCGTTGATGGGAGTTGCTGGCGGCACATCTTCCTTGCTCCACACGGTGATCGTCTTGTCTTCGAGATCATCAACCTTGCGCCAGCCTGCAAAGACCAAAAGCGGTTCGTAATACGGGTCGCGGAGGAACACCCATTTCAACCCGTAACGATCGGCGTGATGAAGGATGGCGCTCAACGCGTCGATGCCAGACTTGCCAAAATATTTAGAACTGGTGAGCGCGCCCGCGCCGTGCTGCGTCAACTCAGGCAACATGCGACCAGAGTTCCATTCACCATCGACGCTGCTAGCGTCGGTCAGGACGGCGAGTCGAGAGATCTTGTTGCCGAATCCCAGTGTGACATAGCGGTACCGGTCGTGACCGTCGCGATTAAGCCATGCGGCCACAGAGTCGACCTTGAAATCCACAGCATCGGCTGGACGATAAGTTGCCCATGCCACGGCCAGCGCGCAGCTCAGAGCAGCTGCCATGGTCAAACCAACCACTGCGCGCATGCGAAATCGGTCGATAAGTTCGCTAGCGAGCAAACCCACAAACGGCAGCGCCAGCAAAGTCGCCCAATAGCTAAAGCGCTCCATGGTGAGTACTTCAAAAGCTCGGCCCAATACCAGTCGACCTACGGGAGTGGTTCCACCCAGGCCCAGCAAAAATGCCAGCCAGAAACCAAGAAGCAGCGGACGCAGCCGGGTGACGGAAGAGCCTCGCCAGACAATGAAGGGAAGGGCCAGAACCAAAGCTCCGTAAGGCACGATGAAATAATTCAAACCCCATTGCGGACTCAAAATATAGTTCGCCCGACTGGGATGCGGAATCGGAGTCTGGGTTACGGGATAGTGGATAAGAGCAATCCAGAACGGCAGAAGCACTACGGCAATCGCGACGCCGACCACCAGAGCGATGCCAACGGTGCGGAAAAGTACCGCTCGCGTCGACGCCGGCTCACCATCCTTGCGATCGACAATTGCTAACGCCAATACCGGCAGCGCAAACAGCAGCGATCCGAAAAGGAGCGTGGCGTGATGGGCAGCGGCAGCAGCCACCGAGAGCACTGCACCCTTGAAAAAAGCTCGCCAATCGCCGCGCCGAACCCAATTGTAAAGATAGGGCAAGGCATTCAAATAAAGTGGAGCGGCGAAGGTAGTCGATAATTGCCCTGCGGAGTAGACCAGAAAACACTCCGAGCCAAGAAAGACACTAGCCAATGCCGCAAGTGAAGCGGCGCGGCGATCTACCCAGAGCAGCGAAAACCGATAAACCCCCAATGCGAGCAGCAGAATCGCAACGAACTGAACCGCCATGTACGCCATGTCCAGCCCGACCAGACGCGACACCAGCGCGAGCCACTGCTGCGGCAAGGGAGGATAGGTCGTCTGCGAAAAACCGGCGTACCATTTCGCGTTCCAGGGATCGAACCAACTGTGCAAATAGTGCGACGCGAAAAATATATGGAAGTTCGCGTCGTACGACTTCAAAGGCAACTTCATGAGCAGCAGCGGCGCGTGAACTACAAGAGCCGCCAGGAAGATCATGGTTAGCGGTATCGGCTCTTTTGCAGGCGCAACCGACTCAACTCTTCGCAAGGCTCCCTCCCGAACGATCTTCGATTCCATCAAGTCATTCAGGGTTGCTCTCCTCCGCGCGTCGCTAAAACAACAAAATGTTCGGTAGCCAACGGTTGAGGTCTTTTTCGAATCGAAGTGCGATGGATTCGACTAAACCGGTGGTGACAATTTGACTTCCGCGTTGGGGCGCTTGAAGACCGTGTTGATGTATGCGCAGATCGGTGCGCTTGCCTGTGTGGTCCAAGCGCAGACGTATAAGGTCGGCGATAGTTCTCCTCAAAAACCGCAAGACAATCCCGATCAAACATCGTCTGCCAACAAGCTCGGCTGGGGATCGAATATTCAAAACGCGCGCCTCGCCCGCGCGGCCGAACAAGCGTTGAAAAGCGGAAACTACGCGGCCGCTGTTGGCTATGCGCAGCGCGCGGCGGAGGCTGCCCCGAACGATCCCCAGCTATGGTTCCTTTTGGGCTACGCCGCGCGATTGGACAGAAAGTTTCAGCTTGCTACCGATTCCTATGAGCGTGGTCTTCGCCTCAATCCATCTTCTCTCGATGGGATTTCAGGGCTGGCTCAGACCTACAGCAATATGGGTCGCGCGGATGAGGCCGAGCGCCTCTTGAAGCAGGTGCTTGCGTCCGACCCGAAGCGAGTCAATGATTTGCTGTTGTTAGGAGAACTGCTGATGCGCTCGGGAGATTACCCCGGCGCAATCGACTTGTTGGGGCGGGCGGAACGGGCCGAACCCGGCACGCGCTCAGAGTTACTGCTCGCGCTTTCGTATCAGCATTTGAAGCAGTTCGATCAAGCAAACCATTTTCTTGAGTTGGCCAAGCAGCACGCTCCGAACAATCCCGAGGTGCAGCGTTCGCTGGCAGGCTACTATCGAGAGACCGGGAACTATTCGGCGGCGATTGCTTCGCTGAAGTCGATCCACAATCCGAATCCAGATGTTAAAGCCGAGCTTGCGTACACCTATCAGCTCGATGGCAAACAGGATGAGGCCGCGAGGCTCTATGCGCAAGCGGCCAACGCTGCTCCCTCCGACTTGGGCTTACAGCTTTCTGCTGCGCAGGCCGAAGTCGCTGCCGGTTCCATTGAACATGCTGCGCCGTTCCTGCAACGCGCGGCTGCGATCGATCCAGAACATTATCGGGTGCACGCTGTTCGTGGGGAAATTGCGAGACTGCAGGAACACAACGAAGAGGCAATTAGGGAATACAACGCCGCGCTGGTTCATTTGCCAGAGACTCCAGCCGAGGGACCTCTGTACGGAATTCAGTTGCACATGAATCTTGTCGAACTCTACAAGAGTTTGAACGATGAGAGCGCAGCTCAGCAGAATCTTGAGGTTGCCCAGAAACAGATCAGCGGGTTGGATGAACAAGGAGCCAGCCGAGCGCAATTTCTGCGCCTGCGAGCCTTAATCAAATTAAACACGGGCGATCTCGATGGCGCGGGAAATGACATTAAGGAGTCATTGACGATCAACTCGCAGGATCCGAACAGTCTGCAACTCGACGGAGACTTACTGGTAAAACTCGGTCGTCCTGAGGACGCCATCGCCGTTTATAAGAAGATACTCGCGGTCGACCCGGTGAACCGGTTCGCCCTTACCTCGCTGGGTTACGTTTCCCGCGAAGCCGGACACGACCAGGACGCCGAGAAATACTTCCAAAAGCTGGCGAACGCGTATCCAACTTTGTATGTGCCGTATCTTGCGCTTGGAGATTTGTACGCGGCACACAAAGAGTTCGCGAAAGCTGACGCTTCGTACCGCAAGGGTTATGAACTGGCCCCGAATAACAGTTTGATTGTGGCTGGAGGCATGAACGCTGCCATCGAGACGCATCAAATGAATTTGGCGGCGGAGTGGTTGAGTCGCGCGACGCCCGAAATGCAACAGGAACCGCATGTCATGCGAGAGAAAGAAAGATACCTGAGCTTCAAGGGCGACTATGCGGCGTCCGCTGCGGTCGGTCGGGAAGTGATCAAGCAACTTCCCAAAGACCGGGACGTAGTTGTTTATCTGGGCTACGACTTGCTCAATCTCAAACAATACGATGAGTTACTGCAATTGACGTCGGAGTACGATCAGGTTCTGCCCAAAGAGCCGGATATTCCCCTGCTAGCAGGCTATGTGTACAAACAGAATGGAGATCTGGAGCAAGCGCAAAAAGATTTCAGCGAAGCCTTGCAGCGCGATCCCAACGTGGTTACGGCATATGTGAACCGCGGATACGTGTTGCATGACCTGCACGAACCGACTGCTGCCGCTGTGGATTTCGAAGCAGCCCTCAAGCTCGAACCTAAGAATGGCGAAGCTCATCTGGGGCTGGCCTACGCCAGTCTGGATATGCATCGCCCTCGAATCGCCTTGCGGCAGGTGCAACTCGCGGAAGAGCAGATGGGTGATTCGATGCCCATTCACCTGATTCGAGCCACCGCCTACGGGCAAAACGGATTGTTGATGAAGTCCGCTGCCGAATATCGCACCGCCTTGAAATATTCGCCCAATGATGAGGCTCTTCATCTGGCGCTGGCCGATACGCTGTACAGTCTGCGGCAGTACCATGAGGCGATTAGCGAACTGCAAGCGGCACAGAAACTTTCCCCAGACGATCCTCTGATTTACGCACAGCTTGCAAGGTCGTACGCGCAACTTCACGATCGCGATCAAACCCTGCACTACGTGCAACTGGCAGAGCAGCACGCCGAATCAACGCCGACTTCCAAAGCGGACGAGAAGCGAGGAGAAAGCGCAGTATTCGTCTCCACCGGCGAGGCTTTGAGCGCGCTGGGAGATCAGAAAGCCGCCATGGAACGCTTCGAAAAAGCGCTCGACGCACCAGATAGCGATCGCGTAGCCGTGCGTCTGGCAATCGCCAAGCTCATGGCAACTGAGGACCATCCCAATGATGCTCAGCGGCAAATCGCATTGGCCCTGATGGAAGCACGTACAGGAGAGACGTTGCCGCCTACCGGCGAGCAGTTGATGGAGGCAGCGGGTGTATTCCTCGATCTGCACGAGTATCAACTGGCAGAGACGTACCTCCAACGCGCTCAGGCAGCGGGCGCATCCGACGCATCTGTGCACATTGGTTTGGCCAATACGTACTTGGCTCTAGGCGAGACGACGAAGGCCAACGCTGAATTGAATGCAGTCAGCAGTTCAGCCGACAGCGAACCGAGCTATCAATATCTGCTGGCCAAAGCTGCCGTACTTCGACAGCAGCACCAAAATACTCAGGCGCTTACCGCTTTTGCTCAAGCCGCAGACGCTGCGGGCGAAGACCAGATCGCGCAACAGGATTTGCTGGAAGCGGCGGCGAACGAGGGACTGAGGATCAACAGCAAATTGAGCGTCCTCTCAAATTTTTCCGTAGAGCCCATTTTTGAAGACACAACGGTTTACCCGTTGGACGCCAAGTTGGATGTCCCCAATCCCATACCAGGCCGCCAGGGACTGCTTCCGCCTCCGCGATCTTCGATTCAGACGCAATGGACGGGCGCGTACCACCTGCACTTCGGCGGCTCGTTTCCTGACGCCAGCGGATTCTTTCAAGTGCGCAACGCACGCGGGGCGATTTCGTTGCCCAGCGCAGACGAGATCGTCAACCGCGATACGACCGACTACTCCTTCAACATCGGGCTCAACCCGACGCTTCATCTGGGCAATAACGTATTGAACTTCAACACTGGTATTCAGGAAACGATTCGCAGAGACTCGCTGCAGCCGGTGGAAATGGATCAGAACCTGTTTCGACAATTTGTATACATGTCAACCAGTTCGTTCTTCAACATGGTTTCGGTTAATGCTTTTGGCATTCGCGAAGCTGGACCGTTTACTGAAAGCAACCTGAGTTCGCGCACTCTGGCGGGAGCGGTCGACTTCCGCGTCGGGCATCCTTGGGCTAAGACGGCTTTCGTGACCGGCTGGGGGGCTAGCGATGAGCAGTTTGTTCCGATTACGCGCGAGGTTTATTTCACCTCCGTCTACGCGGGCATTGAACGCAAAGTCTCCGAACGGCTTAGCTTCAGAGTTCTTGCGGAGGACTTGCGAGCGTGGC
>Ga0228598_1000085_pt1 | contig 14747 bp, 13 predicted proteins | sample CZU4metagenome_FD_182726 | JGI IMG/M metagenome (GOLD analysis project Ga0228598, IMG submission 182726) | Spruce rhizosphere microbial communities from Bohemian Forest, Czech Republic - CZU4 | ecosystem: Host-associated > Plants > Roots > Rhizosphere | place: Czech Republic: South Bohemian... | reverse complement strand
TGAGGAAAAGATTCTCTGCGGCCAGTGCCGTCTGTGAGCGTAACAGGCCTCGACCGAGCCGAAGGAATTCCTGAAGGAGACCAAATGCGATCGAGAAGAGACGATGAAGGATGAATAGAGATGTTCTTCTGGTCATGAGAGCCACATTTTACAGTCGAATCTGTCGCGGAACGCCGTTGATCAGAAGGAAATCGGTGTGGGAGATCAAGAAGCTCTGAAGGGAATTAAGGGCTGATTCTCAAAAGACTTACGAGGCTGGTGAGGTTTTTGCGCACCACAACCGCGGTTCATGTGGGCGCGGAAATAATCAGGCAATCGGTCCTCGTCTAGTGCGTCTTCCATCGCGCGCTGTCTCAGAAGAGCAATAAACAGTGCGTCATATTCTCCGAGGAGAGTATACCTGTTGAACTCACGGTCTTCGTCGAGGTACTCATAGGGGTTCGGAGCAGACGGTTCGCTTAGAGATAAGCAGAAACCGATACGACACAGCAGGTCTGGCGTAAGGCTGGTCTTGCCCGCAAGGAAGCGGAGACGATTTGACGCGTCCCTAGTGAGCCGCAACTTTGAAAGCTTCATCGTGCTCCTTCCAGAAATATCCCTGCTTGACCGCCGTCGTGAATTCTGTCTGGTCGTAGTCCAAGTGGTACGCCCGCGCAACGGCTGGCTTCAGCGCATCGAAGTACACCTGATCGACTTCGGTGTCCGTCGAAAGCAAAACGACTTGATGGCTCGCGAACGGAAAGTAGTTTTCAACGAGTAGGCGGCGGTGATCGCTGTCGAGACGTGCCAGCGGGGTGTCGATGACGACCGGTACCGCCAAAGTCGACGTGCAGTTCAGCGGCGATCGATTGGGCCCGGGAAGCAGCCGCCTTCGTAGCTGACTGGAACACTGTGAGTGCGTTCTCCCTCAAGGCATCGCGGACGCGCTCGTAGGGACGGTTCACGTAGTCGTAGCTGCGAATCTCACGTTCGGTACTCATTGTTGCGTCCAACTGGACGGCCAGTCATCAAACTGGCGGTCACGAAAACGGTACCATAGCACGCCCGTTACCGGAGGTCGATTGCGTGCGGCGTCCGTGCTCTCGGGCGCATTGTTGCCCACCTTCTACTTGAGGCATCGTTTCCGAAAACAATGACAATGAATTTCGCTGTATCATAGCTAGCGCCCGTTTTCAATCGCAATGAGGCTAGCGCTTGATAGCGGATGTAAGCTCAGCACGAACGCGTGAGGAGGCTCGATGTCTCAAATTGACGTCCCATTGTCGCGCGCGGGTTTCGGACAGACGCAGCGAGCTGACAATTGGTGGGTACAGCCGCTGGCTGTGTTTCTTGGTTTGTCGGCATTCATCGTGTACTCCACGTGGGCTGCCCTGCAGGGGCAGCATTTCAGGTTCGGACCATATCTTTCACCGTTTTATTCGCCCGAATTGTTCGGCCCCGCCCATGAGGGTTGGTTTGGTCCAAACCCAAGCTGGATGCCTGTTTGGGTTACAGGTGCAGTGCTCATTCTGTGGGCGCCGGGCGGCTTTCGAGTGACGTGCTACTACTATCGCGGGGCGTATTACAAGGCTTTTTGGGCGGACCCGCCTTCCTGCGCCGTGGGCGAGGCGCGAAAGACATATCTCGGCGAACGATCGTTTCCTTTGATCCTGCAAAACGTCCACCGTTATTTTCTTTACCTGGCCCTGGTGTTTCTCCTCATTCTGGGACGGGACGTGTGGGATGCATTCTGGTTCGACGGCCGGTTTGGCATCGGTGTCGGCACTCTTGTCTTGTTGGCGAACCTCGTGCTGCTGACCTCCTACACTCTGGGATGCCACTCCTTCCGTCATCTGGGCGGCGGTTTTTGCGATCGGTTGGCGGGGGCGCCAGCCCGCAAGCGAGTTTACGATTGCGTGAGTTGCCTGAACCGGCGCCACATGCTGTTTGCCTGGTGCAGCCTCTTCTCGGTAGCGTTTTCCGATTTATATGTGCGGATGTGCTCGATGGGTATCTGGACGGATTGGAGGATCGTCTAGTGGGTGAGTACGTCACGCATGAGCACGACGTTCTGATCATTGGAGCCGGGGGCGCCGGTCTGCGGGCCGCCATCGAGGCTTCGGCCGCCGGTGTAAAGGTCGCGGTCATTTCGAAATCTCTTCTCGGCAAAGCGCACACCGTCATGGCCGAGGGAGGCGTAGCCGCGGCGATGGGAAATGTGGACGACCGGGACAGCTGGCGCGTTCACTTTGCCGACACCATGCGCGGCGGTCAATACCTGAATGATTGGCGAATGGCGGAACTGCACGCCAAGGAAGCTCCGGCGCGAGTGCGTGAACTGGAGGCCTGGGGCGCGCTTTTTGATCGCACCAGCGACGGCCGAATTCTTCAGCGGAACTTCGGCGGCCATCGGTATCCTCGCCTGGCGCATGTGGGCGACCGCACCGGACTGGAGATGATCCGCACTCTTCAAGACCATGGAATCCATCTCGGTCTCGACGTCTTCATGGAACACACAGTCGTCACGCTGCTGAAGGACGGCGGTCGCATCGCGGGCGCGTTTGGATACGATCGCGAGCGCGGCCGATTTCACGTGTTCCGCGCCAAAGCCGTGGTGCTGGCGACGGGAGGAATTGGAAAGGCTTACAAAATCACCAGCAACAGTTGGGAATATACGGGCGATGGCCATGCGCTCGCCTACCATGCCGGTGCGACGCTGATGGACATGGAATTTGTGCAGTTCCATCCTACGGGAATGATTTGGCCACCAAGCGTGCGCGGCATTCTGGTTACGGAAGGAGTGCGCGGCGACGGAGGAGTGCTGCGTAATCGGAATGGCGAGCGATTCATGTTCAAAGATATTCCGCCGCTGTACGCCAACCAGACCGCCGATACGGAAGAAGAAGGCTGGCGATACACCCAGGGAGATAAGAACGCGAAACGCCCGCCCGAGCTGCTGACCCGCGACCACGTGGCCCGCTGCATCCGGCGGGAGGTGCGAGAAGGGCGGGGTAGTCCCCACGGTGGTGTGTTCCTAGACATCGCGTGGATCAAAGAGAGAATTCCGAACGCGGCGGAGCATATAAAGAAGAAGCTGCCCAGCATGTATCACCAGTTCAAGCAGCTTGCCGACATTGACATTACCCAGGAGCCGATGGAAGTGGGGCCTACGACCCATTACATGATGGGAGGCGTCAAGGTGGACGCTGATTCCCAAATGTCAGACGTGGCTGGCCTGTTTGCAGCAGGAGAGTGTGCGGCAGGTCTGCATGGCGCCAACCGGCTCGGCGGGAATTCACTTTCCGATTTATTAGTCTTCGGGAAGCGAGCCGGAGAGTACGGCGCAGCCTACGCAAAAGAGAACCCGCTGGGCGCGGTGAAGACGGATGAACTCGGATCAGCGGAAAAACGGGCGCTGCGGCCCTTCGAGCGCAAGGGCTCCGACAATCCATACCTCGTACAACACACGTTGCAGGACGTGATGCAGGAACTGGTGGGGATCGTGCGTCAGGAACAGGAGATGCTGCAAGCGCTCGAACGCATTCGAGAGTTAAAAACTGCCAGTCAGCGAGTCGGAGTGGACGGAAACCGGGAATACAATGCGGGCTGGCACACGGCACTCGACCTGCACTGCCTGCTGACCGTATCGGAAATTGTTGCCCGGGCAGCGCTGGAGCGCAAAGAGAGCCGCGGGGCGCATTTCCGCGATGATTTTCCCGCCAAGCTCGAGCAGTACGGCGGCTTCAACATCGTGGTCCGAAAAGGCGCGGGTGGAGAAATGCAGCTCACACGCGAGCCCATCCCCCCGATGCGAGAGGATCTGCAGCAAATCATCCAGGAGATGAAGTAATGGCGACGGCCACGTTTCGGATCTGGCGCGGGGAAAAAGGCCAGGGGAAGTTCCAGGACTTCACCGCAAAAGTCTCAGAGGGCATGGTGGTCCTCGATGCCGTGCATCAAATACAGGCGGAACAGGCCGGTGATCTTGCGGTTCGCTGGAACTGCAAGGCGGGGAAATGCGGCTCGTGCTCGGCCGAAATCAATGGCATGCCGAAATTGATGTGCATGACGCGGCTGAACACGCTCCCGCTGGACAGGCCTGTGACCGTCGAACCCATGAAGGCATTTCCGCACATGAAGGACCTGGTCACGGACGTATCGTGGAATTACGAGGTAAAGAAGCGCATCCCGAAGTTCCAGCCGCGGCGGCCCGACTCGCCCGATGGCACCTGGCGCATTGCCCAGGAGGATGTCGAACGGGTGCAGGAGTTTCGAAAGTGCATTGAGTGCTATCTCTGTCAGGATGTCTGCCACGTCTTGCGCGACCATCACATGCACGAACAATTCATCGGGCCGCGATTTCTGGTGTATGCGGCCGCGCTCGAAATGCATCCGTTGGATGTAGGCGATCGTGTTGAAGATCTGAGAAAGCAATTCGGCATAGGTCTCTGCAACATCACCAAGTGCTGTACCAAAGTTTGTCCTGAAAACATCACGATCACGGACAACGCGATCATTCCGCTCAAGGAGCGCGTCGTGGACCGTTTCTTCGATCCGCTGTCGAAACTGTTCCGCGTATTCAGCAATTCGAAAAGATAAAGATTAGGAGATATTATGCATTTCGAACTGAAATCTATTTCCGAGCAGAGTATCCCCGAAGCGCTGACGAAGGTGGAGCGCTACAGACTATTGAATGAACCCGGCCTCGCAGAGAGCATTTGCCTCGATATTCTGGCCATCGTGCCCGACCATCAGCCGGCGCTGATTTCGCTTCTGCTCGCGCGAACCGACCAATTCCACTCGCATGAGCATGCAAAAGCCGCACGGGAGGCTCTTGCACAGATTAAGGGCAACTACGAGCGGGCCTACTACGAGGGCATCATCTGGGAGCGTCTGGGGAATGCGCGCATTAGCAACGGCGGCGCTGGAGCCGGAGCATCCGCATATCATGCGCTGCGGGAAGCAATGGATCATTACGAGAAAGCCATGAATTTTGCGATACCCGGAAACGACGATGCCATTCTGCGATGGAACACCTGTGCGCGCATGATCATGCAGAATCCGGACATACGACCGGTCCCCGAGAATGAGCCTGCACAGGCGTGGGAGCGCGACGAAGCGGGCTCCAGAATCGCAGACGCTTAGCACCAGAGTCCATTACGTCACCGCGGCAGTCGAAGTGTGCGCCCGGGGCTCGGTTATCTTTCAGCAAGCGGCCCGTTCCACGGCCCCCTTCGGTCTGGCGATCGTGCCCAGGCAACCCAGAAACTATTCCGGGCCAGGCCGGACAAGCCGATTCGGGTCCCCTAAAATGGCCCTTGAGATCCACCGCAGGTGAATCGGAATTTTCTTGGGAAATTCCAGCATCGCGCGTCAAGCACCCCATCGGCGCTCGGCCAAGTCCTGTGAAATCCGTTTCTCGGAATGTGGGTTTTCCTTCAAGAACCAGGTTCCAATAACAACTTTGCTTGCACAAATGAAAGAGAAACGGGATGGGGGTTAGTTCGCCAAAATAAGCAAGCCGTACGCTGGGCTAGTAGATATCTTTGTCCACAACAAACTGCAGGGTCTTCTTGTCGCTCCCCTCGTTCACTACCATGGCAAATGAGCGGCCACTATCTCCAATGGACGCTACAGTCCCGTCAACTGACTTCGTTGCCTGTTGAGATTGGACTTGACTCTTGTGATCGTGAGCACCGAGTGGCCGAGCGGCAGGACCACGGACAAGCGGGAATCTTGCCCCACGCTTTCCACAGACTCGCGTGCTCACTAACGCTGAGGCTCCAGATCGACACACTTTTCAAAACAACGCATTGAGCCTGGTTGATAGGTGAACTGAAGCAATTTACAGGGTCTGCCCAATACATGTCGTCCCTTTTGTAACTCGATACCCCCGAAAGTTCAGGACGGCTTCCACCGTTATGGTTTTCTTGTAACATCACGGCTGGAAGACGCACCACCGAGCATGTCGTCTGGGAGTGAAACGTAATGACACACGATGAGGAGCGCCCAGCCGGTGAAAGGCTCGCGGATCGTCCGCTACTTCTTTTTGACGGCGACTGTGGGTTCTGTCGTTTTTGGGTGGCGCGCTGGCGGGCAGCGGTGCGCGACCAGGTGGACTTTGCTCCCGCGCAACAGGAGACGTTCCGCTTTCCACAGATCACCGAGCAAGCTTGGACGCGATCGGTGCAACTCGTCATGCCCGAGGGAACGGTCTATGGCGGGGCCGAAGCTGTGATTCGCACGTTGGCGTACTTACCAGGGCGCCGCTGGATGCTGGCCGTCTACCGTTACCTGCCGGGGGCAAGGCCCGTAAGCGAGGCGGCGTACCGGCTGGTGGCCGATCACCGCGAGTTCTTTTTTAAGCTGACCCGGCTGGCCTTGGGATCCGACCCGGAGCCTTCATCTTATGTTCTCAGCCGCTGGGTCTTCCTGCGGCTGCTCGGCCTGGTCTATGTGATCGCGTTTCTTTCGCTGCAGGGACAACTATTGGGTTTGATCGGCGCACACGGAATTCTGCCAGTCGGCAATTTTCTGCAAGCAGCGCAGCGCAATTTCAGCTCCGAAGGCTACCGTCTTTTCCCGACGCTAGCCTGGATTAGCTCGAGTGACGCCACTCTGAAGCTTCTCTGCAGCGTCGGAGCGTTGTTTGGACTGCTGGTGATGCTTGGCGTAGTGACGGGTCCGGCTCTGGCGCTGGCCTGGATGTGCTACCTTTCACTCGTGACGGTTGGACAGGACTTCCTCTCATTCCAGTGGGACATTCTGCTGCTCGAGGCCGGCTTTCTCGCCATTTTCCTGGCTCCGTGGCGCCCGTTCGAGCCTCCTTGGCGCTCGGGCGTTTCTTTTGTTTCAACCACGATCGTCTGGCTGGGGCGCTGGCTTTTGTTCCGGCTGCTGTTTCTTTCGGGCGCAGTGAAGCTCTCAAGCGGTGACAAAACTTGGCGCAACCTCACCGCGCTGGAATACCACTATTGGACGCAGCCTCTGCCCACACCCGTAGCTTGGTATGCCGCCCAACTGCCCGTCTGGTTTCAGAGAATGTCTGTGGTGGCCGTCTTCACGATGGAGCTCGGAGTCCCGTTTCTGATTTTCACGCCGCGAAGGTTTAGGCGACTCGGAGCAGGATTGATCGTGGGCTTCCAGTTCTTGATCGCCCTAACTGGCAATTATTGTTTCTTCAATCTGCTAACCATTTTCCTCTGCGTTCTACTTCTCGACGATTCATTCTTCTGTCGCTGGCTGCCGAAGCGGCTGATCGATCGTCTGACAGAACGGACGGGCGCCGAAAGACATGCATCCCTCGCTGCGCCGGCCGGAAAGGTGATTAGGGCCGTGCTGGCGGTGCTGATTCTGATGGTCAGCAGCAGCGAAATGCTGGTGACTTTCGAACACGGGGACGCAGTGCCGGGCTTCGCGAGCCAATTAGTTGATTGGCAGGCGCCTTTCGATCTTGTAAATACCTATGGTTTATTTGCTGTGATGACGACTTCGCGCACCGAAATTGTAGTGGAGGGTAGCAACGACGGCCAGACCTGGCAGGGTTACGAATTCAAATACAAGCCCGGGGATTGTGCGCGCCGCCCGCCCTGGGTGGCGCCTTATCAGCCGCGCCTGGACTGGCAGATGTGGTTCGCGGCGCTCGGGACCTATCCGGAGAATCCCTGGTTCCGCAATTTCATGATCCGTCTTCTGCAGGGGACTCCGGAAGTGACAGAGCTGCTCGCAAGTAATCCTTTTCCCAATGGGCCACCACGCTATGTTAGAGCAGTAGCGTATGATTATCACTTCACGGACTTCACGGTTCGCCGAGCCACGGGCGACTGGTGGCAGCGGGGGCGCAAGGGGCTCTACTTTCCGGAGGTGTCCCTGCAAGGTCAGTGACAGTTCGGCGAACGTGCGGGGTAGCCCGACGCTGTTGAACTGGTCCGGGACAACCTGTGTGCAATCGCTCCAGGTCTCATTCTCGCCGTACTTCACTCAAAGCCGAGCTGCGATGGCAGAAAGGTTGGGAAATTTTCGTTCCCGACAGATTCACGGCTCAAATAAATGCCGCTGGGGCCCACTAGCGGCCGCTCGGGCCGACGCTTTTGGGCTGAATGCCGGTGTGGTTGGGATGCGCTAGCTGAGAACAGCAATCGCCGGCCGAACGGATGAAGGTCGCGCGTAGGTGCCAGCATTTCGGAAAGCGATGTTCTCGGTGATGCAATTGACTCGCCTGTGGGCGCGACCTAACATGCGTCGCCAAGGGCGGCTTCCTCCCCCGATTCCCGGTTTGACGGTCAGATCTTTCTCTTGAGCAGAGAATAGTAAGGGCCAAGTAAGGCAGAACACTAGCTCGACGGTTACGGTCAAGCACCGCATGTGTTTCCCGCTCTTGGCTCAGCGAACTGTGCCCCATTTTGTGCCCAATCTACGTAGATTACAATCGCACACGGTAGCAAGAGGCGGACAGCGCGAAACGCCCCTACGGGCTTAGAAAATCTACGCGGTAGCAAACCATAGCACGCGGTGGCAAAGCTTCGCGCCGCAACTGTTAACCGAAGGGTTGCTAGTTCGAACCTACCCCCGCGGAGCCAAGCGTCCGATGACGCTTCAGCTGCTCAAAACCTCCTTTCTTGCTCGGAACATTTGGAAAGACAATCGGCTTCGCCAGTTCGAAACCGGGTCCGATCCGCGACGTCCGCGACAGTTGGAAATATCGGAGCATCTTTGGAGCAACAAGAGGGGTGTCGTTCTGGTGGATTCGTCGTGTTAAGCGCAGCCTGAACAACGACTTGGATTTAATTCCCCCACTCGCTTTGCAAGCAGGGGGTCACCGGTTCGATCCCGGTCACGTCCACCAACCCAACCAATACGAGCCCGCCTCGTTACGAGCACTACGACGCTCGGTGCCTAAAGGGATTCAAGACGGCTACGTCAAAATGCGCGAAATCACGTTCGTTTCGAGTAGCCACGGTCAGGCCGTAGACGCGAGCTGTGGCGGCTATCATGGCCTCCTCCCCTAGGGTATCGGAACGGCGATGCATTAGACGGGCATATTCGCGAAAACACGCTGCATCCATGGACAAAACTTTCGAAGTGCGTTCCAACTGCGCCGCCCAAGCTTCGATCTCGTTCGCCTTTACAGGGTCCTGTCGACGCGTGAGCTCCACACCCTTTTGAATTTCTCCGAACGTTACGGCCGAGAACAAGCCTTGGCCCAATTCAAGACCTTGCAACCAAGAGACTGCCGCACGATCGGGCTTGGGCTTGCGCAATTCGGACACCACATTTGTGTCGATCAGGTAGCGAATCAATCGAACACCGCAGGCCTGCGCGATTTGACCGTGCCACGCTTCGGGAGCGGAATTTCGAATCGCGGACCTTCGCCAAGAAGTACATCCTTCCACGTCAAACGGTTTTCGTCTTTTAGCTTGTGCCATTCGTCGATGGAAACGACAACCGCGGTATCGATTCCGCGTCGGGTAACGACTTGTGGCCCCTTCTCGAGCGTGTCATCGATCAGTTCGCTGAAACGTGCCTTGGCTTCCTGTAGTTGCCATTTGGTCATAAAGTACTCCCAGAACGTCATTATATGGCTAGTCAGATGGCTAGTCAATTATGGTTTTTTTCACTCGCCGAATATCCGGAACCCGCCCATCTGCTGTCGGGATTCTCGCGCAGGCATCCCTAGTAATTCGATAACGTAATAACATAGCCTCGCCTCGGCGACTGTGCACCGACTGTGCAAGAATGCATCTTTTTCAAAGGATTCGAGTTAGCTTTGAGCAAAAAGCAGGTTCCCCGATTTGTTGGAAATGCTAGTAGTTGGAAGTAACGGATAGAGCGGATGGAATCAAGTCCGATGCTTTGCAAGCAGGGGGTCACCGGTTCGATCCCGGTCACGTCCACCAACTTTTTCTCTGATTGCAAAACACTTACTGAATTCATCTCCTCTCCGACCCCTCGTTTTTCGTGCACACTGTGAACCCCTAAAGTGAGACAGTTTCATGATGCACACTTTGCGAAATCGCAAAACGGGCCGGAAAAGTGTGCGTCGGCGTTTCACAGCATCGCGGCGTAGATCCCAGACCGCAGTTCATCTGGATCTCGAAGCGGCGCGATCCGGGACTCGAATGCAGATTAGGCCTTTTTGGGCTTCAAAACCAGAGTGTGATGCACGCCTTTATCTCAACTTGGGGTTCGCGTCCCAGAATCTGCGATTAAGCCAAGTTTCCACTAGCGTGTGCAACCTTTGGTCGTGCTCATTCCGAATCGGCGAGGGAACCCCTGCATCGTGAGCAGGAGATCCCCGTTTGCTGGATCGGACGTAAATCCCCCGTGGGTGCGCATGTATTTCCCCTTCCAACGGCTTGAGCGCGGCGAGGATGCGGCAGTCGGCAATGCGGCCTTTTCCTGGACAGCCGTTCTTGATGCGGCGGAGTTGCGCCGCAAGCCGACGCAGATCGGCGATTCTGCCTTCGATATCTTTCAAGTGGTTTTCCGTGATGCGATCAATGCACGAACATCTCATGCGTGACTGAACCGAGAGATGCAGAAGATCCCGGAGTTGGTCGAGCGTGAAACCGAGGTCCCGGCACCGCCGGACGAACTGCAGGCGATGCAGATGTTCCCGCCTATAGATTCGGTAATTCCCACGTGTGCGCGGTGGAGCAGGCATGAGGTTGACGTGCTCGTAATAGCGTATCGTCACAACCTTGACTCCGGTCGCCTTCGACAGTTCTCCGATGCTAAATCGCTCATTTGAATTCATGCGCTTGACCCTATAGCCGCTATAGACCTCATGCTTGAATAGCGAGAGGCTAACATGAGCTGTCGTTGGCGAAAAAAGATTCGCTGTCAGCCCCGCGAGCCGCGTTTGCTAAAAGCGGCGTTCAAACCGAGCCGAATGCGGGAAAACACCCTAAAATTTGTGGAAGGCACTTCCTTAAGAAAATACGCGCTGTTGGGGATGTCGCTACTGTTGGGTTGCACAAGCACCTTCGGACAGTCGGTCGATAAGGATCCTAAAGAGATCGCGGTCGTTGAGCTCGGGGCGTCGGCAGGTTGGGATATTCGGTCGGGCGGTTCGAATGTCGCACCCACGGCGGCCGTCGAAGTAACGCCCATCGAGAAGTGGCTTGAACTGGAGGCGGGTGTAACGCCGATTTTCAGTCGCCATTCCACAGAATGGGATGTCGATCTTCTGTTCAAGAAGCCCTGGACACTGTCGAAGGAAGTGGAATTCATGGCGGGAGTCGGCCCGGATTGGATTCATGTGCGGCAGGGCGGTGTGACCACGAATTCTGTCGCAGGCGAGGCGGTGCTGGATTTCATGTTCTGGCCCTCGAAAAAACGACGTTTCGGCTGGTATCTCGAACCGGGCTACGAATACGGATTCGGACCGGCCCACGAGCGGTCGGCCGGCCTAAGCGGCGGTCTACTTATCGCGATCCGCTAACCGTATTCGCACGCGTGAAAGCTGCCGTGGGCTACTTGATGTTCTTGCTCCCTGAACGACTTGATCACAAGCGTTTTGGAGTGAACCCCTGGAGTGAGACAGTTTGATCGTGCACACTTTGCGGGAGTGACCTGCCCCGCATTTTGAGACAGTAGCGAAGTTGAATCCGGGACTTCAGAACTCCAGGCGCAATTGGAACGCAATCATACGTGGCGTGCTATCACCGCCCAAGCCGACGCCGAGTAAGCCAGTCGGCGGAGAGGTCGTGTAAGTAAGCGCTCCAAACCCTGTCTGCGTAGTAGGTTTTCCCGGAATGCCAGCCAGCGTCATGCTCGGAAGAGAAAAGTTCGGGTGATTGAAGACGTTGAAGAACTGTGTGTCGAACCGCAGCTTCACACCCTCGGTCAAGGAAAATGATTTCGTAAAGTAGAAGTCACTCCACGCGAAATTGGGGCCGCGTAACGCGTTACGACCGAGATTCCCGAATTGACAGGTCGTGGGGCTGTCACCACCCAAGCATGCCCCCGTACTTGGATCAACGGTCGATACAAAAGCATTGGGATTGAGCCACTGAACCGTGCCCGGTTGTGTGACACCAGGAATGGGACTGTGTTCGTAGAGTGGCACACCGGGAACGACGCTGGCGAATTGCGGCCCGCTGCCGTTCACGATGCCGTTTCCATCTGCTGAATAAGGCGTGCTTAAGACCGAGAACGGAATCCCGCTGTGCCAAAAAACGGTTCCCGACACCTGCCAGCCGTTCAGTACGTAGCCAAGAAGCCGGTTTTGGACTTTGACCGGCAATTGATAGACATATTGCGCGTTGAGATTGTTCCGTATGTCGTAGTCGCAGGGACCGTAGTCGCGCGCCAGATCTCCCGGTAGGGGCGAGAGGATTCCTCCTGCCGAGAACTGTAGGAATCCGCCGTTGGAGACGGTGTCCATACAACGGCTCCAGGTGTAGTTGATTTGTCCCATGAGGCCGTGACCCATGCGCTTTATCGCGGACATTTGCAAGCCGTTGTAGTGGCTATTCGCGCCGGTGGAAAATTGCGTAACGGCCCCGAATCGAGGGTCGGTAGATCGCGCGTAGGGAAACGGTGCAAAACAACCCTCGCAGACCGTTTGATAGCCGTTCACCTGCGATAGATACGGTTGGTTGACCGCGCGGGTGCCAACATATTGTGCGTGGATGCTTCCCGTGCCACCGATTTGATGTTCCAGGCCAAGGCTCCACTCCATAAAATATGGGGCATGGAGTTCTCCATTCGGTATCGCCGTGATGGCAACCGGAGGAAGGCACGTTGCAGGATTTGCTTGTGCGGATGCACAGGAAGGTTGACCTTCTGGAAATCCCTGGATGAAGGTCCTATTGGCGGCCACGGCTGCGTCAATGGCGCTGTTGGGCACTCCGGGTGCGATGGCTGTGCCGCCGACCGTCCCAAGAACACCGCCCTGGAAAGTTTTGACGTAGGGAGGGTTCACGCCAACGACGTCGGCGACGCTGCCCGGCAAAATATCACTGAAAATTCCAAAGCCGGCACGCAGCACCGACTTGGGCTCAAACTGCCATGCGATTGCTGTGCGCGGTTGCAGGATTGCGAAGGGGGTGGACGAAAACACGTTGCGCAGACCGGTCTGGATGGCGGCGTTCAAGGGCTGATTCACATCGTGGGAAATAGAATCGAAAGAGCCGCTCAGTCGAGCGATCTCTCGGTGCGGATTCAACGGATTGGAATTCAGGGTATCTCGAATGCCGAAGGTCCACGTAAGGTTCTTGGTCACTTTCCAGGTGTCTTGCGCATACAGGTCGAGGTTCAGGAAGTTGAAAGGCTGGTTTGCTGACGTTGGAAACGTCTTTGTTGCCGTGGACGCGACCCCATAAATGTACTGCGGCAAGTCAGTGTAGGTGACGGTCGGGACCGAACCTTCTCCGAAATCGTAGTCGTTCAGCCGGAGGATGCGAGTATTGGTGCCAAAGCGAAGTTCGTGCGCGCCATGGCTCCAAGCGAGGTTGTCGTTGATGAAGAATCGGGAGGCGCGTCTGCCTTGGACCCAGGTGTTGTCAAGGCCGCCGACCGTCGTGAAAGGAGCATTCGCACCGCTGCCCTGCAGAACAATGGGGAATGCGGCGAGCGTTTTCTGAAGATCGCTGGGCCCGAACAGGCTCTCGTACCAGGAAAATGCCGGGTTGAAGTAGTTCACCAGACTCTGTGAAAACACATGCATGTAACCCGCTGCAAAGGAGTAGAGCGGTTGAGGGGAAACGGCGTCGAACAAAGGGTTAATGGGATCTGTCCAGGCGGCTTGCAGGCCGGTATCAGCCTGAAAACGATACCAGGTCGTGTTTTGTTCATTGATGTTGTAATCGATTCGAACCGTCTGCACTTGTTCATGATCGTCGCTCGAATGCGAGACGCTCTGGCGATTGGCGCAACCGTTTCCATCATTGGCAATTGCGAGCAAACCTCCACGAGCATCGAATGGGCAGCCGAGAATCGCGAGCGGCGTTCCGCTTGTATTTCCGTAGAGTGAAAACATCTTCTGATAGAACGGTACCGACTGCGGTGACGGCTGATAGACCGAGCCCGTGACCGAATCGGTTCCACCCAATGGGATTTGCTGCAAAACATAATTCTGGAATGCCAAAGTCGGAACGGTCGTGGCTGTGACAATGGGAAGCGCAATCCGAACCCACTCGCTATCGAAAAAGAAGAACAGCTTGTTACGAACGAGCGGGCCTCCAACGCTTCCGCCGAAGTGGTTGACCGTTGACCTCGGCTTATGATTCCCGGGTGTCGCGTCTGTAAAATAGTCCGCTGCGTTCAGTATTGAGCCATTCCAGATCTCGTAAAGATTTCCGTGAAACTGGTTCGAGCCTGACTTTGTAACGTAGTTGACTTGCGATGCTCCGTACCTTCCCTGGTCCACCGCATAGGAAAGGGTGTTCACGGTCACTTCTGATATCGAGTTCAATCCGAGGACGAGGTTTGTGGAGAGTCCGCTGTTCAGATTTGTCAGCGGGTCATTCGTTTCCAAGCCATCGACGATATAGCCGTTTGAGAGAGCCGGCAGTCCATTGAACTCGACGTTGCCGTACCCGTTCGTTCCGCCGACGAAGTCATTGCCGCTGCCTGCCGTGTTGATGAGCGCGCCTGGGGCAAACTGAAGAGGGTAAGTTAAATCACCGCCTGGATTGGGGAGATTTTCCAGCGCCGGCGCATTCAGGTTCGTGGATGTGTTTGCGTTTTCCGGGTTGAGGAGAGGAGCTGCACTGCTTACCTCAACACTCTGATTTGATTGAGCCACCTTAAGCGTGAAATCG